>ERZ1292632.4392-Hain-H43-01um-R2-4392-length-10165-cov-4_pt1 | contig 10165 bp, 11 predicted proteins | sample MGYA00564407_ERZ1292632 | MGnify/ENA primary metagenome ERZ1292632 (study PRJEB36523, sample SAMEA6512637) | groundwater metagenome | collected 2019-01-08 | study: AquaDiva: Metagenomics assemblies of 32 groundwater samples | reverse complement strand
ATGAGCCGACGCCGACCTGTGAAGATTCAGCCCGGGTTCGGGGAACGAGTATGGATAAAGGTGCCAAGGCCCTGATTTGTTTAGGTGAAAAAAAACAGATATCAATAGTTCTGCCGTGTTCCAAAAAACTGGATGCCAAAGCTTTCAAAAATTTGTTTGGAGTCAAAGACCTGCGTTTTGCCACGCCGGATGAAGTCGAAAATCTGACAGGATTACAAATTGGTGCCATTCCCCCCTTTGGCCATTTGTTTGACATGAAAAATTATGTTGAGGAGAGTTTGGGACAAAATGAAACTATAGCTTTTAATGCCGGAGATAGGTGTAAATCGATAATAATGAAATATATTGATTATGAGAGGGTTTGTGGCAGTATAATAGGTCAATATGCCGCACAAACGCAGACCGCAAATTAAGAAGATTCTCCCAAAGACTGATGTGTTTATTATATTTGTAGTTGCTCTAACTGTTTATATAGTTTCAACATATCGTGATTATAGCTTTGGTTGGATAAAACCATTACAAAAAACAGAAGTTCAGTTTCTAGTCTCCGCAAGACCCATCCCAAAATCTAATTTTTCAAATCCCCAAGTTTCCGCCCGGCATATATTTGTTATGGATAGGGCAAGCAAAACCGTGCTCTGGAATAACCGGGCTGAAGAAGTTATATTTCCGGCTTCGACCACCAAAATGATGACTGCCTTGGTTGCTTTAGATGCGTTTTCATTGGATCGGCAGATAGAGGTAACGCGGGAATATCCCTTGGGTCAATATGTAGGATTTAAACAGGGCGATAAATTGACTGTGGATCAATTGTTATATGCACTACTAATTCAATCGGGTAATGATGCTGCGGAAATATTGGCAGAAAATTTCGAGGGGGGCAGACCTGCCTTTATTGCCGCCATGAATGAGAAAGCCAAAGGATTAAGGCTTTTCAAAACTCATTTTGTAAACCCATCGGGCCTTGATGAATATGGCCAACAATCCAGTGCTATAGATTTGGCCAGACTAGCAGATCTTGCTATGGAAAAATACGAATTTGCCAAGATTGTGGCTATGGAAAACGCAGTGATTACGACCGAAGGACAGGATCAATATATTGTCAAAAATGTCAATGAACTCTTGGGAAAAGTGTCGGGAGTTTTGGGTGTCAAAACCGGATATACAGTGGGGGCGGGACAATCCTTGGTGACTTTGGTAAACCGGGATGGTCACGAAGTAATATTGTCGGTACTAGGAAGTGACGACCGGTTTTCTGATACCAAAAAGCTTATTGATTGGGTTTATGAAAATTTTACTTGGGTTGTGCCAGATCCACATACTCAGGAGCTACCGCTTGGACGTAAGCCGTAAAACCGCCGTCACCTTCAAATACATAGACGGGTTGAAGAAATCTCTGGGGATAGTCCGGTTCAAAATATGCCAGGCTAGCCGAGCGGACAACAACAGAGGTTCCGGCGCTTTTGGCAATATATCCTCCACCCTGTATCAACTCTTCCCAAGCCGATTGAACCGGCTTTAAAGGATAGGTAGCAAAATCGTTATCTAGTGTTTTGGAATAATTGTAATTGGCCAAAATTACTTTGCGTCCCTGATTTCTGCCCGAGCCAAAGGTAATATTAATAGGCGAAGAAATAGCCGTAGAAGTGACAAATTTCAGATTATCGCGGTCAATCCGGTAGAGATCAGCCCGGACAAAATTTGCCTCGGATGGGGCAATGGCCGCGATCATGTTTTCTCCACGCGCCGTCAGATAAGTAATGTTGATACGGGAATCAGAAATGTCCCCCGGCAAAAGCCCCAGATTTTGGAAGAAAGATTTGGACTCGCCCGTTATCTGATTTTGATCAGCAATCACATTGGCAGAGGAGATTTCAGTATCTTGTTCCCAATCATATTTATAGTTAATATTATCGGAAATAATATCGACGACCAGAGACGCATTTTCCAGACTGTGAGTAAATTTATAGGTGCGATCATTGATCTGAACCGGATTTTGGACAAAACCTAATGATTTGGCTTTGGCCTTAATTTTGTCCAAAGCCAGAATCCGGGATTTACTGGTTTCGACGAAATATACCCGGCCAATGTTTGGTAAAGTAGGTAGTACTCCGCGGATTGTTTCCAGGCGCATTTGGGGCTTGTAAGGCTCCAGAGGTAAATCCCAGGCGAGTGTAGGCAGTTTTCCGTATCTGACGGTTGGTGGTGGCGGGGGCGGAGGCCAGAGGGCCAGATAGATTCTTTTGGAAAGACGCCAGACGAACGGAGTAATCATGACGATCAAAATGACGATAATACTCCACTTAATAATACGGCGGGTATAAAAGCTTACTTCTGTGAGTGTTGCCATGATACAATTTATTGTATATGGTTCGCACCAGATTTGCACCTTCACCTACGGGGTTTCTGCATATAGGCAGTCTGCGGACGGCTCTTTATGCCTATGTTATGGCCAAACATGCCAAGGGACAATTTATACTTCGGATCGAAGATACTGATGTCAAACGCGAAGTAGAAGGTAGTATTGAAAGTCTAAAATCCACTTTAGAAAAGTTTGGCCTCAATTGGGATGAATTTTATTTACAGTCTGGGAGACTCGCGATCTATCAAAAGACTGCCAAGAAATTGGTGACTGACGGCCACGCCTTTTATTGTCAATGTCCGCCCAGAAACGCCAAGACAGACGGTTTTTCCCAAATTCTTCGGGATCCTTGCCGTGACAAAAATTTGAATTCCGGCGCAGTTAAACTTAAAGTACCGGATGGTGAAAATGTTTCATATTTTGATTTTGTCCACAAAAAAGAGATTTCCTGGGATACCACCGGAGTTTATGACGCCACTCTTTTAAAAACAGACGGATACCCGACCTATCATTTGGCCGCTATGGTGGACGATCTTGATATGAACATTACGCATATCTTGCGCGGTCACGATTGGATGCCCAGCACGCCAATTCATCTTTTAGTTTTCAAATATTTGAGAGGAACTAAACCTGAAATTGGGCATCTCTCGGATATTCTGAATGCGAAGACGGGTAAGAAATTATCAAAAAGACGTGACTCGGTATTTGTGGAGGATTTTGTCAAAGATGGTTATTTACCCGAGGCTTTATTGAATTTTGTCATGCTTTTGGGCTGGGCGCCCAAAGACAACCGCGAGTTGTATACTCTTTCCGAATTTGTCCAGGAGTTTGATATCAATGGCTTTCAGGAATCCAACCCCAGATTTGAAGACAATAAACTAAAATGGTTCAATGGCCATTATTTAAGACAAAAGTCTGACGATGAACTAATTAAGCTGATTGATTTTCCGGATAAAGCTAAATTAAGGCAGATATTACCCTTGATTAAAGATCGTCTAATTACTTTGTCTGATTTTTCATCTCTAACAAATTTCTTTTTTACGGCACCAGAAATTCCAAAAGACTTAATTTATTCTAAAGTCCTCCTGCAATTTGCCATAGACAATCTTGACAAATTACTAAAAGGTGAGCTGATAGAAGACATAAAGGCCAAAGGCTGGAAAGTGGGCGATTTCTTTATGAGTATCAGAATTTCTATTTGTGGTAGTAAATCAACCCCACCGATTATCGAAACAATGCTAGTATTAGGTAGAGATGAATCAATCAAACGACTTATTGCGGGCCAAGCTAAAAGTTAAGCATTTAGCATCCCAAGCTAGACTAAATAAGTTTCTGGTATCTACGGCCGTGGCCGGAACACTCTTCTTTACTGCTCCCGCGGTGGCATCTCTTGCTAGCCAGCCACCTGAAGAAATAGTCTCCGATATTACCATTGGTCCGAGACAAAAATTATTATTGGATTTGAAGGCAACTCTGCCACCGTCACTGGAAATTCTTAATCCAGATCTCGAGACAAAAATAAGTAATATTTTGCGGGAAGACCTTGGTATCAAAGCCTATGCCGAGTTCGAAAATGAACGCTTAAATCGCAGTTATGGACTGATTGGCGCCGAGCAACATTTGGTGAGATTTCCCGGAGATACGATAGATCAGCATGGTCAATTTTTACAATCAGGAATTGCCCCCGGCCGGGGAGCCTGGGGATATATTAATGATCCGGAATATGAAAAATATTATGTGGCGGTTCAGACATTGTATTTGCCGGATTGGTCAGCTAGGCTGTCATATTTGCGGGATTGGTACAAATACCGCAAAGTCGTAGTGGTCAATCCGGTTAATGCCAAGAGTATTGTGGCGGTAATTGGGGATTCCGGGCCGGCTTCATGGACAGGTAAACATTTTGGCGGCAGTCCCGAAGTCATGGCCTATCTGGAACTAAATTATGGCAAACAAAAAGGAGCTGTGATATTATTTTTTGTAGATGATAAAAATAATCAAGTTCCTTTGGGACCTTTAGAAAGCAAATTAGATTATGACTAAAAATACCTTTTACGATCATCTGTTAGATCTTTCTGACTTAGAAAAACATTTGGGGAAAGACGAAGAGTTAATGCTCATTGCCAAAAAAACTCTCAGAAATCATGCCCTAGTATCAATCCTACAAGTCTTGCCCAAGGATAAACATGATCAATTTTTACAAGAGTTTGTTAAGTCACCGCATGATCAAAAGCATTGGACTTGGCTAAAAAATGAAATTAAAGATGACTTAGAAAAAGTCATCAAAACAGAAGTTGCCCGGGCTAAAAAAGAAATTCTTGCGCAATTAAAATAATGCTAATTCCCAGAGTATTGAGAGCAAATGAAAGTAATAAGAATTCTTTTTGAGACATTTTAGAAATACCTAAAAGAGAGACACCCAGTTCGTCAGGCAGAGGTGAAGCGATAATCAGAGCCCCGAGAAGCGGCATAAACCAGTGAAAATATTTGGTGTGCAAAAGAGTTGTCAAATGACGGTTTCCAAATATTGCATAAACCTCTTTGATTTCGCGGGAAAGATCATCGCGGACAAATCTGAATATAAAATAATTAGTAATAACGGCTCCAAAGCCCGCTGTGACCGCAATTTGCCAGATGGGCAGACTGTGGGCAAGTGACAGTAATATTATTGTTCCTGATACCACCGTAAATGCCGAAGCAAACATGATTCCGCCAACAAATGCTCCCAACAACCCATATGCTGCAAAGTCTTGCGATCTAAGTAACCATGCCACCACCAATCCCAAAATCAATAAAATCAAATTCACATGTCTCAAGACAATCTTTTTCTCCATAAATTTATTATAACTCTTTTTTAGCCTTCACTAACCAAAGATATACGATGAAGCTGACGATGTCCCGCAAATTAGCCAAAAAGAAAAAAGGTTACGATTTTAAGGCAGCTGAAAAAAAGTTAGGAGTTGTTTACTAGGAAATTCCAGTTTACCGTCTTTTTCTAAAGACTATTCTAAACAAAAATAAAAAAATGAAGATAACCGAAACGACTAGCAATCCATATATCATTTCTGGGGCCGTATTAACTCCGGTAAATATTACCATGAACCCACCTATGGCCAGCAATCCGACTATTAACTCAAAAGTTATTTTTAACCAAGTTAGCATAAAGAGACTTTAACACTTATGCCAACACCTTTACAGAGAGTCGCCGTATGTGTAAATAATCCCACCTTTCAGGTGGGATTTGCAATAATTTCTATACCAAGCCTCGCGGCTTCGATAATCAGATATTCTTGGATCGCGCGCGCGGCTCTAAATTCATTTCCTTGAAAGTCCAATAATTTTTCTCGGTGTTTGAGATACTGTTTTTTATGCTTGGTTTCATCAAGGGTGACAAGTAAGATTGGTTTGCCAAATCTTAATAATGAATTAGGGTCGAGAAACGCTCCTTCCATGATTAGGTCATCATGTTTCATGATTTCTTGTTCGACGGTTTCTCGATATGTGTCTCTTACCAATAATAATCCCTTGATGACATTTTTAGTCGTCAGTTTGCCAAATATTTCATATGCAAGACAAGTAGATAATTTTGGCAAAGGCCCTTTCTTTAATTTGTCGGCTTCAAATACTAGAAGATTTAATTTTTTTCCTAGAAGTTTTGAATAATAAGTCTTTCCTGAGCCGGGAACACCATAAATAAAGATTTTCATAATTATTCCAGAAACCTGCCTTTCAGTTTGACAAATATGGGAATGATAATGGCAAAGCCCAAAACCCCAAAGATCAAGTTGTTTAGATTAAATAATCCCCCGATTAGATAAAAAGATGGAATACCGACAATCAAATGAGAAATAATAGACCCAATAAAGAAACTAGTGAATCTGACATTCAGAAGACCCGCTCCGTAGCAAATTGCTTCGAGAAATAGGCTTCCGGTAAATATTCGCAGAGTCGTAATAGCTTCTATTTCCCGGTGAGGCTTTATTCTTAGGTGTCTTATTTTACTAATGGTATCTTCGTCAAATAATTTTTGTAAAAATGGATACCCATATTTTTTCCCAATCAGAAATGCAATTGATGAACCGGCTGTACTACCGATAAAATCAACTAGATATGCCGGAAACCAACCGACAAATGGTATTGCAGCCAGAGTGAAAACCCCACCAGGTAATGGTGGCCAGACAATGCCTAGTATTTTTAACAAAAAAAGTACAATCACAAATAAGCCTATATTATGCCGAGACCAAGAAAAAAAGATTTGAAAATAGATTGACTTACTAAACCAATAATAGGCAAGAATAGTACCAAGTGTAACCAGAATAGCCAAAATAACGAATTTTCTTGATTTAACTTTCATTTGTTATATTTTAACAGACTCGAAGTAATCCCACCTTTCAGGTGGGATTTACAGGTGGGATTTATCCGGATATTAAGGTTTCTTTTTGGGTTTTGGTTAATTTTTTAAGTTGGGATTCGCGGTGCATGGCTTCGGAGCGGGTATCAAATCTTTCTGAATAAACTAATTCAAATGAATCGAAATATTTGATATATTTTGCAGCTCTGGCAGATTTTTCCCGATGTTCTCTGATTCTTTTCTCCAAATCTCCCGTCTGGCCAATATACAGGGTATTTCCAGATGTCTGGAGAATATATACAAAATAAGTCATAGTGTCTAAGCTTGACAGTAAATAGATTATGTTTTATAATTTGGTTATCATCAGGGAGAAACGACCAATAGACTAAGTGTCTATTTGCAACGCCTCCCATTTTTTATGGTTTAAATTCTAGTCTATGTTTCTCACGATAGAGAAATATCTTGTATGTTTGAAATATTTTTAATAAACTAGATTCACTCTGCTGATTTGGAATTATAATATTCATCAACTTATTCTTGTCCTTCAAAAACTCATGTAAACAGCTAAAGTCGCCGTCACCAGAAACAATCACGGCTTTGTCATAATTCAGATACTGAATGGCCGCGGAGTGAAGAACAAGCTCTGCGTCGACATTACCCTTAGGTTTTCCTTGATTGTCTTTGACCGTGGGCTTGAACACCAGCTCGTAATTGTAAGAACGCAGACTATTGTAAAGAGGTTTATTGCTTGGAATATATCCAATAAACAGAAAGGCTTTAGTGATGCGGAATTTGTCAGAAAGATATTGTCGGAACTTTTTAAAATCCAACCTCCAACCCTTGTATATCAACTTATTTCCTTTATAGATATCTTTGTTTGTTCCTAAATTTAAGTTCTGACCATCGATAAAAGCATAGACAGTTGCTCTTTTCTGTTTCATAATTTTTAATTATACAATTTTTTATACATATCTTTCGACTCGTTTCACTCGCTCAAGACCTTCTCCTCACTAGAACTATAGCCCTGAGCGAACAGAGTGAGTCGAAGGGCTGCGGGGCTTGGATTCGGACCAAGATCGCTGCTTTCAGAGAGCAGAGTGCTACCGTTACACCATCCCGCAATACACTCATTTTATCATTTAACCATTTGAACAGGGAGAAGTAGCGTCCCTCTCTTAAATTAAGAGAGGGAATGAGGGTGAGTTATAACTTGCGTAGTTTTGCCACAAAGAAGCCTTCCATAATTGGACTTGGATTAATCCTTTGAGTTGAAACAAGTTCAACTTTTCCAGACTCTTTTTTCAAAAGCCACTCGACAACCTCCTCATTTTCTCGGGTATTTAATGTACAGGTACTATAAACAATCGTTCCACCCTGTTTAGTACACCCAAAAGCCGAGCGCAGGAGAAATTTTTGCAACTGAGCCAGCTCTTTGACTTTGCCAGGCGACCAATTTTGATAAGATTTTGGATCAAGCGTCGTAAATCGTCCTTCCATACTGCAAGGGACATCGACTAGGGACTTGTCAAAAAATCCTGGATATTTTTCCCAGAGAGATTGACCCGATGTATTTATAATAGTGGTATTGGTTACACCCAAATTTTTTAAGTTGGCTTCCAGCTTGTAAATTCTGATTCGGCTATTGTCATTGGCAATTATTTGACCAGTATTTTGCATTAGAGCCGCTATTTGAGAAGCTTTACTCCCAGGCGCAGAGCATAAATCTAAAATTATTTCGTTTGGTTTTGTGTCCAAGATTATGGGGGGCAACATACTAGACAAACTCTGGACATAAATTTCACCATTTTTATAAATTTTTAGCTCTTGGATTTCCCGCAGTGGGTGGTTGGTAATAAAAGCTTGATTGTGTAGAGTATATTCAAAATTAATTTTGCTTTTGACAGTTTCAAAGTTTGACTTGAGGGTATTTACCCGGAAAGTAGTCGGAAGGATCCGGTCAAAGGCCGATGGTGAAATATCTTTTGCTAAACTAGCGAGGAATTTGTCCGGCAACATACTAGCATTTTATCAAACTAAGTGATAGACTGCTAAGGTATGGATATTACTCGACTTTATCCGATTGTTACTTTGCGGGATGGTGTAGTTTTTCCCCACACCGAACCGACCTTGAGTTTTGGCAGGTCAATCAGTGTTGCTGGAATTGAAGCCGCTATCAAATCCGATAAACAATTGGTATTTGTGGGTCAGAAAAATGATTCGCTAACCCCTAGCCCTTCCGATTTGTATGAAATAGGCACCTTGTGTGTGGTGGAACAATTTGCTCCGGTGAACAATGAATTATTAGCAAAAATCAAAGGTATTGCCAGAGTCAGGATTGGGCCGGTTTCCCAGGTGGAACCGTATTTTACAGCCCCGATAGAAGTTTTGCCGGAATCTTATCTTGAGTCCGACGAGACAGTGGCTATAGCCCGGCAAATATTAATGGAACTTAGGCACTTGTTTGATATGGGCCGGTCGGTAGATTTCCCGATTTTTATGCGCCTGATGTCCGGGGTGTCCGCCGCAGAGTTGGCTGACCAGGTGGCCAACATGCTGGATCTAAAGACTCCCATCAAACAAAAATTGCTCGAGATTCTCTCAGTCGACGAACGTTTAAACGAAGCTTTGATATTATTGGCCCATGAAATAAAGGTAGTTGAATTGGAGCACAATATCGCTCACCAGGCTCAAGCCAAATTTGACAAAAATTACAAAGAGCAAGTTCTTCGTGAACGCCAAAAAACCATATCCAAAGAATTGGAAAAATTGGGATCAGAAACCACAGAAGACGAAGATGATTATGCCGTACTGCGGAAAAGAATCAAAACCTCAGGCATGCCCGACGATGTCCGTAAAAAGAGTGAAAAAGAACTCTCCCGCCTGAAACAAATGAGCTTTAGTAATTCCGAATCAAATTATATCCGGACCTATCTGGAATGGTTGTGTGACATGCCCTGGAACAAATCGTCCAAAAACAATGTTTCTATGACCCGGGCCTCACGGATTTTGGATGAAGACCATTTTGGTTTAGAGAAAGCCAAGGAAAGAATTATGGAATATCTGGCGGTTATGAAGCTTCGGCATGCTCAGAAGTCGCCAGATAAAGATGGCATATCGGGGACTATTTTATGCTTTGCCGGGCCCCCGGGTGTCGGAAAGACCTCAATCGGTAAATCCATCGCCCGGGCCCTCGGTCGCAAATTTGTGAGAATTTCCTTAGGAGGAATCCGTGATGAGGCGGAAATACGCGGTCACAGAAGAACTTATGTCGGGGCACTCCCGGGCAGGATTATCCAAGGGATCAAGACTGCCGGGACCAAAAATCCGGTCTTTATGCTCGACGAGCTGGACAAACTGGCCTCAGATTACCGGGGAGATCCTTCATCAGCTCTTCTTGAGGCCCTAGATCCCGAACAAAATAACGCTTTCTCTGATCATTATCTGGAAGTACCGTT
>ERZ1292632.4391-Hain-H43-01um-R2-4391-length-10165-cov-4_pt1 | contig 10165 bp, 15 predicted proteins | sample MGYA00564407_ERZ1292632 | MGnify/ENA primary metagenome ERZ1292632 (study PRJEB36523, sample SAMEA6512637) | groundwater metagenome | collected 2019-01-08 | study: AquaDiva: Metagenomics assemblies of 32 groundwater samples | reverse complement strand
CATGTGCGCATGGGAAAAGGTAGGAAAGACAGAATTTTCAACATTCCACAAAGCCTGAAAAAACCTTTGTTTGCACAGGCACAACAACAAACAGAAAACAAGGAAGAATATCTTTTCCCGGGAAAAAAGGGGAAAATGGGAACAAGAAACCTGCAAAAGCTCTTAAAAAGCGCAGCCGAAAAGGCAGGATTAAAAAAAGACATCCACATACACACCCTGCGTCATAGCTTTGCAACCCATCTCCTGGAAAATGGCGTTGATATAAGAAAAATCCAGGAACTCTTGGGACATGCAGACCTCAGCACGACGCAGATTTACACACACGTCAGCACAGAAGAGCTGAAGAAAATCAAAAGCCCTTTTGATGGTTTATAACTTTTTATTGTTTTTTCTTATGATATAAATCCAGAATATATGCAATATTTTTATCTTTGAGATATTCGTAAGACAACCTGAAAGGGCTTATATAAAGTTCTCTCGTGCCTTTTCTGACATTTCTCATTGGTTTTCCCACCCAGGGGTTTTCTGAAATTTTTTTAATCTGCTTCTTAATCTTCTCTTTCATGAAATTATCGAGTTTAGAGAAAATAGGGATGAATCTCTCAGCAAACCTGATTTCTACCATTTCATCATTTCATTAAGGTTATCAGAATCAAGAGCGATATATCTGCCGGCTTCTATCTGTTTTCTGGCTTCTTCTGTCCTTCTTGCAAACTCCATATCCTCTTTAAATTGTTCATCCATTTCAGAGGCTTTCTTAATAATAAACCTGTTTTTATCTTTGATTATTATAAATTTATCTCCATTTTTTAGTCCCCTTCTCATGCTATTAGGGATTACTATTTGCCCCTTTGAACTCAGCCTTGTTATCTCAATTTCTACCATGGTAAGACATATCTTACCACATATTTAAATCTTTCCCTTACACGTAATATGGATTAGGGGAAGTGTGGAGAGAGGCTGTGATTATAGCGATGTAATATGTTTTCACAAAGCTTAAGTAGATTAAGTCTCTAAAAAAAGAATAAAATTATATGAAAATGATACATAATAATCTTATGATTAAATGGAATATGGATATAGCACCTACCTTTAGACTACAAATCTTGGAAAGATATCCTGAAAAATTTTTCTATGCCGAATCAATACACTTTAATTTAGAAAATTTACACAATAATAGAATAGAGGTGATGGGAAATTTGAATATATTAAAAACCGAAGTTCATGAACTTATTATAAATCAAGAAAAATTCAAGGTAATTCTTAGAGCACCTTAACCTCTACCCCCAACCCCCCACAAACTTCTCCATCGCCACTATCATCCATCATATTCCATGCTAACAAACCCAATGATTTTATCCTTTATCATTTCTTCTTGTTTATCTTTCGGAAGTTTTAGAAATTTCTGAGCATCCTTATAATTGAAATCTAAGACCTCAATTAAATAATTTATGAGAGCATCTTCTTGACCTGCCTGTTCCATCCTGTTTATAATACCCAATTCTCTCTCAACAAGTTCATCAATGGTTAAATCCCTGGCATATTCCAAAAGATTCAATTCTATACCCCTTTTTTCGTTTCTTATCTGAAAACCCCCAAAGAAAAAATAATCTCCTTTAAGGCTTTTTACCAGAACTGCTTCAAGACAATCTCCTTTTTTTGGCATGAAATCTAAATCTATGGCTTTTACAACATATTTCCTTTTTGTAAGCATATCTTCTAAGAAAATAGCGTCTGTTTTTACTTTTAAAACACCAAAAAATCCAGGTATTGCATTTTGTATATTTTTAAGCAAAATTTCTTCATTTTTATCTAAATCTAATATTTCAAAGCATAGACCGGGAATTTTTTTCCCGTCATATAAACTGAAGACACCAAAGAACCACCCATAAAAGAACTGTCCTAAATGGGGATTATTCAACAAATCTTCATTAAAACTTATAAATTCCTCCCTTGCAAATTTTATAAGATCAGGAAATTTTTCAGATAATTTTTTTTGAATATTCTCAATTACACCAACTTCTATGCTTTTTACCATTTTATTATGAAATTAAACTCTCACACACCTTCCCATCACCATCATTGTCCAGCTTCCATACATCCCCCGCTGTTGGGAAGCATGAATCAAAGGCAACCTGTGCTTCGCTTTGCGTTGTGAAATTACCGCAGTTGTAAATATCAGAAGAACAATCATAAGTGCTAATAGGTAAACCCCCGCCATTGTCATTATCATTATCACTGCTGGATTTATCATTAAAATAAGGAATTATGACAAATATCACAGCAAGAATTAACGCGATAGCTCCCAGCGTTATCAATATGATTACTGGCCAGTTTTTAGGCTTCTTAACTTCCTTATATGGGTTATACGGGCTTGATTGTGGGTATTGTAGGGGCATGAAGAAATTAGTAAAAAGAGATATTTAAGTTTGTGCTTTTTTAGTAGAATGGATGTAATCACTACAAAGTGCTTGGTACTAAGCAATAAGTTTTATAAACCTCTTATCATTATAATAAATTATGCAAAAAGAGGTTGCGGGTTCTCCATTTATTAGGGAAAGTGAAACTCACGAAAAAATCCACTCTCATTTGAAGGCTCATCCAAGAGGATTAACAACCCAAGAAATTGAGGAACAGACCCGAATTTCTAGAAAAGCTGTTGAAAAGCATTTACAGATGCTCCTGTTCTCCAATGATATTTATATGAAGCAGGTAGGGAGTGCGAGAATATACTACCCCAATCACAGATATCATCATCTCGATTTCCAATATTTTGATATAGGAAAAAAAAGATTCTATATTGATTTAATAGAAAATAATTATGGTAAATCAATACTTATACAACAAAAGATAAAAGAAGAAGATAAATGGGTTACAAAGGGCAGCGTTTTTATTCCTCTCGAAGCATCATTGGATTTCATTAAGAATTTGAATGGGATTCTAAAATCTAAAAAATTACAAAAAGAGATAAGAAAAAATGGAAGTAATGAGTAAATATATAATCCAGAAAGAACAAATAATCCTTATGAAAGGAGAAATGAGTTTGGAAGAAAAAAAAGAAAAGTTTCTCCAAAACATTAAGAGTTTAAATGGCAATAGTATGAATCGGTATAAAAGGGTTCCAGTTTCTCCAATAAGATATGCTGGTGGAAAAAGCTTGGCGGTTGGACATATTATTGAACTACTTCCAAATAATGTAAAGAGGGTTATCTCGCCATTTTTTGGGGGAGGTTCTGTTGAAATAAGCATGAGTAAATATCTTGATTTAGAAGTTATAGGTTTCGATATATTTGATATCTTATGTAATTATTGGAAATTTCAAATAGAAAACCCCCCTCTTCTTTATCAAAAACTTAAAGAACTAAAACCAAACAAGGAAGAATTCGAAAAAATCAGAAAAATTTTAAATAAAGTTTGGAAAAAAGAAATAACCCTTGACCCGCTAACTCTCGCTGTTTATTTTGTGTATAATTTTAATTTATCCTATGGACCCGGTTTTATGGGCTGGAGCTCTGACATTTATTTAAAAGAAGACAGATATAAAAAAATGATAGAAAAGATTAGAGACTTTAAACCCGGAAAACTTAAAATAAGATGTGCAGATTTTAGACGGGTTCTGGAAGAATATCCAGATGATTTTATGTACCTCGATCCCCCTTATTATATCGGCCCGGATTCAAAAATGTTTAAAGGAATTTATCCCATGAGAAATATTCCTGTCCATCATAAAGGATTCCCACATGAAGAATTAAGAGATTTATTAAAAAAACATAAAGGGGGATTTATTTTGTCCTATAACGATTGCCCAACAATAAGAGAATATTATAAAGAATTTCAACAATTTTTTCCCTCCTGGCAATATACGATGGGCCAAGGCGAAAAAAGAATAGGAAAAAACAGAATAGAGAATGGAAATGGTCATATAAAGGGTTCTCACGAAATTTTGATATTTTGTCCATCTAAAAAATAAGAGTCATCTTGTCTCTTTTAAATAAGGAATTTTTCTAATTAATAAATCAATAAATTCCTTTCCCTTTTTACTCCCATGAGCTCCTAAAACAAAACATTCTTTATGGTGCTCAGAACGATATTCATAGGTTAAATACTGCTTTCCTGAGTAATCCCCTTTTAATCTACCCGTATCAAGTAGTCTCCATTCGAAATTATCTATTATAAAATTTATTGTATCATCCATATTAAAGAAAATCCACTCATCTTCACTTTCCCGATAACATAAAATTTCTCCTTTTCCAAGATATTTTTTCCAGAATGAAAATCTTTTCAAAACACTCTTTTGTTTGTTAAAATCAATCCCATGTCCACTTGTTGTAACTTCTTTACCTTTAATTACTTCACGATGTAGGTTACGCATCCAAATATTCTTGTCAGTTAGTTCAGGTAACCATCCTAAATGTATCTGTATAGTATTTCCACTCTTTAAAGAAACATTATTCCCCCTTATCTTAATTCTTTTTTTTAATAATTTAAGAAAAGACTTATCTTTTATGACACAATCACTTGAAGCACCAGAATAATTTATTTTAGCCTGTCTATCTCCAAACCTAATATTAAAATCAATTTCATTTTGATGCCCTTTAATTTTTTTCCTGCTGGCTTGGGCAGAAGACATGGCATGGATAGCCTTAATTTTCATAAGATTAAACACCAACCCAAACCTTTAAATCTTATTGTTGGAAAACCCCCAACTTTTAAATAATTCTATGGGTTAAATCCATAATGGGATTAAGGAAACGCCATCCCTTAAAACCTAACAAAATAAAGAAAGTAAAAGAAAGAGCTAATGGTGTCTGTGAATATGAAAATTGTAAGGAAAAAATTGATAATTTTAATAGCGAAATACATCATATAATTGGTGTTGAAGATGGGGAAATGATAGTTTAGATAATTTAGCATTAATTTGTAAAGATTGTCATTTAAAGATATCTCAGCATAAGCAATTAGTGGAAACAAAGATAAAACAATTTAATGAATTATTAAGAAAAAATCCAGAAATGCCCTTTTTTCGTAGGAGAAAATTAGAAAATGCAATAAATTATTTCCAAACAGAATTAGGAAAGGCATTTAAATTTAAGAATAGGTCCTAATTCATGCCCCCCCAACAGCTTTTTATATATGCTTATTTATGATAGCTTCATGGGCAAATTGAATTTTGATTTTCAGGGCAAGTTTGTCGGTATCAACGGAAAAGCCCTTCCGGACAACCGGGAATTTCAATCAATGCTGGGGCGCTTAGATAATGGGAAGAAACATAGCGGGCTTGGATTTCGTGATAAGAGGTACAGCTGCAAAATATGCGGAAGACCCGTTAGCCATCGCGGAAATTGCCTTGGGTGTAATATCAGGGGAAAAAGAGAGAGGGAAGATGAATTTTTCGAGGACATTTTTCTTGAAAATAAGCTCAAAAGAGGAGAAAACGGAGGAAAATTAAACGAGTCGCGTTCCGAAATTTTTGACAACTCCAGGGATACAGAATACTGGAGCCTGTACAAGGGTAGCCAGAGACTGGAGCCGTTAAAATTCTCAAATGGAAAAACACAGGAAGATATTGTAAGGGAAGTTGTTGAACTTGTAAAAAAGGGAAAAAAGATAATCTTTCTTCACGGCGTCTGCGGAACAGGAAAATCTGCAATCGCATTAAACATTGCACGTGTTCTTGGAAAAGCAGCAGTGGTTGTGCCTGTTAAAAATCTTCAAAAACAATATGAAGAGGACTACTCAGAAAAAATGTTTCTTCTTGATTCAAAAGGGAAAAAAATGATAATCTCTATGATTACGGGAAAAAGCAATCACGATTCCATCTTTGACCCAGGAGTTCCATGCTCAGATCCTTTTCTGCCGGACAACATCCAGATTATTGAAAAAAATTTCAATAAAATTAAAGAATACTACGGGCAAAATCCCTTGATACAGCATAAAAGCGTTCTTCTCAATCTGAACCAGCTGAAAAGGATTTCAATCGCTCCAACAAACCCCTATTGGAGCCCGATAATACCTTCAAAATATGCAATGAATCTGCCTGATGCAGAAAAGAAGGTTTACAGGGGGTTAAATAACAAGGAATTTATTTTTTATCACAGGAAAAAAGGCTGCTCCTATTATGATCAGTATGTTTCTTATCTGGATTCAGACATTCTTATCTTTAATGCGGCTAAATACAAAATTGAAACCGCTCTTGACAGGAAGCCGGAAACAAGCGTGGATATAATAGATGAGGCAGATGAATTCCTGGATGGTTTTTCCAATCAGAGTGAATTAAACCTGACCAGGCTAAAAAACTCACTCTCTAATCTCTATTCAGAAAATAAGAATACTATGGACTTTATAAGCGAAATTACAGGGCTGATCAAGCTGGAGGAGAAAAATAAAAGGGCACTTGGAGTTGATGAAAATGAAATATTCAAAATAAGTGATACAAACGTTCAAAAAATCCTATCTTCAATCCTGAAGGACGAAAACATTGAGTCAGAAACCTATTTTGATGACTCTTCTTCAAATTACGTCGGAAGAGCTGTGGAAATAGCAAGGGATTTTGAAGATTTTTTCAAGGATACCTATCTTACTTATAGGATTTATGAAGGAGACCTATTCGTTAATCTGGTTACAACAAATATGTCTGCAAGATTGCGGGAAGTCCTGGATAAAAACAATGCTTTTGTATTTATGTCAGGAACTCTGCATTCAAAAAATATCCTTGAAAACGTTTTTGGCATAACCGGATATGAAACAGTTGAAGCTGAAACAGCACTTCCCGGCAAAATTGAAATTTTTCAGACAGGAACGGAATTTGATTGCAGATATAGTAATTTCAATTCAGGGAATAAGACTAGGGGCCATTATCTTGAATCCCTGTCGGCTTGCATCTGGAAAGCGGCACGCCCTACCCTCGTGCAGGTCAATGCCTTTAATGATCTGCCGAGCCAGGAAGAAATAAAGAAGTTTTCTCTTAAAGACCTGATATCGCGCGAAAAAATGGTTGAATTGCAGAATAATGACAGGACAGGCAAATTAATCTCTGAATTCAAGAGAAAATTATTTGACACCCTCTACAGCACCAAATGTTCTCGCGGTGTTGATTTTCCGGGAGATTTGTGTAATTCTGTGATATTCACAAAATATCCATATCCGAATCCTAAGGACACCTTCTGGAAAATATTGAAGAAAACACACCCGCAATATTACTGGGATTTTTACAAGGATAAAGCAAGAAGAGAATTCTTACAACGTTTATACAGGGCTTTACGTTCTCCAAGTGATCATGTTTTTGTCTTGTCTCCAGATTCCAGAGTTTTAGGGGCCATAAAAAATCTTCAGTTATCTAAAAACCCAACTTTTAAATAATTCCCCCTGCCCCTATAACTAAGAAGCTTTAATCATCTCGGACGCCATTTGTAAACATTGTCATGGTGATCATAATAATATATCACAACAGCCTTTCTTTCGTGTTCAACTTTAAAGATTAAAACAAATGATCTGTCAATATGAACCCTGTTAAATGATTGCAGTGGTTTTCTTAAGAACTTATATATGTGATTTGGATTTTCCCTTATTTCCTCAATCTTTTTATTAATTATTGACAATTGCTTAGGATTTTTCTTCGATAATTTTTTAAAAATCCTGTCAACTTCTTCCTTCACCTCTAAGGAATACATTTTACCTCACAATTCCATATCTTGAGGCAAAATCATCAACTTTGATAGATTTCTGTTTTTGTATTTTCCTCATTTTTTCTATGAATCCTGGCCTTAATTCGGGCTCACCTTCATCATCAATGTACTTGCTAACTACAAATGCAACAGCTTCTGATTTGTCCTTAAATCCATATTTTGCTTTGATAAGATTCAAAATTCTGTTAACATTCTCATCAAGCTTAATTAATGCGTTTACCATTTTAACTTATTCCAACTAAGTCCAACTTATTTATAAACCTTTCTTCTTTTTTCAAACCCCAACTTTTAAATAATTCCCTTTCATTCATAAATCATGGACCCCTTATACCTCGCAGCCCTTCTTGGAGGAGTTGGCGGCTTGACTCGTGGATTTGTCGGGCTGCTCAAGGCACTTTCCTTGAAAAGAAGAATTCTATGGAATTATTACGCAATAACTGTTGCAATTGCAGTTGTTATCGGAATTTTTGTTGGAATCATATTTGATTTTGATACCAGATTGAGTCTGCTTGCGGGATATGCAGGCACAGACATTCTTGAAGGAATTTACAAGAGCTTCAATGTGCAGAAGGTTTATGTGAGGAAGAAGTAGGTAAAATGAAAAAATCAAAAATATTTTTAATTTTAGGAATAAGTTTGTTGATATTATCAGTCATTTTCTTTTTTACATTAAAAAAGGAACTCGTAAATCCCACTTGTGCTCCTAGTTGTGAGTTTACTAAGTTTATTGATGTTTTTAGAAATCCTCTTGACGTCTGCCCGAGTATATGCAAATTCAATACCAACAAAGAAAATTATGTTATTTATAATCCTCTTTACTATTTTTCTTTTTGGTTAGGTATAATATTCTTAATTTTATCTTTGTTATTTCATTTTATTAAAATAAAAAAGTAGGGGGACATAAACCTTAGAACAATAATTCTTAAAAAGCCCCAGACAATCATAAAAATATGGGATTACATATTGTTGAAGATCCTGATGGTATCATGGTTTATACTGATAGGGATGGAAAAAGGGTTCCTGCAGATGTTACACCTATTTCCGCATCCATAAATGACCAAAAAATGTTTCATTATGATGAAAAATCAGGAGACTTAAAATTAAATAGAGAAATGGTTCCAGGGGGTATTTTGGAACAGATTGTTAAACAAATTGAGAAAAGTCCAGAAAAAGGAACAGATATTAAGTTAGTCATACCATTCCAAGGACCCGTTGTAGCTAAGGGAGTAAGAAGTGTTTCATATTTTACACCAGAGGAAGCTGTCCATAAAGATAAAACAGAAAAAGAGATGGTTGGAGAGGTTATTGGTCATCATTATAGAAATCAGCCAAGAGAACTCTGGCAAAGAATTAAAGATTATTTCTTAGGACATTAACACTTTCTCTTAAGAAACCTATTTAAAACAGAATCGCTTCTTTTTTATATCCTAAAAAATGCCCACAAAAGAGGTTAAGGCGCTGAAAAGAGAACTGAAGGAAAAAAAGGCAGAGTGGAAAAATCTTGAGACAGCCTGGAGATATCTAAGCTGGGGCTGGAGAATCATCTTTGTCATAGGAATAATAACTACAATCTGGATAATCCTTAAATTAATGCAATTCCTGAGAATTCTGTTTCTGAATAACTAAAATGCCCACAATATCTGTCTCTCTTGACGAAAAAGTAAAGAAAATAATAGAAAAAAGAGCAAAGAAAAACCTGCTTAGTTTGAGGGAACAGGCAGAAGAAATTTTAAGGCAGAGTGCAGTCAGGACAAAATCAGGAGACAGCATTTCCAAGGTGAAGGTTGATGACAGGCTTGTGGAAGTTTTCTCGAGAGATAAGAAAGGCAGAAAAGGAAAGAGGAAGTAACCATTTAGAAAGACTAGAAAAGAAGGAGCCTACACGTATTGCATATTTTGATAGAGTTGCAAAGTTAACATTAGGAGGATAAATTTATCTTATTCTGCATATAAGACATAAACCCTGTAATAATCCCTGCTTGTAAGTTCACTACCAGTGGCCTTTCTATCAGATACTATCACAAAATCTTTTATGGAAATTTTCTTTTCGTGAACCTCATAAAGCAAATCTCTTAAACAATACTTAAGTTTATCAAAAGGTATAGGATTGCTCCAACGAGTTGATAATAATAAGGTATTAGATGAAATATTACTCGGGCGGACTTAGAAACCTTTTTATAAACACCAATTTTTCAATATCATATGAAGGTACTATTTGTCTGTAAATATAATGCTGGAAGAAGCCAAATGGCTGAAGCATTTTTTAATGGTTTAAGTAAGAAGCATCAAGCCACCAGTGCAGGAACACATGCCACTGAAAGGATTCATTTACCAATGCCAGAATTCGTCCTTACATCCATGAATAAATTAGGATTTGATTTATCAAAGCATTTCAGGAAGCAACTTAATCCTGAAATGGCAGAGAAAGCTGACAAGATAGTTATGATAACTGAAAAAGAAAACTTGCCAGACTATGTAAA
>ERZ1292632.2372-Hain-H43-01um-R2-2372-length-15845-cov-7_pt1 | contig 10168 bp, 17 predicted proteins | sample MGYA00564407_ERZ1292632 | MGnify/ENA primary metagenome ERZ1292632 (study PRJEB36523, sample SAMEA6512637) | groundwater metagenome | collected 2019-01-08 | study: AquaDiva: Metagenomics assemblies of 32 groundwater samples | reverse complement strand
ATCTCCGCGGGGCCGATCTCGGCGGGGCCTATCTCGGCGGGGCCTATCTCCGCGGGGCCGATCTCGGCGGAGCCGATCTCGGCGGGGCCGATCTCGGCGAGGCCGATCTCCGCGGGGCGACTGCGGAGTCCGGCAAGACGCGCATCAACTGGGCGTCGCATGCGCTCCTCTCAGCGATTCTCGAGCGCGCGGCCGGCGACTCCGAGCCGCGCCAGATGCTCGCCGGCTTCGTCGCGCTCAAGACGGATTGGTGTTGGCCGCAGTGGGATGCGTGGCAGCACCCGGAGAAAGCGTGGGCGCTCGGAGAGCTGTCGCGCTGGATCGTCGCGGGCGACGATGCGCCGGAGTGTGTGCGCCGCGCGATGGCCGCCGCGGGCACCGAGGGCCCGCGCCCCTGCTCCCGGCACGGGGCGATCCAGTCCGTCTCGCCGGAGCCCGCCGCCCCGCCCTCCGCGATCGCCACGATCCGCTGTGAGACGTGCGAGCTCGAGTCGCGGTGTCTCTACGCTGGTCGGCCGAACGGGTGCCCCGGCGTGGCGGTGCAGCCATGAGCCGCCGCACGCACCCGCAGGCGCTCTGCGACGCATGGAACGCCCTGCATCCCATCGGCACCGCTGTACTCGTGACGCGCGACGACGGCTCGAGGACGGCGACGGTTACGCGATCCGAGGCCGAGGCACTCTCGGGGCATACGCCGGTGATTTGGCTCGCGGGGATCCGTGGCTGCTATCTCCTCGAGCGCGTCGAGGTGACGCCATGACCCGCGCAGAGCTCCAGTCCGCCATCGCGACACTACCGCCGCTGCCCACGGCGGATCTTCCCGCGGGGTGTCTCGCATCCGAGGCCGCTCCGTCGTCTCCTCCCCTCCCCTCCGTCCCGCGCCGAGTCCGCTGGGAATCCGGGCCCGGTCGCGGATGGGGCGCCGACGTAAGAGCGCCGGACGGAACGGTGCGGAGGGTATATCGCTGCACGCGGAAGGCGGCGCGAGAGGCGGTGTGGTCGCGCAGATCGTGGCTGCGCGGCGGGGACATATTGTCGCTTGCGCCCGTCGTTATTCGCGCGCGGAGGGCGGGGCGATGAGCACGACGGACTATGCATCCTTCATCGCGCGCAAGTCAGCGCAGACCCCCGCGGCCGGCATCACCATCGCGCCATCCGCCCTCGATCCTCGTCTGTACCCGTTCCAGCGCGACCTGGTATCCCGCGCGCTTGCCTCTGGCCGGTTTTGCCTCTTCACCGATACCGGCTCCGGCAAGACCGCGATGCAGCTTGCGTGGGCCTCGCACGTCGCGCACACGGGGCGGGTTCTCATCCTGGCCCCGCTGGCCGTGGCCGAGCAGACGGTGCGCGAAGGGGCCAAGTTCGACATCCCCGTCCGCTACCTACGGGACGACGATCCGACCGCGCCCATCGTGATCACGAACTATGAGATGCTCAGCCATTTCGACCCCGACAGCTTCGCCGGAGTCGTCCTCGACGAATCATCGATCCTCAAAGCCTACAACGGCAAGACGCGAACCGAGATCATCCGCGCATTTGCTGCGACGCCATTCCGCCTCGCCTGCACCGCGACCCCCGCGCCGAACGATTACCTGGAGCTTGGGAACCATGCCGAGTTCCTCGGCGTCAAATCGCGCTCCGAGATGCTCGCTGAGTTCTTCGTCCACGATGGAGGGAGCACGCAGGACTGGCGGCTGAAGGGGCACGCGCGCGAGGCGTTCTGGCGTTGGGTCTGTGGCTGGGCCGCAGTCCTCTCGCGCCCGTCTGACCTCGGGTACGAAGACGGAGCCTTCATCTTGCCGCCACTCGAGATGCACGAGCACATCATCGCCGTCGAGCACAAAGAAGCGTGGGCGGAGGGGTATCTCTTCGCCCCGGATGCAACGACGCTCAGTGAACAACGCGCCGTGCGCCGTGCGACGACGGACAAGCGGGCGAAGCTCATCGCTGACCTCGCCGCGGGCGACGAGCCGGTCCTCATTTGGTGCGAGTTGAACAAGGAAGGCGATGCCATCACGAAGGCTATCCTGGGCGCGGTGCAAGTCGCGGGCGCGGACAGCCTAGAAGAGAAGGTGGATCGGCTGCGCGGCTTCGCCGAAGGGCGCTATCGCGTCTTGGTTAGCAAGGCGAGTATTGCGGGGTTTGGGATGAACTACCAGCATTGCGCGCGGATGATCTTCGTCGGGGTGTCGCACAGCTTCGAGATGACCTACCAGGCGATCCGTCGCTGCTGGCGTTACGGGCAGACCCGCCCCGTCCACGTCCATGTTCTCCGCGCCGAGACGGAGGCCGCCATCGTGGACAACTATCGGCGCAAGGAGAGGGAGCACCGCGAGATGGTGGCGCAGATGGTGAGCTACGCGAATCGCGGCCAGGTAGGCCAGCGATGGAACCCCTACGAACCCGCCCGCAAGATGGAGGTGCCCGCATGGCTCCGCTAGCCGATACCGCTCCCGAAACCGCCAACGTGCTCGGCCAGTCCAGCGGCGACGGATGGACGCTCTACAACGGTGATTGCGTCGAGGTGATGCGAGGGATCCCTGCGGCGTCGATCGACTTCTCGGTCTTCTCGCCGCCGTTCGCCTCGCTCTACACCTACTCGTCGAGCCCCAGGGATCTCGGCAACTGCGGCAGCGATGCGGAGTTCTTCGCTCACTTCGCTTTCGTCATCGCCGAGCTTCTCCGTGTCCTCAAGCCGGGCCGCCTAGTGAGCTTTCACTGTATGCTCATGCCGACGAGCAAGTCACGCGACGGTCACATCGGCCTCCGCGACTTCCGCGGCGACCTCATCCGCGCCTTCGTCGCGGCCGGGTTCATTCACCACTCCGAGGCTGTCATCTGGAAGGATCCCGTGACCGCCATGCAGCGCACGAAGGCGATCGGCCTGCTCTATAAGCAGCTCCGTAAAGACTCGTGCATGAGCCGGCAAGGGATCCCTGACTACCTCGTGACGATGCGCGCGCCCGGCGAGAACCCGGAGCCCGTGGGCCACGTTCCCGACGACTTCCCGCTCGACGACTGGCAGAAGATCGCGAGCCCGATATGGATGGACATCAACCCGAGCGACACCTTGCAGCGTCGTAGCGCGCGCGAGGAGGAAGACGAGCGACACATCTGCCCGCTTCAACTCACCGTCATCCGTCGGGCGTTGAAGCTCTGGAGCAACGCGGGCGACGTCGTCCTTTCTCCCTTCGCGGGCATCGGCTCCGAGGGCTACGTGAGCCTCCAAGAGGGCCGCAAGTTTATCGGCGTCGAGCTCAAAGACAGCTACTACCGGCAGGCCGTCGCGAATCTTGGTAGCGTCGTGCGCAAGCAACAGAGCCTCTTCGCGGATATCGGGTGATACCATGACAACTCTCCTCTCCTCGCCCCCTCGCCTCCCCGTGATCTTCATCTCCGGGCCGTTCCGCGCGCCGACGCCCTACGGCGTGGAGGAGAACTGCCGCCGCGCCGAGGCCGCAGCGCTCGAGGTTTGGCGAGCCGGCGCCGTCGCGATCTGCGTCCACGCGATGTGTCGCCACTACTCCGGCGCCGCGCCGGATTCCGTGTGGCTCGCGGGCGACTTGGAGATCTTGCGCCGATGCGATGCCGTGCTGCTCGTCGAGGGATGGGAGGCGAGCAGCGGAACGCGGGGCGAGATCGAGGAGGCGGAGCGGCTCGGGATTCCGGTGTGGGGGCCGTACGACTGGGGCCAGGCGTTGGAGGCCATCCGATGACGCTCCGTGCAAAGCCGATTACTCCCATGCCCACGCCAGCCAAGATTGCGCCGATTCCATCACTCTACGATCTGCGCCGATACCAAACGCCGCGCGGAAGTTACATTTCCGATGGCAAATGGCTCGCGTTCGAATCGCACTTCGCGCCGCATGGTCAAACCGTCCCCCTCGGTCTTTTCGCCTGCGCTACCCAAATCGGCAGGTGGGAGGACCTTGCCCGCAGGCTCCACATCGCGGGCGGTGAGTGGGCGTGGCAGAGCGCGCACCGATACGTCGGGACGATGATCGAGAACTTTCCGTCCGCCGCGTATCGGACTGCCGTATGGTGCCCGCCCGGGACCACGGCGCACGGTATCGTGATTCAGGAGCGCTTCGCGCCGCTGCTCGTTGGGTTACACGTCCACGGCGTCATGTTGTCCGACGTCTTGCCGGCGCTTTTGGGCACCGATGACACGGGAAATCTCGTCGCGGTGGTAGTCTCGCTAGGCTCGCACCACATCGACAGGATCGAGAGAGCATGACGGACATCGATCGCCTCGGCCGGAAACGTCTCGGCGAGCACATGCACGGCATCGACATCTGCGCGTACTGCGCCGCGGGCGACCTCGCCGTCAAGACGACGATGCCGCAGCTCACCCGCGAACGCAACGAGGCTCGCGCTGACGCCGCCAGGTCGCGCGACCGGATCGACCGTGCGCTTGCGTAGCATGGCCGCTCGTGGGGACTGGGCTGGATGGCGCGAGCACTGGGCCGTCCGGCGCGAGGTGGCCGCGATCCTCCGCGACGATGGAGCCGACGAGAAGGAGCCGACATGAGCCCGCTCTCTGTCCTCGCAATCGACCCCGGGCCCGAGCGCAGCGCGTGGATTCTCCTCGACGGCGATACCGTCCTATCGCACGGGCTCGAACCCAACGCGATCTTCGCGCCGCCAGTCCACCTAGCGCACGAGATCGCGATCGAGTGTCTCGCCTGCTACGGGATGCCGGTCGGCGCTGAGATATTCGAGACCGCGTACTGGATCGGACAGCTCTTCGAGCGGTGGAAGGTGCGGACTCGCCCCGTTCGTCGCATCTTGCGCCGAGACGTAAAACTCCATCTCTGCGGGAGCGCGCGGGCAAAGGACGGCAACGTCCGCCGAGCCATCCTCGACCGCTACCCGCGCACGGGCGGCGGGGCGTGTCCGCAGGTCGGGACGAAGGCCCAGCCCGGACCGCTCTACGGCGTGCGGCGCGACGTGTGGGCGGCACTCGCCGTTGGCATCACCGCGCAGGCGCAGATTGCGGCCGAGGCGAAGGAGACGGAGCGATGAGCACGAGTACGAAAAGCACGAAACCGACGAAGACGAGAGCGAGCGGCCGCGCCCCGGGCCAATGGTGGGATTCCTCGCTTACCCCGCAGGATGGGTGCCACTGGCCGGAGGGACAGGTTCCCGCCGCGTGCGTGCGTTGCTGGGCGAAGCGAATGGCGCGACGGTGGGGCAAACCGACCGAGGAGATCGTGCTGCATCCGGAGCGGCTCGCCAAAGTGAGCACACGCGGGCCGGCGAAGGTGTACGGGGTACCGATCAACTGCGGCGATGTGTTTCAGGCGGATGTTTCCGCCGACTTCGTCTGGGGCGTCCTTGGGCTACTGTGGCAAGTCAACTTTGATCGTTGCACCATCGCGCCGACGAGAGAGCCGCATCGTTTCATCTTCGTCACGAAGCGCCCCGCCCGTGCCGTCGAGCTCCTTGGTATGTGGCTCGCGCGCCGCAGCTCACAGGACCGCGGGCTGCTACGCCGCGAGGCCGATTTGTACACGCGCGAGTCGTTCTTGCTCATGTTCTCCGCGTGGGATCAGTCGAGCACCGATGCGGCGTGCGCCGCCGCCGCGAAGCTCCCCGAAGGTGTGCGCTGGGGATTGCATTTGGAGCCGCTGCTTGCCGCGGTAGATCTCAGCGACCCGCTGGACCTCACGTCGGACATCTGTACCCCGGTGAACCGCCGCATCGCCGGACCGGGGGGCCTGTTCCCCCTCGCCACTCCGCCGCTCTGCCGCCCGTCCTGGATCGTCGTCGGCGGCGAGAACGGGCCCGGCGCGCGGCCGATGGATCCCGCGTGGGCGAGGCGCATCCGCGACCAATGCGTCGCGGCCGGCGTGAGCCTGTGGTTCAAAGGTTGGGGCGCGTGGGTGCCGGAGGCGGAGGCCTGCGACGAGATGCAGCACGACGTTGACGGCACCGGCCGCGATTTGGTGCGATGCGGGATCGTCGGACAGCGGTATTACGGCCTCATCGGCCGGCGATACAATCGCCGGCTTCTAGACGGCCGCGAGCACGACGCAACCCCCTGGGCGCGCGACGAGAGGGAGACGGAACGATGAAACAGTACATCCACAGCGACGGTATCTCCTGGCCCGTGCCCGATGGCGAGATGGACTCGCTCGCGCACGCGCTGCGATACGGCACCGCGGACGAGGCGCTGGCGATGCGCCACGTCGCGGCACACGTTGTCGCCGCGTACCAGGATCTCGTGCTCGGATCGGCGCTCCGGCGGCGGATCATCGCGGGTGAGCTCAAGAAGCTGGCGAAGGGTGGGCAGTGAGGGGAGCGGTCATTTCTCCGCCTCCGCCCCTCGCCCCCCTCTGCGGCGGCTGCGCGCATCTCTCCCCCTCGCCCGCGGTCGCGGCGCTCCACGTCTGCCGCCTGTGCGGCGAGCTGCGCGCGATGGATACGCCGGGCTGCGCGGAGCGGCGTGCGGCGCCTCCGGGTTGGGCGGGCCGCGATGCGCGACCCGCGAGGGGTCGGCGATGATCTCCGCTCACGAAGCGACCCTCCTCCTCCACCTCCTGCGCGATCCGTCGCGCTGGCGCTCCTTCGACGAGCTTGCCCGCGAGCTCGGCCACGAGCGCACGAACGGGATCGCACGCGCCGCCGTCCGCCTCCGGGGCCGCGGGCTCGCCATAATCCGCCGACGGAGGGCGGACGACGTGCTGCGCGGCGAAGACCCACGGGACGTGCGGGCGGATGTGGAAAGAGAGCGATGAAGGAGGAGGCCATGACCCCGAAACGTCTCGTCGCTGCGAGCTGGGGCTAGGAGGACACCATGATGAACGAAACAACGAACCTTCTCCCCACTCCTTCCCGCGTCCTCGTCTCGCGGACCGGCCGCGCCGTCCCCTTCGCCGCGGGACGGATGAGCCGCCACGCCCCCGTGGCAGTCATCTTCGAGCGCGCGGACGGATACAGCCTCGGGGCGCCCGCGCATCTGGCCCGCGCCGCCGAGGCGATGTGGAGCGACGAGTGGACCCGCGTGTACGAGGGCCCCACGTGGATGCCGATCCCCTACGCCGAGTGGCGTGCGGCGCGCCAGGGCGGGAGGTAGCCCCCCATGTCCGACTTCTCCTACTCCGCCACCTGCCCCGGCTGCGGCAGCCGCTACGCCCCCGACGATGGGGCATGCTGTGTCCCCTGCGCGGAGTGTAGCGCGCTGGGCCGCTGGGAGTATTGCACACTTTGCGACGATTACCACTGCCTGGACTGCGCCTGTCCGCGTGCAGACGAGCCCAGCAAAGACGAACAAGGAGACGACGTGCCGATCCTCGATGCCCCCAAACCGGACCCTGCGGCGCTTGCGAAGCGCCTCGTCGCTGTCCTCGTCCGCGAGCTCGCGGACGATTCCGCGACCGACTGCTACCTCCTGATCTCGCTCGGGGTCAGCGATGAGGCGACGAACGCGCTCGTCGCCTGCGGCGCGACCGTCCGCTCGTCGCTCCACGCCAGCCTCGACGGCGCCTACGTGATCGAGAGCGCGGAGCTGTGCGTCGGGCGGCACATCGTCCGCGCGCAGCGCCCCTCGCGCGCCCCGACGGCAGAGGAGCACGCGATGGCGGCGGCTGGTGAGGGCCGGCCCTGCGGGCAGATGTTCAAGGCGTACAGCCTCGGAGAAAGAGGAGCCAAGTTCGCGCCGATGACGAAGGAATTCGTCAAGTCGCTCGAAACGACCGACGACAGCAACAGGAGATAGGACACCATGAGCAAGACCAGCAAAACCGCCACCGCCTCCGCCACCACCGCCTCTCCCCTCGCCCCCGACGCCGACTCCTCCTTCGGCTCCTTCACCCCGGCGCCGGAGCCCGCCGCCTCCCCGCCGACCGCGGATCCGGCCTCCGTCGCCCTCACCGTGACGGGCCCGCGCGCCGTCGCGGCTCCGACGGCCTCCGGTCCGTCGCTCCCGATGCGCCTCGGCGAGGGCATGGAGGACACGCTCCTCTCCGACCTCGTGCAGCGCCGCGTCCACATCTGCCAGCCCGGCAACGACGAGGTGAACCTCTCCGGCGCGAAGGAGGGAACCTTCCGCGACAATCTCGGCGTGGAGGTCAGCGTCCTGACGGTCGTCGCGCTCCGCCTCGAGCGCGGCCAGGTGCGCTGGGGCAAGTACGGCTCCGGGCCCAAGCTCCCGCTCTGCAAGAGCTCCGACGCTCTGACGCCCATCCAGCCGACCCGCCCCGAGGACCGCGAGCCGTTCGCCCCGATCTGCAACAGGATCGCCAAGGGCAAGATCGTCCCGGTCTGTCCCGAGGCGAAGTGGCAGAAAAAGGAGGAAACGGAGAGCGGGGAGCGGGAACCGCCGCGCTGCCAGTACACCTATACCGGCGTCTTCCTCGACGTGGCCTCGGAGTTGCCGCTCGTGATGCGTTTCAAGCGGACCGCGCTCGCGGTGATCCTGGCGCTCCGCACGCGGATCATCGGGCTCCACGAGGACATCTATGGTGTCGAGGTGGCGATGGGGCTCGAGCTGAAGACGGAGCCCAAGCGGTACTACCGCCCGACGCTGAAGACCATCACGCAGATCGCCGACACCGAACGCCGCGCGCGGCTCCGGGCCATGCGCGAGATGGCGCTGGGCATCGATCTGGAGTCGATTGCGCACGACGACGAGGACGACGAGCCGACGCCCGAGGAGGCGCCCTTCTAGGACATCCTTCCCTCGCGCCCGCTCTAGGCGGCTCCGGGGTCAGGCCCGGACGCGAGGCCCGACGACGACGGACAGCAAGGAGCACGAGAACCATGTCATACGAGGACCAGGATCCCGTCAGCCTCGGCAGAGCGAAGGCGATAAAGCAGACAGCAAAGGCGCTCCTCGCATGACCGCCATCCCATCCCCCACCTTGGTCATCGACGGCGGCGTCTTCGCCTACCTCGTCGCGAGCACGACTGCCCGCGACTCCGACGGCGCCCTCGTCCCCGACGCCCCCTCGCCTCTCCTCCGCGCCCGCGAAGATCTCATCTCTCTCCGCGAGCAATTCGGCGCCGGACGGATGATCATGGCGTGGGATGGTGGCGGGGCATCGGCACGGGACAAGATGATCCGCGAGTACAACGCGCGACTCGCCGAAGGAGTCGCCGCGCACCCCGCGTACAAAGCCGCTCGCCGCGCGCGCCGTGATGCCGATCCCACGGCGTGCGCCATGTACGAGCGCGCCCGCGAATTGACGGAATTCCTGTGTGTGGCGCTTCCGGCGTGGGGCGTGGAGCAGGTGATCGCACCGGCAGGCTACGAGGGCGACGACGCGCTCGCGACCATCGCCCGCGACGCCACGAGGTGGCCCGGGCAGATCGTGCTCTGCACCTCAGATCACGATCTCTGGCCGCTCCTCGTCGATCCTCGCATCGCCATGTTCGTCCCCGGCGACGAGCTTCCCTTCCGTGGCGAGGACCTCCTCAAGCGTGAGGGGTTGACGCCGACGGAGGCGGCGAGTGTGGCGGCAATCGCGGGCTGCGCGTCGGATGGCGTGAGGGGGCTGAAAGGGATCGGGATGGCGAAGGCACTCCGCCTCGTACGCGCGTGCCCGGGGATCGTCGGTCTGCTCGCGGCGAGTACGCCGGTTTCCGACATCATGATCCGCGCCAGCATCGCGTCTTTCGATCCGAAAGCCGCGAAGTTCGCAGAACAAGCGATCGCGGGACGCGAGATCGTCGAGCTGACGGAGCGGCTCACACGGCTGTACGACGTCGAGTTGGAGAACGACATCGCGCAAAATGCGCAGAAAGGGCAGAAAGAAGATGGCAACTAGGACGAACAAGAGGGGCTACTGGGCGATCGTGGGTAACGGGCCGTGGGGTCTGTGGTTCGGCCGCGTGATCGCGACCGACGCGGAGATCGCGAAGACCCACAGCGTGCGCCTTTTTGAGGCGCGATCCATCCGTCATTGGTACGGGCGAAAGGGCGGGATCACTAGCCTCGCAAGATACGGTTTGTGCGGTCCCAGGATGACGCAGAGCCGAGTCGGAGGGGAAGCCGAGAGCACCCTCCTGCTGGAGGTCAAGGCGGTGCACCTCTGTAGCGCTGCCGCCGCCGCGACTTTCCGTGCCTGTCGGTGCGACGATGAGTGCTAGTAGGGGCGCGGGCGAGGGCGCGGGCGAGGGCGCGGGCGAGGGCGCGGGCGAGGGCGCGGGCGAGGGCTGGGGCGAG
>ERZ1292632.1109-Hain-H43-01um-R2-1109-length-27908-cov-7_pt2 | contig 10169 bp, 19 predicted proteins | sample MGYA00564407_ERZ1292632 | MGnify/ENA primary metagenome ERZ1292632 (study PRJEB36523, sample SAMEA6512637) | groundwater metagenome | collected 2019-01-08 | study: AquaDiva: Metagenomics assemblies of 32 groundwater samples | reverse complement strand
GGTTTCCCACAATGGAAACAAATAGCTTTGTTAGTCAATCTTTGTAATTCTTTTGGATCAGTAATCATTCTGAGAACATCCAATCTTCTCCAGCAGTTATTTCCCAACATTCTTTACAGACAAAGATATATTTGTGTACCGTTGGTTCATTTGGAGTATAACTAAAAATATCTATCTGGTTCCAATGTCCTACTATTTTTGATATAAAGTAACAGTCATATCGGTTTTCCTTGTTAACTTTTGTTTTACAAACAAAACAATAATGTTGGTGTTTCTGTCGAACGTCTTCAATAGTAATCATTCTCCAAACATCCAATCTTCTCCAGCAGTTATTTCCCAGCAAGGAAGGCATATCTTGATTGATTTGTAGCATATCTTTTTGTCTATTTGTTTGAATAATGCCGCGCCGTGGAAGACAGTTTCGGTGCAATTCATGTGTTTGGTGTTAGTGAGTATTTTTTTTCTGCAAACATAACAAATTGGCTCCTTGCCGTTCCAAGTTATATCTTCTCTGTTAATCATTAGTCTATCCATCCGCCGGGCGGTCTCTCATCACTACCGAAAATAGAGAAAAACCAATCAAAAAACCTATCAATTATTGCTTTCTTTGGACTCATCTTTTGCGGACCAGCAGAAGAAAAAAGAGGAGTATCCCAATCTTCACCAGCAACTATTAACCAACAATCACGATGAAAATAAATAGTACCACAAGAAACGCCACTATTATAGCCGACGATCGCAAGATAATTTGTATTAGCTATTGTTTCTTTTTGACAGTGAAAACAATCCATTTTAATCTCCGTCTTTTGAATAATTCCAATACTTATTTTTACCTTTAACTACTTGTATTACTTTATGTTTTGGAAAATGTTCTCTCAATATCAGATCAATATACTGTTTTGCTCCTTCTTCCGTATTGAACCTTTCAGAAAATGTTTGTCCTATTGCTATACTGTCAAATACCCAACATCCTTCTGAATATTCTTTCGAGGGCGGCAACCAAAAAGGATTATCTTTTTCTTTCAACTCAGAATACCAGTGATGATAATTTCCATAGAACTTTTCAATAGAAACAGTAATCGTTCGTTTCTTCTTGTCGAACATACGTGTCCATTTCCAAGGAGCAGTAGTACCATAGATCTTTTCAGCGGCTTTTTCATTGTCTTTGGTGTACCCAGATGAAAAACAAGAACATTTATAATTTGGTTTCTTTTTTTTCATCTTATCTTTCTTTTTGTAGATATTTTTTCATCATTGTTACTTCTTCTTTTGAAAGACTCATTTGTCGGTCTTCTGTATCTTTTTTCCACAAATTTCCTGTCCAATAGATTGTGCTGAAAGATACAGCCCCGCCTTCGTCGAAAGTCATGATAAGTTTTTCTTGAGAATTTTCTGACAACACATATTCTTTCATCTTATCCTTCTTTCTTTAGATATTTCATGACAACAATAATAATAGTTTGTTTATTGTCCACATTTATCGCATTCTTTTGGATTTTTACATCTGATCCATTTCTTCATGATAACACCTTATCTTTCTTTTTTATTATAGGTTATGGGACGCTCTCAATCTCCAGAGGTAAATCTATCTCCGAATCCCAACAATCCTTACAAACCCTATAATAATGCTTCTTTCTCAATATATCCAAATATATTCCATTTATTCTATCGTCATCCCAAGTAACCATTCTCAACTCTCTCTCGCAAAAACAACAGTTGCTTTTATTGTAATTAATAATCACAGACCTCTTTAACTCCCCTAATCCTTCTGAACAATCTGTACAAACAGCAAAATCTATTTTAGGTTTAGTAGCAGTAGCATAGACAGACCAACTGTCTGTAAGATTATATTCTGATCGACAAACATAGCAATTCTTCATTATCTCTTCTCAGATCAATTATTATTGTTGATTGGTACTTGGTTATGTATTATTACTAGAAACCTGTTTCCGATGAGATAATAGCGAAAGAAGGCTATTAATTATTAACCAGCAAGAGGTATTTCTTTTGCCGGGCTCTCAAACATGAATTCTTCCCCAGCTACTTCTAACCAGCAAGTAAGACAAAAGTATTGTATCCTTAGACAATCTTCAAAACTTTGCCCAAGGTAAATGCTGTCTTTGATATCCCCCACTATTGTTTTTTTACAGACATAACAATTATAAACTGCACTGTCCAAGGGTATCATGATATTCCAATAGTAGCACAAAAGGGTAACGATCCACAAAGAAAAGTATCCCGGTCGCTCTAAAGCGGTAGAAACGTTAGACAAAAATAAATTGTACCAAATCAATATTTTCTGCTAACATGCACAGGTAAGAGCAGCAGAGATAGAGATCACGATTTAGAATTGTAAAACCGGATAACAGATTCTAGATCATTAGGATCAAATTTGCCTTGATGAATCCAAAGATAAACTGTTCGAGATTTCCTATTGAACAATTTAGTAAGACTATCAATTGTTACAGAGTGAAAAACCTTCATTGGTCTACCACCTTTATATCTGATTTCTTCCCATTGTTGTTTTTTCGCTTCATATTCATTCATGTCATCGTGATTCATTTTAGGTTCCTTGCAAATTATCATTTTTGATAATGCGCAATATATAAGTATCATGCTGCCCGCAAAACATTAATAATTGTTTAATGACTAAAAATCAAAACCGTCAGGGTTCAAAAAAAGTAATAGGATATCCCAACGTTGTCTGCCTTTCACAACGTTTTGGTGAAGACTGAGTGTTTTATGTTGGACAAATCAATTTACTCGTTAGCCTCCCGGTATTAACAAAGTCAAAGAAAAGCTTGATCAACGAAAAACAAAGATCAAGCAATTCTTTAAATCTGTTAGATTTCTTCTGTTTCCGCTATGAGACGATCCATACAAAGATCAAAGTCATCTTCGCGTAGAGGTGCGTCTTCTAGCCAAGCTTTCTCGAATGCAGCGCAGATCATGTTACGATCTTTTGCTTGACGCCAACGTCGATAAGTAAAGAATGATCCCATTAGGATCGTCATGCCGACGATGATCAGCATTGTTTCGTTCCCTTGCTCACGAGCCCACACGAGCATGCGGGGCAAGAGATCAGAGGGTAGGGAACGTTATAGACGGCTCTGCACTTCTGACGCGGGCAAAAATACTGATAGATGGTGATCACGGGAAAACCTTTCTAAATGTCTCAAACATTAATTGTTTGAGCGGCCCGGCATACAAAAATATATGCCTTACCAATAACACCTAAGAGAATAGGGATTACTGGTAAGGTAGGGATCTCAGGCTATCCCAAGATCCCTAACCCTGCCCTAACTAACCCTGAGCGGCTACCAGGGCGTCAATCGCAGCACGGAGGGCAGCGACATTGCCGTTACCCTTCAAGGCGGCCCGTGCCGCTTCCTTCGCAGCCTTGACTTCCGGATCCAAGGCCTTCCGCCCCCTTTGAGAGTGAGGCGCATCGGAAAGCAGATCCGTGATGGTCTGCTCGGCGTCGTCACTTGTCAGCACATGCAGAGCCAGGCGAGCCACGACTTCTGGGATCGCGACCTTGTTTGTCTTGGCATATGCCTTGATCTGATCAGTTGCTTCCACGCCCATGCACTCGAATACGGTAGCCATTTTGTCTTTTCCTCTGTGAGGGCGGGCTTTCTTGCCTCGCCTTGTGTACTACCATCTATTGCTAGTGCCGTGCCATGGTCCTAACTATTGATATTGCTTAGGTTTTTGTTCTATTCTGCCCGTAGATCGTTGGCATGCCTTGCAAGGTGCATAACAGTGTGCGCAGTAGCAGATAGTCTAATGATAACGCGGGCTTACAGTGTATAGAATGTTACGCGCTATCGCGCATTGTCGTACGCATGATCTGTATGTCGCGTCTGATCTGGCATGAGTCTTGCCAATGACGGATTGTTTAATGAATACGGGCGCTTGACCTTGTGCGTCAATGTGCGACACGTATGTCGTGGATTATTTGGTATGATACTTGCCTCGAGGAGAATGTTTAATGATATTAAGGGGTTGGGTTGATATACGTTTTCGCGACATCTATGTCCGTAAATGACCTATTCGTATATGGAGGTATATCAAACTATTATCAAATTGTCCACAAATTATTTGTCAAAAAAAATATCAAAAAGTATACAATTAAAAAAGTAACAAACAATAAAAATTGGCAAAAAATCCGGGAGGCAGAAAACTAATTATTGTAAATTGTACACAAGCGTGATATCGTGTCTCTCCAATGAATAGGATATGCGTTTTTTGTAAGAAATACTGTCAACAATCTCATCTTATTATTCGTGATCATGTCTATTCGATGCACCAGACATGCTTTCTGGAAGAATCTGGATTATTTAATACTATCTGCTCGAGGTATTTTTGTTATATTTGTAAAAAAGATATTCATTGGTCTAATATCGAGCCAGCCTTTTTAAAATTTGATGAACAATTGTATGACGTCCACGATATGTGTATAATTTCTCTTTGCGGTGAATCATGGCTTCAAAATAATTATTAGTTTGTAAAATCTGAACCATTGTGCTATTGTATGTTCTCGGGAGAAAAAATGAAGAAAATTGTTTCACCTATGTTTGTCTATGCCGCTCGACCAAGGACACAGCATTACCGGCCGCGGATTCATAAAGAATTTCAGTGTCTTGTTACTTCACCAGAATCAGCAGAAGCACACAAACTATTGAAATCCATTGCAGCACTTGCTGGAGTACCGATGTGTCGGCTGCACAAATTGTCTGCTCGAATGAAACGAAAACTCAAAAAGACTATTGGCAAAAAATTAGCAACAAATGAATGTCATTATCTGATGAACAATATGCTGGATATTTTAACATGAAACTTGTATATCAATGCGCACATTGTGGTATCGGGATTTTTGAAACTAAACACGGATTCTGTTCGATTTCAGGAACGAAACATTCGTGGCAAGTGGTCCAAAAAGAGAGACCACTTTTTGATGAAAGTTGAATACAATGTCGTCGGATACAATTTATTTTATTCAAGAAAAAGACAGTGATACTGCTTGTTTCTTTTTCCACGCCTTTTGTTTGATTGAATTAAAAGAAAAAAAGGCACCACGGAAAAAGGGGCAGATGAAGTTGCGTTCGTGTTGTCTGAATCAGCAATATGAAATGGGAAAGATCTGATGTTCCAATTTCGTGAAAAAAATAATTCTGGAGTTATCCGGAGAGGCTTCTTTGGGATTGGAATTCTGGATGCCAAACACGAAGCTAACGTTGGTGTACTTTGGAGATCTGCTTTTGTTTTCGGCGCGTCATTTATGGCTACTGTCGGTACGAAAAGATACAAAACAAACAAAGCAGATACAACTCAATCTCATCGACATCTTCCTTTATTTCATTTTTCTGACGTGGTAGACTTACGGCAACACCTTCCAAAAGGTTGTCTCTTGATCGGTGTTGAATTGTCAAATAGCGCGTCAAGTCTTCAAGAGTTTTCACACCCAGAAAGGGCGCTGTATCTTCTTGGAGCAGAAGATCACGGCATACCACCGCATATTCTTTCTTTGCTCGATCAAGTAGTTAAAATCAATACTTCGAAGAATATCTCTCTGAATGTAGGTGTTGCCGGCAGTATTATTCTTTATGATAGAATTGCGAAACAAGGAGCATTGTGATGTCTCAAGATATGAAAACAACGAATTATTTTTCCAGTGATGAATGGTTACAAAATGATTTAATATTTCGATTATTTCAACAATTTCTTGATAAAGGTACTCGATTTTTTAGAAAAAACTTTTCTGGTCTTGTTGAAGATTTTGAAACCCTTTGTCAAGAATTGGAAAAATTAGCGGAAGTTAAAAAGGTATGCGATTTTGTCGACGACGACGCAACAATCAGAATTTATCTGTTTGAACATCATTTTTTCTCTTTTTATTTACCCGTTAGCAATAAGGTTACTGTTGAATTTGTAACAGACGATGAATCTTTTCTTAATGTAATTACGACTTTCTTTGAATCCAAATTTAAAGAAATTAAAAAAGAAAAACAAATTCATATGATTGCTCCGGATGAATTTGCAGAAACAACCACGCTTTATCCGATGGGTGATGTTACTTCTCCGCTTACTCGACTGAATTATAACGAAGATGTTTTGAAAAAATTTGATTTCGTTGTGAGAGAGTTGAATGCAGAAGTGCCCGCAGGAAGAATGGTTCTTGTAGATGGTTTACCTGGCGTCGGTAAAAGTTATCTCATTCGCGGTATTTTAAACGAGATTAACTACGGAACGTGCGTTCTCGTTCCTGTTTCTATGCTTGAAAATCTTGACAAACCAACGTTAATTCCTCTTCTACTGAAACAAAGACAAAGACGTAACCGTTCAGACGAGTTTACAGAGACTTCAGAAGAAACGGTGCTGAAAAAACATAAACCTATTATCCTTATTGTTGAAGATGCGGACAGTATTCTTATCCCGCGGCAAGCAGATAATATGTCGGCGATTAGTTCGTTGCTCAACTATACTGATGGTATTTTCGGCTCTTTATTTGACTTACGTATTATTGCAACGACAAACGCTCATCATGTTGAAATCGAAGGCGCACTTCTTCGTCCTGGAAGATTGCTAAAACGAATACACGTTGATCTTCTCAATCCAATCAGAGCAGAAGAAGTTTTTCTTTCTTTGACTGGGCAAAAGAAAACTTTTAAAAATGATATTTCTTTGGCGGAAGTCTATTCCCTTTCAAAAGGTAACGAATCAGATTCTTTGCTTCGAAAAGAGGAAAATGTTTTGGGCTTTAAATAAAGGAGGTTATTTTAATTGAAACAATGTTCTCATTTTAATGAACGGTTATCTGAAGATCATCGATATTTTATTAATTCTCCGAATCACGATAATTGTGTTTTTTGTCTGATAGATGATCGTGGCAGAATGACACAAGAAGAGGTTGGGAAATATTTTGGATTAACAAAAATGAGAATTTCGCAGCTTGAAAAACAAGCTCTTTTAAAATTTAAAAAGAAGATGAAAATTTTTACTTTTGAAGATTGACTTTACATCGCAGTAGATATGAGATAAACTGTGTTTGTTGTCTTCCGAGAGAAGACGTTCAAGGAGAAAATTATGAGTTATAGTTATGTAGATCAGGTTGTTCGAGAAGTAGATTCAGTTCAAGAAGCGCAAAAGATGATTGCTGCTCTAACCGAGAAGTTTGCAACCGTTTCAGCGCAAGAAACCCTGAAAGAAGAAGGAAGGTTTCAGAAACGTTCCTGGCGAGCCGTTGCGTATCATACCGCGGGAAATATTCTGCGTTATGGTCGCAGCCGGCGACTTCAATATTAATAGTTCACGTAAGGTTGAACACGAGAAGCCCACATAGGATTTGTCCCCTTGTGGGCTTTTTTTTGTAAAATACCCTCCGATAATGTATACTGAATCATACACATAGACACGGAGTTTGACTTGAAAACTGTATACGGTCCTGACTTTAAAATGCATATTATTCCGAATAAAATAATTTTGTTGGCGGTCATTAAAGATCTTCAAAACAGGTTTGACGAAGTACTTATTTCTGATGACCGTCCACCGTTTGTTAACGAGAACTCTGTACTTTGGGATCTCGGAGGCTCGCTGTTTGGAAAAGATATCAAGTTTTCTTTTAGAATATCTGATGATTTTTCTTTGCTTTGTCGATCACAACATTGGATGAGATTTAAGAAGACAATTTTGTCCGCGTCGCAAACCAAGGGAGAGTCTTCATATCTCAAGATACATTCACAAATGTATTCTTTGTGTTTGACTGAAGATGAAGCTTCTCGACTGATGACCCAAATTATGAAGAATTCTTTTAAATTTGATCGTGTCGCAGAAATTACTATGAATCGTTTGCCAGAACTGGCATACCGGGAGTTTCAAGAAGTTTAATGTTTTTCCTTGAAAGATCTGCGTGCATTGAATTCGTTGATAAATCCAACGTTAGGATTACAACGCCATTACGCCAACGTGAATTTGATTTAGAAAAAATGGAAACAGAGGGACGATTGTTTATTGATTTGGTTGAGTTGAAAAATCTTAAAGATTTAAAGTTTTTGAAATTTTATACTTATCTGTCAACGATTGACGATCACATTTTGGAAAAACGTTATATTTTAGACGTTCAGGCTCGGCAACGTTGTGTAACTTCGGTTGAGTTTTTAGACGGATTTAAGATAGCTAAAGTAAAAATTCCATACGACGAATAAATTATGATCGTGATTAGGAACATACAAAGAACAAATCTCCGAGAATATTCTCTGGCGAAACTTGTTAAAAAGTTTTCTAAATCCGAAAAAGATATTTCCATAACCTTTGATGCTCGTATTAGTGATTTCGGATCTTATATCTATAACGGTGAAAAACAAAGACACGAGATTAAAATTTCTTCAAAAACATTTCAGTTTAATGATCCGTCGTCTAAAACCTATGAATTGATTGGAACCATTTTACACGAACTTAAGCATGTTCAACAGCAAGAAGATCTTGGGACAAGATCCTTTTTTAGCGAAAAGTTTGCTTTGAATAAATGTATAAAAAATGAAGCTGCCGCGACATATTATAGTCTTTGCGAAGTTGAAGCCCGCCTTTTTGAAGAAAAAAATGTTCTCTCTGCTGTTGAATATTATTGGAAATGCTCGTCCGATGTGGTAAAGTGAACGGACGGATGAAAGTTTGTTCGAGAAAAGATTGTCTGTTTAAGGGTGAGTTACAACCGCCGGAGAATTTTAATAAAAAATCATTAAAACGAAATAGTTTAATTTCGCAATGTAAAACTTGTAGAAAAGAATATAGAGATTTTCATAAAGAAAAAATAAAAATACAACAAAAAAAATGGTTCAAAACGCATCGAGAAGAGATAAAAAATTATAATCAAACATCATATCGAAGATATATAAGATGTAAATCTCGTGCTTTTGAAAAGAGAATTGGTTTTTTTCTAAAACTAGAAGAATTTATTGATTTAACATCTAAAACTTGTCTCTATTGCGGTGAATTTTCAAAAGAAAAAACATATACAGGGATAGATAGAATAAATTCAAATAAAAATTATGAGATTGGTAATGTTGTATCTTGTTGTAAATTTTGTAATTTTATGAAAAATAAATTTTTGTTAAACGAATTCTGTTCTAAAGTAGAAAAAATTGCCGAACGTATAAAAAAAGGAATGCTTGATGGATACCTTGGATAGTAAACTTTTTGATTATGCTAAAAATGAGTTAAATGTTCTCTTAATCGGGACTCACGGTATTGGAAAATCCGAAAGAGTAAAATCGCTCGCGAGAAAGCTTGATCTTTCTTTTAAGTATTATTCTTCAAGTACGCTTGACCCTTGGATCGATGTTGTTGGATTACCGGTTCCAGATATGGAAGAAAAAACGCTTGAGTTTCTTCGTACAAAAGATTTCGGTGCGGCTCAATTTATATTTTTTGATGAACTTAATAGAGCCCATTCAAAGGTTTTAAACGCCATTTTGGAAACAATTCAGTTTAAAACAATTAATGGTGTTCCGTTACCTAATCTAAAAATGGTCTGGGCTGCAATCAATCCGCCAAACGGACAGTATAATGTAGAAGATTTGGATGTTGCTCTTGTCGATCGTTTCCACGTATACGTTGAATTAAAAGCCAACGTTGATCAAAAATATCTTGAAACGGTTATGAAAAAACAAACCGCCGAAGTCTTGTGTCATTGGTGGTCAAATGACCTCGACGACAAACAACGCTCCCTAATCACGCCAAGGCGCGTAGAATATATTGGTCGTCTTATCGATTCCGGACTTGGTTTCCGCGACGCTATGCCTCTTGGACATACTTTCCCGGTCCAAGATTTATCTAAGCGTCTTTCGGCTTCCAGTCTTGGTCAATATGATGATCTCAAAGTATCAAAAGATGATATTTTGACGAATACCGCCAAATATGTGAAACGGATCAAAGAAGATCCTTCGTTTGTTCTGAAAATTAGGGATTTTGTTGGGAAATTTAAGGCAAAGGAACTATTCCAAGTTCGAGAAATTTTGGAGTTAATGCCTCCGGATATCATTGAGAGCGTGGCGAAAATGAAGTTTCAAAAGACTAAAGCGGATCTTAAAAAGATATTTGAGAACGATGCGATTGATTCTAGTAAATATCCTCGTCTTTCTCGTGCGTTTGAATTTAATAAGTCGGAT
>ERZ1292632.825-Hain-H43-01um-R2-825-length-33370-cov-6_pt1 | contig 10170 bp, 19 predicted proteins | sample MGYA00564407_ERZ1292632 | MGnify/ENA primary metagenome ERZ1292632 (study PRJEB36523, sample SAMEA6512637) | groundwater metagenome | collected 2019-01-08 | study: AquaDiva: Metagenomics assemblies of 32 groundwater samples | reverse complement strand
CCAGCAGGGCCACCGCTGGGTCGCCCGCCCGCACCACGGCGAACACGTCGAAGGGCCCCTCGACCACACAGAGGTGGGGAAAGTCCCCGTCCAACGGAGCGGGCCGATACAGAGGGCGCACCCCGTCGGTCCGGTAGCGATCTGGGCCTGCGTAGTCCTCGTCGATGATCCGTCCCTGCAAGGCCACGAGGCGCTGGCTCGCGTCGTACATGGGGATCAGCACCCGGCGTTTCCAGTACCCGACCTCGCAATAGCCCAGGCCATACCACCGGGCCTCGTCCTCGGCCACCCCCCGCCGGATCAAATACGCTCGGCTGTCCGGGTGAAACCAGGCAGGCACAGAGTCGCAGGGCCAGGTCGCTGGCCGAACGGAGACCCGCCGAGGATACCGATCCGGGCTAGGATTCGTCGCGCTGCTCCTTGGCCTCTTGCATCCGTCGGGCCTTCTCGTCGAGTTCCCAGCGACGCCGAATGTCTCGCTGGCGCTGCCAACGTTGGTACGACTCCGTGCCCCAGAGGTAGGCCCCGAGCACCACGAGGACCAGGACCACCGCGATCCCGAGGTAGAACACGGTGTCCCAGAGGATGGCGAGTACAGGCGTCACGGCTTCGATCCTCCGTTTCGGCGGATCAGTTCGTGCGTGACACATGCGTCAACGATCACGGCAGCGAATTTCTCTGGGCGTGGGTTCCGAGCGACGGTTTCCCAACACAGCGTTTTCACCCGCGCGACCTCGAGCTCCGCGCCCAGAAGGGCCAGCGTCCGCGTGCGGGCCCGATCCCAGCGAACCAAGACCGCCGTGGCCGAGACGAAGAGCACGAAGCACAGCCCGACCACGGCACATTCGAACAACACCCGCCACCGCCGAACTCGTCGCTCATAGGTCGTGAGCAACCCCTGCAACCGGATCTCGATGGGGCCGTCGCCCCGCTGGACGAGCTTCACGCTGCCCTCCATAGGTCGTCCCTCCTCTCATCACCAGACTCGCATGCGAGGAAAATCATAGCGGAGCGAGAAGGTGCGGTCCGTATAATGGCGGCGGGCTTTGGCGATCGTACAGGACATCACGCCCAGGAGGGGACGTCGGCCCCCACTAAACGCGAGGACAATCGCGGCCCCGGTGGCTTTCCCCGTCTTCGCCTCGGCGAGTTCGCTGATGCCGGTGCTCTCCATGTGCCAGGAGATTTCGTGGGTTTGGCTCGCCGTCCAGATCGGCACCTGGTACTTCACGGCGAGTTTCTTCAGGGCGAGATACACGACCCGCAGGCTGTGGCGGGTCACGGTCGGATCGTTGGAGTAGGGCGAGAGGACGTCATCCGCGTGGTCCACGATGACCAGGTCCGACTGGCAGGCGCGGATCACCCGCTCCACATCGGCCAGGGTACATTCCTGCGCCGTGAAGTCGGAGACCATCAACGTGCCCGTGATCGCCTCGACAGCGTCCGCATGGCGCTGACGCAGCATCTCCGCCTCGGGCCGCAGGGGACACGGCACCCCGAGCACGCAGGTGTCCACTCGCATGACCAACTCATCCCGGCCCTGGTCCGCCACGGTGAGGTACTGCACCGTGCGTCCCTCCATGAGCGACGCGACGGCGAAGTTGATCAGCAGCGTCGTCTTGCCCCGTCCCGGAGGGAGCGCCAAGATGCCCAGTTCGCCCACGGCGAGCCCTTGGATCTGCTCGTCGATCGGCCCCACGCCCGTGGAGATCACCGCCCGGGGGGCCGGGACGATCTCGTCGTAGGCCTCCAGCGGCGGGGCCGTGGTGACCGTGAGCGCGTCATCCAGCAGGTGCATCATCCAGCGGAGGCGGTCGACCGATCCAGTGCGCTGCGCCTTGCTGGCTTCGCGCCCGACCAGTGCCAGGAGTTGATCTCGGAGAAACCCGAGGGCGGGTCCGTCCGGCGGGGGGCCTCCATTCTGGGGCCAGGTATGGGCGAGGATGTGGGCGACGGCGGTGCGTCCCGCCTCCGAGAAGACCTCGCGCGGCAAGCGTTCGAGCATCGGCTCCAGCTCTGGGCGGGCCACCGCCCACGCCAGAAACTGGCCCTCCGGGCTCGCAAGGAACGAGGAATCCATCCAGGTGTGGGGTTGTTTACGTTACGTAAACGCCCCTGATTCTAGCCTGAGCGGCCAGCCCAAACAAGTCTTTTCAACCCGGTTCGCGACCCTCCCGCAACCGGCGCACGAGCACCTGAACCAGAATAGGGCCACAGCCAATATGGCACGAGGCAATGATCCCGATCTTCCGTTCGGATTGGCTCTTTCCCACCCGACGCGTGGTCACTTTCATGGCGGGGCCAGGGGCAATGCGCCCCTCGCACAGGTAACAGGTCTCAGCCACGCGCAGGAGCACATCTCGAGCGTTGAAGACCGCCCGGTGTTTCCGCATCCGAATCTCCACCTTGATCTGGACGGTTGCGTCAAGTACAGGGGCGGCACGGACCGCTTCCTGCAACATCGTCGTTGACATAGGTGCTCACCTCCAGCGGTCCTCTCGTCAGAGAGAACGGGGAATGGAAAAAGTCTGGGGAGACCGGGGACACGCAGGGTTAAAGGGTCAGAAGTTCGTTATCTGCGGTTTTCCCCTAGAAGTTGGGCTGGATGTTGTGCTCGGCCGCCAACAGCCGGGCCTGAAAGGTCGTGATGAAGGGGTCCTTGCTCAACTGCACCAACCGCGAGGATCCCAGGCTCTGCTTGGCGATCATCGGCGACCCGCCCTGCGAGAGGGCTTCCTGGGGAATCCGATAGAGATCCCCCGTTCCGATTTCTACATACGCCCCAGGCTCGTTCAACAACTCCCAGGTCGTCTGCGGAAGGGCGACTTTCATGCCAGGCGCTGCAGAGATTACCTTCGCCTCTTCCATACGCTGTCTCCTTGTGCGCGCCCTGGCTCCCCAGATCGGAGTTCGATGGCTGTTACCGACGTGCCGCCTTCCGCTTGGCGGCCTTCTTCGGCTCCTTCGCCCGAGCCCCCCGTCGCGCAGCCACCGCGTCGAGCGAGGCTTTGAGGGCAGCGGTCAGGTCCAGAATCTTCGCGGCCACCGGCACCGCCGGAGGCGGCGTCGGCACCTTTCCCTTGAGTTTGTCCTCGATCAATCCCTGGAGGCGCTCATGGTACTCGTTCTTGAATGTCTTGTGGGTGAAGGGACGCACCTGTCGGCGCACGAAGGTCTGCGCCATCCTGATCTCGTCCGGCTTGAGGACAACCGCGCCGAGTTCCACCCCGTAGGCTTTCCAGTCGCGAACGGATTCGGAGTAGTGGAGGAGCCGGAGCAGGAGTCCCTGCGCCCCCGCATAGATGACCCCCAGACGTGGACGACTGTAGCTGATGAACGTCACGATGGCCCCGGCCTGCTCCGTCTGGAGGACTCGGTGGAGGAGCGAGTAGGCCCGCCCCGCCTGGGCTTCAGGGGCCAGGTAGTAGGCTTTCTCCAGCCAGAGGGGGTTGAGCTCCGCGAGTTTGGCCATCGCCTGCACGGTAATGGGACGTCCCGTCTCGGGCTCCGGCATCACCTGTTGGAACTCGCTGTCTTCGATCGTGATCCAGCGTCCGCCGGTCTCTACGGCCCGCACCCGCTGGCCATCCGGGATACCGACGAGGTTGCAGGCATTGCAGCGCCGGGCTTCCGAGACCGGGGTGAGGCAGGGCCGGTGCACCCAGCGGATCTTAGCATCCCCCTCACTGATCACGGGGTACGCCTTGAGCCCGACCACCACCATGCCCCACGTGAGCGTTCCAGTAAATGCAGCCTTCATGAGAAGGCTCCTTTCTGGTGGTCCTAGTTGGCACCACCGAGGGAAATGCCCCACCCGGGGATCGAACCCGGACCTCTGCCGTTGGGCTCGTGGGGCTTATTCGATCATGGGACGTCGCTCCTGAAACACCTGCTTGTAGATCCCCTCCAGACGCTCCAATTTCTCCCGGAAGGTCTCGCGCTCCTTTCGCGCCAGCGTGAGCTCGATGGTGATGCCCTTGACCCGTCCAATGAATTCCTGAAGCAACGTGGCAATCTGCTGCGCCAGGCCTTCCAACGCGGCGACCGTTTGTGCGGGGTCACCCTCCGGGGGTGGAATGGTCAGCACGGCGGAATGGGTTGCTGAGGCTCGGACCTGTCGCACCGGAGGCCCGGCAGGCGCAGGCGGTCGCTGTCCCCGTCGCTTCTGACTTCGCCCACTTTCGTACGCGGGATGGCCGTCCTTCCCGGAGAACGCAGACCGATGACGCCCGAGATTCCGAGCCAATTTCCCAACGAAGGGACAGTGTGGGCACTGGAGAGGATTAACGGAGGGCTACGCAGCGGGGGGTGAGCCAAGCAGCGTGTCGTCCACGGGGGGCGCCCCCTCCTTTGGGGCAGAGTCGACTGCATGCGAACGCTGGATCGAAGCCACGTCCACCCCACGCAAGGGATCGGATTGGTCTTCCCGTTGGCGCCACTCCAGATACCGCTCGAGGACCGAGTTGACCTCTTTCCCGATCGAGGTTCGCGTGTGGGCATCGCTGGCCCGTTTGGGAAACGTCACCACGAACGGACCTAAGCGAAACTCCCGTCCCCCCTCTGACGTGGAGCGTCGGAAATGCCCCCCGTGGCTCCGGAGCTTTGCGATGAGGGGCTTCTCCCACTCCCGCTGGCTGGCAGAGATCGCGCCCGACGCCGCCTTCATGGGAAGGCCCTCCTTTCTGCAGCCGTTGGCTGTTGTGGGTCCTCAACTGTGCAACAAGCGAAGCACGTCAGCGGCATTGAGTCCCGAGGCGACGAGCAGCATGCCGAACTGCGTGCCCGTGTACCTTGACCCACACGGCGTTCCATTCTCCCGCTCCACGTGGTCGTAGCCACCCGTATGGAAGGCGTTCGGCTCCTCGGCAGTGACCCGATCCCCGCAGCCGGGACAGGTCCACTTGAGATAGATCTGGGCCGTGGGAAATTGGGTGAGGACTCGCTCAATGCGAGGCAGCAACTCCGCGACCTCGACGTCAGCCATCTCGCTTTTCCAGCCAGAGCAGGACAAAGTCGCCGTCTCGGGTGCTCCTCACTCGATGTGTTTTCATGAATCCTGCTCGTCTGGCGGCGACCCGAAAGGAGTTGGCCACGTTATAGCCTCGGCCAAGGTGCGGGATTTTGATCGCCTTGTTGGTGGTGGCAGTGGCGAGGAACGCAAGAACGGCAGGACTCCGAGGCCGTCCGACCCCGTGTGAACGGTCGGGGCGCTCGACCACGGTGAAGGGCTGTCCGGCGACGCCAGTCATCGGGGGCGCTCCGGTTCCTCGGAGCGGCGCATTTCGGGGACGCTTCACGACCCCCGTGAGCACATTCTTCATGGCTACGGCACCCGCTTCAGCACCATGCTGTTGTCCCCCTGGCGGAAGACCATGACGGTGCCTCCCTCGTAGAACTCCAGGCGGAACAGGATCGGACCCGGACGTCGGCCCGCAAAGTCGCCCCGTCCGACCAGGAGCAACTCGATGGTCTTGTTGTCATCGATGAGGCGATACGTGCCCACGAAGTTCGGTCCGTACTCCACCTCATGCTTGGCGTTCAACACCAGGGTGAAGTTGGGATCGGGCAACCCCCGGGCAGGGTCGATGACGTACTGCCACCGGCCGATGTGCGGGGCGACGAAAAGGTAGGGCGAGGCCGACACCTTGGGCACTTCCACGGGGACCTTCGGGACCGGGATAGGCGCCTTCGGCGGGGGCGTCGGGGCTTTCGCCACGACGGGAGCCGGTTTGACGATCTCACCCACCCGGGGGCGAACCGACGAGGCAGCCGGTTGCGGCGAGACCGGCGGGTCGTCGCTGATCTCGGTTGACGCGCAGCCCGTGAGGAACACGAGCAGCAGAATCTTTCTGAGCAGGCGTCCAGCGATCATAGGTCTGTCACCTCCGTGAGGTTACATTCCGGGCACGCGGGCTCCTCCAGGTTCCTCCTCCAGGACCACATCGGCCAGTTTGACTTCTCGGCTGTGGCCGTTGGCCACCACCACGCTGATCCACACGTCGTTCCGGTCGAGCCACGCCAGGAGAATCCGCCCGGACTCTCCTTGGGGAGGCCAAGTCCCGCCATTTCGTCGTCGGACGCGGCGGCCCACGATGGAGCCCTGGAAGGGACCATAGGCTTTCTTGCTCGATGTCATAGGGTCCCCTACGGTTGGAGTCTCGGGCATTCCATACTCCCTCGTTGTCAAAGGAGGAGAAGGCTCCCCCGGACGACAGGCTCGTCGACCCGGGGGAGCCTGGGGAAGTTACGGGCTGCTGATCAACTCAGCGCCACGCCCATGAAGAGCACGCTGGCGCACATCACGGCGCAGGTCTCCCAACCCATTGCCGCTGCCAGCGGGGACGCTGGAGATCTTCGGCGCTCCCAAGGTCTCGCCCGACGACGTCTTGACGGACCCCTTGGTCATGCCGGTGATCTGGAGCATCAGCTCCCCCTTGACGTGCGTGCGCGAGAAGCCGGTGCCAATCCCAGCCACCCCCGCCAGCGCGTACGGGCTCAGCGCGGCGCCTGCCGGAATGCCCGACCCCCCGAAGGACGACCCGAAGCCGATGCCCCAGGTGTCGTTACGGGGCCGGACGATGTACTCCACGACGCCGACATCGACGCCGTTCTCCATCGCGGCTTTGGCCGCCGTGCAGAGCGTCGGCACCCACGGCTTGTCGGCCGCATTCACGGTCGAGACGCCGGTGTACGCACTCATGTCAGCGGTCGGCGCCACCTTGTCCCACGCCGGATAATACAGCGCGATCTCCGTCACGGCGGGGCGGGACGCCCCAAACCACGAGTCACTGAAGCCCCAGTACCCCGCGCACGCCTTCGCTTGATCGTACGTCATCTTGTTCGGGCGCACGGGACCCGCTGCGTTGATGAACGCCTCGGGCTTGTAGGGCTGGGTGAAGTTCGGCGGCATGCCGAGCAGGCCCGGCAATTGGATCAGGTTGGGCACGCCCGTGGTGGTAATGCTCTGGACGTTAGCCTGATCGACCTTCTGTTTCTGCTCTTGGGCCTGGATCTGCGAGCAATTGAAATACCCTACGCAGTTTTCCAGGGTCTGTCCCTGCAGTTGACCCTGCTGCTGCCCCTGCTGCTGGCCCTGAGCCTGACTGCTCGACGTGGCACCGGGGCCAACAATCGGGGCGTTGATGACCTGTGCCAGCGCGACCGCCGGGAGCACCCCGACCAGCAGCGCGACCAGGATGGGAATGAACCTGTTCATACCATGTTCTCCTCTGTTGGCGTTACCCCCACCCAGAGTGGTGTGGAGGAAGAGGCCCCCGGCAGATCGCTCCACCGGGGGCCCGTGGGACGGCTACGGGAAATGCTACGGAGAGTTCGCCGCCGTCCCGCTGCTAAGCTGCAACTGGGTCTGACTCTGCGACTGACCCTGCGAGCCAAAGCACAGGGCGCTCGTGCAGGACCAGGACTGACCGGCCCCATAACCCTGGCTCTGGGTGTTGACGCCAATGGCTGTCGCCGTACCCGTCAGGGTGAACACTGGGAGAGGGAAACCGATGACGGTAGTCCCGGTAGCAACATTGACGCTGGTCTGCGTCTGCCCGTTGCCGCCAGCCATCGACTGGCTACCCGAGCCGGACCCAAGGTTGAAGTACCCCTGGGACTGGCCTGCCAGCGTTCCCTCGGACTGGCCCTGGACGTAGAACACGCTGACGTGGCTCGCAATGGCCGCCGTGGGCAGGGCCACGAGGGCGAGCGCCAGCAGGATGAGAAGGGTGCGCTTCATTGTGTGTTCTCCATGGAGAAACAACGATGCGGGGCGGAAGAGAACCGACGCGATGGCCGAGCCCCGTGTCAACCCGCGTCTTGGGGGAATGGCCGAGCCCCATGGCTCGACCCGGAGCGGACTCTATACCCTCATACGCACCACCTCCTTTGGTGAGCCTGTAGTGTTTACGTTACGTAAAGCCAGGGAGACTCTGGTGAGGAACCGTCCCGTCGAGGATGGCAACATCCCTGTTGTAGGCATCCGTGAGGCCCTGGAGATACGCGAGTTTGCACACGTCGCGCAGGGTGATGAGGTCTGGGTACTGCGTGTGGTACTGGGCAAATCGCTCACCCACTAACGCCCACCAGCGGATGAACTCCTCCTCAATGGGATGCATGTGGCTCCTCCTTTGCGGCCTGGTCGGCTTCGACGCTTCGGTGTCCGGCCAGGTGGCCCTCCAGGCACACTCCGCAATACGGCCCACCGTGGCACTTCGGGCACCAATGGGCGTCGGTGGGCTGACGAATCGGTGCTCCCGGATGACGGACGCCCTCACACTTCCAGCTACGGGGCATTTTGGTCCTCCGTGTGCCGCCAGCCAGCGCAGACGAGGGTTGCAGGCGCTTCATAAGCCGAGACGCGCACTCCTGAAGGCCCGTGTGAGGGGCCGAAGAGTCCCCAACCAGCCGGACCAAGCCCGCGACCGACGTTGGCCATCAGTCGTCGTGCCCAGAGCCCCGACCTGCCAGGACACCCGAGCCTACCAAGTAGTCCATCGGGCGTCGTCCCGTTCAGCCCCACCTGTTATCCATCGTCCGCTGGCGGCCTGGAATCAAAGAGCCCGTTGACAGGAGCGGCATTTCTCTCCTTCCGTTGGCGTCCCAAAATCGCCCACTCCGAGAATCATCCATCGCCGACACAATGCCCGCCCGTCTCGGAAGTAATGCCACTTGCGTGCGTTGAACAACCAACTCCAGCCTTCGGGCTTCGTTCTCATTACCACTCCCTTCAGTCTGGCAGCTGGTAGAAATGGGTGGACGAGCGCACCGACCAGCGCCGCTCCGACCTGGGCGCGCCCACAGCGCGGCTTGACCTGCGTTGCAAGCCCTCGCCACCCACGGACTAGTCGCTCGACCCATTCTCGCCATTCCCGTTCTTCGGCGGAGGCGGGGACGGAGGCGGAGCAGACACGGCGGCCTGTCCCTGGATCGCGTGGATGGGCGAGGACACGAACTCGGGGTTCACGAATCCCCGAGGCCCCTCCACCGGCACGTCCCGGTACGTCCACGCGGCCGTCTGGCGTCCCGGACGCGGCTGGTACAGATCCCCGAAGGAGCCGAGCAACGTGTTCAGGTCGAAGACGGATACCCGCTCGACCGTCATCTTGTCGTCGCAGAGGGTGACCCGATCGAACGGCTGGGCCCGGAAGGCATTCACGGCCCACTCATCTTGCACGACGGTGACGCGGGTCCACTCCTGGCAGACGAGGTCCTCCGTCCGACCCCGCAGGCGCACTCGTTGGGCGACTTCCACCACGCCGTCCGAGCCCCGCACGCCGGCCACGGCATTCGGAGTTCGGATCTCCACGAGCTCCCCGGGGCGCATCTTCGCCCGGTCCACCACGACCCGGATCATCCCCGTGCGCAGGTCGATCCGATCCCCCACCGTGAGGCGGGACAGCTCCCGCACGGTGACAGTGGCCTTGTTCTGGAAGAGGAGCTTCGCGAGCGCGAGCGGGCGCGTGTTCACCTGGTCTTGGAAGACCAGGCCCTCGCGCAGGGTCACAGGACGGACCCGCTGGGCCCGGGTGAGATCCACCTGGCCGAAGACATAGGTGACCTCGCCGACGCCCTGGGCGAAGGCCGAGGTGGCTCCCACGGCAAGCAGGAGCCCAAGTAGAAACCACGTAAGCCGACGCATCAGTGTTCCTCCTCTTTCCGGTCGTCCTGGATGCGAACCTGGGCGACCTGTCCGGCCCGAAATCGGCAGACCCCGTCCACGTTGATCCACACGCGTCGCCCGGAGGCATCGATGACGACCTGAACATCCCCGGGGCAAACGATCTCCATGATCTCTGGGGACCCAAACACGGTCTCGTTCATGAGCGTTACCCCGTGGCCGAGCGAGCCTGTTTCCGTCCCCCGAACTTCACCCCCGTGATCATGAGAACCCGACGGGCGGTGGCCACGTCCATGCAGGACATGCAGAGTCGCACCAGGCGTTTGCTCCAGCCGGTCCGGTGGCCGGGGTTCCGCTCCACCCACACCTCCGTGAGGTTCCGGCGATAGTAGGGTTCCCCACACTGCGCGCACTCCTTTGCCATGGACCCCTCCCTCCTTTACTGCTGACGTGATGGCATGATGGTCTTCTTGTGGACTCGTCCCGTGTGCATCCGAAGTCCTTGCTCCGTCGAGAACTTCCTTCGACATGTGGGGCAGCGGAACGCG
>ERZ1292632.4387-Hain-H43-01um-R2-4387-length-10172-cov-6_pt1 | contig 10172 bp, 10 predicted proteins | sample MGYA00564407_ERZ1292632 | MGnify/ENA primary metagenome ERZ1292632 (study PRJEB36523, sample SAMEA6512637) | groundwater metagenome | collected 2019-01-08 | study: AquaDiva: Metagenomics assemblies of 32 groundwater samples | reverse complement strand
TAACAAAAGCTAAAACTGCGGATACAAAAATTAAAGTTTTATTTAGATTTTTCATTTTCCACCCCAATAGTTTAATTTAGCCATGTTATTCTTGCTTGCAAAATTGCTTGCAAAAAGAACAATCAGAAAATTATTAATTTTCTGAGTATAAAAAACTCTTCTCCTCGAACCCGAAGGGAAGTCTGTGTTTTTTATCATTTCCCGCCCCAATAGTTTAATTTAGCCATTCCTACACTTCTCACGCGAATTAATTCTGCACCCTTTAATTCTGCAAGCGCAACAGCTACCGTATTTCTGGAAATTTTAAGTATGTTTGAAATTTCTGCAACCGTTAGTCCATCAGAATTCTTTTTAAGAAGTTCTATTACGATCTCTTTTTTTGTTTTTTGCATTTTCTCTTTAGTTTTTGCGCGATATTGCTTATCTATATAACTTATCTTTAATACTTATTTATATTATTCATCCTTAATAATCACTTATTACACTAATGTATAATAGTTATTCTTTATACTAATTAATAATGATTAAGTTGGTATTTAAAGCTTATCCTGTAAAACGGGTTAAAATCGCAATATTTATAAAGCTACCAAACATATAGATGCATATAAGTATGATAGAACTAAAAAAATGACTCCAAATATACCTTTAAATTTGAAACTGAGAAGCAAGGCAGATAGAGAAGTAGCTTTTGCTCAAGACATTATGATTATAGAACTCTATAAATTCTTTCCTGAGGCCGTAATTCACGGAGGGACGGGCATATGGAGGTGCTATAATGGCAATAGGTTTTCCGAGGATGTAGATGTGTATATAAAAAGAAATGAAAATAAACTCGCAGAATTTTTTAAATCATTGGAGATGAAGGGTCTTAAATTTATTAAGAAAAGATTAAAAGAAAATTCATTATATTCTGGATGGGATTTTAATGGTATAGAAATAAAATTTGAAGCAACTTTCCAGAATAAAAAGCCATTTTTAAAGAAATATGAAACTGCCGAAAGTTTTTTTATTAATGTTTATACTTTAAGTCCTGAAGACCTAATAATAGAGAAAGTTGAAACTTATTTGAGCAGGAAAAAAATAAGGGACCTTTATGATATTGCTTTCATGATTAATAATATTGAAAACAAAGAATTGGTTAAAAATTATTTGAAAAAATTAATTAATAATTTTACAAAACCTATTGATGAGGAAAATTTAGCAAATATTATTATTTCTGGAGCTATTCCAAGTTCCCACCAACTATTAATGGAGATAGAACGATGGGCAAGATAAAATATATTGATAAAATTAGAAAATTTTTTAAAGAAAGCCCCATTGTTGATATTAATTCTCTTAAAAAGTATATTCCTCATAAAAATAAAAAATATATTTATCTACTTATTAGCAATCTTTTGAAGAAAAAGGAAATAAAAAAAATAACTCGCGGATACTATACTCTCTACGATGATGCCTCCCTTATTGTTTATTGTTTTAAACCATCTTACTTAGGATTACAAAATGCTCTAAGTTTTCATAACCTCTGGGAGCAGGAAACAAACCCCAGCGTTATAACTACGGGTAACATACGAACAGGATTAAGAAAGGTTTTTAATAGAAATGTAAATATTCGAAGAATAAACTGGAAATATATGTTTGGATTTGAATATTACAAATATCCTCTTGAAGACAGGGATATTTATCTGCCCTATTCGGATATTGAAAAAACATTTATAGATATGATTTATTTTAGGCAATATCTGGACGAAGAAACTTTGATGGAGTTCGAAGAAAAAATGAATAGAAAAAAACTTAAAAGTTATCTAAATAAGTATCCTAAAAAATTTCAATTGAAAGTAATGGCAAATTTGAATAAAATCCAACAGCCAAAAATGAAGGAGCTTTGGGATAATAAAAAAGACGAAATTTGGGAAAATGCTTAAATTAAGAATAAAAAGAAAAATAACTTAAACCAAATATAGACATTCAATCTCAAAAACATTTAAATAAGGGTTTCATCTCTATAAATTATAAAATGGGTGCGAAAAAATTACGTTTAATAGGATTATTTTTGATTTTAGGATTATCAATACTATCTTTCGCAAGCGCGAGTATTATTATATCCCAGCCTAACGCACTTTATTCTCTTGGTGATGATTTAAGTTTTAGTGTAACTATTGATTCTGTAAAGACAGGTTATCTTGATGTTAATCTTGTATGTCCTGGCACTGTTGAAAATATTTACCAAGATGTTCCAAGTTCAACAACTATTGCTATAACCAGACAACTTATTCCTGCTTACATTAAAACTTCGAATGGTGATTGTCATCTTGCTGCAAATTATGCTGAAGAATCTGCGCTTAGCCAAAATTTTAATATAAATCCAAATATTGAAATTACAATAAGTACTGCTAATCTTAATTACAAGGCTGGAGAAAATATAGTTGTTGCTGGAACAGCCTACAAGGCAAATAATCAACTTGTTGGTCAGAAATACAAGGCTTATGTTGAGGTTATAATGAATGAGGAAATAAAAGCAAAAGCTGAATTAAAAGATAGTCAATTTAATATTAATTTTAAAACTCCTGAGACCACGTCAAAAGGAAATTATATTCTTACGATTAAAGTTAGCGAAGAAGATTCTGAGGGAAATATCTTAAATCATGGTGAAACAACTTCAACTGCTACAATAACTCAAATTACCTCAAGAATTGATATGGCTATAGATAAACAATCTATAATGCCTGGAGAAAATATTACATTAATTCCTTCGGCTTATGATATGGCTGGCGATGTTGTAGAAGGAAAGATTGCCTTAAAAATAGAAGATAGCGCAGGAAATAAAATCTATGAAGGAAATGTTGATGCTGGACAGAATGTTATCCTCGAAACAAAAACAACTAATCCTGCCGGAACTTCAAAAATATCTGCTTCAGTAGATAATATCATTGCTGAAAAATTCTTCCAAATAAATGAACTAAAGAAAATTTCTGCGCAAATAGTAAATAACACTTTGGTTATAACTAATGTTGGAAATATTCCTTATTCTGGAATTGTTGATGTTAATATCGGTGGGCAGATTATCACTAAAGAAATGAATTTAGGGCTTGGTGAAAGCAAAGTTTATGGATTATCTGCTCCTGACGGAGCATACGAAGTAATTATATCTGATGGCTCCTTAGTTTTATCTGAGGGCGGAGTTTCATTAACAGGAGATGCAATTAGCATGAATGATGCAAAGAATGCAATAAACCGGGTATTTACTAATTATCCTGTTGTTTGGATATTTTTGATTGTTGTAGTCGCATTATCTATTTGGGTTTATTATAAAAGATATGCTGAGAATAGAAAGTTTAGCTTTACTCCCTTCGGAAGTAGTGGAAGCAGAATATCTCATGTAGAGAAAAAAAGGGGTGGTGTTGAGGTAATAAAGCCAGAAGTTATAACAAAGAAAGCAGAAGAAGCAGTTTTCGATAATGAAATTAGAAGAGCAGAGCAGTTAACCGTATTACACGGACAAAAACAGCCAGTGAGTGTTATTTCTTTAAAAATAAAGAATAATGTTAGCGGAATATCAAAAGGTAGTATAAATTCCGGATTAGAATACGCCTACAAGAAAAAAGCAGTGTCTTATAACTCTGGAGATCATATTCTTTTAATTTTTTCACCATTATTAACGAGAACTATGAATAATGAAGAGACTGCTATAAAAGTTGCAGTTGAAATTGAAAATATATTAAAAGAACATAATAGAAAATTTAGAAATGATTTAATCAAGTTTGGAATTGGAGTTAATGGTGGGGATTTAATAAATAAAATGGCTGGAAAAATTCTTCAGTTTACGAACATAAGCAATACAATTAATCTTGCAAAGAGACTCGCAGAAGCTTCGGGCGAGCAAGTTTTACTTAGCAAACAAATACACGAAAAAACATTAAGCAATATTAGAGCTGAAAAAGCTACAACAGGAACTCTTGAAGCTTTTGCAATAAAACGAGTTGTTGATACAGAAAAAAGCGCGAAATTTATTCAAGGATTTCTAAGAAGAAATAATCCTTGATTATTTCTTAGACCCTTATCTTCTCAAATTTTTTTCTAAGTTCTAAATCTTTGCTCGAATAAACTGCTATTAATTCTTCTGCGAGCCGTTTATCCTTAGAATTTTCATAGAGTGCAGTTGGGCCAGGGTTATCTTCCGGGATGATTATATTATATTTTAATTTTTTGTTTAACTGTTCAAGAAGAAGATTTTCTTGCTCGTTTCTTCCGAGAATAATTTTTCCATCGTTATTGCTTCTAAAATGACGAAAACTCTCGAGTGTTTGAAGTTTTTCTGGAGTTAAATCTTTTTCTTTATTGAATAAGTCTTTTAGTCTTGGACGATAGTCTTTTTCACATAAAAGACAACCACCGGCAGGCATTGGAAATTTTATATTAAATTTTTTAGCTAATTCTATTTGAATCTGGCGTTTTCTTCCACTAATAGCTAAAAATTTGCTTCTATCAACAAGTTTTTCTTTTTCTGCTTGGGTTTCTGGAAGAAGTTTTGCTGAAAGAGGACGAAGAAGTTCATAACCTATTTCATTATCAATTTTCTTCATTGCGTGAGCTGTTTGACTCATTGGGCGTTCACCTAAAACCTCGCCTGTTGCAATAATCTTTATCTTTGGCTTTTGTTTGTCCGCATATTCTTTTGCTTTCTTAAACATAAAAACCTTACAATCTATGCAAGGATTCATTGCGTTTCCTCTGCCAAATTTAGGATTTTTTATTATTTCAAGGTATTCTTCAAAAAGCTTTCCTTGAGTGCAGTCCATTATAGTCATCTTCGCTCCGTGAAGCTGAGAAAAATTAAAATTACATTCAGTGTTATTACAGCATCCGCAGCCAAACGGCAGTTTAAAGTAAAGAAGCTCTACTTCTATATTTTGGTCTTGAAGCATTTTTGCAACTAAACGAGAGTCTAATCCTCCAGAAAATAGCACAAGGGCTTTTGTTTGAGTTTTCATAAATGCAAATAGAAAAGTGAGTTTAAAAATTGAACTACAAATTTATGCTTCGCATAATCACTTAATATTATTAATTATACAAAAATCTATCAGGCTTGTTCAACTTTTCTCGCTTGTTATACTCTAAACTTCTGTTTACGAATTTATTATATTACTTTTATTCATCTTCAGTATAGCCCGTTCTCAATAGCATCCTGAATATAGCCTTCATGCTTTAAATCGAAATTAAAAGTTGAAAGAAAATCCATGACTACCATTCTATCTATCTTGCTTTTCTTTAAAAGATTAAAAATTCCTTCTGTGAAACAATAAGGGCATAATGCTGCCTTTTGTTTGCTACAGCAAGCGCAGTTTACTGATTCAATGGTGTTATTGTTTACTTCTTTAACATAATCTTTTATCTTAGGCATAATTTTCTTTTTTATATTGGGATAAAAACCAAGCCAGCTCGATATTTGATTTCCAAGGCAGTCGTGGCAGATGGGATTAGTTATGGGCTCACTACACTGCATGCAATCGTAAGCTTGTTGTATCGTGTCTCTTTCAAAACCGGTTAAGAATTTAGTTGTCATTTGAAGAAAAAATTCCATAACCCGAAGATTTATCGGATTAATAGAGCTTTTTAGTAGAATGTTTGGTATAAGCTCCGCTAAATCTAAGGACACATGGACAATTCCAATTCATCAAATTTAACATCTTTTTGCTCATACTAATTTAAGATAGGCGTCGGAGTTTAAATATGTTGCGGTTATTTATTAAAAGGGAATTAGAAGCCAAAACTCTTCGACTATGAGAATTATTAATAAAATTTTTCAGAGTTATTATAATCTTAAGATTGTTTGAAAAATTTAGTTTAGTAATTATTATATTTTTAAGCAGAAGTTTATTTTTATCTTTTGGTTGTGCAAGTGAGGCAGTTCTATTCAACCCCTGATTATTTTATCAAATCTTCTTGCTCTAACTTTTCAATAATATCTTCATGTATGCTTTCAACAGTTCCAAAACCATCTACTTCAATTATAATCTCTTTAGGATATTTTTTAAGAACTGCTTCTGTTTCTTTTTTATAAGTATCGAGCCGTTTTATAAGAACCTCGCGAGTATCATCTTTTCTATTTTCTAATTTTGCTCTTTTTTCTATTCTTTCTGCGAGAACCTCATTATCTGAGGAAGTTAAAGAAATTATTTTTATAACATCTACCCTATCTTTAATCAAGCCAACTTGAGCAGAATTTCTTGGAATTCCGTCAAGAATTAAAATTGTTTGTGAATCCAATTTTTTTTCTTCTTCATATTCTTCAAGAGTTTTGAAAAAAAGTTCTATGGTAAGATTATCTGGAACAAAATTTCCGCCATCGATTAATGTGGCAATTTTCTTTGCTATTTCTGTATCTTTCATATTTTCATCGGTTCTTATTGCCCGAAACATAGTGCCTGTAGAAAAATGCAAAAATCCATGAAGTTTTCCAAGAAGACTCGCTTGTGTGCCCTTTCCTATACCTGGAGGACCGAATATGATTATTGCTTTATACTTTTCCATCTTTTATAAGAAAAAACCTTTTTAGAACTTTATAAATATTTAGTTAAAAAATTGCTATTCGGAAGAAAAACCATGATTAAACAAATCTGCTGTATGAACATCCAAAAGTTCGGTTTTTATTCTTCTATACTCTGGACTATTAAGAACTCTATCTCGCGCGGTTTTATCAGTTAAAGTAATCATATAACCATAATCATATTTCGCGCTTCTTCTATCTGCAGACTTTACGCCCCTATCAACAGAGATAATCCCTAAATTCTTAGCCTTAAGGGCTTCAACCTCCTCATAAATACGATCAATATGGGCTTCAGAAGAGTGCTCATTCAAATTAAATAAAACTAAATGATGTAACATGCCCTTTTGGATATTTTATGCTTTATAATAATTATTATGCTGAAAAATGAATAAAAGAAGTTATACTTACTGCAAAAATTCAATGCCAAGTTCACTCGACATCTCTGCCTTTTTCTTATCGTCCGGAGTAACTCCAGAAGAAACTCCGACTATCTGCGAGCTCTTAACGCCTGTAACAATTAACATTACTCTTAAAGAATGCTCCAAATCTTCTGAAATCTGAGCTCCCCAAATCATTTTCGCATCAGGAGATAATTTTTCACCAACAGCACTAACAATTATTTTAGCTTCGTCTAAAGTTAAATCAGGACCGCCAATAATATTAATCAAGGCGCCTGTTGCATTGGAAATATCTACATCAAGAAGAGGATTTGCGATTGCTTTTTCTACTGCTTCAACTGCGCGATGTTGTGAATCACTCTCGCCCATTCCGATTAAACTTACTCCGCCATTCATCATTACTGCCTTTACATCTGCAAAATCAAGATTAACAAGTCCAGATTTTGTAACTAATTCTGTTATTCCTTTAACTGCATTTGTTAAAATTTCATCTGCTACCTTAAATGCTGTTTGAAGCGGAAGTTCTGGAGCTAATTCCAAAAGTTTATCATTAGGAATTATAATCAGAGTATCAACGCTTCCTTCTAATCTTTCTAAACCATACATTGCATTTTCAATTGTCTTTTTTCCTTCCATTGAAAAAGGCAAAGTAACTACGCCAACAACTAATGCACCTTGTTTTTTTGCTAATTCTGCTATAACTGGCGCTGCTCCTGTTCCAGTTCCTCCACCTAAACCACAGGTTATAAAAATCATATCTGTTGACGAAAGTTTCTTTTTTATTTCTTGTTCAGATTCATGTGCTGCTTCTTCTCCAACTCTTGGATTGCTTCCTGCACCTAATCCTTGGGTTATTTCTTTTCCGATTAAAATTTTATGATCTGCAGAAGTATATAATAAATCTTGAGCATCAGTATTAACAGCAATCATTTCGCATCCTTTTATTCCAATTTCTTTCATTCTTGAAAGTGTATTTCCGCCTCCGCCTCCAACTCCAAAAACCTTAACTTTTGCAAGTTGTTTTTTTAAAAGCTCTTCGAGCTCTCTATCTATTGCTGCAAGCTCGGGATTAGAACTAAAAAAATTCTCGCGGGTCTGCTTATCTGCTTCTTTTTCAGGTATGATTGCCATCTTTTTATGTTTAATAAAGTGTGTTTTCAGTTTATAAGGATTATTGAGATACAAAAGATGATTTAAGAAGAAGAAAACGCTCGGCTTCGCCTCGCTTTCTTTTAATTAGATTTCGTCAATGTTTAATATTAATAATGCCCTAAGATTGGAGCAGAAGTTTCAAGCAAAACAAGTCTTGAAATTAATAACAAACCGAATTTGGTTTAGTGAATTAATAAGAAAGTAGTTTAAATAAGGTTTACGAAACTTAAAAATTGAAAATTAGTCTTAGGATTCCAAGAACATATAAAATCATTGAAAGAGCTACAAGCCCTAATATAATCCCCGTACTCCATTTAAAAGATTTTTCTGCAATCTTCTTTTTCCCGGTTAAAACTAAAATAGTAAGATAAAAAAATCTTCCACCATCAAATATTGCAATCGGAAGCATGTTTGCCAAGGCGACACTAAGATTTATCCAGAATAACCACCATAATAAAGTGTAAACGAACATTGTCAGCTCTGGATTAGCTTTTGGTTCGTAATTAATATTGGGGTCCTTAAAAGTAGTCATAAGCCCATAGATGATTGCCTTTAATCCAGTTAGAGATTTTGCTTGAACAGACGCAATGCCCATTATCGCTCTTGTTTTATTTGTATAATCTTTTCCTAAAATTAGATTATATTTATAATCTAAATAATTGGGTGCGTATTGGGTTCCATTGTTAAATCTTGTATCAATTGAGATAGTATCGCCTGTCTTCATATTTTTTAATATATTCGCTATATCTACATTGCTATTTATTTCAACGTTATTTATTTTTACTATTGCGCCCTTCATATTCTGTTTTATTGCTGGCTCATCCCAATAAAGCTTAACGGGAGTAGAATTATCTGCCTTCATTTCTTCTCTGGTAAGATTTAATGCAAAAAAACTACTTGAAATAAAATAGTTCTCTCCTGCAACACCTATCTTACTCATTTCAACTCCTCCGACATTTATTTTTTCGTTAAAATTATAAAATCCCGCAATAGCTGAAATTGGCGCGATTGAATAAGTATAATCATTAAAGATTGCACCATTAGCCGCATAGGCATTACTAAAGAAAAGACCCATAATAATTAAAAATAAAATAGAGAGAAGAACATTAGCAAAAACTCCTGCAGATAAAACCGAAAGCTGGGCAAAAGGCTTTGCCTTTTGCATTTGTTTATCGTCTTGTTCTACAAAAAATGCTAAAAAGGGGCCGAGAAAACCAAAGCCAGTTGATTTTATTTTAATGTTATAGAATTTTGCAAAAATTCCGTGGAAGCCTTCATGAAAAATTGCAACAATAGCTATTGCAAGAATAAAATCTATAAACGGAAAATGTGGAAGCCAGCTTATATTGAATGCGTCAGATAAGTAAGGAATAAGGGGCATTATCGGGGGTATTTTAACCATTCCTACAATCTCTGGATTAGAAAACATAGAAACTAATTGAATAAGCAAATAAATTCCGCCAGCCATTAAAAGATAGCCCCATGCAATAGAAACATAACTTAATGCTCTTAGCGTTTTTTTGTATTTGCTTCCCATATATTCTATAAATTTCAGACCTATCTCTGTTTTGTAGAGATACATTGGACCATCCTTAACGAGTTTTTTTCTATTATAAAATAAAAATAAACCTACACCTATACAAAACAATCCCAACAAAAGAGTGTCATAAGCAGAGAATAATTCTCTATTAAAATAAAATAAAAATGAAGAAACTATAAGCGCCCTAAATCCTAAATCCATCAATCCAGAATAGAGATAAAAACTCGCCTTAGGATATTCTTGCAATCTATTCTTGATAGCTACTAAGAAAGACGAACTTAAAAAGAAAGAAATAACTGCTGTGATTAAAACAGAATTAAGAGAATTTGGGATTTGAAGACGAACGAGTGTATAAAGCAGCAATAATGAAAGACTAATATTGATTATAAGAGTTGTCTGCAATCTCTTAAGTATAGAATCCCTTTCCATTTATCTTTTTACTCCTCTTAATATAGAAGATAAATGGGCTATTTAAATTATTAGTTAAGAATTAAAGATGTGCTTAATCGTAATTATGTTACTGGAGTAACAAAAGACT
>ERZ1292632.4386-Hain-H43-01um-R2-4386-length-10174-cov-5_pt1 | contig 10174 bp, 12 predicted proteins | sample MGYA00564407_ERZ1292632 | MGnify/ENA primary metagenome ERZ1292632 (study PRJEB36523, sample SAMEA6512637) | groundwater metagenome | collected 2019-01-08 | study: AquaDiva: Metagenomics assemblies of 32 groundwater samples | reverse complement strand
AATCCAGCACGGACGCTAAAAACTCTATCGAGAGTATTTTCACGGACACTTGGAGCTGGTGGCATTTCAGATGGAAACCTGAACGTGATAAACGGATAACAATCAATCTTCCTAAACTTTGTGCTAGATGTGGCCGGGACGGTGAATTAGAAAGAGACCATATCGTTCCTCTTTGGAGATCAGGGAGGGACATCCCCGAAAATTTACAATACCTGTGTAGAGTCTGCCATCGATATAAAACATCGAAGGATCTTATTCTAAAGGAGATCGAGAGATATACAAATAATGAATACGCACCCGATTGGAGATTAAAAATGTGGAGGTCAAGGCTTGAAGTTTTGGAGAGATTGAACCCTATTGGTGCTGAAGGCTACAGGTCTTATTGGGGTGATCCTAAAACTCATTACGGGAAATGGTATACCAAGCCTATAAATGGTATACCAAGCGTAAGAGAAAAAGAGAAAGTAAACATGAAGCTGACAAGTTTTATAGTGAAGGAATAGGGTTATAAACTATTTGCCCATATAGACAACGATGCAAACATAGGGAACTTGGGAGATTAACATCTCTCCCAATTCTTGTAAGAGTACCGGAACTAGGCCAAAACACCCCGCCCAAACTCCAAGGGAGGAGGCCTTAACACATAGCCGATATTTCCGACCAGAGAAAGATCGGCGCAGACTACTATCACCTTGACTTTGAATTTCCTTGACTCTATTATGAATGACTTTACGAAAGGAATTTCATCCTCGAAGAGTTTATGAGCTTCGTCTATGAGTATTGTCCATCCTCCCATGTTCTCCTTTTCAAACAGCAAGTCCCTGAACAAGCCCTCCATTTCACCCCTGAAGCGATAAACATCAGTTGAAGGAACTATCCTCGCCCTGATGGGTTTTGAAAAGTCTATGCGCCTTGCGTCATTTACTTTCAATTCGCTGTACTCGTTATGAGGGTCAATAACGAGTAGAGGTCCCTTTATCCTGGGTACGATGCTCTTCATCGTAAAGGTCTTTCCCGTTCCCGGTTCTCCAGTCAAGATGGTTGGTGCGTCTGTAGAGTAGATAGCCTCAAGGGAAGCGTATGGCAATACGGTATTGGCTCTTTCGAGCAGGGCTATGAAAGCTGCCTCGTTTGACTGAAATAATCTATCCTTCTTGTAAATTCTGAAGCGGTCTAAGGTTAGTTTGTGAAGGTCAACGATGAATTTAGTCCTTTGCTCTTCTCTAGCGACTTGCATTATCCCAAGATGGGATAATAGTGCTGTTTGCTTATAAGCCTATGTTTTGTTTGGAGCTGGAGTATTTGAAGCCCTCTAGATTGCTATTGAAGAGCCAATCACGGATACAGCTACCGTTATGCTCACAAATCCTAACTGCGTGTCCATCGGCAGAGATTCCCATGTCTTTCCCCACAAAATTGGGAGGAGGAATTGAGTGCCTTTTATCATCGCCGTAGATATTCCAAGGCCGATGAAAGATTTTATGATGCTCCTTGTCAAGAAATAGACCAAGGCGAACATGGCCAAGAGAGCGATGACTATCCAGCTCGGCTCAATATACACGGTCAAAATCCTCCCTCCACCTTCCTAGACTTGGATTTGCCGGAGCCTCCGAGTTCTTTCCTGATCTGTCCGTAGGTTACTTTTCTTGAGCCAACGTACACGATTGACCCTATTATCACGATTACGCCTATGATCACGATTGCGGAAGTGTTGTCAAATTGCGGAGGAGCAAGAGCTATTGGAGCTGAAATGACGACAGTAGCATTCTGGATAGGTTGTAGAGGTACTATCAGACTGCTTTGCCCTGCTGCTGGAGGGCCTCCTGCCGGGGGGGGAGTCGTTGTTCCAAAGCTGGCGAACCATTTTCCATTCATCCCCCTGTTTGTCGATGTCAGATTCACCCTTGAAGATGTGTAAGTCCAGTCGCTTGGTGAGTTCCTTGCTGAGTCATTGAAATACACATTGAGAGGGGTTGATGAGAAACTGAATAACTGCCATGAAACTGTCCCAACATTCAGGCCGGCGGGAGCTGTCAGGGTCCAGTTGTATTTAGCGTCCGAGAAGCTTTGAGCAGAGACGGTATAATTTGCTGAGACTACTAAATTCTTTCCTGTCTGAGTTGCGAAATTTGAGAACCTATTCGTAGTTACACTGAAGCTCTGCGCCGAGCCTGTGAGGTCCCTAGTTGCATTGTAAGTCGTAACCGTATTGTCAAGGACTTCAATTCTTGCGTTTGAGCGCGTGTCGTTTTGGAGATAAACGTCTATGTACCCGGTTGAATTTGCCGTCAATGAGAGTAAGGCCGATTGATTGCCTAACTTAATCTTGATGTTCGCAGATGCCAAGGCCGAGGCTCCATTATCCAGAGCTTGTACCTGCTTTCTCCCTACGCTGGTCTTGACAGAGAAAGCTTGAGAGTTTGCTGTCGCATTTACCGTTGTGGCATTAGGTCTTATGTTGTTCTTGACGGTTGAAGATGCCGAGAAAGCTGCTATTTTATGTATGAGATTTGATGCATTTCCTTGGGGCCATAAGGGGAATGTCTGAGCCGTTGATGTTAGAGTGGTATTGGTAGTCGTGGAATTGTGATTCCATCTTATCTGGATCCAATTGAGGCGTAGAGGAGCAGTGCTTCCATCATCAGTATAAGATCTCAGTTGTGTATTGATATAAACTGATGTCGAGATGGTTTTACTCGAATCTGAAGTTCCTGAGGCTATTGTTATAGTATTGCTCCCATTGACCTTGATAAAGGCAGAATTGTTAGTATTCAGAGATATTGCGACTTCAATATTCTGGCTTACCCTTACTCTACTTACACATTGATTGGCCGATGCTGTATAGCGAGAGACAGTCCCATTTCCCGTGTCCCTAAATCTACAGATTGGGTTTAGGGATTGAATGTTTGTTGTAGCGTCGTTAGCTCGTATACGTAAAAGAAGCTCAACACTGACAGAATCAAATTGAGTATAGACAACATCGAATGGTGAAACTGCTCCTTGTGTTGTTAAATAACCTATTGAGGCATTATTTGTGTAGAATCCTGAAACACTAACAAAGTCCTGCACACCAGCTCCTCCACTTCTCGACGCATTCACAATAAATGCTAGATTCGATGATGTATGTAGATAGTAAATTGTTAAATCAGCACTCCCAAGAATGGTAATAAATAGTGAATTGTTCGTATTTTTGTTCAACCCAACTGAAAGTCCTGAATCTGATAAATCTGTTGATGTAGCTCGTATTCCAGAACTTGGCCCGACATTTATTACAGTTGATGAAACTGTCGGGCTAGTTCGATTGACATACCTATAGCGTGTAGTTGATGCTTGATAAAAGAATACATGGGCTACATTATTATTAGTTACTGAACATGATACAGGAATGTTTTGAGTCGCACCAGTGGCTAGTGTTTGATTTCCACCAATCGAACTATTGCTTTGATAGAATTGCCTAGCTCTGATCTCTCCTGACTTGTAAAACACGACTAATAAATTACCGGAACCAATCGAGCAGATGTCTGAAATTGGTGTATCAGTACCACCACCTGACACATTCGGAACTGTTGCATTAAACCAACTTGTGCCGTCCGATGTTCTTGAACGTAATAATACAACTCTTTCATCACCCGCAGTAGCTCTGTCTGTCCCGACAACCATAGGAAACCCCGTTGAGTTTACGGTTATCTTGGGTCTACCACAACCATTACCACCACAAAGATATATCTGGATTTCAGTCTGTAGTGTTACAGTTCCACTGGATGTATGCGTGTATTGAAGATAATGAAAGCTGGAACCAGCGGCATTCCATACTATATGGAACGCATTTCCATCATCATAAACATCTCCATAACTACTTGCATCACCGTTTCGTAGTTTGCTCCCCGCACTCCATGATACACCATTTGAGGAATAGTTGTAATAAAGTCCAGAAGTATTCTGAGAGAACGCCCATCTTAAACCTTGAGATTCCCAAAGATAACTTCCGCCAAATGTACCTGTTGCAAATTCCATGTTTGTAGTCTTTAACGTTGGGTCTAGACAACCAGATGCAGGTATTGCCACACTAACTACTTTCGTTGAATTATTGAAATTGACATTGAACCCTTCCTTTACTGCATCATTCCAGTCAAACTTAATCCTGTCATCTACATCGATGATATTGTTCAGAAATCGCTTTGCCTTTGAGATGGGTATTGAAACCGTTATTGCAGAGGGTAGATTCCAGCACACATCAAGCTTGAAATCCCTAGCGTTAAGTTTCCACTTCATTTCGACAAAGAAGTTTGCCACAGAAATGCGATTGACATAATAAGTAGAATTGTATTGAGTAGTTAAGGCTCCAGCAAGACCTGATGGCAGTCTGATCTTGAATGATAATTGAGAGTCATAGAACACGTTTATGGTTCCGTTTGTTTCTGCCTGTAAAGTGATAGTTGCACTCCTACTTTGTCCAAACTCCTTCCATGAATAAACCTTTGAATTGCTCTGCCTAATTGTTAAGCTTGATAATACTTCATCTGAGTATGCTCTTTCAAGAGGAATCACTGCTAGAAGTGGTATAGCCACCATCATTAGGCTAATTGCGAGTGCTGATAACTTCTGCAAGCGGTATTGCCTCCTTCAGCGACTTCCATATGAATATTTCAACTATTCCACGAGGAACATCTCCACCTAGAGTAAATGTGGAATTAGTATTAGGAGAAACTTGCATAGGTACCACAGCTAGATAGACTGGAGTGCAAGCATAGACGATAATTACTCTGCACTCACTTATTTGTACAAGTGCTGTCATGTTCTGAGTGAAGAATCTGTCTGTGTTTCTTATAGTGATCTTCAAAGAGTTTCTGCCTACCTCAACTGCTGATGTTGCTACACCTATCCCTCGCTTTGGCTCTACTGAGTTAAGAGTTATGTAATTTGACATATTATGCTTGCTGACCAAATCACCACCAAATAAGGCAAAGACCTTCTTTTCTCCTATCCACGAGGCCGGAATCAAGAAAGTAGCCTTGGCCTCATTATTCAATGTTTGAGTAACCAAAAGCTCTTCCCCGATGAAATTGTCTCCTCTGTAGATTCCTAAGAAGCCAGAGACATTCCTTTGCAGAGTAATAGAGACATTGAACATACTCCCTTTCCTAACTACCTGCGAATTTGACAAAGTAAGCAATATAGGAAGCCTATTATCAGCCCCTTGTTCTGGTGGCTTTGGTTGCGGTTGAGGTTCAGGTATAGGAATAGGAAGGAAGTCAGAACCTTGTAATGCTCCTGCAGGGCTTCCATAATAAGCACAATAGACTTTATTTGCTATCGAGTCATAATCACAATAAAAGACTGATGTCGTATGTGCTATTAGGGTAAAATTAAGTACACCCACTCCACGAGTTGTTCCACTCCAAGTAGAATACGCTACATAGTTTTGCCCTAGATAACTAACTGCCTTCACGGCGTAAGGCTTCCCATTTAGATTGTAAGTCTTCACAAGCTCTGCAGTATGCGGATTTACAGCAACTATCTTACCCTGAGATTCAGAACCCATGTAGAGATAAGGAGCTGAATAGTCAAGTCCAAGAGGTTGATTGACACCAGAATACACAAAGTTTTTCACAGTTGAGTTGATAGTTGAATACCTGACTAATCTGTCATTCTCGTTATCAGTCATCCAGATGTTGTTCCCAACCTGAATGTACCCATCGTAAGCAGTCGAAGATCCTCCTGTGAGAGAGATTTGCGAATCTATTGTTTTTGTAGCTACATCAATGATGTATAGTTTATCATTTGCATTAAAAGGCCCTCCTAGATCGGCCCCAACATAGACCTTTCCAGCAATAACCTTGACATTCTGAGCCTGCCAGTCTGTAGTAATTACATTCTGAAACGTTGAGGTAGATTTGTCAAAGAATACCAAACCGCTCTGCAACTTTACAATCCAGAAGTTACCGTTAGCATCCATGTCCATGCCTCTGAACCTTACGGAGAAAGACGTATCATTTACACCAAGATAATAGTATTGAACGTAGTTGCATGTCGCCATATTGACCTTGTACAGGGCCCCATATTTGTAAGAAGCTAGCCACATGAAAGAGCCATCCCATTTTCCCCCTACCGTGATCGCATTCTCAGGAACGGGACATGTTGAAAGTGTTGGAGGTAAGGCTTTAGCTTGAGGAATGTATGGAGAAAACACTACTAGGAAACCTAGAATAATAAGAGCAGAAAGCGCAATTCCAGCTAGGAAGTAGATGTTTTGTTTCATTGTTTTAACTTTCACTAATCCTCGATATGCCTCCCTAAATTGATCTTGCATAATCGGCAGAATGTTGTCCGCTTCACTCTTAAAAAGTTATGCAGCCTCTCAAGCCTAGTCTTTCCATTGAACCCATTGTAATCTTCCCTGCATAACCCAAATTCTTTTTCGTGTGAGAGTATGTCTGCCGAGACAAAATCACTCATGGAACATTCACAACTACAGAATATACACAGTAGCCAGAATATGTATGACCTGTTATGTCATGTCCAGTGCCACAGCCTCCTCCTGAACTATGAAGAAGTGAAATCTTGTAAGTTCCACTGGAGAATACCTTAGCAGGAGTAGGGCCGGAACATGTAGTTAATCCATTGTAAGCATCAGCAGGAACTTTCGCAGAACAATATGGCTCTAGCTGCATAATGCCGACATAATCCTGTGAACCACTCTCTTGGCTCCAAGCTATCTCTTTCCCATTCGTATCTCTGACGAAGAAGAAGGCATCAAAAGACCATGCGTTCCTCATTGGCGCAATGAACCCAACCTGCATAGTTTTCTCTGGAGCAATCTTCACCCATGTTATTCCGTAGCTTGCAGGCGTGAACGTGAAAGTTGCATCTTGAGGTATTATGATTTGGTCTGCTTCTTTGCTGATGGATTTTGTTGCCACTACGGTCAAGGAATTTACACCTGAGACTACGTTAATCTTGACCTCCATCTTGTAGGTTCCTACTGCTAATTTGCTGTCAAATTCCGAAGCTTTCAAAATTATGAAAAGAGGCGTAGTTTCAGCAGTTGCAAGAGGGATACTAGGCACATAGGAATCCCAGAGGTTAGAATATACTGATGTTCCCGTGCTGTCGAAGATATTCACCATGATCTTGTAGCCGAAGTCGGCTATAGCTTGCTGGGTAGCCTTTGCCGTGATCCTGAAATTGTAATGATCTATCTTTGCCTTTGTAGCTGGATTGAAGATGCTCTGCAACCTTGAGAAATCGAATATCTGAGGCTGGCTAGATGTAGATACGCAATTTGAGTTGTCAACACTGTTACATTCGTCTATGATTGCCGTCATGGTGGCCTGAATTGCTGTTGTGGTTGGTTGAGGGATAGGCTCGGACACCTTGATTATAATAGGCTCGGGTTTTGGGGCTGTAGGTTCGGAAGCAGTGGGTTTTAGGGCAGCACTTTTTGCTATTGCAGAATACGATATAGCACCAACTACGATGACCGTAACCAAGATGCCTAATACGATGATTGAGCTTATGGCTTTGTTATTCATTTTATTGGTTGGCCTCCCGCATTAACCGTCAGGGCTACAACTATTAATAAAATTCCCCAAATAGCATGACTGAAGTATGGATCAACTGCACCTAATCCTATCTTCTCATATGCAAAGAATAAGAGCTTGAAAAACATTGCGTCAAGTATAAGGAATACACCATAAGCAATGACTAGCCATCTAAGAGGGCCTATCATTTCTTAGAGCCTCCAGAAGCCCAGAGGATAGAAAATACCCCTATGAGCCCAACTGTTACGACAGCTATAACTCTGCTGACATACCAATTGAAGAGCCGTTGAGGATATGTTATAATTGAATTAGGGTCCGATATGCATTGCCTTCCTATGAAGATTATATCTACACATAGCTGCTCGATTTGAGGTTCTGGGATTATGAAGGGGAATAGAAACCAGGTCCCAATGATTGCCATGATTGCTACTCCAGCTATAATGAGATTAACCAAGCAGTTTGGCCTTCCCGACTATGACCGCGAGAGTATAGGAAGGAAACAATTCAATGGGAAGCAGTATTGGGATTGAAAGGGTTAGCAGATCAACATATTCCGGAGTCGTGAACACGACATACCTGACTCCAACTGAAGCAATGATGATTAAAGAGCCTACGATGTCAATGCCAACGCCGACAATCGGGATAAGGCCAACAATAGCAAAGTCCGCAAGGTCAAGGATTATGGAAAGAATAAGAGCTACAGGGAAGGGTATCATTCCCTGAGCTTTTTCTAGGTTTTGCGTTTATTTCACTCCTATGGCTTTCTGCGTTGGAGGGGCTATGAATGCAACTGCGAACCCTATGACTGCACCGTAGCCTATCGTAAAGGCTAATGCAATGACATCCATACTTGTCGTCTGTAGTACCACTGCAACTACCGCGTAAATTACGCCAAAGAATACTGCACCCATGATCCTCCCGGCAGCTTTGACGATTGCACCTGCGCTGACGAACACCAGTAGCCCGATGATGATGCTGAAGGCGATGTTAAAGGGCAGTTTGAGGGCCAACCTTACTATGTAATCTACCAGTACGACCATTATTGCGAGAAATGCTTCAACTAGCAATCTATCCAGCTTCACCCCCTATGAATCCACTAAATGGAGACTCACCGTAAATCAAATCAATCCCAACGCTGTCAGGCTCTGGTATGTTACTCCAACGTTCCAGACAAAATGAGCCAAGGTATTTACCGAAAAGCTCTTTGTCGCTTCGAGAAGCAAAACATAGACCACCCATGACACACCTATCCAAATGAAGTACCCCGGACTGGAGAATATAGTCCCCTGAAAGAGTGAAAAGGCTACTGCTTGGTGGAATGCTATCCCCCCCAGAAACTCGAATCCCATCAGGAGTATCGCCACTAGAATGCTTGGGTAGACATTCCTCACCCCGATGTAAATGCCCCTCCAAAAGAACTCTTCTAATACTCCGACAAACCCGAAAAACATCAAGGCTATCAATGCTGGCAGCGTGATTATTATCGAGCCTACCGCTGCTTGGGGTTTTATGAAAGTGGAAATGATTCCGAAGGCTGCAAAGAATATCACTCCCATGAATGCTAGGAATATCACCGATATCTTCACAGGATTCGCCTTGAACTGTAGCCCTCCCGTCCCGATTGCGAATACAAAGCCAAAGATGCCCGTTGCTATCGTGAACAGGATAGGGAAACTGTAAGTTGGATACAGTACATAAAGAGTCGCTATCCATCCTAGACCTATCATTGCAGCTAGGATAAGGCCAAGCCCTATGTCGCCTATCGAATATTTGTTCTGTTCTAGGTTCAGTTCGCTCATGCAATTTTACGACCTCCCATAAACAATCCTACGCCTAACATCGTTATCCCTGTAGCAATTGCACCGATCTGGAGAACTCCAAAGGAGGGAGCTTTCTTATCATCTGAAGTATTTGTAGGAGCTTTCTTATCATCTATTACATCTGTTGTAATACATGCGATCCCAACGGATGTATCGACATCCATCGTAATTTGTTTCGTGGTTACGGGTACTGTAGAACCCAAAACCAGAGAACTCTCAGGTGGTAATTTGTTTCTATCGGGGAATGGATTGCCAAACTTCCATATCGTGTATTCAACTATGACACTCTTATGCACGGATGTAATTCCAGATGCCGGATCTGTCGATGGTATGTCCTTCGCCGGTGTGATAGTTATCGTAAGCGTTTCATTCCGAGCCTTTTCATAGATTCCCATTGCAGGAACCGAAGAGCATGATTCAGGGTTCGATATGAAGATGGAAAGTTTGGGTTTGGGAGGTATTCTTTCAAAGACTGCCGTGTAAATCTGCCCATTCTGCACTTGGGAGCTGAGAGGGTTCTGCGTATTCTCAGAGACCTTACATGTTTCTGCTATACATCCGTCTGCCTTTATCCACTTCAAAAACTTGCTTTTATCCTGTATCGGAGTTGCCGTAAATGTTACGGTGCTGCCAGCCAGAGCAGAAGTTATTGTACCCGAGGGATTTGTGCTTCCTTCGCTTGCAGTCACTTCGCTTAAACAAACTACGAAGCCTGATTCAATCTTAACCTGATAGCATGATTGAACCTTAAATTCTATCTTGGATGTGGGAGGATTAACCGTGAAAGGTGTCGATATTGAGGGAGCAATTTGA
>ERZ1292632.3139-Hain-H43-01um-R2-3139-length-12966-cov-7_pt1 | contig 10175 bp, 17 predicted proteins | sample MGYA00564407_ERZ1292632 | MGnify/ENA primary metagenome ERZ1292632 (study PRJEB36523, sample SAMEA6512637) | groundwater metagenome | collected 2019-01-08 | study: AquaDiva: Metagenomics assemblies of 32 groundwater samples | reverse complement strand
TCTTGAAATTTAATTCTTTATCCCATCCTATGGAAATTCTCAGCATCAACAACCAATTCCACGTCGCCGTAGATGGAAAAATCCTCGGCTCCTTCCCAACAGAAAAAGAAGCTGAAGCCTTCAAAGCGTCGTGCATCAAGGGAGAAATGAAAGAGCTCACCCCCGAAGAAAAAGAAAAACTTCTCTCTGTTGAGCAAGTGATGAACGGTGAAGTTCTCGAGCCCACTTTCAGTGGGAACCATGTGACGACCGCACCCGTAGTGGTCTCTGATAGCCCTGTTGTCTCGGTAGGGCTAGAGAGTGAGGGGGTAGTAGCACCCGAAGAGGAAAGTGCTGCCTAATCGAAGCCTCGTCATTTGAAAATATGGTTACTCATGCTGAAGCAGCAAAAAAAGCAGCAACCCGTGGTGGCTTCCGGGAAGGAGGCGGAAGAAAGCCACGGATAGGACTTCCTGAGTACGAGGCACGAGAAAAGTTCAACCGTAAAGTTGATGAGCACTGGGATGAGATCATGGGTCACCTTGTGCGACTCTTAAAGGAGGGCGACAAAGATATGCTGAAGGCCGTTCTAGAGCAGCGCATTGGGAAAGCTCCACAAGCGCTCACCATTGATGGCAACCTCAAACAGCAGCTTAATATCAATTTCCTCATCCATGATGGCGGTCGATATAAACCTTCCAGCGCCCCACTCGAAGCAGGACGAGATTCTATCCCACCCGGCAAGATTCAAGGTGATGGTCGCGGGGAGGAGATTTGGCAAAACCGTCGTCTCGCTTGAGAAGTGTATTCTGGAAGCTTCAAAGCCAAAAGCAAACGTCTGGTACGTCGCCCCAACCTACAAACAAGCGAAACTTATTGCTTGGAAAATCCTCTCAGAGTGGCTCCATGATCCCATCTTCAAAAGAAATGAAACAGAACTCTCTGTCCAGCTGCCGAATGGCTCAACCATCAGCCTCAAAGGAGCCGACAATCCAGACTCTCTCCGAGGAGTTGGCCTCGATTTTATCGTGCTGGATGAGTACTCCGACATCAAGCAAAGTCTCTGGGAAGAAATTGTTAAACCTATGCTCGCGGATCGAAAAGGAGGTGCGTGGTTTATCGGAACGCCTAAAGGACGCAATCACTTCTTCGAGCTGTGGACCAAAGCAAACGAAGGGGAGCTTGGGGAAGACTGGGCAGCCTGGAGACTTAAAACCGCTGACAACCCGTACATTGATCCTGAAGAGATCAGGAAAGCCAAAGAAGGCGACGAAAGGATCTTCCGGCAAGAGTGGGAAGCTGAGTTTACTGCATTTGCTGGCAAGTTTTTCACCGACTTCGATGAAAAAATCCATGTCATCGAACCCCTTCCGATACAACCCTGGTGGCGTAAGGTCGTCTCTATCGACTACGGCTTCACTGCCCCTTCAGCAGTCCTCTGGTGCGCGGTCAACCAAGACGGGGATATCATCATCTACAAAGAACTCTACCAAAAAGGTCTAACCTACGACCAACTGGCGCAGAAAATTGTTGAGACGACCCCTGAACAGGTTGAGGTCGTCGTGGCGGACCCGTCTATCTGGGCGAAAGAAGGGACGATAGGGCAGAGTGGGGCTGAAAGAATGAATGATGTTTTCCGATCTGAAGCCGAGAAGCGTGCCGGGCTTGGAAGGCCGATCCAGGGCTTCACCCTCCTCCCCGCAGACAACGACAGGAAGGTGGGGTGGGGAATCATGCGAGAGCTGATGAAAGTTGTTCCTGGGCCATTCGGTCAACCTACAGCGCGTCTCAAGATCCTCAAGACCTGTTACAACCTCATCCGCACCATCCCCTCCATGATCTACTCGGATACCAACCCCGAAGACCTCCAGAAGAATCAGGACGACCACGCCTGTGACTCGGCCCGCTACCTCCTTTCCTACATCACGCGTGTACAGCGTTCCCTCGCCCCCCTCACCGCAACCCAAAAGAGGATATGGGACCTTGAGCACAGGCACGAGATGGTGAACCCTAATCAAATGTACCGATAGGGATTTCCAACGTAAATACCGCATCAGAAGGGCGGTTATCTCAAAATCTATATTTTTATTTCCGCCCCTATGAAAGCTCAGAATTCCTATCTCCTCCTCGTCGGGGTTGAGAAGACGGAGGACAAGACCAGTGGAGGTATCATCCTTCCCTCTATCATTGAAGACAAGGACACCACAGCCTCTGCCGAGATTCACGAAGCCCCTGAAGGATCGGTCTACAAAAAGGGGCAGGTGATTCTCTTTTCAAAGTATCTTCCAGTGCAGTTCACCCTGGAGAACAAGATTTATATGGCGGTGAAGGAACAAGATGTTATTGCTGTTTTATGATGGAGCCAAAGTATTATTTTTTCTTTCCTGTTGAGGGTGATTATCATCAGCGCTACTGGGAGTTTTGGAGATACCTCAAGAAGAATAACTTTTTTGGGGAGGAGAAGTTCCCCGCGGAGGTAACATTTCTCAACAGAGGTAATCAAAACAAAGAACGCCTCTGGTGTCAGCTTAATGACGGGGAGAGTGAAACATGTTTTCGCTACGATTAAATATGATTGTAAAAGTTTCACAAAAACTCCAGGTTGTCGAAGTATCACAGCATTGGCTGAATCTCATCGCCTTTGTCCGCAAGCACCCCTACGTGACGTTTGAGAAGCTGAAGTTCGTAGCCGCAGAACCCGACTGGGCAGAGGTGGATCTGAAAGTGAAGGAGTCGATAAAGTTTTGACATTCTAAAAAAAGAGAGTACAAGGAAAGTAATCGATAAAAGGCAATAGACCTCAATCGAAGCGTCACCATTTTGTGATCCTTCTCGTCTATGCCTAATCCCCCCACCCCGCTCCAAGATCAGGTCGAGACTTTAGCTCCACAGCCTGTTCAAGAAGAAAAGAAAGAAGCCTACAACCCCTCGGTGGGAGAGCAGGATATTTTGCGAAGGCTGAAGAAGAGAATCGGAGAATTAAAATCAGCCCGTCAACTCATCGTTTCCCCGGAAGAAGGGAAGAGTATTGAAGGTATCTGGAGGGATTGTGAAAAGATGTACGTTCCCCATAGGTTCTACTCCACCGCTCTTCAGGAATGGCAGTCAAAGGCTTCACAGCCCGTTCCGTACAGCAAGATTATGACCGCGCTTGCGGTGATTGTGGCGAACAATCCCGAGGTTGTTCTGCGTGCCTCAGCCCCTGAGTATGAAAAAAAAACCAATCTTATGAAAGCGCTCTACTCAAGGTCGTGGAAGGTTGGTCTCGGGAAAGAACAGCTCAAGAACTTTGTCTTCAATCTCGCAACAAAAGGATTCGCTGTTGGGAGGACGTACCCAAGGAAGATCACCAGAAAGATACGAGACATCACTTCTACCGACATCGCAACAGGACAGCAGCAGTACGAAGAAAAAGAAGTGGAGGTTTTCAACGAAGTGTTCTTTGAGAACATGAACCCATGGAATTGTTGGATTGACGACATGGCTCTTCCGAGTGATCCGTGGTCGATACGTGACTGGGCTTGGAGACAGGTGTGGTCACTTGAAAGCCTTAAGCGTCAGTATCATTTCCTTCCAAACGCCGTCCACGTCCAAGCTGGCGGGAACATTGAGGATGACAGCTCAGGCTTCTCCTCCAATGTTCAAAAAACCTTCACGACGAAGGATCTTGTGGAGTGTTTCTACTACGAGAACCAGGAGACCGATGAGTTTCATATCGAGGCGAATGGAGTGCTTTTAACTCCAGAGATTTCACCACTTCCTTACAAGCACAAGCGTCTTTCCTGCACCTTCACGCAGTGGACACCACGTAGCGCAACAAGTCTCTACGGCATCGGAATCATAGAAGCAATCAAAGAAGATCAGGACATCATCGACAAGATTAGGAACATGTCGATTGACGAGCTTGTTCTTTCGATCTATCAGATGTTCTTTCATGGCCCCGCAACGAATTTTGCTGAGGGTAAGCTAAGGGTAGAACCAGGTCGGCTCATTCAAGTAACCAACCCAAACGATGTTAAGCCCGTGCAGTTCAACCCACCGTCACAGCAAACCGTGCAGTGGCTTGAGATGATTGGGCAGTCTCAGGACGAAGCGTCTGGCGTGACAAAGTCTCTCTCTGGCGAGTTTATCGGGAAGACAGCGTTTGAGGTTCAACAGAACCGAGAAGCTGGCCTGCGGAAAATGAAAGTTCCTGTTTCTAATATTGAGTATGCCCTAACTCTGGAGGCGAGGAATCACATCGACCTCCTTCAGCAGGCTATGGTTGTACCTCAGGACGTGAGGAGAATCGCTGGTGTGAAGACCTTCCAGGACTATGAGATGGATGCTCTTCAGAACCCTGACCTCTATTTCATCCAGCCTGAACAGGTTTTGCCTGATGGGGGGGCGATCCCGAAACAAATTTTCAGGAACCGTTCCGTAATGCTGAATCTGGAAGACAATGAGAAAGGGTACATGGAGTCAAAAACCACCAACAGTTTCAACATCACTCCAGAGATGATTCGTTGGGAGGGGGAGATTGAAATTCAACCCCAGTCGATGCTGGTTCGGTCGATTGAGCTTGAGCGTCAAATGACCCTCGATCTCTTTAATGTCGTTGCCCAACTCCCAACAACCGCCCTTGCAAAAGCGCAGAACAAGCTCCTGAAGACTTGGGGGGAAGATCCTGATAACTGGATGCCTACCGAGGAGGAGCTTGCGGCGAAGAGACAGATGGAGGCCATGATGATGCAGGAACAAGCGATGGGTGGTGAGGTTCCGATGGAGGAAGTTGGATCTCCTGAAACCATTGTCCCTCGCGATGAAACCGCTCCAGCACAAAACGATCCTCAAATGGTTAGCGGTCCTACCTTATGAACCTTACCAAGATACAAAGTGACACATTGAAATCAGCCCACATCTCTGGAGCGGTGGAGATCATGAAACAACTCGCCATGGAACAGATTCAGGAGCTGAGAGCCGCCCGCGTACGACACAGTAACAACGAAGATACCCTCTGGAACCTCGCAGAAAGCATCGGAGCAGAAAAGATACTTCTTCAATTCTTCACATCTCTCCATGAAAAACTTGAGCGACAAGGATAGAAAAATCCTCGACAATGCAGATTGGTCAGCTGACGAGAAGGCTAAGTATGGCCTCTACCATGACGAATACAAGAAATTCGGAATTGCCGATCTTTCTTCTGTCGGAGCCTTGATGACCGTTGAGACCAATTGGAATACTTTTAGCGGTAAAAATCAGTTCCTCCGCATCCGCTTGGGGGATCAGGTGGCGGTGGTGAAGAACGAAGACCTACGAGAAATTCTGAAAATCATCGCCCCTTTAGAAGAGATGGACAAACTAACGGCTCATTCAAAACGGTTCTATGACCGCACCGATGTTGTGGTCGGGATGAAGGCGGGGAAGAGTTATTCCAAGGGTGAAACCATCCAGTTCCGAGTCGATCTCCCAATACGGTATCTATAATTTTATTTTTCTTTTATGGTTTGCAAGAAATGTACCCAGCAAATTTCCCATCCTACTGCCCATACCAGAGGTTGCGCGGTAGTTCTCCCTAGCCCAGCGGTAGGGACCCCAGAACCAACCTTGTCACAAATCGACAAGATGGTCGGCATGATGGGGAGTGTTATGGAAAAACTCGAAGGTCTTAATTCAAGGCTTGAGAATATCGAACACCCCAAACTTGTGAAGGCTCCGATAGATATCAAGAAAACATCCCTTGAGGCACTGGAGAGTAATTTTAACATTGCTAAAGGGGTCCATGAGCAGGAGAAAAGAGCACTGGAAGGCGCTCAAGACCTCACGTCAGAGAAGGTGGATTGTAAGTTCGGGATTCATTATCCCTCTGACTGGGGCCAAAAGAGGGTGAATGGTCTCGGCTACGGTGAGCTAACACCTCCCACGAAACGATGTTTCCCCGCTCCCGCCGCCATCAGGCAAATTGTCGACGAGATTCTTGGCGATGAGTTCGGGGCAGATGTTCTTCCCGACAGCTATAACTCTACCTTTGAGTTTTCCATCATTATCCCACCACATTACTGCATAAAGGAGGATTATCGTAATGGGAACGTAAAGGATATTCGACCAAAAATCATCGCTAATCACGCTGCCGAACAGGAAGTAAAAACCTGGTGTACGAAGGTGAAGGAGAAGGTTTATAAGGAGCACATTCAGTACCAACTCCCGTCACCTTTTACGGGCTACCAAAAGCCATCTTCTGCGTTACTGCAAGAAGTTCCTTATAAAATCACTCAGGTTGCTTAATTCTTCATTTGTATTTTATGGATGCTCTACAAGTCAGCCCGGGCCAAGTTCAAGCCCAGCAGGACTTTGAAGCCGCTCTGTCTCACGTTGGAGAGGCTAATCAAACCCCTGCTGAAATTGTCCAGCCCACCGCAACAGAAGGAGCGGCAGAAGCGCCGTCAACCGTGAATGTTGGAGGAGAAGAGTTGACCGTGGACCAACTCCAAGAGTTGGTCAGTAAAGGTAAGACAGCAAAAGCATGGGAGGAGAGCCGACCAGGCTACAACCTCGATATGCTCTATGCTGACTACACCCGAAAATCTATGGAGCTAGCCGAAAAGAACAGGCTGGCTCAAGTTCAGGCTCCTCAAATCCCCGAAGTGAATCTCGCTCCCGAGGAGCAACTTCTTTTACAAAAAGCCGTCTCACCCATTATTGAGAATGAGCTTCAGAAAGAACGGGATAAACAAGCTTTGGAATTCTTCAAGAAGTCTCACCCTGAATACACCGATGAAAAGAAATGGTCAGGGTTCGCGATGTTCTTCAACGATTTCTTCAAGCTCCCTAATTCTGTAGAGGCTCAGTTGATGACCATGGAAATGGCTCATCAACAAATGTTTGGGAAGGCTGAAAGTAAAAAGAAGGAACTGGAAACACAGGGGGCAGCGCTTGCCGACCTTCAAAAGATGCAAATGGCATCTCAAGGAGGCGGTGGGCAACAAGCTTCTTCAGCGCCTTCAAATCTCACTCCTGAGCAACAGAAGCACATGAAGGCGTGGGGATTTCTTTAGATTTTAATTCTGTAATTTTTTATATATGGCTGCTCGTTTAGTAAGCGACCCCTCCGCAGCTCAAAGAGTTAGTCTTCCAACTAGCGGTTCTACGGCTTTCACTCGCGGTGCATTGGTCTATATTACCTATGCTTCCGACCGCGTGGACCCTGCGACAAGCTCTGCTGGAAGCACTGTCAACCTCGTTGGTGTGGCGGCTCAGACCATTGCGTCAACCGCTACCTTCCTTGAAGTGATCCTTATCAACCAAGGACAAATCTGGGAAATGGATTGCACCGCTGCTACCGCTTCAAATCAGTTGTTGAACAGGCAGGTTTTGACGGACTCTTTGACTGTAAATAATACATCATCGGATACCGCAACCACGCTTGGAATAGCTTTACAGCTTGCCAACGTCGGTGCGACAGCAGACAACAAGGCCCTCTTCAAGTTTCTTGTGGTCGGTCAAGTTACTGCATAACTTTTCTATTTTTTAATTCTGAAATATGGCAGCAGGAAACGTTCCCCTAGATTTAGGGTCGCTCGCTTCCGCGATTGACCCTGCAGTGCAAACATATTTCCAGAAATCAGGTGAATATATTAAGCCTGAATACGAAGACTACGTTTACGTTGACACCGACGTGACCGACAGAACCATGCAGGAAGCATGGCTCGGAGGATTGACGCAGTTCTCTCGTAATCTGGAAAATGCTGTTATTCTGGCAGAAAGCCCACCGGAATCCAGCGCTAAGTCTTACGTCCAGGTCGAATTCGCAGACATGGTGCGTGTGACGAGGCAGGCTATGCTCTTCGGCCTTGAGAAGAGAAACCTTCAGGATCAACTCGATGAACTCCGTAAGGCGGCTGTTCGGAAGAAGAATACCGATCTCGCGAATCTTCTGAACAACATGGCCTCGACCTCGTACACGGTCACCGATCGTGCTGGCTCTTATTCTAAGACCATCACTGGCGCCGACTCTGTAGCTTTCTCCAGCGCTTCACACACTCGTGAAGATGGGGGACCTGCCTGGGTAAATAGGCATACTGATGGGACAACCGTAAACATGGATTACAAAATTATGCGGTTGATCCCATCGAACGCTTAACAAGCGTGTTTTTTGCTCTTTGACATCATCGGCGTCAAATCTTAGTCCATGTAAAACCCTTTCTGATTTCTTGGAAAACCTAAGTATGGTATAGTCGTTTCGACTATGATCCATATATGGCAACCAGAGGCAAGGGTTCCGTTACATTCGATTATCTCGCAGGATTCTTTGATGGCGAGGGCAGTATCTTTATCGCAAAGATCAACAACAAGAGGTCTGGGAACATTTGGTATCGTCTTAATCTCAGTTGTTGTAATAGTAATAAGGAAATTATGGAAGAAATCCATAATCGCCTCAGTCAAACTCGTAAAATTCTTCTCTATCGCCCCCCTGGGAAGAAAAGTTATAAACCTTCCTATCAGTGGTTAGCCACTGGGAATGTCGCCCTAAACGCTTTAAAGATTCTCCTTCCTTATCTCCAGGTAAAAAAAGAACAAGCAAAAGTAGGGATAGCATTTCAGGAGTGGAGGAATTCTCTTCCAAGAACAGGAAACAAGCGAGATGAGAAGAACACAAAACAATGCGAAGCATATCGAATGAAGCTAAAGATTCTTAACGGAACGGCCAGCCGCAACGACTAAGTGAAAGGGCTTCACTCCAGCAAAGTGAAGATGCGATAGTCTGAACTCTATACGAAAGATAGAGAAAGGAATCCGAAGCGGTTCCTTCGCCTTTTAATTAAGGTAGTAACAAAGTGTTCGATTACGACGCCGTCAAAGCAGGTCATCGTACCGCAAAACTCATCCTCGACCCAGCGGGTCAAGAGATGAATATTAGTCTCGACACCGTTGTGGTTCGCAAAGGATCTCCGAACATGTTCAGGGCTTATGAAATCCTGAATGCGAAAGGAATCCCAGGCGGCAATGAGAACGATGCTAATGCGGTGAAGATGATGCCGTACAAGATCATTGCTCTCGCTTACCTCACTTCTGATGCGTATTGGATGATGTTCGATTCTTCTATGAAGTCTCGACGCTACGGTCCTCAGATGAAGGTCAAGGAAGACCTCATGCTTCATCAGCCAGATGTGAACTACGTCAATGGTGAAATAAGATGGAAAGCGACTTCAATCTACGACTACGGGCATTCCGATAGTCGAAGCTGGGTCTGCAGTACGGGGGCAAACGCATAGATAAGCCGTTATTTGATCTTTGAAATTTTGTTCAGGTACAATAGAATGGAGATACCGTCATAATTTTAATCTCCATTCTATGAAAGTCAAGCTTTGTCCTTATTGTAATTGTGGGATAGTTCCCCTTCGTTGTACGTATTGCAGTATCACTTGCGCTTCCGCTGCCAGGAGAGCTTCAAAAAATCTTTCTGGCAGGAAGCACAGTGAGAAAAACTCTGCTCGTGCTACAGCATGGCAGCAAGCAAATCGTGAGCGAAGGAAACAAATCCAGAACGATTATTATGCCCGCAATAAAGCCCTCATTGCTGAGAAGATGAAAGAAAGGGCTAAAATCCCCAAGGTCATTCATCAGCAAAAAATGGCTTCTCAAAGATATCGGGAACGTCACTCAGAAGAGATTCTCATACGAAATCGAGAACGAGAACAATCTGAGGAGCGGAAACAATATCATCAGGACTGGAAGGCTCGTAATAAGGACAAGGTTAAGGAAAACAACGCACGACAGAAGAACAGACGTAAGTTTGGAGGCAATAGATTCATCGTTTTAAAGCGAGATTCATATACCTGCCAGGATTGTGGTGTAGAGGCTAAGGACGTTCATCATTTAGATCACTCCGGTCAAACGGAAAGTCCTAACAATGAACTCTCAAACCTCATTACACTGTGTAAATCTTGTCATGCTAAACGTCACCTGAATGAAGAAAGTAAGTTCTAAATGTTTCCACGGCGATGGGGGAGGGTGAGTTCCCTCCCCCGCTAGCCTTTATTTCTTAACTCGATTTTATGGCACGATATATTGAAGGGTTTCGAGCTAACCCTCAGCAAAGCGTCTATGTAGATGGATACACACGAACAGGCGCAGGCTCATTCGTTTTTTTCGATGCTCTCGGGTCTACCGACCCCCTTAGTGCTTCTGGAACACGAGGACTTTTCGTTGACTCCTCT
>ERZ1292632.4384-Hain-H43-01um-R2-4384-length-10177-cov-7_pt1 | contig 10177 bp, 12 predicted proteins | sample MGYA00564407_ERZ1292632 | MGnify/ENA primary metagenome ERZ1292632 (study PRJEB36523, sample SAMEA6512637) | groundwater metagenome | collected 2019-01-08 | study: AquaDiva: Metagenomics assemblies of 32 groundwater samples | reverse complement strand
GATACGACCAAGGCATCCACTATCTGCGTTAATGTAAAAACCATGCAACACTACATACTAGTAGTGTTGTAATTAACGGCCTTATTTCTAATCATTCTACATAACCGGACAAAGGGTTATGTAGACACTTTACTTTTTGTCACACACACCAATGTGCAACAAAATTTTCTACACAATATTTTTATGTATTGTGCATTTATTATCCTTCAGTTGTTAAAGTACGATTAGTTCATTAGTTGTTAACCGCTAGCCATTAGCAAAAGCTAAATGACTAATGATTAACCACCAACTTCAGTGGACCGTGGGAGATTCGAACTCCCGACCTCTTCATTGCAAATGAAGCGCTCTACCAACTGAGCCAACGGCCCAAGTTTAGATGCTGCTCCATTCTGGGCAAACATTAATATGTCAAAAAAAACCGGCTCTAAATAGAGTCGGGTAATCCAAAAGTCTAAAACTTATATTTATCTACACCCACGCAAAAAATGCGCTTTGGTTTAAAGATTTATTAGTTTTTTTCATTAAGTATTCCGAACTCTTAAAGACTAGTGTGTATTATATGGCAGTTTGAGCATATGGTCAAGAGCTGATCTTATCAGCAAGCTTTTGACCCAAACTAATGACTTCATCCACTTGCTCGCAGAAAGATGATATTTATTGATTAGTTCTTTTTTTTCATCAGCAACTGCGCTTTCTCCTTCTTTTATATTGCCCGCATGCCAAGGATATTTAAGTGCATATTGTCTTTTTTGAAAAGCCGTAATTGCAATACCTGCCAACTTAGTTAAACTGCCATATTTTTTCATCAGTACATCTGATGGGTCATTTTCTGTCATTTTTGTTTAGTGGGTCGCGATGGAGTTGAACCATCCGCCTCTTTCTTATCAGGAAAGCGTTCTACCGCTGAACCAGCGACCCTTATAAACCCAATCTTGAAGGTATTTTAACATGGAAATTACTTCACTGCATCGCCCAGAAGTTCTACTCCCATTTTCTTAAAATCTTCATCAAATGAAAAAATGTACTTAATTTTATATTTTTTCATTATTACAACATTTGAACAATCTATAAAAGATATTTTGTTTGATTTAACTCTAAAAAAATACTTTTGTGTTTCTTTGTGGGCTATTTCATCAACAAAAATAATGTTAGACATAGTCTGAACATCACTTAAAAAACCCTTAGCTTCAGCTTTACCCATTATTTTGGAGATTACAGTTAATGATTCTCCTATAACATCTGAGGATGTATATATCTTCACACCCTTATCAATTAAATAATTTAAAATTTGAATTGCTTTCTGATGAGTTGTATCTTTTGTATTCCGAAGTGCGACATATACATTTGTGTCTACAAAAACCTTAGAGGTCATATGCATATTTATCATAATCTGTATCTGCTGGACCTTCAACTGCCCCTTTTGCCCATTTTAACATCGCTTCAACCTGGCCATTTTTAACCATTTTTTTCTTTTTTATAACTTTTTTTTCAGTCATAATTCCAACTTCAAGTATTTTCCTATGCATTTCAGACATAGATATCCCTTGAATCATGGCTAAATCAGCAAGATCCATTGCCTGTTTTTCTTCTATTAATATCTGCTTTCGTACTAACATACACAATACTATTACACAACATTGTTATGATGTCAATAGCTTAATTAAATTTGTTAATTCAGCGTAGAATTATGTATACTCTCTTTTGTGGACAACAATGATTTAGATGAATTGATAGATGAAGCAATAATAGATTGTTACGGTGACTACGAAGAGGCAACTGGTTTTGCCGCAACTTTTGATAACGAATTGCAATTCCCTTTTAAAGCTAAGGTTGTTGGAGAAAACGTTGATGTCTTGGGTATAGAAATTATACAGGAACAAATATTGGTTAAGTGCCGTAAAAAGAACAAAATATATTATATAGATATCTTAGATTTGGAATATAATAAAACTGATGTAACAGGAAATAAATGGATTGAAGCATACAGAAAATGGAAGGGTAGAAATTAAGATGCAAACAAATAAAGAAGTTCTACAGTTAATCAAAAGGATGGAGAAAGAAACTCTTGGTAAGGTTTATAGAAAAGATAATCCCGCAACTCCTGATGGTCGTAAGATCAATGCAATTATATCGAAGGCTAAAAAACTCAAGGTTTCCAACGAAATTTTATTAGAACTAGAAAAATTAGCTTTCAAAGGATTTATTGAATATCTAAATGAATTTGGAAGTGGTCCAGATAATTTTGATGGTATGTCGTGCAGACATTTAGAATCGTATTTAAATATAATTAAAGAAAAAATAATAGATTTAGATAAACAAAAAACATTGTTTGAAGAGACTAGGAAATATTTATCCAAACTTGATAACATGATTACAGATTATTTATATGATACATACGAATCTGTGACCGGAGAAAGAATTTCGTGAATAACGAACTGTTGCAGATTATATGAATAATTGTTGCACATTATAAAATAATTTGATACACTCGCCTCAAATGGTCCAGAATCAAGTTTCACTTAAAAATACAAAGCAAGATATATTACGAGCATATGAAAATTTGCTAGCCTCAAAAGATACAAGCCAGTCAGTTGCCCCAAAAAATATAGACGCAGATAAAAAAGACGATTTTAGATCTAAGGTTCTAACAAAAGTTGATGAAATAGAAAAATATATTTCTATCAAGAAAGATGAAGCGAAGGAATTAATCTCGCAAATTGAAGAATTAAGAGAACAAGTAGATTTAGGCAAAAAACTTAAATTTGCTTCGGATGAACTCAAGGACGTAGAGATAAAAATCGAAAATGAAACTAAAGACTGGGAAAGGAAGAAAACTCAGCTTTTGATAGAAACTGATGAAGATTTTAAATGGGAAAGGTTAAAATTTGAAAAGGAATTAGAACAAAAAGAATGGGAATTTACCAAAAGTTTGGACAGGAAAAATGTTGAATTAAAGGAAAAGCAAGAAAAATTTGATGAAAAATTAAAAGAATATGAATTACTTAAAAAGCAGGTCGTAAACTTTCCAGAAGTTTTAGAGAAAGTTAAAAAGGAAATAGAAATAGAAGTTAGTAAAAATCTCAAGAAAGAATTTGAATCAGAAAAAATGTTTTCAAATCAAGTATTTGAATCAGAAAAGAAATTGTTACAACAAAAGATAACAGAACTCGAGTTAAGATTAAAGGAACAAACCTTAGAAAATCAAAATCTAAGAAGTCAAGTTTCAAGTCTTCAGGAAAAGTTTAAAGATGTGGCTGTAGCTGCAATAAAATCTGAAATTAGTGATTGTACTTCAGTTACAAAATAATTCTTAATGGCAAAATCAAATGACATAATTAAGCGATTTGAATCGCTTCCAATTACTCAAAGACGAAAATTATTATTTAAGCTATATAAATTTTCAAAGGAAACAGAGATGTTATTTAAAACAATGCTTGGGTACTTAGTTGATGCTTCAAGTTTAATTGATGAAATGAAAAAAGAAACATTAAACAAAGTTAACAGAAGAAGAATGCCGAGTGGAGTTAAAGTTAATTCAATAATTTCAAAGGCTAAAAAGGCAATGGTTTCAGATAATGATTTGTTGATCCTCGAAGAATTGGCATTTAAAGGGTTCGTTGAGTTTTTGAACGAATTTGGTGGAGGTCCAGACAGTTATCCTACTATGGCAGGTAAACATCTTGGAGAACATTTGAAATATATAAAATTGACTACAAGCGATAAAACTGAACAATCCAAATATTTTGATAAAATTAAAAAATATTTACTAAAAAATAACAACATGTTACTCGATTATGTAAACGAATCATTTGAATTAGTAACAGGGGAAAAGATTAAAAGATACTAAGAGCATCACATAGAAGTTCTACCCCTTTATTTTTTACTAATTATGAAGAAATCTTTAGATACAATATAAAGGACATACAAAGCAGATAACAATGCGGCTATTGGTAATATATATTCTTTAATAATCATTTTTTCTTTTTATCTTCAACAAACAACTTATATATTGCAAGTGCCATAGCACTTGTTAATATTATACCAATAAAATATGTTGTAGATACATCCATGTTATTTTCCTTTTAAATTCCTAACACCTATGAAAATTAAACCAATACTTACCGCTACAGAACTGACGATTTGTAAAATTAATTTTAGCACATTATCAAAACCTGTAAATAGTGGAGCTATGACTCCTGCTGAAAACCAAGCTATAGATAGTCCATTCAAAAAGTCTGATAAAAATTTTCTTTGTTCTAAATTCAATTTTGTCACCTTGATTAAATAATATCATAAAATTTTATTGTTTCATTCATAAAACTTGACTTTTAAGCTCTCTCTCTCTGTAGACTTCTACCTATAGTTTCAATTGCTGAAGCTAAATTCTTTGACAAGGAGTTTTGAGATGAAAAGACATTTCTTTCGTAGCTTGTGGGCATTTTGGGTGGTGCATTAACATTTTTGGTGATGATCAGCATAGGGATGGACGTGGATCACTCGATAATTTTGGGGGCCATAACTTTTTGGGGAATATTTTTAATAAGATAGGCGATCACGCAAAACACAATTCTCTGTCGCTTGACAGTTTTTGACAGAGAGTTGTGTAAGTTTTTACTATACCCTGTACCCTATACCCTAAAACCTATATAATATATTCATGTCCAAGTCAGTTACAATTTCTGTCAAACTACCCCGCCTGCAGGAGGTTACTCCTGAGGCTGCAAAAACATTTTTATCAGCCCTAACTTCTATTAGTACAGTATCCCCTATGCAAAAGTTGTTTGGTACTAAACCACAAGTTTTATCTTTAGAGCTTGTTACTATTAATCAACAAATATTATTTACAATTACAGCTGATGAAGATTTGATTCAATTTGTTCAAACTCAACTTCAAAGCAACTATCCTCTGGTCATTATGCAAAAAATTAAAGATCCACTTGAAGGTCTTGCGATGGAGGTCAAAAATTTAAAACTCAAAAATGGTTCATATTATCCGATTGCCACATATGATAAATTTGCGGACATTGATCCGATGGCATCAGTTCTTTCAGTTCTTTCAAAAGCAGAAACAAATGAGGTATCAATGGTACAACTTGCACTTGAGGCAACTAGTTCTTCTTGGCAAAGCAAAGGCGCATCATATGCTGACTTTGGCACAAAAAAAGAAGATGGAACTTATACCCCACGATCAGACAAAAACATTATTGTTGAGAAGATTTCTTACCCAGGATTTAAGGCATCGATTAGGGTTGCCTCAACATCCAATAAAACCCTAACAGAATTAGGATCTTCACTCGGTGTTTTTGCTAGATCTGATGGAAATACAATTACAACTAAAAAGATTGGGCTGTTTGGAAAAGCTACAGTCGTTGATGATTTACTTGAAAGAAAAGTTATCGGACACGATGTTATGAACATTATGGAGATTGCAACCCTTTGGCATTTACCATCTGACAAAATTAAAACTGCGACAATTGCATGGGGCACTTCTGTTCTTTCTGAACCACCAGAAAATTTACCAAATGCAATTTCTGCAACAGAAGAAGACAAAAAACATATTAACTTCTTTGGAAAGACAATCTTTAAAAACAGGGATACAATTTTTGGAATTAAAGACGTAGACAGAAGAAGGCATATTTGGGCAATTGGAAAAACTGGTACCGGAAAATCCACCATGCTTGAGAATATGGCAATTGATGACATGAAGAAAGACAGGGGGATTTGTTATATTGATCCCCACGGTGATGCTTGCGAAACACTTCTTGATTACGTTCCAAAAAGAAGAATAAATGATGTTATTTATTTTAATCCAGCGGACTCTGAATACCCTATTACAATTAATCCACTTGAGGTTAGAAATAAAGAAGAGGCAGAGCTTGTTGTCTCAGGTTTAATGGCTATTTTTACTAAAGTCTGGGCCAATGTCTGGTCTGCAAGAATGGAATATATTTTAAGAAATGCATTTTTAACTCTTGCTGAAATTCCTGGATCTACTCTTGCTGATGTATTATCAATAATTTCAAATCAAGGTTTTAGAGCAAGAACTGTAGAAAAATTAAAAGACCAAGCACTTATCAATTTTTGGCGTGATGAGTTTGACAAAATGCCACCAAATTTACAAAAAGAGGCAGTTGCTCCAATTCAAAACAAAGTTGGTCAGTTTGTCACCTCCCCCATGATTAGACGTATCATCGGTAATTCCAAATCAACAATTGCAATTGATGATGTTATGAACAGCGGAAAAATACTTCTTGCTAACCTTTCTCAAGGAAAACTAGGAGAAGACAATTCAGCGCTTCTTGGTGCAATGTTAATTACCAAACTTCAACTTGTAGCAATGCGTAGAGTTAATATTGAAGAATCTCAAAGACGAGACTTTTTTATGTATGTTGATGAGTTCCAAAACTTTGCAACAACATCGTTCATTAAAATTCTTTCAGAAGCCAGGAAGTATAGGCTTTCAGTCATGCTTGCAAATCAATACATGGCACAAATTCCAGAAGATGTACAAAATGCAATTTTAGGTAACGCAGGTACAGTTACCTGTTTTGCGCTAGGAGCATCAGATTCTGAAATACTACACAAAGAATTTGCAGAGGTTTTCTCACAAAATGATTTAGTTAATCTTTCTAAATATCAAATTGCAATGAAGATGATGATTGATGGACAAACAAGCAGGCCATTTGTAGCCAACACTCTCCCACTTCCTATATCTAAAAATCAAAATAGACAAAAAGTAATTGATATCTCTCGCCAACGCTGGGCAACAAAAGTTTAAACTTCAAAAAGCATCCTATAATCTTGACTTTTGATCTTTTTTGTGCTAATCTTTTAGTACTTTAACACACTGTTGCAGTGTTATTTAAAGCTAGATTTGCTCTTTAACAGTCTTGCAAAAATAGAGTTGACGAACCTAATTTGTATATAAACAAATTGTGTATAAATTGGGTTTGTCGACTTAGTTGACAGTAAAACTTCAAATTACCCATTATATTGGAGGTTGAAATGAACGTAAAATCTTTGTCCGTTGAAGTAAAGGCACTCATCATTGGTGTTGCCTTCATTTCGTTTCTCGTTTCACCGCTGTTCTGGGGTAGCATCGTGCTGATGGCGCTTGGTACGATGACCTTGATCGCCTTTTCTTGGCTGGTCATGTGGAATCGGATCAAAAGCGATTGGCTCGTTGTGATTGACATCGTCCTTGGTGTTTTCATGGCGGGATCAATTTTCGGCACGTCATCTGGTCTCACGGAAATGACCCGAATGACATGGAGTTTCATTATCTACTCGCTGAGCGCGCTGTTGGTGTTTTTACATGCCAACCTCGCACTTTTCTCTGCGATTGGAATTGAAATTTCCAAGAAAGACGAAGTCGAAGTCAAACAATAGGGGCATAATAAACCAGTGCGGACAAGAAGGTGAAAGATCCTCGCGCATATGGTTTATGCAATTGTTTATTTTGTTTTTTTGCAAGACAGATGCTTATCTGATCAATGTTTTATAAACCTAGATCTTTGTGATCTGAAAATAATATGACAGTCGTCATATTGGTTTATTGAATATATTAGATAAGTATGTAAGATGCAGTTCCGATAGGATCAATATAATCTAAAAAATTATACCTATCGGAACTTACAAGTACTTCAATTTTTATATTCCCCCATTTTTTCCCACTAAAAAATCCCACATTTCTGCGGGATTAGTCTACTATTTCAAATATGTTAATTCAGTACTATCAATGATTATCCAAGTTGCGACTAGGAACATGATTTTAATGCCGTTTTTTCTTGTCCTTTAAACTATGCATCTTAAAAAAGGGGTGTATATTACAACTCCTTAGAAAGGAGGTGATCCATCCCCACCTTCCAGTAGGGATACCTTGTTCATATATATTCCACGACTTTCGTGTGGTATGGACTATATCTTCATCCTATTAAAATAATGTCTTTATTTCTAACAGGCGTTGGCGTGTTATGATTTTTTTCAAACCATCTCTCTCTCAAAATAAATTTGTTATTTCTTGAGATCAGTCTCTACAGGGCTAGTGTTTCTAAATTTATATTTCATTTTCGGTATGATGTGATCAAAAATAAGTTTTTTAAACTTATTTGCATCACCTCCCCGAGTTGGAATATAGATTTGAAATCCCTTTGAGTCTTTAAACAAATGAGTGTTAAGACCAAAGTTTTCAAGTAAACATTTTTGAAGTAATAAATTACCTTCATACCCAAACGCATAAGTACTTAACCTATACGAGTTAGCATGATGATATCCATTACCATCATCCATAAACCAAACAGCTAAACTTAAATTACTTTTTAATATATCGTTAATATCTTTCGGAATCTTTTTAACTTTGTTTATATAAAACTTAGAATAAAATTTGTATATTTCAGGATGAGAGACGGTTCTAAAAATTAATGAGTTGTTCACTTTATAATATTTAGGTCCGCTTAATACCCATTCCTTAAAAATACTTTTCTTCCAAAAAACATATTCTTTATAATCAAAAGATTGGCAAATTTGTAATCTAGCAGCTTTTCCAGAAACTGATATTTTAATTGATCCATCTCCTAAGAGAGTTCCAATCAAAACTTCTTTCTGTCTGTCTGTTAGAAACAGTTTGCTTTTATATTCTTTAAGCCAGTTACTGTTTGTGTGTATATTACTTGTCACAGCTTCCCTCGGTATTACCCCTTATATTAAGATTAAACGAATTTAATCCGAATATCAAGTAAGGCTTCACCGATATAGCCAAATTTTTCTTTGACATTGCTGTCAAAGGTCGCACACAGTCTTTCGACCGACGACTTAAGCCTCATCGCTAAATTTACCTTCCTCCAATAAAATCGAAGTTCGGGTACCTTTAACTTTGCTGCCTTGACGGATTGCACTTTACTTGAAGATTATAGTGCGTTCCCACTGGGCGAGCGGATTTACCGCACCCAGCGAGCCCGATTATTCATTTTTTTCTTTAACCTAATTATTTTCTGTATAACTTTTGGATCTTTGTGCTTCTTTTGATAAACCAATTCCACAATTTGTTTGAAAAGAAAATAATCTTTTCTTTTTGTTCCCAATAAAGGAAATTTTTCAAAAAATGGAATAAGTATCTCTTTTTGGCTTTTTATATTATCCACCTCATACCTATAACAGGCTGAGTGATTAGGTCTTTTTTCATTCTGATAATAAATAGCCCCACATTTTAAAGTCTTTTGAACTTTTTTAAGTAAAGGTAGGTTATCCCCTCTTAACTTAATATAAAAATGCGGTTCTACTCTTATAGTTTTAAATGGACCTTTTGGAAATCTAATACCAACATTAAAACACCCTTCTCCATCAGTTAATCCAGTAATATAACTTTTTGTCATAATCGGTTTGCCCCTTCGCTGCGGTATCATAAATTAATATTATACCAACTAGCTACTATTGACAAGCTGACTTCCTAAAAAGCATTTATCTTCTAATCTTTCTAGGATCTCCATGGGTCATTATAAATTCTGTTCCTTACATGAATTAAAGCTTTTCGTTGACAACTTCCTTCTGACCGCCCAACAGAAGTCGTCATAGCTTTTTTCTTAATCCCTGCAATTTGCCTCAGACCCTCCATCTTGCGAAATTACTCTCACAAAACTGTCCTATTTTTTTGGCTACTCCCCGATTTAATCGGGGGTTAGGATTTTAACCTAATAGAATTTACAACTGCCACGCGCGAAATTACCTAAACTTACTCGGCGGTGTGTACAAAAGGCGAGAACGTATTCACCGCGGTATAGCTGACCCGCGATTACTACCAATTCCATGTTCATGAGGGCGAGTTGCAGCCCTCAATCCCAACTGAGAAGCCATTTGATGAGATTAGCTCCCGCTTACGCGTTGGCAACTCATTGTTGGCTCCATTGTAGTATGTGTGTTGCCCCAGTCATAAGGGCCATGCTGACCTGACATCGTCCCCGCTTCCTCCCGCAATAAATGAGGGAAGTCCCACAAGAATATTTAACTTGTGGCAGGGGTTGCGCTCGTTACCCCACTGAAGGGAACACCTCACGACACGAGCTGACGACGGCCATGCAGCACCTGTTCTACCATCCAATATTTCTAAAGGATTTCTCTCTGTTTCCAGAAAAATAAACGGTTGTATGTCAAGACTGGGTAAGGTTCTTCGTTTTGTTTCGAA
>ERZ1292632.4382-Hain-H43-01um-R2-4382-length-10181-cov-4_pt1 | contig 10181 bp, 23 predicted proteins | sample MGYA00564407_ERZ1292632 | MGnify/ENA primary metagenome ERZ1292632 (study PRJEB36523, sample SAMEA6512637) | groundwater metagenome | collected 2019-01-08 | study: AquaDiva: Metagenomics assemblies of 32 groundwater samples | reverse complement strand
ATTATACATTTGGGTAGCACTAAGCGTCTTTTCAGTAGGCTTCCCGCCGTGAGTTTTACCTTCTCCTATTTCCCATTTGTGTTGGCAATTCTTATCCCCCCACACCATATCCTGCTCTCCAGAATACTTCCGCAAGCCCCAATATGGCGGGCTCGTTACCACACACTGAATACTTTCTTGAGGTAATTCCTTCATCACCTCTAAAGCATTGCCCCAGTATATGACAACATTGGGGTCTTCGTAATATATCATAAACTAATCCTCCCTAGCTACACCTACTAAACCCGCATATCTGACAAAATTCACATCCCTCTTGGTGGATAAGAGAACTACCACACTCAGGGCAAGCCTTCTGACTTATCTTTAACGATTTGGAGTCTGCTTTATGAAAATACCTTATATGTATTTCCTTTTCTTTTGAAGCAAACTTACCTTCAAACTTTCGTTGGCAATCCTTATAAGGGCATATTTCTATCATCTTTAGTCTCTCTTCAGCGAGTTTTACCCCCTTGAGATATATCTTTACCATCTTATCTTTTCCTCTTATTTCTCCTTTCTCATTATCCTAAATCTCTTTATAACACTTGCCAGCTAGTAGGTGAAGCCCGAAAGTCTCCCCTACAATCCTGCCATTTAGCAACTCTCCTCCTTCAAGGTAGCTGGCAAGTTAGGCAATCGGCTTGGCATTGCCTACCGTGCTTGCTTGATATGAAGTCAGCATCTCACCCTTGCCTTTTGCTTTCAGCTCAGCCATATCCAGTTCTCAATCAAGGAACTGCCCGATTGCCCTATTCAGTTGTTAATAGGTAGCTGGCAAGTTAATCCTCTCATCTGTCTCAATCTATTTCAACAAGTTGTTCTTTAATAATTTTATAATACTTAACTTTGCCATCAATACCTATCTCTTTAATATCCCAATCAGGGACACAAGATTCCCCATAAGTCTCCATCCATTCCATTTTCCCCCATCTTGTTTCATTGCAAATCCGCACCATTTTGTTTCCTATTTGCCCATTAGGAATCAGGTGCCCACAACCAGCACACACAATATACTTAAATATGAATTCGGGGTGAGAATGCTCTCTCTTTGCCCAAGGAAATCTAATCTTCATCTTATTCCTCCTTATCTACTAACTGGGGCATAACATCCTCAAACTCCCTAGTAATCCTTGCTAAGGCGATTAAGGTAGGAAGGGTATCAGCTACCGCAACGGATATTTGACTAATGCCCCATATTTCCAAACATCTATATATCTCCTTCATTGGCTCCTCCCTCATCTATAATTAGTGTCTCAATATAACTTTACTCCTCCCAATCAATCTCAATCCCCATTCCCTTTAGCACCTGATATATCCCATTAGCCAGAGCGTTAGTTTCAGTCTCATCTAACTTATTATGGAAAAACACTTTATCTATACAATGAATACTCTCATGCCAAAAGTTTATATTCATAAGCCCACGCAACAAAGGGAAAAGAGAAATTTTAAGTTCATTATGGCTACAAAGACCAACAATCCCCTCCTTCTCCAGTAGTTTAGGATCAATAACTACCTGATACTCTAAACCCCCTACCTGAATTGAATGAGGAAATGGCACTAACATTCTATCTCCTTTCTCTCCTAATTTCCCCTGATTTAGGTGCTGGTATTAACATTTTCCCCTTTATCCAATCTTTTCCATCTTTCCCCGACTTTTTTAATTTAGCTACGATTTTACCCTCTTTTTTGTATCTGGCTATTACATAAACCATCCAATTATATTCACCGTGTAATATCTACCTGTTTATGGCATCGGGGGCAGCGATATTTTGCCCTTGCTTTTCTCGGTTTCCACTTATATTTACAAAACCAGCACTTGATTTTATTAAGCAGGTCAGGAAAAACCAAACTCTTTAGCTCAGGATAGTCTTTGACTTTCCCCAGAGAGAATGGGGCTGAATCATATTTCCTCTCTTGGTCAAGAGGAATAAGAACTTGTATCCAGACATTACCTTGGCTATCCTGCCAGAAAGGGATACGATTAGCAACTGCAAGCTGGCGAAGTTCGGCAATAGCTGCCCCTCCACTGACTATTAAGCCTAACCTAGGATTATATTCTGCCATTACCCTCCTTCCCTAGTCCCACAAATCCCACCAGTATTTCTCTAATAACTCTAACCCCCGATGCAACTTCTGCTTCCTATTATTTTGTCTTATAAGGTATTGCCTTACAAAGTCCTTTGTCATCATATTGGTCTCTATGTCTCTGCCTTGCTCCTCAAAACATTCAATCATCTCATCCAGTATCTTCATCCACTCATCCCACTCATCAATATCATTAGGGTATGTATGACAATTTTGCTTAAACTCCCGCAAGGCATTAGCCAGTAGGCTACTTAACCAATTATTGAATGACCACATATCCTCCTTGCAGTATCCCTTTCTGCCCCTCTCAATAAATCGCCTTATTGCCTTTAACATCTTCTACCTCCTTCTCTATCTTTTTGTTAGATTGATTTCATACCTTGCCGTTATGCCTTGTTTGTGAGACATAAAGAAACTCCATTGTGCTGGTTCATCTTGTAATCCTAAACGATGCAAGGGATATAAAGTCCCACTGGCAAATGTCCCATTGATAAAGATAGGAATTCCCGAAGGGCGAATATAATTACACATATGGAAATGCCCCATGAAGCAGTATTTCCAGCCCCCTGGAATGTTAACATTCCACCGCAAGGTTCTGCGGTCAATGCCATAAAAGGGAATACCTAAATAGGCAGGTATTTGGTCGCCGTGAACCAGCAAGCATTTACTTCCCATAATATCCACCACTTGATAGAAACTATCTGTCTCTATATGAAATTTAATCTGTTTTTGACCTTTTAAGCCAAGCTCTAAAATCTTATAAACCATAGTATCCCAATTAGTTTTAGCTGATAAGCTACGCCGTCCTTCTAACTGCCCATGATTTCCTCTCACCCCATATACATTTACTTCTTCAAATAACTGAAGTTGGCTAACTAAGAAGTCATTTAAGGCTGGGACAATTACTTCAAATATCTGGTCATAAACTACCCTTTCTACTTCCTCTAAACTTATGGGAGGGACATTCATATTCTCAATCAGATCTCCTAATAAGCATGCCCAGAGTTTCTTAACAGGTCTCATCTTGCGGTGAAGCAAACACAAACGCATAACTGCTTCTGCAAGCCAATTCATTCGCTCTTTAAGAACTTTACTATTGAAAGTCGGGGATTGCTGCCCTGCTTGAGTATCTGATATGAGCACTACCTGCCCTTCCTCTCCCTCCTCCATATTTTCTTGGGGTAGAGGGATAATGTTTACTGGAGAAAGCTCCCTTACCTCCAACTGGGGAACGGATACTATGGTAACTTTAGGCTCTGGTTTAGCTATATCGTGAACTGACTTGAGATGTCTCAACAAGGCATCTTTTCGGCTAAAAGTTACTGGGCAATCTGGGTATGGGCATTTAATCCTTTCCATTATCCTCCTCTAATTTCTCTAATAGCCTCCCTACCGACTGGTCTTCATTAACTGATTGAAGAAATACAATAAGTATTTCCTTCATCCCATTCTTTATAATCTCCTCATATTCTTTGTAATTCTTGGCATTCAAAACAGAAAGCATAATTTCCTCTAATCTGGTTTGTGCTTTTACTAATAGTCCCTTATGTGCCATTTCTTCCTCCTTTATTTCCTTATAGCTATATTGATAAATCTATCACAATAAGGACATCGTGTAGCTCCACACTTCAATTTAGCCCTATAGACCTTGCCACAATCGCATTCTACTTTCCACCAAGACTCATAGCTACCTGACGATTGCATTCTTATCTTTTCTTTCCCCAGTTTCATTCTTTATCCTCCGGTATCTCCTGCCTTAATTCAGATGTCTTCATAGCTTTTGAAATCCATCCGCACTCCATACACCACTTGACAAATTTCAAAGAGCCAGCATATTCCTCTCTCAAATGCAAATTGCAACGACATTTAGGGCATCGCTTTCTTTTAATATCACTTGTCATCCTTTCACCTCTTTTTCAAACTGCTTCTTTATATCTTTAGCAGAAACATTAGAAACATTAAATGAGTGTAGTGCCTCTTCAAGGATAGAATACCAACTATCATCTAAGGTTTCACCATCCATCTTAGCTCCATCAACCATAGCCTTTAAGAATGCAAGGAATGGCTCCATTCCAATTTTCTCTATCTTTCCAAGCTCCCCCATCTCTTCACCCCAGAGCCTTATTTCCGTTCTTGGATTTTCCTTATCCACCTCTCCATATCTCAAAATAACCATCTTAATAACTTCTGGTGAATCCTTAGCAATAAACCCTGCATCTACTAATCCACCATCCCTAATAGGTTTAGTAGCACAATATTGACTATCGTCATCAGCCAATCTCCTACTAGAGGGATACCAAGTAATCATCATCATAGCCTTTATCAAGGGTCTATCTCCCCTGCATATTTGATTTAATCCCATCAAATAGGCATCTCTCCTAGCCTGCTTAGTAATTTTCATCTTTTCCTGCCACGAGAGCTTCTTATTTGGCAACAGTTCAGGAGGAGGGTAAGAAAATGTCAATGTAATCTCTTTCATTCAATTCCCCATTCCTTGAGTTTAGCCTGCCAGTCCTTCTCGGAAATTTCATAATGGATACCAAATCCTTCTGATTTTTTGCCTTCAGAAATTGCGTGCATAATCCCCCAAAGTCCTTCCACCACCTCTTTTATTCCTGCCTTAAAGGAGATTCCAGCTTGTATTTTTAGGGCAATTTCTAAACCTTCTCTTGACCTAAGAGTTCCCCCACAATAAGGACAAATTAGAAATAGATTAGGAAGTTGACTTAAAATTTTAGTATCTTTAGCTTCCATCCTTATCTCCTTTCTCCCTGTATCTTTAGCTTCCATCCTTATCTCCTTTCTCCCTCTACATAATATCTGATACCCTTTGGACATTTATGAACTGTGTCCTATCATTAAACTGATAACTAAATTTCATATTATTGGGATTAACTCCTGGGTTTGTTGGCTTTTTTGCTTTTTTAATCCGCAAGGTATTGTTTTCTAAAACGAGATACAATGATGTTCTATCCTCTGTAAAATGCCCTCCTGGTGCCCAATCAACCCGCTGTAGCTTTGTGCTAGGGTTTTTCTGAAGCATTACCCAGCAAATACCAGTAGTTAGCTTGGTTATTATTTCTTGATATATCAAATCAATCTCCCAAAACTTCTCGGTTAGACCAATAAAGTCTATAATGTTAAGAGCGTGTGGTTTAATAGCCTGCACAAAGTCCCTAGTCCTAAATACAGGATGAAACTGCCAGTCCTTCATTGTCATATCAGGAAACTTTAATAGTAACCTGTCCACTAACTGCTCAGGTCCCCCTTCACAATAGAAATACCAGACATCAAGTTGAATCATATTAGCCTTAATTAGGTCAAAGCAAAAGCCAGTTTTACCGGCATTCGTTACCCCGACAAGGGCTGCCACACTCCTAGGGAATAACACCACATAATCCTCAAGATTGATATTTCCAAATGGTATCCTACAAGGATAGGTGTTAGTAGGATTAACTTTAGTAAGGTCATCCTCCTGAAATTCTTGCTCTATAAGCTGATAACTCCCTCTTTCAAGACGCCTTATAAACCCCTCATCTACTAACCTTCCTAATATCACTCCAAGATGAACCCGTGCCTTTGGAGAAGCCACTCCTAACTCACTTCTAATAGTTGAGGGGCTAAAAGACACACCATTACTCTTATCCTTTATCCACGCTTTAACTATCTCTTGGGTAAAGTGTCCTTCAGACATATCACTTATCTCTTTGATAACAGGATAACTATTACCCTATCTTCAACATTCATCCCTTAATATCCCTTCCTTCAAAATCCATCTTGTTTCCTCCTTCTTTAGTAATAATTAAACTTCTCCTCTTCCGAGATGTGCTTTAATAATTTCTTTTCGATATATTTAACTTCCCCTTGAAGCTGTTGAATTTCAGCCATTTGCTTCTTGGCTAAAGGTTTAATTATGATGATTTCCTTTGTAGGTTCTTTCCTCTCTTCATACTCAGGGATACGGGGTAGATAACAAGACATCTCTTCTCTAAAGATGTCCATTGCGAATTCTAAGGCGTAGATTGGGTTAGTCTCTAACATTTTATAATGCACAGCATTATCTTTCTTTATCACCTCTGCCCCTTTCTCCCACCCAGCATCATCCTCCTTAGACCTTTTAGACCTGTCAGTCATCTTTCCCCTCCCTTATTTCTTACGCCATTAGGTCAGGCAATCGGCTTGGCATCTCATTCCTTAATCTATCCTCCTATCAAATACATAAAAGCTATCTTTCCCCCAACCTATAGGACAAGCCCCCATCTGCCATACCTCTAAGAGGTCTGTTAATTCCTTCTTGGGTTGTCCAGCTAGAACAAAACCTCGCTCATAAAAAAGGCTACTCCAAAGGCTACTCCAAAGGCTACTCCTAAGGCTACTCCAAAGGCTGTCCTGAAGGCTACTCCTAAGGCTGTCCCCAAGGTTACTCCCAAGGCTGTCCCCAGTTTTCCATTCAACTTTACTGGGCTTCTGGCAAAGGTTAGCGATACCTTGTATTAGTTGCTCAATCCTTGCCTTCTCTACTGGTCGGTCTAAATAGGTAGCAGTGCGAGCCCAAGCAATAGGTAGAAATAGTCCTTTCTGCCCTAATCTCCTTGCCCAATCATCATCTATTGCTTGGTCTATCTCTTCATCAGATAGAGTTCTAAGCAGCTTGACCTTTCTAAAGCGTGCCTTCTCCTCATCTTCTCCAAGTTTCCCCCAACCTATAGCTTCGTGGACAAGATAAGGATATGAAATATAAATAGGTCTCATAACCTTCATTAGGTGAATAGACCCTGCCCCACAAGCCTGACCACCTTTTGTTCCTCTAATCCCATCAACAGGCTCTATCCACTTCCCCAAAACATATTGCTGGAGATGTTTCTCATACCTAGTCTGTAAATCCAAATTGGTGAATTTATAATACACCTTTCCTTTTCTCCTTTCCCTATTACCTAGGCAATCAGCTTGGCATTGCGGACTACCTATAATAGAAGTTCCAAAATCCACAATGCCTACAAACAGGGTCATCTGAATAAATAACTTCGCCACACCTAGGACACTTATGTTTTGTTCGGATATACATTTCATTCTCCTTTCCTTGTAAGGAATTGCCCGATTGCCTATTAGGTTCAGGGTAAGGCTCAAGCCACCACCCTGCTACTATGTATTCAGCTTCAATCCAAGCTGTTCTATATTCTTCTTTAGTCATCTTTTACTCCTCTTAGGCTAGGGTGAGGGCTGGTGAACTGCGTTAAGTTAAAACCCTAAATCCTTAGAGCCAACAGTCTTACTTCTAGCCATACCCTCACCCTTTGCCTGACTTAACCCTCCCTTTTACATATTCAAGGAAATCTGGCAGACCAACAAAGTTTCCATAAGCCACAGTTTCACCATCATCATCTCTGATAGTAATCCATCTTTGCTCACCACTAGGCAACTCAATTAGAAAATGGATTTTGTCTCTAGGAGAATCTTTACTCAGGAATTTCTTACAAGCATCTTCAAGGCTTGTAGCATTCAATCCCCCTCCTACTTGAATATAAACTACTTTTGCTATCATTCTAGCTGCTCCTCCTTTCATTTAGGCAATCGGCTTGGCAACCTTGCCAGCTATCTCTCTTATTGAAATCTCTATGATTTTGCCATCATAGCAAGAAAAGAAAGCCCAATCAGGCTGACGACAACCTAACAAATCGTAGAACCATACTGGTGGTTCATTATCCTGCCTTTCCTTAATCACTTCTATCCTGAATATGTGTTTCATCTTTCCCCTCCTCTGGCATTTTATTCTCTTCTATCCCCTTATGTTCTTGCCAACTATATTTTAATTGCTCAACAAAAACCAATTCAAGCGCAAGTTTAGCTTGGTCTAATATTCCCATAGCAAAAGCAAGGTCAATTCCTGCTAGTTTTGTTATCCTATCATTTATCTCAAAGGCTAACTTTTGAGCTTTTTTATTCATTCTCTTCCTCCTTTATTTCCTTCGCTATATTTACAAACTTATCACACCAAGGACATCGTGTAGCTCCACATCTAGGCTTAACCCTAAATGTCTTACCACACTCACATTCTATCTTCCACCAAGTCTCATAGCTACCTGTTGATTTTATCCCTATTCGTTCTTGTTCTATATTCATTTCCCCTCCTCTTAGGCTTGGAGACTAGGGACTTGAGCAACCTACCACTCACTATAATAAGCCAAAGCAAATAACAAAGCACATAGCCAACCCGAAAATGCACCTAAATCAGCCCACCGATATTTCCCTTTTGAAAGCTTAATAGACAGGTTACATAGAGCAATGACAAAATTAACGCTAAATAAACAAATTAGAGCATAATCTAAATTATCCATCTTTATCTCCTTATATCCTACCGTTTGAGCATATACCAGAATGCCCACCAAGCATAGGATAATGCAAACCAGAACCTGTGAAACGGTCTTGCTATCTTTCCTATCACTTTAGTCCTTTATCTCCAGCTTGGTATTGCCCATCACTCATCCTAGTATCCTCCTAATAAGCCAATCTTTCCCACTATCTTCAAGCCCTATCTTTGCAAGCCATCGGTATATCACCAAGTCTCTTTTCTGTATCTGAACTTCTTCCCTTCTCAAAGACACAGAGAGGCTTACCATTCAGTAAATACCTCCTATATTTACAGTATTTTCCTGATATTCTACAAATATCCATAGGTTCTCCCTTGTTGTTTTATTTAGGCAATCTGCGGTGAGGCATTTCTGAAGGAGTAAAGGGACTTGTAAGTAGTAGCGCTCACCACAGACTGCCCTCTTAATGCCCATCTTGTTTACTCGCCCTCCTCCAAAATCTTACTGCAAAGGAATATAATACAGCGAAGTAGATTGGATACCTCTTTGACATTGAGTTCACCGTCTGTTAGTTTGAGATTCATCCCATAGGACACCTCAGTGGCTATTATATATATAGCTCTTACAAGTTCTTTTTCTTTATCTCTTTCCATCTTTCCCCTCCTTTAACCTTCTATGGTATATCAGGTAACTCAGAAATCTTTTTCAGAGCAAACTCCTTACCTACCTTCCCAAGACTATCTACCTCTAATATCTCAAGAAGCTGTTCTATTGTTGTTATACCTTTTCTCTTTGCCAACTTACCTACTTCTGTTTTATCCGAGATAAGAGTTGCTTTACCTTTCTTCAGGGTAGGAATAGTCCTTGCTACATCTACCGTTGGGCTGTCAGGTTTTGCAGGTGGAGGCTCTGTTTTATCCAATTCCTTTATATATATCTCATTATATACCCAAGCAGATAATTGCTTAGCTAGCTCCAGTGGGAAGTATAAGTCATCTATATTAAAAGGAAAAGTAGTTTTCTCTATAAGACCAAGCAGTATTTTGATTTTACCTTCCCTCTTTTCCTTCTCATACCAATCCTGCTTGGTCATTCTATCGGCATTGGGGAAGTCTTCCTTACCCCCTTCAGCAGGTGAAGGTGAAACTTTGGCAAGGCTTACAAAATCAGTATACCCCTTTGCCGTTTTAGTATATTCAAGCACCACATTTGTCCCTTCAAGTTCTTGAGCTTCCTTATAAATTTCAGCATACCTTTCGTTAGATTCTTTATCACGCCCACCAAATACATTGCATTGAATACCAGCCACATAGAGTTTAAGATAAGGCTTTTCCTCTTTAGTTTTACCCTCCCCGGTAGTTAATGTCCCCTTTACTTTTTGAATTTCTTTACCCGCTTGTAGTTCAGTCATTTGTCCTCTCCTTTATTGTCAAATTTCACCAGTCCACGGTTTCCTATCCTTCAGAGGGGATATTCCAGTCTATATAACTCATTTCTTCCTCCTTTTCTAGTGTAGCTTCAAGGGCTATTTAGTAAGCAACTTCATAAGGTGTTGCTTTTGCCATTCTACCTCAGCCTTCCTAGCAGCATCAGCAACTCCCCTAGAAGCATCTCCAGCAGCCTCCTCAGCAGCCCAAGCAGCAGCCTCAGCAGCAGCCCGAGCAGCAGCCCAAGCAGCCCCAGCAGCCCGAGCAGTCCGAGCAGCAGCTCTAGCAGCCCCAGCAGCTCTAGCAGCCTCCTCAGCAGCCC
>ERZ1292632.3355-Hain-H43-01um-R2-3355-length-12332-cov-16_pt1 | contig 10184 bp, 9 predicted proteins | sample MGYA00564407_ERZ1292632 | MGnify/ENA primary metagenome ERZ1292632 (study PRJEB36523, sample SAMEA6512637) | groundwater metagenome | collected 2019-01-08 | study: AquaDiva: Metagenomics assemblies of 32 groundwater samples | reverse complement strand
CTTTGTTTCTTCAATTTTAGCTACAATATCATCTACATCATTACTTTCCAAAAGTAAAAAGGTGCTAAGTGCTAAGTGCCCAGTGCTAAGTCTTTTAACCCTCAAAACAACTTGCGATGCTGATTCCTCACCACAAACATATAAAACTGAGGCCTTAGTACTTTTCTCTGAGCACTGCAAAGCGACCTGTGTCAACAAGGTCGATTTGCCTATCCCCGGCTCTCCAGCCACCAGTATTACCATTCCTGCCACCAATCCCCCACCCAACACACTATCCAGCTCCCTTTCTCCCGTCTTCATTCTCTTCCCATCAGTAGCTTTTATATCCTTCAAATTTATTACTTGAGTGTTGTTTCGTATTTCGTGCTTAGAATTTCGAGTTTCTGCAAAAGTTGTTTCTACCATCGAATTCCAAGTCTCACAACTCGGACACTTTCCTGCCCATTGGCTCTGACTATACCCACACTGCTGACACACAAATTGAGATTTTGTTTTCATTTGTAGCCAACTGGTTTCTCAGTTAGCACCACACCCAAAGACAATCTCCTTTTATCCATGTCCACACTCTCCACAAACACTTCTACATCCTGACCTTCGGTAAACGTCATTTCTGCTGGCATTTTGGAAGCGTGAATCAGTCCCTCGATGCCTTTTTCTAAATTCACAAACACTCCATATGGAGCCACTTTAACTACTTTTCCTTTGTGTTTACTATCAGTTGGATACTTCTTGGCCATTACTTTCCAAGGATCATCAGATAGCTTTTTTATCGACAGCGCTAATTTACCGTTTTCTTCATCAAGTCCAATTACTACCACTTTTACTTTATCCCCTTCTTTCATCACCTTAGACACATCTTCTATTTTCTCCCAAGAAATTTCCGAAATATGTACTAGTCCTTCCAATACGTCTTTTTTGATCTTGATCTCTACAAATGCTCCAAATGGTACCAATCCAGTCACTGTACCCTCATATTCTTCTCCGTTTTTAACAACCGACAGGGCTTTTTTCCTGGCTTCAATCTCTACAGCTTCAGATACGGCTTTTTCGCTCATGACCAATCTGTTTTGTTCCCGGTCAACTTCAATCACTTTGACCTTAATCGTTTTGCCTACCAGTTGTGATGGAGTATCCGAAATCTCCCGGGACAGTTGAGAAGTAGGCACAAATCCATAAGCTCCATCTGCTTCTACTAATAGTCCGCCTTTAGTCGTTTCTTTTACTTTAACCGCCACCTCTGTATCGTTCTCATGAGCATCTTCAAAAGTCTTCCACCGGCTTTCTTCAACTGCCTTTCGTAAAGACAAAATAATCTGTCCCGAATCAGACTCGGGACTCACCACTACAGCCGTAATTTTGTCTCCCACTTTCAAAGTCTTTAAGTATTCTTTTGAAGTTTCATACTCCGCCTCTCCTACTACAGCTTCAGTTTTGCCCCCAACGTCCACATATACGGTATGCCCTAAAATCTCTGTGACTACTCCTTCAACCACCCCACCCCTCTTAAATGTTTTTATAGTTGTGCCACTTTGCGCCAACAGCTCCTCCATAGTAGTTGGAACAACTGATATACGGGAGGTTTCCTTCCGTATTGTGGAGGGTGTCTTTTTAGAAGTTGTTTTTGTAGTTTTGATAGCCAATTTTCATTTCCACCTTTCTTTAAGAATAAATTCATTATACACTTTGTCCTCCACAAATTCTACTCCTTTCCATGACAAGGAGTGCTTCGGTCTTTATTCGCGTGTAGTGCATGGCCAACCCGCCGAGAATCTTTTGTATCCACAATTCTAGCAATTAAGCCATAAGTAGCCACTTTTCCAATAGGAATTTGCCTTGTTACTTCGTATACTTTTTCGAACATGCCTTAATAAACTCCACAAAAACTGGGTGGGGATCAAGTGGCCGGCTTTTATATTCTGGGTGATATTGTGTTCCCACAAAAAACGGGTGTTTTTCTTTCGGTAACTCAATTGCTTCCACCAGCTGTCCATCAGGACTTACTCCAGAAATCACCATTCCCTTCTTTTCCAACATCTCTCGAAACTCATTGTTTACTTCATATCTATGTCTATGCCTTTCTGAAATTTCTTCTTGCCCATAGATTTTTCTAAGCCGGGTTCCCTTTACAGTCTTGCACGGCCATGAGCCGAGTCGAATGGTTCCTCCATATTGATGGTTTTCTAAATATTTCTTTTGTTCCGGCATTACATGGATTACCGGATATTTAGTCTGTGGATCGATTTCAGTCGAATTAGCATCCTTTAGCCCACACACATCCCTGGCGTATTCAATTACCGCCATCTGCATTCCAAAACATAATCCTAAATATGGAACCTTCTTCTCCCGCGCATATTTCACCGCAGCGATCTTGCCCTCAATTCCCCTCTTTCCCCACCCCTGGGGCACCACCACTCCGTCATATCCTCTCAAATCAAATTTATCATTCGAGTTAATCCATTCCATTACAGGATTCACCCTCAAAAACGCGCATGCGTGTTTTATGGCTTCAATCACACATATATATGAATCCTTCAAAACATAGTTTCCGGTCGCAAAATATTTTCCCACCATAGCAATTTTTACCTCCTTCTTCCCTTTCTCCAATCTTCCCGCAAATCTTCTCCATTGTTGCAAGTCGGTAGGTCTGGACCTAAGCCCCAACTTCTTAATTAGCTTATCTGAAAATTTCTGTTCCTCTAAAAACAACGGCACTTCATAAATATTTCCCATATCCGGATTGGCAATTATGTCTTCGTCCTGCATGTTGCAAAAAAGAGCCAATCTTTCTCTGCGTCTCTGGTCAATCGCTTGCTCACTTCTAGCAATCAAAAAATCTTGTTGAATCCCCATTGAGTTTAATACGTGCACTGATTGTTGAGTCGGTTTGCTTTTTAGCTCTCCCACGCTTTTAATTACCGGCAAATATGATACATGGACATGAACTACGTCTTTAGGATTTTTTAGCTTCATTATCCTATTAGCCTCAAAAAACAATCCGTTTTGATATTCCCCTACTGTTCCCCCTAATTCGACAACTACCACCTCTGCATTATTTACTTCGGCAGCTTTTTGAATCCTGCCAATAATTTCATCCGTCACGTGCGGAATTGCCTCTACGTCTTCTCCATCATATCCAAAAGCCCTCTCACGATCGATTACTGCTTTATACACCATACCAGTAGTCATGTAATTTTCTCGATGCAGCGAAGTTCCTAAAAATCTCTCATAATGTCCGATGTCTTGATCTGTTTCAATTCCATCATCTGTTACAAACACTTCGCCATGTTCCTGCGGCCTAATCGTTCCCGCATCCACATTTAAATACATATCGATTTTTAAGTTAGTAGATTTTATTCCCCGGGACTTTAGAAGTAGTCCAATTGATGCAGCAGTTATTCCTTTCCCCAGTCCAGAAATCACCCCTCCACTTACAAAAATATATTTCGTCCCCCGCACTATGAGTTTTTACCAGTGCTTCTCCCAAAAATCAATACCCTTTTGCACAGCCTGACTCCAACTTCCCAGTAAATTATGATCTGCGCCCGGATAAACAACATAATCTGCCTTTATATTTTTCACCAAATCATCTGTCCACTTTTTAGGCACCGCTTCGTCCGCCGTTCCCTGGGCAATCAGAACCGGAGCCTTTATCCGGTCTAGATAATTTGTCAGGCTATATAACTCCACATTGTAATCTTTTTCAAACTCAGCCAATTTCTTCCGTAAAGCTTTTCCCCGGTCTTCAGCTTCGTCTGTATAATACAAAATCGAATACGGAAACGGCTTAGATACCGGTGCCCACAACACTGTTGGGTATTCTTTCTCTGATATCTCCAATACAGTCAAGGCAATTTGACCTCCATTACTATGTCCCCAAATCCCAATCTTTCCTGCCCTCTCCCAACTTTCTATTCCTGCCAATAAATTTAATGCAGTCGTATATGTCTGGAATCTTTCTTCAAAAACATCACTGCTAGGATTATCCGATTCCCCATATCCTAATCCGTCAGGCGCCAAACTGATAAATCCGTTCTTAGCAAACACTTCCGCCGTTTTCCTTGTTCCTACTCCCGGCTGATAAACATCTCTTTCCACATATCCCCTAAACTGAGCTATCACCGGACACTTGCCGCACTTTGCTGGAATATGAGCCAAACCTGTAACTTTTTTGCCATCCGAATCAAAATGGAAATTAAACACCCCTGAAGAGATTTCATCGTCAATCACAATTTCTGACTTGTACTCTCTCTTTCCTAACCTCTCAATCGTATATTTATCCAGCGGTTTTTCCGCAACCTGCGGCGACACCATCTTTTTATCCGGTCTATTAACTATGAACCATGAACTAATAACTAATAACAGGAGTGCCGCCGCACCCCCCACCCACCACTTCATATCCCCATTTTACCTCAAACAATCCGGCGCCAGGATAAAACCGGCTTTTTTCGCTTCTCCCTCGGAGCAAAATTTCTTCTCACCCCTTTTGGCATCTATTTTTACTCGGCTATAGGTTGGGCACTGGGGTAAGTGATAGTATTTTTTGCCGCTTGATTCGTCGATATTCCCCAAAATTCCACAAGTCTCATTTTTGTCACAAACCCTGCTATAAATTCCCAGCTTATTTTCTTCTGCCTTTACTCCCGCTACTTGCATTTCCGGTGACTTCTCATCCGAGAAACTATCATATCTAGCCCACCCCGATTTTACTATTTCAAAATTTACATTCGTGCCCCCTGTGTATACTATCCCCAACCGCCGCCCCCAGCTATCCCTGGTTTCACGATCTATTTTTATTATTTTGTTCAAAACCAAATCACTCAATTGTTTGGTGGCTTCATCACTCCCGCAACTCCCTACTTCCGGCGCATCCAACCCAATTAGCCTCACCCGATTCCCTGCCTTAATTACAAACGTGTCCCCGTCAATTACCCTGATCACCCGCATCTGTTCCCCTGTCCTCCAAAGCCAATATCCGTTCGACCCAATCAGGACCGTCACCAGTCCGGCCAAAATCCACTTCCAATCTATAAATATTCCTTTTGTCTTTTCTCTCACCATATTGATTCAATCAATAGTCCTGAAAGTCTTTACTATATACTCAAATTGTTTAACTACAGACTTGTCCATCCAGGCTGTTAACAAAAACTGCACAACATAGTCCCTTAGCTCAAAATACACCTCAATAGATTTACCATATTGAGGATGTTCCAGCCATCTTCTCTTTGCCTTCAACTTTCCCGCCATAATTGGATCCAAGTTCATAATTTCATAGTCGTCAGACCACTGCCCACGATACCAACCCCTCACCAGAACAGCCGTCGAATTTTCCAAGTCACGCTCGTTCCTCAACACAACTCCTGAATTTTTATCCTTTATTTCCTGCGCCTTCCAAACTTCAGGTGAGTAATAAAACTCAAATTTAAACTCATCATTTCTGTACACTTTGTTATCCACACTTTAAGTGTATCACACCAAAAAAGGCAAGTAATTCCCGGCCATGACCTACCTTCATTCAGCTGAGAAGCTGAACTATTATCGGCGCTGGCGCGTTTTACGGCTCTGTTCGGAATGGGAAGAGGTAGTTCCACACCGCTCAAATGACCGAGAAATACTTGCCTTCTAAAAGATTATAAATTTTCAAGGCCTGCCTGCGCAGGCGGGAATGCTCCCTGAACAGTGAAGAGAAATTTTGTAGAGCCGACGTTAATATAATTGACCATTTAGTACTGGTAGGCTAAAACACTCGCGTGCCTTACACCGCCAGCCTATATACGGGGTAGTCTTCCCCGGGTCTTTCCTCCGGTGTTGCCACCGGAGATGGATTCCTAATCTTGGGTAGGGCTTCCCACTTAGATGCTTTCAGCGGTTATCCCGTAGATACCTAGCTACCCGGCGATGCAACTGACGTCACAACCGGCACACCAGAGGTATCTCCACTCTGGTCCTCTCGTACTGAGAGCAGACTCCCTCAAGAATCCCAACGCCCCTACTGGATAGAGACCGAACTGTCTTACGACGTTCTGAACCCAGCTCGCGTACCGCTTTAATGGGCGAACAGCCCAACCCTTGGGAGGTACTACCCCCCCAGGATGCAGTGAGCCGACATCGAGGTGCCAAACCGCCGCGTCGATATGAACTCTTGGCGGCGATCAGCCTGTTATCCCTAGGGTAGCTTTTATCCGTTAAGCCCCGCGCGTCCCACGACGCATCGGGGGATCACTACGACCTGGTTTCCCACCTGCTCGAGCCGACGCTCTCACAGTCAAGCGCACTTTTGCCGTTACACGACCTGCTCGATTTCCATCCGAGCTTAGTGCACCTTAGTACCCCTGCGTTACCTTTTAGCAGGGTACCTCCCCAGTAAAACTGCCCACCAAACCTTGTCCCCGACAGCGTTTCCAGCTGACATGGGTGAGTCTTGAGATACCAAAACGAGAGGTGTTTCAAGATTGCCTTGCGGCTCCCTCCTACACTAAACTATTTTAATATCCAAAACAGCGCCTGGTTACAGTAAAGCTCCATAGGGTCTTTTTGTCCTAGTAGAGGTAGGCCGCATCTTCACAGCCATTTCAAATTCGCCGAGTGATAGTTCAAGACAGTTATTCCGTCGTTATACCTTTCATGCGGGTCGGAACTTACCCGACAAGGAACTTCGCTTGCTTTATCTTCCCTGCATGTCGCCATACAGACGCCACTATCTCTTTACGCATTACTACGTTGTCTGACGTATAGTGTGTGAGGATTCTAGATCTTTAAACGTTTACAAAACAGCTCAAATTGCTTTCGCTTGGCTGATTGCAACGGATATTTACGAAAGAAAGGGACAATCTTATTTCTAAGATCATCTTGCTTCCTCACGCAATATCTCAGCAGATTGTATTTATGATTATCGTATCGGCGATTGATGTAAATTCCTCCGCAACCAAAGTAATCTTTGATTGCTTCCATAGCACTCTTACTTTTCTCCCCCTGAGTAACCACAAACTCATATAAAGTTTGATAGCCACTTTTATGGGTAGAGTTCCGAAAAGTACTTACAGAAAAACATCCCTCACCATCTACGAAACCTACAATCCACCACGGATCTAGTCTTTCCTGCTGATTATCTGCACCCATAACATTTTCAGTTTAATCCGAATATTATCCGAAGTCAAACTAGTTTGGGATTCTCAGACGTTCCAGCAAATAGTCAAATTTTCATCTCCATTCCGATTCGGCATCGGAACACTTAACGGAGGTTTGTCTACCTCACGATGGCGGCGCATATTCCACCATCGAACAGTTATAGTTACTGCTGCCGTTCACTCGGGCTTCAGTTCAAGTCTTGATGTAATCTCAACCATCCCCTTGACTTGCGAGCACTGGGCAGGTCTCAGCCCGTATACTTTCTCTTTCGAGTTTGCACGGACCTGTGTTTTAGTTAAACAGTCGCGGAATAATCTTTTGTTGCACCCCGGTGTAACACCGGGGAGGACATCTTGCATAGCTTACGTCCAGCTTTTTTGCCGAGTTCCTTGAACTACCTTCTCTCGATCACCTTAGTCTACTCGACCAACCCACCAGTGTCGGTTTGCGGTACGGCATAATAAATATCTCGTCACGGATCTTTTCCTGAAGATTGAAGATCACCAAGTTGTTAGAGTCTTGCGACCCCAACTCCCCGTCACAACTCGATTAAACGCCAGTCTGGATTTTCCAAGACCAACTGTCTTATTGCTTAGATGTCATATATCACAACAACATCTGGTTTCTCCATTCTCGTACATCCCTAACTGGTAACGATACTTACCATGTAGCCGAATATCAACGGCTCGTCCATCAGCTACGCCTACTATGGCCTCGCCTTAGGTGCCGACTTACCCCTGGACAAACAATGTAGCCAGGGAAACCTTGGGTTTTCGGTGCCAAAGATTCTCACTTTGGTTACGCTACTCATTCCGGCATTCTCACTTGAGATCACTCCATCCCGACCCTCACGGAGGGACTTCAAAGTTCTCTCAACGCTCCCCTACCGTCCGATGAAACATCGGACTTGTGTCTTCGGTAAAATACTTCAGCCTCGATAAATTTTTCGCGCCAAATTTCCAAATCGACCAGTGAGCTGTTACGCTTTCTTTAAAGGATGGCTGCTTCTGAGCCAACCTCCTGGTTGTCTGAGAAATTTGACTTCGTTTTACACTAAGTATTCATTTAGAGACCTTAGACGACAATCTGGGTTGTTTCCCTTTAGAGCGACGCGCTTAGCCGCGCCGTTCTGACTCCCATGGGTTCCTAACAAGAATTCGGAGTTTGATTGAGAGCAATAGCTTGCGCTACTACACCCATCCAGTGCTCTACCTCTCGCTAGTTTGGCCATGAGGCTATACCTATATATATTTCGGGGAGAGCCAGCTATCTCCTGGTTCGATTGGCATATTACCCCTAATCACAAGTCATCTCACAGATTTGTAACTCTGACGAGTGCGGGCCTCCTCCCACCTTTCGGCGGGTCTCACCCTGCTCATGATTAGCTCACCAGGTTTCGGGTCTTCCAACTACCACTAATCGCCCTGTTAAGACTCGCTTTCGCTGCGCCTGCTTCGACTTGGTCGACGTAGACTTGTGGTAATCGAAAACTCGCCGGATCATTCTTCAATAGGCACGCGATCAGTCCGATGTAACATCGGACCTCTCACTGCTTGTTAGCGGACAATTTCAGGTTCTATTTCACTAGGTTTTTCACCCTTCTTTTCGCCTTTCCCTCACGGTACTAGTTCACTATCGGTATACTAGAGTATTTAGTCTTGGAGTGTGGTCACCCCGGATTCCCACAGGGTATGTGCCCCATGGTACTTGGGAAAATTGGCATCAGGCAACAATTGATTTTACTTACGCGACTATCACGCTCTTTGGTCTACGATTCCAAGCAATTCAGTTATCTCATGTTGTCCCTCAGCACTTCCCGCAACCCTCCGGTGTAACACCGGAGTTTAGACTGTTTCGCTTTCGCTCGCCGCTACTTACGAAATCTCTGTGATTTCTTTTCCAGCCCCTACTTAGATGTTTCAGTTCGAGGCGTTCCCTCTCCGATGTAACATCGGAGTCCCCGATGCTTCCATCGGGGGGGTTTCCCCATTCGGACACCGCCGGATCACAGCTGTATGGCAGCTCCCCGACGACTTTCGTGGCCATAGACGTCCTTCTTCGGCTCATAGTATCCAAGGCATCCATTATCCGCTTTGAGTATATTAATGCGGCTCTACTACTTCTTTTGCGTCACAAATTTCATGACGCAAATTACTTTTATTCTCTTCACTTTTCAAAGAGCATTCGAACCCTGTCTGCGCAGGCAGGCAAAAGCTCGTCTCGGCCTCCCTAAAGGGACGCCGGGACCAACCTTCAGCCTGGTGGACCTAGCCGGACTCGAACCGGCGGCCTCATCATTGCAAATGACGCGCTCTAAGCCAGCTGAGCTATAGGCCCGCAGGCATATATCGATAAGGCCGCGTGCCTTATTGCATATAGGCCCAAAAAAAGCCTCTTTCGAGGCTCACTCACCTTGCTACCCACTAATGACTATACAGCCGCAGTGGTTTGAATTTTATTTAGCAAAGTCTTCATGAACAAATAGCCTCGAAAGGTAAGACCGATAATAGCCTATGGATTGGGGGCTGTCAAGCCCAAAGCAATCTATTGTATAATCAGCCTCACCGGGCGGGTAGTTTATGGGTGAGTGGCTCAATGGTAGAGCGCGTTCCTGATAAGAACGAGGTCCCAGGTCCGATTCCTGGCTCACCCACATAGGAACGAGGTCCATGTTCCCTGCCCGCAATGCTTCGCACAGCGATGCAGGCGGGGATTCCATGAGCGAGCACAACTATGTTATAATGCCTACCAGTAAAAATATGGGGATAGTTATCGAAACAGAACATCTCGAAGGAAGTCGTGTTACAGCCGTAATCAAAGGCCTACCAGAGAAAGTTGCACAAGCATTTATTTCTCTATTCCGACCTTCCTTAGATACATTTGCTCACATAAGAGATGCCGCCTATGGGGGTGGGGTGGCGGTTTTCAACGCAATGACAGACGAGCCCTCAGTTCCCTAATCTCCTTCTCCAACCCCTCCACAATATTTTTGTACACCATAAATTCCGTGTGGCGTAATTCAGAAAGAAGGGATTTATGATATTATACCTACAACCAAC
>ERZ1292632.2861-Hain-H43-01um-R2-2861-length-13932-cov-6_pt1 | contig 10192 bp, 8 predicted proteins | sample MGYA00564407_ERZ1292632 | MGnify/ENA primary metagenome ERZ1292632 (study PRJEB36523, sample SAMEA6512637) | groundwater metagenome | collected 2019-01-08 | study: AquaDiva: Metagenomics assemblies of 32 groundwater samples | reverse complement strand
CAAACAGTCACCGTCGCCGTTTCCAGGCCGTTGCGAGGATGGTATCAGACCATATAAAAAAACGCAAGTTCACAATAATTGACAACAGTTTTTTAAGATATACAATTAACTCATAAACTCATGGCTGAAAAATTGGAACAGAAAATTAAAAAAGATATTGAGAAACTGCTTGGTCAGCAGACCGATATTATTCTATCCGCAGTTGATGAAAAATTTTTTAAATTTGAGAATAAGTTTGATCAAAAATTATATGCGTTAGAACATCGGCTAAACGCCAAACTGGCCGAATCAGAAACCCGAGTTAACGCTAAAATAGACAAACTTACAAACACTCTGGATAAGTTTCTAAAAAGATTGCTGAATACGGAAGATGAATTTACAGCGATGAAATTTGATGTTAATAGAATCAAAAAAGTTATTAAGGAAAAACTAGGCGTGAATCTAACTTAAAATTTACAGCCACCCGCCCCGATCTGGATCGGGGCGGGTTTTGTTTTTGAAAAATGACTCAAGTGATATACTAGAAGCGATACAAATTTATTTTTAACCAAAATGTCCTCCCGCTTTACTCATCTCCATGTCCACTCCCATTACAGCTTGCTGGATGGCTTGGCGAAAATTGATGATTTGATAAAACGCGCCCAAGAGTTGGGCATGACGGCCTTGGCGTTAACCGATCACGGCGCCATGTACGGCGCTTTGGAGTTTTATAAAAAAGCCAAGAGGGCCGGCATAAAACCGATAATCGGCTGTGAATTGTATGTGGCCTACGACGGCCTTCACAACAAACGCGCCAACATTGACGACAAACGCTATCATTTGACGGTTTTGGCCGAGAACGCCGAAGGTTATTATAATCTTTTAAAAATAATAACGGCGGCCAACCTGGAGGGCTTTTACTACAAGCCCCGAGTGGATCAGGATTTATTAAAACGCCACGCCAAAGGTTTGATAGCGCTCTCGGGTTGCGCCAACAGTGAAATTTCCAAAAAAATTCAGACAAGAAAAATTGACGAGGCCGAACAATTGGTTCGACAATATCAAGAAATTTTTGGCCACGATAATTTTTTTATGGAAATCATGCCGCATAAGATTCAGGTTGACCAAGAAGCCATCAACCAAACCCTGCATTACCTTTCCGAAAAAACCGGCGCCAAACTGGTGGCCACCAATGATGTTCATTATATTAAACCCGAAGACGCCGAAGCCCAAGATATTCTGCTTTCGGTCGGGACCGGCTCGCATGTAACCGACAGTGATCGCTTTTCTATGAAAGGCGTAAATTTGGCTATGGTGTCGCCGGCGGAAATGGAACAACTTCTGCCTGAATATCTGGCGGCCATTGAACAAACCGACGCCATCGCCCAAAGAGTAAATATAGAACTTGATTTAGGCCACTGGACTTTTCCGGATTTCAAATTGCCCGAAGGCGTTACCCCGGATCAAGAGTTAAGAAAAATCGCCCTGGCCGGTTTTCCCAAAAGAGGTTTGGAAATAACTCCGGAATATTCCAACCGGCTGGATTACGAACTAAAAATAATTCAAAAAAAGGGCTACGCTCCTTATTTTTTGGTGGTGGCGGATTTGATTGATTACGCTCAAAGAAACGGGATTCTAAATAATATCCGGGGCTCGGTGGCCGGCTCGCTGACCACTTATTTAACCGGCATTACCAAAATAGACCCGCTAAAATATAAAATTCCGTTTGAAAGATTTTTAAATCCCGAACGGCCTTCGCCGCCGGATATAGACATGGACTTTGCCGACAATCGCCGCGATGAAATGATTGAGTACGCCCGGAAAAAATACGGCCCCGACCAGGTGGCCCAAGTGGGCACTTTCGGCACTATGATGGCGCGCGCCGCCGTGCGCGATGTCGCCCGTGCGCTCGGCCAACCCTACGCCACCGGTGATAAAATCGCCAAAGCCATTCCCTTGGGTTCGCAGGGCTTTCCCATGACTATTGATCAAGCGCTAAAAATAAATCCGGAACTTTACGAAATGTATAATAACGAATCCGATGTTAAGCAAATAATTGATCAAGCCAAAAAAATGGAAGGTGGCGCGCGCCATATTTCGGTTCATGCCGCCGGCGTGGTTATCGGGCCCAAGCCGTTGATTGAATATGTGCCCTTGCAGTTTGACCCCAAAGGCGGCCGGATTATCACCCAGTACGATATGCATTCGGTGGAAGACGCCGGTTTGTTAAAATTTGATTTTTTGGGCATAAGAAATTTGGCGATTTTGGAAAACGCCGTCAAACTGGTTAAGCAACATAAAAATATTGAGATTGATATAGAAAACATTCCGCTGGACGATCCTAAAACCTTCCGGCTGTTAGCCAAGGGCGAGACCGCCGGCTTGTTTCAGTTAAACGGCGACGGCATGACTAAATATATTAAAGATCTAAAACCGACAACCATTCACGACATTAACGCCATGGTGGCTTTGTACCGCCCCGGGCCTTTGGAATTCATACCCGAATATATTCGCCGAAAACACAACCCCCAGTTGGTTTCTTTTTTTGATGAAAGAATGAAAGATATTCTGGATCAATCCTACGGCATTATCATTTATCAAGACGATGTGCTGATGATCGCCGTAAATCTGGCCGGCTATTCTTGGCTGGAAGCCGATAAATTAAGAAAAGCCATGGGTAAAAAAATCCCCAAAGAAATGGAGGAACAAAAAAGCAAATTTCTGGAGGGCTGTGTTGCCAATGGTCTGACTGAACCCCGAGCCCGCGAACTCTGGAGACAAATTGAGCCCTTCGCCGCTTATGGTTTTAACAAGGCCCACGCCGCCAGTTACGGCCGAGTGGCCTATCAAACCAGTTACGCCAAAGCCAATTTTCCGCATGAATATATGACGGCGATTCTAACGGCCGAATCGGGCGACATTGATAAAATCGCCGAGATGATTAGCGAATGCAACCGCATGGGCCTGCGGGTTTTGCCGCCCGATATTAACGAAAGTTTTAATGATTTTACGCTTAACGGCGAAATTATTCGCTTTGGTTTGGAAACCATAAAAAATGTGGGCACGAATGTGGTGGCGGCGATTATCGCCGAACGGCAACAAAACGGCGTCTATAAAAATATCGCCGACCTATTAAGCCGTGTGGATTCCAAAGATCTAAATAAAAAATCGCTGGAGGCCTTAACCAAATCCGGCGCGCTGGACACGCTCGGTGAAAGAAACCAGTTAATTGTAAATATGGATACCCTGCTTCAATTTTCCAAAGAATCAAAACAAGCCCGCCTGGCCAACCAAACCAGTATTTTTGACGCTATCGGCGCAACGCCGGCCTTAAAACTAAAAGAAACCCCGCCGGCCACGCCGCCGGAAAAACTGGCCTGGGAAAAAGAACTCTTGGGGCTGTATGTCAGTTCTCATCCGCTCAACCAATTTAAGGAAGAATTGGAGAAAAAAACTAAACCCATAAAAGATCTGTTGGCTTCGCCGCGAACCGTTACGGTGGGCGGCCTAATCAATAATTTCAAAAAAATAATAACAAAATCGGGCAAACAGATGGCTTTCGCTCAACTCAAAGATTTTACCGGCGAGATTGAAATAGTTATTTTCCCCGAGGCCTTTGAAAAAAATTCGGCGCTGTGGAAAAACGATATTATGATTTTGGCGCGCGGCCAAGTTCAAATCCGAGATGACAGCTTAAAATTAATATGTAATGATGTTAAACTATTAGAAACTAGCAATCAGAAAATAGAATCTAGAATCTAATTCTACTTTCCATATTCTAACTTATAAATTCTTATCATGGATAAACCCGATCATAAACAACTCGGCGCGCAATTGGATCTTTTTTGCTTTTCCGACCTCGTGGGTAGTGGCCTGCCATTATGGACGCCCAAAGGCACTATCATTAGGAATCTTTTGGATGATTTTGTGTGGCAATTGCGAAAAAAATACGGTTACCAACAAGTTGATATTCCCCATCTCGCTAAAAAGGACTTATATGAAAAAAGCGGCCACTGGGATAAATTCAAAGACGAACTGTTTCAAATAAAAACCCGTGAAGGGCATCTCTTGGCCTTAAAGCCCATGAATTGCCCGCACCATATTCAGATTTTTGACCGCAAGCCACACAGTTGGCGCGAGATGCCCCAGCGCTACGGTTCCACCACCAAACAATACCGCGACGAACAAACCGGCGAACTAAACGGCCTGGTCCGGGTGCGAGCTATAACCATAGACGACGCTCATGTCTTTTGCCGCAAGGATCAGGTAAAAGATGAATTTTTAAAGGTCTGGGATATTATTGAAGAATTTTACCAAACCATCGGTTTTGATTTAATCGTTCGTCTATCTTTTCATGATCCTAAGAATAAAGAAAAATATCTAGGTACGGCCGAGATGTGGCAATCAGCCGAAGATCAACTGCGTGAAATTGCTAAAGAAAAAAAAGTAAAAGCCGAAGAGGCGTTGGGCGAAGCCGCTTTCTACGGCCCCAAAATTGATTTTATCGCTAATGATTCTCTGGACCGCGAATGGCAGGTGGCCACGATACAACTGGACTTAAATCTTCCGGAAAGATTTGACCTCACTTGTGTTAACGAAAAAGGAGAAAAAGAACGGCTGGTGATGATCCACTGCGCTATCATGGGTTCTATTGAAAGATATTTGGCCATTCTATTGGAACACTTTAACGGCGCTCTGCCGCTATGGCTCTCGCCGGTTCAAGTGGCTATCTTGCCGATAAGCGATAAATTGAATGATTACACCCAAAAAATTGTTGCTAATTTAGAAGCCGAAAATATCCGAACCGAAATTTACGAACGCAACGACACCATCGGCAAAAAAATCCGAGAAGCCGAAACCCAAAAAATTCCCTATATCGCCGTGGTGGGCGAAAAAGAAGAAAAAAATAATACGCTGTCCCTGCGTCAGCGCGCTAAAGGCGACTTGGGAGAAATAAAAATCCCTGAACTTGTTTCTAGGCTTAAAAAAGAAATTGAATCCAGGACTCTCTAAAGTTGTAGTAATTTTAGGTGTTACCGCATCAGGTAAAACCGATTTAGCTATCAAACTATCTCGTAAATTCAACGGCGAGATTGTCTCGGCCGATTCGCGGCAGGTCTATAAAGAATTTGATATCGGCACCGCCAAGCCCGAGGGCCATTGGATGCTCATCAATGGCGAGCGAAAATTTGTGGCCGGCGGTGTGCCTCATTATTTGGTAGATACTATTGATCCCAAAGAGAATTTTACTCTGGCTGATTATAAAAAGCAGGCCGTAGAAAAAATAAATGAGATTGTTAAAGCCGGAAAGTTGCCATTGCTGGTGGGCGGCACGGCGCTCTATATTAAAGCCGTGTGTGAAAACTGGACTATACCCCAAGTAGAACCCAACTTGACCCTACGAAAAAAACTAGAGAACAAAAAAACCGAAGATCTATACGCCGAACTTCAAAAAACCGACCCCGAAGCCGCGCTCATCACCGGCTCCAAAAATAAACGCCGGATTATTAGGGCCTTGGAGGTAATCTACCAAACCGGCCAGAAATTTTCAGACCAAAGAAAAAAAGGCCAACCCCTGTTTGATTGCCTCAAATTGGGCCTTCAAATTCCCAAAGAAGAATTTATAAAGAGAATAGAGCATCGCACTGGCGAAATGATAAAAAGCGGTTTGGTGGCAGAGGTTAAAAAACTGCGCAAAAAATATCCTTGGTCGCTGGCGCCGATGCAAAGTATTGATTACCGGGAGTTTAAAGATTACTTTGAAAACAAGGCCACGCTGGCCGATACCATCAAACTAATCAACCAACATCACATCGCCTACGCCAAACGCCAGATGACCTGGTTTAAAAAAGATAAAACCACCAACTGGGTGCCTGCCGACCCCAAACTCGCCCTAGCTGAATCCACAACTCTCATACAAAACTTTCTAAAATAATTTTAAGAAATATCGGCCCCTATTTACTTCTTAACTTTTTACCATACTTAATATAGTTCACGATCGTAAATTATGTTAAGATTGAAATATAATGCCTAGAAGCACAATCTCCAAACTTATTTTAGAAAAGCTGTCCGAAGCTGGCGAATTAGCTTTGGAAGGATTATTTCCTAAAAATCGGGTTGAGGGCAGAATGTGGCGAGAAGTTTTAGGGTTGCCCACTGGTTACGAATTCTCAAAATCAACTTTTTCGGTGGTCTTAAACCGCCTTCGATCCCAGGGCTTCATAGCCAAAACCGGTGGCAACCGTTACCCCGTGTGGCTGTTAACAAATCAAGGTAAAAATAAACTCAAATCCTATAGTTATTTTATAAAACCAGCTAAAGCCGATGGTATCCCTAGATTAGTGCTATATGATATACCGGAAAAAGAGAGAAAGAAAAGGGACTGGTTAAGATATGAACTTATGGCCTGTGGTTATAATCAACTGCAAAAAAGCGTTTGGCTGGGCTACAGCCCCCTGCCAGAAGAATTTGTTCAATCGCTAAAAGATCTAGATCTTAAAGACAAAATTCATATAGTCAGCATACATAAAAAAGGTACTCTCACAGAATTATAATAATCTTCTAATAACCACCCATTTTGTTTTTATTTAGTCAATTTAGTAAATTAAGTCATACTTAACATCTTTCACGATCGTGAGATATGTTAAGTATGTTAAGATTGATCAATTCATTATTTGATGTCTAATGGCTAAGGTAAAAATAAGCCCGCGATTGTTCATCGCGGGCTTTATTGTGTTGTGCAAACTCGGTTTATCACCCCAACCTCTACGAATGGTGTCCCCAGTCGGCGATTTAGACCCTCGGGTCGTTTAGGGAGCGTAGCCCGAGCGGTACCGAGCGGCATGGTCCGTCACAACACAAAATAAGGAACATTCTTATTTTAAAAGATCTTTCAAAATATCTTCGCCTACTTGCGGATTGGCGCGGCCGTGAGTGGCGCGCATAAGCTGGCCCACCAAGAATTTGAGCGATTCGGTCTTGCCTTTTTTATAATCCTCTACTGGTCTGGGGTTTTCTGCAATTATATCTTGAGCAGCTTTGACCAATTCATCGCGATTGCTTACCTGGCCTAAGTTTTTATCCAACAAAATTTGGTGCGGATCTTCGCCGGTTTTAAACATCTCGGCTAAAATAGTTTGCGCCGCCGAAGAAGAAATTTTACTCTGATGAATCATGACCACCAGTTCAGCAAAATCCTCGGGTGTTATCTTTAGATCGCTAATCGGCTCTTTGGATTCGGCCAATAATTTTTGTATTTCAGTAATTAAATAATTGGCGGCCAGTTTTGTTAAACCAGATCTCGCTTCTAGATTTTTAGATGACTCCAGCCATTCTAATAATTCACTACTAACTTTTTCAAAATAATCTCCCAATTCTTTTTGAACTATAAAAACCTCGGCGTCTTTAACGGTGATGCCATATTCACTAACAAAACGAGTCCGTCGAGAATTGGGCAGTTCGGGCAGTTCCGATTTTATAAAGTCAATCTGCGATTTATCCAAACGGATTGGCGGCAAATCCGGTTCGGGAAAATAACGATAATCGTGCGACTCTTCTTTGGCGCGCTGACTGAAGGACCGACCTTCAGTTTCGTTCCAGCCGCGGGTTTCATGAATAACTTTTTCACCCTTATCTAAAATTTTGGTTTGCCGTTCTATTTCGTAATTTATCGCTCGCTCGGCGGCCTTAAACGAATTTAGATTTTTAATTTCTACTTTGGTGCCAAACTTATCCGAATCTTCTTCCATCAAAGAAATATTCGCTTCGATCCGTAGCTGGCCTTTTTCCATATCAGCATCAGACACATTTAGATACCGAAACAACAATTGTAATTCTTCGCCAAAGATTCTGGCTTCTTCGCCGCTTTCAATATCCGGCTCGGTTACAAGTTCCATTAATGGCACCCCAGCGCGATTATAATCCACCAGCGAAACTGATCTGTCGTGAATCAATTTGCCTGTGTCTTCTTCCAAATGAATTCTCTTTATCTTAACTGCCTTACTGTTGGATAATTTTAAGGTCCCGCCTTCGCACAATGGTTTTTCGTATTGCGAAATTTGATAACCCTTGGGCAGATCGGGATAAAAATAATTTTTCCGTTCAAACCACGAGAGTTCGTTTATTTTTGACCCTAGCGCCAGACCTGTTTTTATAACCTTGTTGACCGCCTCAATATTTATAACCGGCAAAGCGCCGGGATGGGCCAAACAAATCGGGCAGACATTCACATTCGGCTGAACCTCATTGGGATCATTGGACGAATCACAAAACATTTTGGTTTTGGTATTCAACTCGGCATGAATTTCCAACCCAATCACCGGCTTGTATTTCATATGTATTGATGATAACATACGGCCAAGAAAAATTTACAGATACGGACAGTTCTTAAACAAAACAATGTAACGAAAGGATTTAACAATGACTGGAGAAACATATTTGCCGTTTTCAGAGCGAGCCAGAGATTTTCAGTATCGTGGAGTCCTTCGTCATATCCTGAAAAAGGATGGAACGCGCACGAAGAACCAGTTTCAAACCACGGGAACAATCACATCGGTAACTGCTCCGACAATGTTTTTCCCTTTGGCCAACGGTTCACCGCTAATTACAGAGCGGGAGATAAGCTTTTGGCGGAGGCCGATTTCCGAAATAATCGCCTTCATCAACGGCGCCCGTACGCTCAATGAGCTTAGAAAGTATGGAGATAGCAAAACATGGGCCAGCTGGTGGGGCAGATGGGTCACCGAGGAAAAATGCAACCGGTTTGGTCTTGAAGCTGGAGATCTTGGTCCTGGATCATATGGGGCCGGATATCACCATAACGGTTTCAACCAATGGGAACACTTGGTGAGGCAGATACGCGATCGGCCGTGGCTGCGTACCCACAGAGTGACTCCTTGGGTTCCCTGTTATTGCTTGCAGCATAACGGCTTGCAACGCCAAGTCGTGGTAGCGCCCTGCCATGGCGATGTTCAGGTCACAATACTCGAAGATAGAATGTATCTTCGAATGGATCAGCGTTCAGGTGATGTGCCTATCGGCATACCCTCAAACATGATCCAGTATGCCGCCCTTCTTCTTATGCTGGCCCAAGTGACCGGCTACAAACCGTTCATGTTTATCCATTCAATCCACGATGCCCAGATCTACGAAGACCAGGTATCGCATGTGAAAAAAATAATCCGCAGGCGTCCGAATGCTTTTCCGACCCTTCGGATTATTGATACCAAGATCGATGACTTGTTCGCTTTTCGGCCGGAGCATTTTGAACTTACGGACTACCATCCCCACCCGGCCATGAACGATATTCCAGTTACGGAGTGATGACTATCGCGCTGTAGATTTCAGCCAGTATAAAAGTACTGGCTGTTTTTTTACTAAAAAATTGGTAATATACTTGTAATACAAATGAAAAAAACAGAAAGCTTTATTAAAAACAGAATGCGCAATGACAATGTGCGCCAAAAAGAACAGTTGGAAAGAATGAAGCAATTGTCTAAAGACGGTAAATGCTTCTTTTGCAAAGAAAATTATCTTGCTGTAAAAGCTTCTCCATCTATTTACCAATCTCATCACTGGTATATAAAGAAAAATGATTTTCCGTATATAGGTAGCGCCCACCACTATCTTATAGCTTATAAAAAACATAAAACTAAACCTACTCATCTTAATAAAATTGCTTGGTTGGAACTTCTAAAAACAATCGGATGGCTCGAAAAATATACAAAGGTTAAGGGTTATTCTGTTTTTGTTCGTTCCGGTGATATGCGCTATACAGGAGCCACCATTGACCATTTGCATTTCCACTTTATTGTGGGTGGGCCAAAAAAAAGGCATAACGAGATTAAAGATAATATCCTTGTAACTTTGGGGTACAAAAAAACTCCGGAAAGTAATTAAGCTTCCGGAGTTTTGACCTGGATAATCTTTACACCTTTTGCCCGTAAAACATCTTGAGCATTCAGCGAAGAAAACCCCTCTTTGAAGAACAACTTTCTGACACCAACTTGTGCCACTTGCCGCGCACATCTTTCGCAGGGAAAAGTGGTGACATAAAGATGTGCGCCATCAAGAGCCAACCCTAAATGCCGCGAGCAGTGAGTGATCACAGCTTCTTCGGCATGCATAGAGGTGTACTTGCCCACGAATCCAGCATCTCGGTTAAGACCTGGATCGCCGAAGATATAGGTTTCGTACTCGTTCGGCATATGGAAAT
>ERZ1292632.4376-Hain-H43-01um-R2-4376-length-10195-cov-5_pt1 | contig 10195 bp, 13 predicted proteins | sample MGYA00564407_ERZ1292632 | MGnify/ENA primary metagenome ERZ1292632 (study PRJEB36523, sample SAMEA6512637) | groundwater metagenome | collected 2019-01-08 | study: AquaDiva: Metagenomics assemblies of 32 groundwater samples | reverse complement strand
ATATGGCTCTAATGAGTCGTTACCCTGATAAACATTTCGATTTAGCGATTGTTGACCCGCCGTATGGTATAAGTATTAATGAGAATATGGGACTTGCAGGAGGCAAGAAAAAACGACACGAAAAGAAGGTTGATTGGGATAATGAAATTCCATCTGATGAATATTTTAAAGAATTATTTAGAGTAAGCAAGAATCAAATTATATGGGGGGGAATTACTTCCCGTTCATTTGGCAAAACGGATGTAAGCATTTTATATTCTGGGATAAAATAACTCCTGTTGGTATATCTTTTAGTGATGGTGAATTAGCTTGGACTTCGTTTAATAAAGCAAATAAAAAAGTTACGATAAGAAATAATGGCAATAATGTTTCTTATAAGAAAATACATCCAACACAAAAACCACCCTCGCTTTATAAGTTTTGTTTAGAGAACTACGCCACCCCTTCCGACAAAATCCTCGACACCCACTTAGGAAGCGGTTCTATTGCGATTGCTTGTCACGATTACGGCTACGACCTAACCGCTTGTGAACTTGATAAGGATTACTTCGACAAGGCTATAGAGCGCATCCGCAACCATCAGGCTCAAACCAAACTGTTCTGACCTCCCCCAAACTCTTCTAGTCCCTTGTTGATTAAAGTTTTCAACAACGCTACTAAGTAATGTGGGAATTGTGTAACTTAGCGACAAATCAACCCGTCGTGAAACCAACTAATAACATTTAAAATATAGCCCTGATAAGGGTACACTTCTATAATCTCGACGGGTTATCGTGTATTCTTTGACGGGCTTACTTTATTATACTATGAAATGCAAACCGTATTACTACATATTAAAATTTAATGAAAAGACAAGCGACTTAATTCCTGTTAGGGCTTTAAAGTCAGGTAAACAAACACCATCAGGTTCGCCCGGCTTTATTTACGGTGAATGGACTCCTGATCCTGGCAAGGACTATGTAGAAATATCTCATAAACTTACTTGTCAGGAAAAAGACTTCTACATAGATTATTTAACTTCTAAAATTGAATTAGCTAAGTCCATTAAACGAAATTGGAAACCAACAACCAAACAAATTCTTGAGTTTGTTGATGAGTTAGAAGCGATGCTTAACTGCTATGAGGATTATGTTAGAAAAAATCGCTACTACAAATGAACCAACCCGAAACTAATCCCCTTTTAGAGTTCGACCTCTTACGAATAACGGACACCACTAATATACCTCCGCCTATTCCTGTTGTTACAATCAATAATGAAATTATTTGTACTGAGTGCAATATGACTACAATCTCAGGGGCAAGTAAGTCGGGTAAGTCTGCATTCATAGGAATTATATTAGCAGGGGCTATAAGTGAGAACGGTAATATTGACGGATTAGAATATTTACAAGTAACAGCAAACGATAAAAGAAAAGCGGTTATACATTTAGATACCGAACAGGCAAGACATAAACACCAAAGCAATCTAAGAACAATAATCAAACGGTCTTATTATGACGCTTGTCCTAATCATTTCTTATCATACAACATTAGGGCGTTAGATATAACTAAGTATGAGGAAATAACCACAAGGATATGTGACGCTGCTAATGCTGTTTTTGGTGGCGTTCACCTTATTGTTATTGATGGTATTGCTGATTACATAGCTGACGTAAACGACACGCTTACAGCTAACGCAATAGTTAAATTCTTTGAGGACTTAGCTATAAAATTCAACTGCCCTATAATTACAATTGTACATACTAATCCTGGATCTGAAAAAGAACGGGGTCACTTAGGGTCACAATGCCAAAGAAAGAGTGAGAGCCTTTTGTCAATTAGAAACGAGGGGGATATTTCTTTTATGGAGCCTAAACTTTTAAGGATGGCCGGTAAAGGTGATGTGCCAGTACTTCAATTCGCTTACAGTAGAGAGAAGGGCTACCATATCGGACTTGGAGTTAAACCTTCAGAGGATGAGGTTAAAGGTGAAAAACAAAAATTAGAACTAAAAGCTATATCTGTTAAAGTTTTCGGTGCTCAAAAATCATTCAAGTATAATGAGGCTTGTAAAGAAATAATGGAAAAGACAGGATTCGGATTAAGTAAAGCTAAAAAACTCATAGTTCAAATGGGTGACTTAAATCTCATTTATCAGGATGATGCTGGATACTACCGATTGGGTTAAAATAAATGTAACCTAAAACACGTTTAGATTTTCTAAAAGTAACCCTATTTTAAGCCTGACAATCAATATATTATACTATCTAAATCGAGTTAGGTTACTTTTTAAAATCCCTATATACAAGTATAAAAGTAACCCTCTCCACCTACCTACCTATTTTTTTATGTATATAAAACATTATAGGTAACCCAATATGGTACCGCCCCGACTCTAACACCCCCCCATCGTCATCGGTTAGCCCTAGGTTAGGTTGGTTATCGCAAATATTCCGACTATCTTTATGCGCGGAATACTAAAATTTAACAAAACTTATTCAAATTAGTACACAACCGTAAATAATTATTTATATATTTGCGAAGAACCGTAATGGACACAAAGCTAATTATAGATAAACATTTCGAATCGAACTATGGTTATTATAAACGTGTCTGCTTTAAGTACTGTAATGGTGCGCGATGTTATGAGGAGTTGTTACATAATTGCTATGAGGAGTTTCTTAAAGTAAAAAAGGAAGTTATTATTAAATTCCATGAACTTAACCGGCTTTATAATCTAGGCCTTAAAATAATCAGATCACTTTATCAGAAGCGATTCAAGGTTAAGAAAAACAAACAAGGTAAAACATCTGAGTTATTTGATTTATCATTATCAGGACTTGGAACAAAAATAAAAGACGAGCCTAACCAAATCGAGAATAATTGTTTTTCTGAATCAGATTACCTATCTTTGGATAAAGCAGTTAATAAATTACTACAGGACCGTAATAAAAACATGGCGGTTATTGTGTTTTTACAGGCAAATGAATTAGCTGATAAGCACGAACCGAATGATTTAGGGATTAGCGCGCTTGCAAGGAAGTCCGGGATTAGCAGGTTCTATATTACCAGGGAATATAAGAAAGGAAAAGAATATTTAAAAACACATATAAAAAATGAACGACAAACTAATTAAATATATTAAATCCAATGAAGAAACCTTTCGTTTCTGGGTTGGTAGAAATGAGAAGCTGCAGCACAGCGCGGATATATTCAAACCATTAATTGAACCATTCATTACAGAGTTTCCTAATGTTAATATGAACGGATGTCAGGAATGTATTATTGATATGCTACGTTGGGCACTGAGTTTGATTAAAACCAAGGAGGAGAAGGTAAAGTAATGAGCGACGAAAAACAAAAAGAATTTGAATCAGTAGTAAGGCCAGTAATGAAGTGGCTTGCTGAAAATAACCATCCTCATACAAAGATTTTAATTGAATATAATTGTGCTGAGATGGTTGAAGGCGTTAAATTCGTTTCAACAAACGAATACATAGTTGATTAATATGCCCGACAAAATCCAAATAGCTAAAGCCCACACCTTATCGGATGAGCGACCTAACTTTGAGGAGATTCAGGACGGTGCAGCTAACTGCCGGCGTGACTTAAACAAAGAGAAGCCCAAGGCTAAGATAGTTCATGCGCTCTCGGTTGTGAGTTACAACGAAGCGTTAAGTAAGTTCGTACTCAATACCGAATTAGGATTTACTGAATAATGGGAAATACACCAGGAACAAAATACCTAACACCCGCCGAGCTTTGGGAACACTTCGAGGCTTATGTTGTCAAGGAGCGCGAAGCCCCTTGGATTAAGGTTGAGTATGCAGGTAAGGATGGGGAAGAGAAGCATACGCCATTACAAGTACCAATCACATTTGAAGGCTTTGAATGTTACTTACAGGATAAAGATATTATAAGCCACCTTAGCGATTATTCAGCCAACACGGACGGAGCCTATAAAGATTATATTCCTGTTATTGCCCGAATCCGAAACAATTGCTTTGTTCAGAACTTTAAGGGCGCATCTGTTGGAGCCTTCAATGCTTCGATCATAGCTAAGAAACTTGGACTCATTGAACGGGTTAACCAGAACGTAACCAACACTCCTATACTTAACATCGACCCATTAGATGATTCAGCAAACAACGGCCCTACGAAAGATAGCAAGGCTACGTAAGCCGATATGGTGTATCAGGGGGTCACAAGGTTCGGCTAAGACTATTTCAATCCTAATCTTATTAATCAACCACGCCTCAGCTAATCCAGGCAAGGAGATATTTATCATATCAGCCGAATTAACTAAGATGCGCTTCACAGTAATTAAAGACTTTATTAAGGTAATGAAGTCGGCAGGACTTTATAATGAGGCATCGTTTCCGGCCGGAACACTTTACCGCTTCCCTAATGGTTCGTTCATTAAGTTCATCGGACTTGATAAGGAGGATGTTGGTAAGGGACTGCGCTGTGATATCGCGTACTTTAATGAGATTAATAAGTGTGATAAAGAATCATACAATCAAGTAGCATCACGGGCGGGTAGGGTTATAATGGACTACAACCCGGACGCAGAGTTCTTTGTGGATACTGATGTGATTACAGATAAAGACTGCGATTTCCTGCAACTAACCTTTCAGGATAATGAGTTATTACCTGAACGGGAACGAGCCGAGATACTTAAGTATAAAGAGAAAGGGTATAACATGGACGGAACGGTTAAGGATGCGTATTGGGCTAACAAGTGGCAGGTGTACGGCCTTGGTAATATCGGCAACCTGATAGGCTCTGTATTTGAGAATTGGGATATCGTGGACTCGATACCGCTTGGGGCCGAGTTGTTATCGTACGGACTAGACTGGGGCTTCACGAACGACCCGACTGCGTTAATTAAGTTGTGCCGGTTCAATGGCGAGTTATACCTTGAGGAACTTATTTACGGTACAGGACTAACTAACTCGGATATTTATAATAAAATGGTTAAGCTCGGTATACCGCTCCGCGTACCAATCATTGCGGACAGTGCCGAACCTAAAAGCATCGAGGATCTATATCGGTTTGGATTCACTAATATTGAACCGGCGGACAAGGGACCTGATAGTATACGGAATTCAATCGATACATTACAACAATATAAAATACACATTACTAAGAATTCCCTAAACGCTATCAGGGAGTGGCGAGGCTACAAATGGAAGGTTGATAAGAATGGCAAAGCATTGAATGAGCCTACAGACGCACACAACCATACGATTGACCCGACTCGGTATATCGCTCTGAATAAACTCAGGCCAGAAGAGCCTTGGGATTTGTTGTAACAATTACCAATAAATTAGTATTAATGTAAGTATGAGGATACCTACATCGTACGCCAAGCTAAACCTTCGGGAATTCATCAAAGTTAAAACAATCGAACTGCACTGCCGTAGCCATGAGGCTCGGGTTGCTGCGCTCATCACTTACTATACCGGCAAGAACCTAGCCGACATTGATTTGTCATGGATGAAGATTTATCGGTTCAGAGTGAATCGGCTCTTAGAATCATGGGAGATAGTTAAGCGAGGTAAGATTAAAGATACTGTATGGATTGGCACTAAGCGATACAAGGGAATTACTGATGCTACGAAGCTGAATGTAAATCAGGCCACTACAATAAAAACATTAGTTAAAGGAGGACAGAGCGATAAGAATATTAATAAACTCGCCGCGCTTATATTCTACCGGTATAAACTCAACACTACCCCTGAGTTCAATGATAAGTTATTTGACGAGATAAGTGAGGACATGCTATCGGCGAAGGTTGGAGATATAGCACCAACGGTTTTTTTTTATGCGAAAGTATTGGAAAGATTGACACCGCTTTTGGAGTTTTATTTAGTCAGGAGCCAGATGGAGATAGAGGACGAGTTAGCGATTCTAACCCTTGGACAGGATTCAGAGAAGAGTATGGTTGGTACTATACACTAATGCAGAGTTGTGGTGATAATATATTCAACCTTGAGGCACTACTTAAAATGAATTATGTGGAATGGTTACAGTATTTAACATACATGAAGCAGAAGGGCGAAATAGAATTATTCCTTGATCAGACTAAGAATGGCGGTAATTGATATAATTGAAAAGTTCGGGCATGATTTGGTTCAGGACATACAGGAGAACTTGGTTGTTAAGCAACGAGAGAAGGCATCAAGGTATGGAACGCCGTATAATCCGAATAGTAATTTATACAACTCGGTTAAGTTTGATATAAGCAATAAGTCGGGCTCGTTAATATTTCAGCTAACAATGGCTGATTATTTTGAGTTTGTTGATAGGGGGCGTGACCCGGGCGGAGTAAGTGAATCGGGACAAAAGAAGTTACAGTATTGGATTAAATCTAAGGGATTAAACCCGGTTAAGATTATATCCGAGATGAGAATGGAGGCACGGACTAAAGCAGGGACTAAAGGAATTTATAAGCCCCGTAAGAAACTAACTTTTGAAAAGGCGACTAAGGCGTTCACCTTCTTAGTTGCTCGGAAGTTGGATAGGTTTGGGTATGATGGTAATTTCTTCTATTCGGAGATAATACTTGACGGCAGGGTGGAGCAGCTTAAGGAAGATATACAAAAGGAAATGAACGAAGAAATAGAAATTTTAATAAAGTAACAATGGCATCTAACGCGAAACGATTTGTAATGAATCATTGGTTTAATGGAAGCGAACCAAGTAAAGCTGTAACGGAAATATTGAACTGGATTAGTAACGGGAAACTTACTAAATCAGGCAGAATGAATTATAAAAGACTTTGTAACAACCTCAACTAATGGCAATTACACTAATAACAACACCTGCAACACACACCCCTGCATATAATGACCAATGGTTCACCGCGACATCAACACAGACCGCGCAACCTAACTTTCAGTTCTATGTGACTATTATTGTTCATTATCATAATGGTACGGCCTACACTACATCACCCACGCTTGCTGAACCTATCAACACGCCTCCTGACGGTATAATGCGATTCAATGCAAGGAGTTACGCTGAGAATTATATTAAGAACTTTATAGCTCTCTCTCAGGCTAGTTGGTCACAATGCTTAAATAGTATACTTAAGATTGTGGTTAATGTTGGGGAGCGGTACGATGCGGGTGGTCCTCCTGCAGTCCTTACCATATTCCCAGGAGCAAACACAACGTTCTATGTTTGGAACGCATCTTTAGCGTTCCCTGACTTTGGGTCGGCTTATAACGTATCGAACTATGTTGCGGTAAATGCTAATCCGTTCCCGATACTTAACGATTATCCTGACATAAGGGCGAGCGTATATTCACAGAATAGACTTTATATTATAGCCGAATCAGATAATGTCATTCAAAAAGCAAGGGTTCATTCGACGGATGGATTCGGAGCCACCTTCTTTGATATAGGCAATCCGTTTTTAGCATCAGGGAATTGGTACGATAGATATATTTGTTTAAACGTAAGCCCTTCTCGTCTTGCTGCACTTGGAGGGGCCGGTTGGCTTGGCGTTCCTGGTACGACTTACAGTATTGATTTATATAACAACGCCGGGGTAGTTAAAAAATCTATCTCATATTCATACTCCGATGTATGTTCGAAGTTCTTTAAATACCAACAAATTTACCTCAACACTAAAGGGGCGTTCGATACGATGTTCTTTGAGATGGTTAGCGAGGAGGAGCATGAGGCGACAAGAACCAAAGTAAGCCATACGCCATATCGTGATCCTGCGGGAACGGGTGCAATGACATATCAGCCATCACAAGCGACTACATTCATAAACTCTGTCAAGGAAAACAAATCACTCAGAATCAGAACGGATTGGATTACGGAAACGCAAAGTCCGTTACTTAAAGATTTAGTGTTCTCACCCCAGGGGTACATTCAGGAGGTGCAAGGTTCGGCCTCGGTATATTATGCGGCCAATCCTGTTGAGAGTAAGTACGCACGTAAGCGACACTTCAACGGTAAGCTGTTTAATTTAGAGGTTAATATTGAGTTAGCGTATAGTAGTTTCAGACAAAGCGGAGTATGATAGCTAAATTAATAATAAACAAAATCGATGTCGAGATTCTTAAGGAGATTCCTATAAGCCTTAATTATGCTATTGCGGATGTAAGGGATTTGAGTAAGCGCGGAGGCTCAGGTAGTAAGACATTGGTACTTGCAGGGACAGCGATAGTAAACAAAATTTTTGAGAATATCTTTAACACCAATATAGCATTAGCCACATTCAATCCTAATCTAAAGTTAGAAGCGATTTATTACCTGAATGAAAAGGAACAGATTAAGGGCGATTTACAACTACTTAAGATAATCCGCAAACCAAACGGCTCGGTTGAATATAATTGTAATCTTATAGGTAGGGAGGGTAATTTGTTTGTGGCAGTTGGCGATAAGATGCTAACTGATTTAAATTTTAGTGACCTTGATCATACGTACAATAAAACGGAACAAAAGAATAGTTGGGCCACATCATATCGCAAGTCAGGAATTGCAACAGCCTTCGCTTATGGTTCGGGATACGTATACCCATTTATTAAATATGGCTATGCCGCATCGGACTCATCCTTTGATGTGAATCATTTTAAACCGGCAATCTTTCGAAAAGAATACGTCGATAGGATTTTTGCCGCTGCTGGGTTTACTTATACTTCAACGTTTCTTAATGCATCACTATTCAAACATTTGATTACTCCCTGTAATAAAGACAAACTGGAATTATCAAATGCCGCTATAAGCAATTCTCAATATTATATCGGTAAGACTACAGCCACAACGGTTGGATGGTTTGGAGCGAATACGGTTGGTAATATTGCGTCAAAACCAAATGCGCCTGTTGCGATTAACTATAATTTAGAGGTTGCGCCATATTTTGACGCATCGAATCAGTACGATTCTGCTGTAAACTTTTATGCTACAGTTGGATTCTCGGGTGTATATAATGTTGTTGCTTATGCACAGCTTGATATAACTCTACAATGTGCTGCTGCGGTTGGTGGAACATGGACAGTAACAGGGCCTACAAATAATAGTATATACATAAACATTGAGCGCAACACCGGCGCTGGATGGTTCACGATAGCCTCAGCAGTTGGTTATAAACCTAACGGAACTGTAACGGCAGTTGGTAGCGCATCAGCTTATAATATTAACGTACAAACAGGAAACATAAATCTTAATGCAGGTGATTTAATTAGGGTTAGTGTACCGTTGGCCGGAGTTAATGCATCAGTACTTGATGCCGGGAGTGTACCTGTCCCGAACGGTACGGCATTTACTTTAGACTTATCTATCCCGAACGGAACGGCTAAAAACTCGCACTACTTACTTCGTGCTGATACTGCCGTTTATGACGGAAACACTTTAGCAATGAATAACGCCATCCCTGTTAATATTAAACAAAAAGACTACCTAATGGATATTATTCAGGAGTTTAATCTTTACATCGAGAAGGATAAAACAAATGAAAAGAATTATATCATTGAGCCACGCGATACATTCTATACTGCTAACGTCGAGAACTGGACAGACAAGGTTGATTATAATAAAGATTGGGAAGTTACCCCGATGGGTGAACTTGATGGGCGTAACTATATTTGGAAGTATAAAGATGATAAGGATTATTATAATGACTTATATCAAAAGCAGTTCATAGATAATTACGGACTTAAACGAGTACAGATAATAAACGACTTTATTAAGGCTGAGAAGAAAATTGAGGTAATCTGTAGTCCGACTCCACTTGTTAGTAATTCTGTTAATAACATTATCTGTCCTCACATCTATACAAAGGATGGAGTTAATTTAAAAACAGTATCGCATAATATCAGGTCGCTTTATTACGGAGGATTAAAAAGCTCTGGTCCGACTTGGGCATACACCTCGCTATCTGGAACAACCAATGAGACACAATATCCATACGCCGGCCATGTTGATGACCCAATTACGCCAACCATTGATTTAAATTTTGGTTACCCGCAACAGGTTTATTACACATATCCGCTAGCATATTATACTACTAATAATTTATATAATGCATATTATTCTAAATTCATTAACGAGATAACCGATAAGGACAGTAAGATTATAACCTGTTCGGTTCGGCTCACAGAGCTTGATGTATTAAAATTCACGTTTCGAAATAAGGTATTTATTCAACATCCCTTGACCGGTGGCACGTATTGTGTAGTTAATAAATTCATTGATT
>ERZ1292632.2998-Hain-H43-01um-R2-2998-length-13440-cov-5_pt1 | contig 10200 bp, 19 predicted proteins | sample MGYA00564407_ERZ1292632 | MGnify/ENA primary metagenome ERZ1292632 (study PRJEB36523, sample SAMEA6512637) | groundwater metagenome | collected 2019-01-08 | study: AquaDiva: Metagenomics assemblies of 32 groundwater samples | reverse complement strand
CTGTTCGATCGGCAGTTAAAGTAGCAGGTCTTTCTGCTGTTATGTTTGATGCAAAAGGCGCAAAGCATGGTACAGCTACTCTTCCTAAAGATGTTTTTGGAGCAAAAATAAATAAACCTTTAATGGCTCAGGCTGTCAGGGTTTATTTGGCTAATCAAAGACTGGGAACTGCAGCTTCTCAGACACGTGGAGAGGTCACAGGTTCCACTAAGAAGATTTATAGACAAAAAGGTACGGGAAATGCACGTCATGGAGGAAAAAGAGCCCCAATTTTTGTTAAAGGAGGAGTTGCTCATGGACCAAGACCTCATGATTTTTCTCTCTCAATGCCTAAGAAAATGAAAAAAGCAGCACTCTTTTCAGCTCTTTCATTAAAAGCTAAAGACGGAGACATAAAAGTTCTTTCAGGACTTACAAAAATAACACCAAAAACAAAGGAAATGTCTCAAATGATTAAAAAAATTACAGCAGATAAGAAAGGAAAAAGCAGAGTTCTTCTAGTCACTTCGGCAAAACCCTCGGATTTAGAAAATGTTTATAAAGCAGGAAGAAATATAGAAAATGTCCAGCTTTTAAATGCAACACTTTTAAATACATATGAAGTTTTGAAATATAAAAACTTATTTTTCATGAAAGAATCTTTAGAAGTATTAGCAGGAGACAGTAAATAATGAGTCATATAATTTCACCTTTAATTACAGAAAAATCTATGATTGACGCCGGAAACGGTAAATTTTCATTCAGAGTTTCAAAATCAGCTAATAAAAACGATATAAAAAAAGAAATTGAGAAAAGATTCAGCGTTAACGTAGTTGGGATCTCAACAAATATTTTAAAAGGAAAAACAGTAAGAACCGGAAACAGAAGAACAGAAAAGAAAATAAGCGATGTGAAAAAAGCAATTGTAACTCTTAAAAAAGGTGAGAAAATCGGACTTTTTGAATTAGGAGGAGACGAAAAGAAATAAAATATGAGTAAATTATTAAACATCAGGAAAAAGAGTTCAGGAAGAAATAATACTGGAAAAGTTGTCGTAAGACATCAAGGCGGAGAACACAAAAGATTTATAAGGAAAATTGATTTCAAGAGAAATAAGTTTGAGACAGTTGGCCGGGTTGTTTCTATTGAGTACGATCCAAATAGAACAGCTGACATTGCTCTTATTCACTATGCGGATGGAGAAAAAAGATATATAATTGCGCCTTCGGATATAAAGATAGACGATAAGATTATTGCTGGTAAAAACGTAGACGTAAAAGCAGGGAATGCATTACCCCTAAATACTTTACCTGTTGGGACAATAGTTCATAATGTTGAACTTGCTCCGGGACATGGCGGAAAAATTGCGAGGGGGGCCGGAACAGGAGCAGTAGTTCAAGCAAGAGAAGGGGAATATGTTCATTTAAAACTTCCTTCAGGAGAAGTAAGAAAAATCAGAGGAGAATGCATGGCAACGGTTGGAGCAATTTCTAATGTTGATTGGAAGAATGAATTCTTTGCAACAGCGGGAAGAAAAAGAAGAATGGGAATAAGACCAACTGTTAGAGGAGTTGCTCAGAATCCAAGATCCCACCCGCATGGAGGAGGAGAAGGCAGATCCGGAATTGGCATGAGTACGCCAAAGACATATGCAGGACGGCCTGCGGTTGGAAAAACCAGAAATCCGAAGAAATATTCGAATAAATATATACTTAAAAAGAGAGGTAAAAATAAATAAAAAATGAAAAATCAAATCTCAAAAATAAAGAACGAAAAAAGATTTAAGATCTTATCTATAATTTTTAATTTCGACTGGAAGGAGCGATATGGCAAGATCAACTAAAAAAGGTCCATTTGTCGATCCAAAATTAATGAAAAAAGTTATGGTTCAGAAAAATACCGGAGATAAATCCGCTATTAAAACATGGGCAAGAGCATGTCAGATTCCGCCGGATTTTGTAGGTCATAATTTTTCAGTTCATAACGGAAGAAACTTTATAAATGTATTTGTAGTTGAGGGAATGGTGGGACATCGTCTTGGAGAATTTTCTCCGACAAGAACATTTAGGTCCCACGGAAGAGTGGTAGCAAGGGAAATAAGCAAGACATAATGAATAAATACCAATATCAAATTTCAAATATCAAATTATCCAATAAGAATTCCAAGATTGGATATTGGAAATTGGTATTTATTGGTAGTATTACGACCGGAGGGAGTCTATGCAAGTAATAGCAAGAATAAAAGAAGTAAGAACATCACCTAGAAAGATGAGATTAGTAGCTGATTCAATCAGAAATCTAAGCTTGCCTGAAGCGCAAGATGCGCTGTCTGTTATTGATAAAAAAGGAGCATATGATTTAAGAAAAGCGTTAAAGAGTGCGGTTGCAAATGCAGTTAATAATGCAAATCTTGATAAATCAAATTTGAAGATTGCGAGAATTGATATCTCAGAAGGGATGCCTTTAAAAAGATATCATCCGTCAACAAGGGGAAGAATTCATCCATACCAAAAGAGAAGCAGCAGCGTAAGAATTGTTTTAGAAGAGAAGGTAGTGTCAGTTCCGGTAATTCCAGCTAAATCAGAAGACAAGAAAGGAGAAACGAATTCCTAATTGATCTAATTATTCTAATTAACCTAAGCGTTTAGAAATTAGAAATTGGAAATTGGAAATTTTCAGGATATGGGTCATAAAGTAAATCCAAAATTATTTAGATTAGGTCCTGTATATAACTGGGAAAGCAGATGGTTTGATGACAAGAATTATGCTGCAACACTTCTTGACGATTATCATTTGAGACGTGCGATAGTTGAAAGATTAAAAATGGCCGGAGTTTCAACTGTTGAAATTGAGAGATCGATTAATTCTTTAAGAGTTACGGCTTATGTTTCAAAACCCGGAATTGTTATCGGCAGAGGCGGAGCAGGACTTGAAGAATTAAAGAAGTTTCTAGTAGAGCTTCTTTCTAAAAATAATAAAGGCCTGCCGGCCGGCAAGGCAGGAAAGGCTCTTCCAAAAATGGACATAAGGATTGAAGCAATTAAAGAACCTAATCTTGATGCATATTTAGTTGCAAAGAATATCTCAGACCAGCTAGCTAGAAGAATGCCTGCAAAAAGAGTAATGGGACAAGCGGTTGAAAGAGCTATGGGGTCCGGAGCACGGGGAGTAAGAGTAGTTTTGTCAGGAAGAATCGGAGGAGCTGAAATTGGAAGAAGAGATAAAATGCAGCAGGGAACAGTTCCACTCTCAACTATAAGAGAGCATGTAAGTTTTGCAAGCGTTCCATCGCTTACTAAAAAAGGATATATCGGAGTTAAAGTTTGGATAAATAAGGAAGAGGAATAGGATGAATAAATACCAATATCAAATTTCAAATATCAAATTAACCAATAAAAGTTCGAACATTGGAAATTGGGAATTGGGAATTGGAAATTCTCGACTGGAAGGAGAGCTATGCTAACACCAAGAAGAGCAAAATTTAGAAAACAATTTAGAGGAAACTTAAAAGGAGATGCACATAAAGGTACTGAGGTATCTTTTGGTGATTATGGACTTGCGACGGAGCAAACAGGCTGGATTAGCGCACGGCAGATTGAGTCAGCAAGAAGAGCTATAACACATTATACTTCGCGCGGAGGACGTGTCTGGATTAGAATTTTTCCGGATAAACCAATCAGCAAGAAACCGCCTGAGGTAAGAATGGGCGGAGGAAAAGGGGACGTTGCAGAATTTGTAGCACCCGTAAAAACAGGCAGAATGCTTTTTGAAATGGCCGGAGTATCCCGGGAAACAGCACATGCTGCATTGCGCCTTGCATCACATAAGCTAAGCGTTAAAACAAGAATAGTAGATAAAGGATAAATTATTATGAAAAAAGATTTAAAAGAAATTGCAGCAAAGTCGGATAAAGAATTAAAAGAAACTCTTGCGGCGAAAAGAGAAGAATTATTTAAGCATAATTTGGATAACAAACAAAACAAGCTTAAAAATACACGTGTTATTTTTAACACAAGAAAAGAACTTGCAAGAATATTAACTCTAATTAGAGAAAGGGAGCTGGCAGCGGTCAAGACTCCAAAAGTCTCAGAGGAGGTAAGCAAATAATTATGAAAACATTTGAAGGAATTATAGTGTCCAATGCCATGAATAGAACGGTTGTAGTTGAGGTAACCAGAAAAACTCCTCACCCGCTCTATAGAAAGCTTATTAAAAGAAGTAAAAAATATAAAGTAGATACAGCAAACTTTGAGCTAGCCGTTGGAAACAAAGTGAGAATTGTGGAAACAAAGCCAATTTCAAGAAATAAATTCTTTAAAGTATCTGAGATTATTAGCACAAAAGAAAAGATAATAGTAAAAAAAGAAGCTCATGAAGAAATTACCGAAATAGCAGCAGACTCCGCCAAAGACTTTGCCGAGCCAAAGAAAGAGAAAAAACCAAAAGCAGTTCGAAAGACAGCAAAGAAGGAGAATAAATAATGGTACAACATAGAAGTATATTAAAAGTTGCAGATAATTCAGGGGCAAAATCACTTTTGGTGATTCAAGCCCGGAATGGCTCACGGAGAAAATTCGGCTACATAGGGGATGTTATAAAATGTGTAGTTAAGGAAGCAAGTCCGACGGGGCAAGTAAAAGAATCTGACATGGTTGAAGCTGTACTTGTCAGATCCAGAAAAGAATACAAGAGAATGGACGGTTCTTATATAAGATTTTCAGACAATGCAGCTGTTTTGATTGATAACAGAAAAGATAAAAACCCAATCGGAACCCGTATTTTTGGACCAATTGCCAGAGAAGTTAGAGACCGTGGGTTTTTGAAGATATCAAGCATGGCTATAGAGGTGTTATAATATGAAACTTAAGAAAAACGACGAAGTTATAGTTGTAATAGGAAAAGATAAGGGAAAGAAAGGAAAGATTGAAAGGGTAATCTTAAAAGAGAACAAAGTTTTGATTCCCGGAGTTAATCTTTATAAGAGACATTTTAAATCTAAGCTTCAGAACAAACCTTCTGAAATAATTGAAATTACAAAACCAATGCCTGTAAGCAATGTTGCTATGATTTGTCCAAATTGCCATAAAGAGACAAGAATTGGTTATAAAATTGATAATAAAGAAAAAATAAGAATTTGTAAGAAATGCAATAAGAAAGTTTAAAATTATGGAAAATTTAATGACAAAATATAATACAAAAATTGCGAAAGACCTTCAAAAAGAGTTGGAGATTAAGAATTCTCTCGCTACTCCAAAGCTCATGAAGATTGTGGTTAACGTGGGAATTAAAGATGCACTTGCAGATAAAAAAAATGTTGATGTTGCAGTTTCAATTCTTTCTCAGATTACCGGACAAAAACCAAAAGTAACCAGAGCCCGCAGATCTATTGCAACTTTTAAGCTCCGGGAAGGAGATAAGATCGGGGCAGCAGTAACTTTGAGAGGAAAAAGAATGTATGATTTTTATGAAAAATTAGTTGGGATAGTCCTTCCCCGTATCAGAGACTTTAGGGGAGTATCTCCTAAAAGCTTTGACGGACGCGGAAATTATTCACTTGGATTTCAAGAGGCAATTGTTTTTCCCGAAATTGACCCTTCTAAACTGGAGAGAAACCAGGGACTTGAAATAACAATTGTTACATCAGCAAAAGATAATAAAGAGGCTGAAAGTTTACTAAGGGCACTGGGTATGCCCTTCCAAAAATAATATGGCAAAAACATCAAATACAGTTAGCGCTCAGAGAAAACCAAAATTTAGCACCCGAGCTAAAAACATCTGCAATATTTGCGGAAGAAATAGATCTTTCATGAGAAAATTCGGAGTATGCAGAATTTGTTTTAGGGAATTGGCTTCGAAAGGAGAGTTACCGGGCGTTGTAAAAGCCAGCTGGTAGTTCAATAGGCATAATATGAATCATTCAGTATCAGATTTTATAATTAGAATTAAAAACTCGGCACTTGCAAGGCGGCATGAGGTAGATTTACCTTATTCAAATATAAACAAAGCAATTGGAAAAGTTTTGCAAAAAGAAGGTTTTCTAGAAGAAATAAAAGAAACAAAAAACGGCAACATAAAAGAACTTCATGCTGTCATAGCATACGAAAAGAGAAGTCCTGTTCTAGGTGATGTAAGGATAGTTTCAAAACCATCTCTTAGAGTTTATAAACCATCAAAAAATATTATAGGCATTGAAAGAAAAGGCAGACATAAAGTAGTTATATCTACAAGCCAAGGCGTAATGTCCGGTAAGGACGCCAAAAATAAAGGATTAGGAGGAGAAATTTTGTTCGAAATTTGGTAGTTCGAAACTCACCATAAATAGAACAAAAAAATTGTACAAATATGTCAAAAATAGCTAAAATACCAGTAGAAATAGTAGAAGGAACACAAGTTGTTATAGAAAATAACAATGTAAAGGTAGCAGGTCCTAAGGGAAATCTTATGTTTGGTGTTCCAACCGGTGTTGGTGTAAGGATAGAGAACGGAAAAGTTCTTGTTTCTCAAACAGAGGATGGAGACAGGGCAAAAGCATTATCAGGGCTTACCAGAGCTTATATTGCGAATATGGTAACAGGAGTTACAAAAGGATTTGAAAAAAAACTTGAATTAACAGGAGTCGGATACAGAGCACAAGCGGCTGGAAATGTGATAACTTTATCTGTTGGATATTCTCATCCTGTAAAAATAACAGCAGATCCAACGATTACATTTGCAGTAGAAGAAAACGTTATTAAGATTGCAGGATCAGATAAGACTTTAGTAGGTGACATTGCAGCAAAAATAAGAGCTGTAAGGCCTCCGGAGCCTTATAAAGGAAAAGGAATTAAATATCAAGGTGAATATATAAGAAGAAAAGTTGGAAAAGCAGCTAAAGCTGTAGGAGTTAAATAAATATGAATTTTACAAAGACAAGAAGACAACTTAGAACAAGATCAAAGTTAAAAGGAATCACAAAGAGGCCAAGACTTTCTGTATTCAGGTCTAATAAATATATTTTTGCTCAGCTTATTGATGATGTAAAAAACGAAACTATCGTTGGAGTTTCTGAAAAGAGCTTAAAAGTAACCGGTACAAAAACAGATAAGGCAAAAGCTTTAGGCTTGCTCCTGGCAAGTAAGGCGAAAGCAAAGAAGGTAACAAAAATTGTTTTTGACAGAGGAAGTTACGCATATCATGGTAGAGTTAAGAGTATTGCAGAAGGACTAAGGGAAGGAGGACTGGAATTCTAAAATGGCAGATGCTAATTTTACAAATCAATACGACAAGCCAAAAAGTGAATTTGAAGAAAAAATAGTTCAAGTTAACCGTGTATCTAAAAAAACAAAAGGTGGAAATAAGATTGGATTCTCAGTTTTAGCTGTTGTAGGAGATGGAAAAGGAAAAGTAGGAGTGGGGCTTGGAAAAGCACCCGATGTCGCATCAGCGATCAGGAAGGGAGTTTTGATTGCTAAAAAACATTTTGTGGCAGTCCCAATTATAAATGGCACAATTCCATTTGAATACAATATAAAATTAGGTGCTGCTAAAATCTTACTTAAGCCGGCGCCTCCCGGATCAGGTGTTATTGCCGGAGGAGCAGTAAGAAGCGTTGTAACAGCAGCCGGAATTCACAACATCTCTTCGAAAGTATTAGGAACAAAAAACCAGGCAAGTAATGTTTATGCAACGATTGAAGCTCTAAGACTTTTGTCTGAAAGATACAATAGAGAAGAAGAAAGGAATAACCCATCCGGGGTAAAGAAATAATGGCACTTCATAGCTTAGTAAAAATTAAAGACAATAGTAAAAAAAGACTGGGACAAGGTCATGGCTCTGGTAAGGTAAAGACATCAGGGAGGGGCACTAAAGGACAAAAAGCAAGAAATAAAGTTCCTGTTTATTTTGAAGGAGGAGCACTTCCTTTAATTAAAAGACTTCCATATAGACGGGGAAAGGGAAGAAATAAAAGCTTTAGAAAAACTCCTTTAATAGTAAATATAAAATATCTAAATATATTGCCAAAAAATGCTACAGTAGATATTGACTCTTTAATTAAGGCAAGAATTGTAAAAGAGGCTGACGCAAAAGAATTAGGTGTTAAGATATTGGGAGACGGAGAAATAAATCAAGCTTTAGTTATTAAACTCCCTATTTCAAAAGGTGCAGCAAAAAAAATTGAAAAAGCCGGCGGCCGCGTCGAAAAATAAATGGAAAACCTTTTAAGATTATTTAGAAATAGTTTTAAAGCACCGGACGTAAGAAGAAAGATTTTATTCACAGGTTTAATTCTTATAGTGTTCCGGATCTTCGCACACATACCTGTTGCAGGAGTTAACATAACACAATTAAAAGCCCTTTTCGCAGAGAATCAATTCCTCGGGCTTTTAGATATTTTCTCAGGTGGAACTTTAGCCAATTTTTCTGTTATGGCTTTGGGTTTAAATCCTTATATCAACGCTTCTATTATCATGCAGCTTGGCGCTTTAGTTTTTCCTAAGCTTGAAGCTCTCCAGAAAGAAGGAGAATCCGGAAGACAGAAAATAAATCAATACACGAGATTTCTGACTGTTCCTCTTGCGGCACTGCAGTCTGTGGGAATGTTTGCTCTTCTTAAGAGTCAGGGAATTGTAGCACTCAATAACCCTGTAGAGATCATTTCTTTTATCGTAACTATGACAGCGGGTACAGTATTTTTGGTTTGGCTTGGAGAGTTAATTACGGAAAAAGGAGTAGGAAACGGAATATCATTCCTTATTTTTGCAGGAATTGTAAGTAGAATTCCTGTTACCTTTGGTCAAACTGTCTCAACAACTTCATCTCAGAATCTATTTAATGTACTAGGTTTTACCGTCATGGGAATTTTGGTTATCGGAGCAATCGTTCTTATAAATGAAGCCACAAGACAAATTCCTGTTTTTTATGCAAGAAGGGTTAGGGGAAACAAGATGTACGGCGGACAATCGACGCATCTTCCCCTGCGCTTGAATCAAGCAGGAGTAATTCCGATTATTTTCGCTGTTTCACTCCTACTTCTTCCAAGCCTTTTTGCCAATTATCTAGGTGCCTCTTCAAATGAAGCTTTAAGGAACTTTGCAGCTCAAGCCTCAATCTGGTTTAATCCAGATGGCCTTTTCTATAATGGTTTATACTTCTTATTAGTGGTTGCTTTTACATTTTTCTATACTGCTGTTGTGTTTAACCCAAAAAAGATTTCAGAAGAAGTACAAAAATACGGAGGTTTTATTCCCGGAATCAGGCCTGGCAGCCCAACTGCTAAATATCTTACTTTTATTTTAAATAGAATAACTATTACGGGAGCAATATTTTTAGGACTTATTGCGGTTCTTCCTTCAGTTGTTAAATCCATTACAGGAGTTCAGACTTTAATTTTAGGAGGAACAGGAATTTTAATTGTTGTGTCAGTTGTTCTGGAAACCATAAAATCAATTGAGGCGCAGCTTGTAATGAGAAATTATGAAGGCTATGAAAAGTAACAGGAGGTGTTTTAAATGAGAATAATTTTAATTGGAATTCAAGGAGCCGGTAAGTCAACGCAGGGAAATATTTTATCTAAAGAATTAGGTATACCATATTTATCAACAGGACATATTTTCCGGGAGATGGCTAAGGAGAAAACCAAGATTGGCCGGTATATAAAAGAGGTTATGAATTCGGGAGCTTTAATTCCGGATCATAAGACACTTGAAATTGTTTCTGAATATCTTAAAAGACCTGAATATGACAAGGGTTATATTATGGATGGATTTCCAAGAACTATAACTCAAGTTGAAGCTTTTGAAAACGGAGTAGACAAGGTAATTTATCTTAATATTTCTGACAGAGAGGCACTCTGGAGATTATCTTACAGAGCTGATGATAGAGAGGACGAGACTCTTAAGGCCATCAGAAAGAGAATACAGCTTTTTCATCAAGTTACAGAGCCTGTTATTGAGCACTATAGGAAAAAAGGTATTCTGGTTGAGCTTAATGGAGAAAAACCTATTGAAGAAATCTCTAAAGAAATTCTCCATAAGATTAAGCAATAATGAACCTAGAGGCAGAAACAGATCATGAATCTGTCCAACCAAGACCAACAGCCTTTGTAATAATTGGGCCTGAAGGATCTGGAAAAACTACTCAGGCAAGACTATTGGCTGGAAAGCTGAACAGGCCATTGATTGTCGTTAGTGATTTGTTAAGAGAGAGAGCTAGAGATGATCCTGGGGAAATTGGACAAGCATG
>ERZ1292632.3061-Hain-H43-01um-R2-3061-length-13209-cov-24_pt1 | contig 10202 bp, 9 predicted proteins | sample MGYA00564407_ERZ1292632 | MGnify/ENA primary metagenome ERZ1292632 (study PRJEB36523, sample SAMEA6512637) | groundwater metagenome | collected 2019-01-08 | study: AquaDiva: Metagenomics assemblies of 32 groundwater samples | reverse complement strand
GTAACAACGCCCGCTCAGAGGCTTAGTTTCTGAGACAGCCCGACGTCGACCCGGTTCGAGGCGTGGCCTCGTAACTGAGACGAGCAACTCCTCGGTGCTCATGATAAGGTGTAAGAGGCTGGTAACAACGCTTGCGCAGAGGCCTAGTTTCTGCGACTATCTCGTCGAGAAGGAGAGCCCTGACTACGCCGTGGTGACAATGCCCGCGCAACGGCCTCGTAGTTGCGACAGAACTGGGTCAAGGTGGACGGCTGATTCTCAGTCTTCACACGATATCCAGGTCCAGGTGTCGGGCCATGATTCGTCAGCGGTGACAACTTGTCGGCGGACATCGCCAAGTGGTGCGTCAAGCAGCACGGACCAACCGTGCTGCGTTTCGACAATAGCGGTCACTGCGTGAATCTTGTCAGGGCCGAAGACGGCGACCTTCCGCGTCGAGCTGAATTGATAGATCTCGCGCGGGTCCTCACGCCGGACGAGACTTCGTGTCTCGGTCCTCATGACTTCTCTCCGATATCGTGTGCGAGAAGAACAGAGTGAACGGCCGCATGGCGAGCGGTTTGTGCAACGTCAAACGCCTGTTTGATAGCGTGGAGCGTCTGGCGCGACCGTATCCAGAGTTCCTCGGGTAAAGCGTCGGGGTCGGCCGCAAACGCGCGATCGATCTCAGTCGCTATGTCACAATAACCGGCGAGAAGCTCAAGGAAGGCGAGCCATACTGCGTCCGTACGCAGCTCGAGTTTGCGATTTGCTTCGGTTCGGACAGCGAAGAAGAGCGCTGCTTCGCGTACGAGGAGCGGCTTCGCGCGCCACAGCTCAAGGAACGTTCGGACCTCGCGCCGCTTGCTCAAGTCGAGTGCCACAGCGGGAAGCTAGCACACAATCAAGGTGAGTTGTGCTAGCATAACGGTCAATGGAAAAGGATCTGACCGAACGCGAGAAGGCGCGAGCGCCGGGGTGATCGCTCAGTGCCTGCTCAGGAACGGCAACGTTGAGCTCGTAGCGTTTGTATCGGTACAGTGGGCGGCGACGGGCATCCGGCTTACGCGCAACGATGGTACAGCGTGGCAGGTCGTGAAGGTCTTCACGCAGTTCGACCTGTGTTACTTCGCCGACCGTCAGGGCCGTTCGACGATCGCGACCGCGATTGGACCGCGGCAATGGCGAGTGCACAACGAGTAGCGAACCACGCTACTTGCCCTCGTTGTAGCATAACTATTGGCAAGCTGGTAGGGTCGGACCGTGGCTCGTGACCCGATCGAAACGCGCGCGCATACAGCAACACCGCTCACGGACACGAACGACTCGCCGACGGGGTCGTCGTTCCTCGAAGCAATAAAGGACGCGTTTGTTGAACGCCTGACGGCGTTCTTCGCGAAAAATACCATCAACGCGGACCGCCGGACGGAAGCCCCGACCATCCGGAAGTACGCGGCAGGCTTCGGCGTGGGCGAGGACCCGTACACGACGTTCCAGACGATCGTGCAAGAGTTCTCAGACGTCGCCGAGCGGCTCCCGCACATCGCCGTGCTCGCGGCGACGGGTACCGAGAAGGCGCTCTCGGTCGGTCGACCGCTCGTCGCAACGGTCCAAGACCCGCCACGGGTGACCGGGACGGTGACCGAGCCCTTTGCGTTGCCGGGTACGGCGCGGGAGGTCCGCACGCTGACCGTTCTCACGGCGTCGAGCACGTACACCTTTATCGTCGACGGAGAGGCTGTCACCGTCGTGACGACCACAGGCACGACCGCAACCGCCGCAGCGGCGATCGCGACCGCAGTCCGCGTGCACGAGACGTTGAGCCTGCTCTACGACGCGGTGGCGTCGAACGCAGTCATCACGCTGACTCACCGTGACGCAGGTACCGCTTTCGTGTTGGTTGCAGCAACAGCGGCGACGCTGTCCGCTGCGCTCGTCACGCCCGCGGGAGTCGCGACGGCCGACGGCGTCCTCGCCGTCCGAACGACACCGAACGGGCGCGACGCCGTGACCTCGCGGTTCACGTTCCAGGCAGGCGCCTTCCCGACCACGGCGCCGGTGACCGCGGCGACCGCCGCGGGCGTCGCGAGCGCGATCTCGAGCCAAGCTCTCCACGTGCTCGCGCGGAGCGTGGTCAGCGGTGCGAGCAACGCGCTCGAGCTCCGGTGTGCGGATCCGACACCCAACGAGGTCGAGGTCATCCCCGCGGGGACCGGCGACGTCGCGGCGACCTTGGGGCTCGCGGTGCTCGGGAGCGCCGCAGTCGGCTGGGCGATCACGGTCAACGCGGCTGCGGGAACAGCGACGCTGACGGCGTCGGCGGGCACGCCGTTCTCAGGCGCCGCCGCAGGGCGCTACGTGACGCTCGCCGGCTGGACGGAATCGACCAACGATGGTCGTTTTCTCGTCACTGCGGTCGGAGGTGGTGGGAGCTCGCTCACGTTCGTCAACACGGACGCCGTCGCGGAGACCTACACGACCGGGGCCGCGCCCACGTGGTTCGTGGGCCTCCGAGACGACTGGACGAACGTGGCGCGGCCGGTGAAGCACCGCTACGTTGGACCGGCGGCGGACCTCACCGTCGACCTCGAGGTTTACGCAGAGGACCCGAACGCACGGCGCGAGCTCCTCGACCTTGTGTGGTCCTTCATCGGGTTCTTCGCGGAGGAGTCCCACTTCACCTGGTACGGTCGCTCGGTCTTCGACGAGACCATCCTCGACGAATGGCTCCAGATCTCGCTCGGTCGCGCGTCGGGCGCCGCAGGGGACCAGGACTTCCCGCGCGCGGGCGACGAGAAGGTGCGGATCTACGCGACGCGGTTGACCGTTCCCGTCGTGGCCATCCGCTACCGTGACCGTGAGGTCACCGTCCTCACCGGTCCCCGCACCAGTCAGTCCTGGACGCTCCAGCCGAGCGACCTCACCGAGGACCCGACGCTCCCGACGCCCTCCTGATGCCCTAATAGCAGTTACGGCGGAGAATCGAGGGTTTCCGCAGCCCGGGATTTGGCAGCGGCACCCAAATCCCGGGGTCGATCGTCCACCGCGAACTCAAGCCGGTGAACGTCCCGCGAGGCCCTGCGGGGGTCCCGCGTTCAGGGCGATGGAGCCTCTTGCGGGTGTTATGGGCGGGGATGGCGCTCACGATCTCCACCTACGTCGACCCGGGGGTTTACCAAGGCGAGGTCATCGGTCCCGGAGCGGGCGCCCCGGCAACGCAACCGATGGTGACGGGCATCGTCGGCGTCGGCCAGCGGAACAAGCGGACGACGAACGAAGCGGTCCGGCGAGGCTTTGTCGAGGCCGCCGCGCTCCGGATGCAGGCGCCGCACACCGGCACGGGCGTCACGACAGACTCGATCACCGCACCGACGAACGGCATCCAGACGCTGACCATCGCCGCGGCGGCGTTCCCGGACCCGACAACGGACCTGTCGATCATCGGCGCGACGCTGACCATCCGCGGTGCGGCGAATGGACCAAACAACGGCTCGTTCGTCATCGTCGGTCGGCCAGGCGCGACGCAGCTCCAGTACCTGAACACGCTCGGCGTCGTGGAAGCGAACTTCGCCGGGACCTACTCGGTGCCCGCACGGGCCGAAGTCGAGAGCGTGGCAGCGGGGCCAGCCTACACGCCCGTCCGCGCCGACCGGCGCTTGTCGAGCTCGACCCTCTACCGAAACGCCATCGCTCTCGCCGACTCGTTCCTCTCGTTCGCGACCGCGACAGACCTCGGCGCTGCAGGTCCCTTTGCACTCGCGACGAGCACCCAGGTCCACGCTGCCGTCGCAGGCGACTTGGCGGGCGGTCCTCCGACGACGTTCCCCGGACCGATCACGGTCCCGTCACCGAATGTCTTCGGTCGCGACTTCCGCCTGTCCGTCGACGTGGCCGCCAACTGGGACGGCGGCGACGTCATCATCAACGCGACGAGCGCCGCGGGAGCGGTAATCACGCTCACCTGGAACGCTGCGGCCATCATCGCCGCAGGCGTAGCGGCCATCGGCCCGACGACTATCGCAGGCGCTGGGCTCGCCAACCCAGTCGCGGCCATCTCCACCATCACGAAGAGCCTCGTAGGCGCAGCGCCGACGGCGTCGGTGACGCTCTCGGCGCTTGGCGAGACGAACGCCTTCGGTCTCGAGATGGACGGCCACACACCGTTGACGATCGCCCTCAAGGACCGCCGCGCGCTCTACCTCGACCCCTTCGGCTCGACTGGCCTGACAGGTGCTGTTGCAGCCGCGGATGCAGTGACGGGCGTTGCAGGCGTGAATATCTTTCCCCTCCGGCAGCCGGTCGCTGCTCTCGCCCCGCGCGTCTGGTTCTCCGTCGGCTACAACGTCTCCGTCGTTCCCGGTGGTACCGGCGCGGTGACGATCACTGGCCTCGACGCTCTGGGCGCGATCGTTTCAGACGTGTTCACGCCGGTCGCAGGTCTTCCGCTTGGAGCAGCGGAGTCGGTCGCGGGCGTGGGCGGGCAGCTCTTCACGACGTTCACGAGCGTCTCGTTGAACATAGACGGAAACGTCTCGGCTGGTTCGTTTGCCATCGGAGCAGCCGCAGCCGCTGCCGCTCAGAACGTAACGTCGCCGCAGAGCGGGAGCACACTGCCGGTCTTCGGTTCGGTCGTGTGGGGTGGGATGGACCTCGGCGTCGCAGCCGAAATCAGAACGGAGCTCGCGGCGGTGACCCGCGCCGAAGCGGCAGCGGGCATCAACACAGCACTCGTGAACGCGACGGCGCTCGGCTACGGGACGGCCTACACCTGGGCGGCACGGGACAACGGCGCCAACTTGCAGATGGTCTCGCCGCTCACGCCCGCGTCGGCGACGGCGTGGACGAGCGACGTGCGCGTGTTTCCCGCATTCGCGGCGAGCGCAAGCACGACGCTCTTCGGGTCGGCGAGTGAGGACGCACGGTGCTTCATCCAGGTCGCGACGACGGTCTGGTCGGCAGCGGCGACGTACACGCTCGACTACGTTCGCTTCACGTCGGACTCCGACACGCTCGGGACGTCGACGACGTCGGTGCAGTCGGTCGCCCGCATCGGGTCCCTCCCGGGGCAGGGCAACTTCGTCGAGAGCACGGACTGGCGCCTCGTCGGCACGACGACGCTCGACTGGTCCCTCGACAGCGCGCCTGCGCTCGACTCGATCGCGCAGGGGCCGGGCTTCGGCGTCTCGGTGAACGACTCGGTCGTCGTGTCGGTCGATGGCAAAGAGAACGTCACCGTCGACCTGTCGCAGACGATGATCGGCGCTGAGGCCGTCCTGCCCGGGTTCTTGCCCGGACTCGGGACGGCGACCGCAGCGCAGCTCGCTGCGGTCATCAACGCAGTGGTCTCGGCGGACGTGAACTACGGCCCGCGCTACCGTGCGATCGCGAGCACCCAGACGGTGAGCGGCGCGACGGTCCTCCGGCTGACTTCGCCGACCGAGGGCATCGGCGGGAGTGTCTCGGTCAGCGCACCGAGCGCGGCGAGCGCCTTCCCCGCGCTCTACGGCACGGTCACCTCGCCGGTCTCGGCCGTCGGTTCTGGCTCGCGGCCGGCGACGGGCGCCGACTACTTCGTGAGCTACGACCAGCTCCGGCCCTCGACGGACTACGCGGTCCAGAAGCGCTTCTTCACGCGCGAGTCGGCGGAGGGCGACATCGGCGTCGGTGGTTCGACCAACCCACTCGCAACCGCGGTTGCGCTCGCCTTCGACAACGGCGCGCCGACGGTCGTCACCGTCCAGGTCCGGGACTGGTCGGACTCTGCGCCGGCGACGACCTACACGCCGACGCGGACGCAGTGGCGCGCCGCGCTCGACGCCGTCGGGCGAACGGACACCGTCACGGACGTCGTCGCGCTGACGACGGACCTCGCGGTCCAGACGGACCTCAAGGATCACATCGAGGCGCACTCAAGTCCAACACGCAAGCGCTACCGGCGCGGCTGGTTTGGTCTTCCTGCGGCGACGGCTGCTGGCGACCGCGACACGCCGAGCTCGTTCGTGTACATCGCCACTCGCACTCTGCAGGTGGCGGGTGATTCCGTCGCGCGGGGGCGTCTCATCCTCGTGGCTCCGCCGCAGCAGGCGGGCGTCCAGCGGGACGTCACGCTCGAGGATGGTTCAACGCAAACTCTGACCCTCGGGTCAGAGTACATCGCAGTCGCCGCCGCCGCACGGCAGTCGGCGCTCACGTCACCGGCCTTCTCGTGGACCAAGCGCACGGTCACCGGCTTCACGACCAGCTTCATCACCGCAGCGTGGGCGGACGCCGAACGACAGACCATGTCGTCGCAGGGCGTCTTCGTCGTGACCTACGACGCAGGCCTCTTTGTCATTCGAGACGGCGTCACGACAGAAGGCGGCGGCGCCTCACGCGCGGCGTTCCTCTACCCGTCATGCTCCTCGCAGAAGGACAATGTGACGCGGAAGGTCGACGCGGCGCTCGACAGCCAGCTTGTTGGAGTCGTTCCGACGAGCCTCGCCGACTTCATCATCGACATCAAGCTCATCGTCCTCGACGTCGTCGCCGGTGAGATTGCAGCCAAGGCGATCGCACCCTTCACCTCGGCGGACGGAACGACGAACAGAGCGCCCGATATCAGTACCGACGTCGCTGTCCGCCGTGACCCGAACGACCCGACCCGCTTCTACTTCAAATATGCCTACAATTTGAGGTATGCTGCGTTGCGGTTGCTCGGCGAGTTTTCTGTCGACAACCCTCTCGCGGTAACTGTCTGAAATCATTGGGGAAACCGTGGTGGGCGCGAATCGTTCGAGAATGAGTGGACAGTGGGATAGCGGGCCGGCTATCCACACGACTTGTGCTCGATCCTCGAACGAAAGTCTGTACGCGTTGCCACATCGAGAAGCCCTACGAGAACTTCCGTCTGGACCAGCGGATGCGTTCCGGCCGAACTTCCTGGTGCCGCGACTGCTTTGTCGTCAACGAAAAGGAACGAGGGCTCAAGCGTCGCAAGTCCGACAAGATCGGACGTCCACCGAAGCAGATCATCAAAGGCGAACTGACCTGCGGTACTTGCAAGCTCTCAAAGCTTGTTGGGGAATTCGCGAAGGAAGCTGCTACACCGACCGGGTACCGGTCGCGCTGTCGTACTTGCGACAGTATCGCCGCGCAGGAGTTCTACAAACAGAATCGCAAGAAACGTCTGGCAAATACCAAACGTTGGCGGAAGGCCAACGCCGCATACTATACAGTGTGGAAACGCAATGCGGAGCGGGAACGGAAACAGCGCAATGTCGGTTATCGCATCGCCTGTCAATTGCGTGCGCATCTCAGCAACGCAGTACGACGGCGTCTCAACGGGAAAATCGGAGCACGGAAAGGTGCGTCCGCCGTACGCGATCTTGGGTGCACGATCATCGAGCTCATGGTCTGGCTCGAGGCGCGTTTCACGCCGGGCATGACCTGGGACAACTACGGCGAGTGGCACATCGACCACGTCCGGCCGCTGGCCTCGTTCGATCTAACCGACGTCGAACAATGCAAGGCGGCCTGCCACTACTCGAATCTCCAACCGCTCCGGGCCAGGGACAACATGGCCAAGGGCGATCGCTTTCCGTTTCCGTTGTGAGGTATTAGCCGATGGCCATCGTTACCCCTCCAAATACCCTGGTTGCCCTGACCCATGCGCTGATCATCCGGAAGAAGGGAGGCGTTGACATCGGGTGCGTCAACGACTGGACGCCGAGGCAGAACCGGGACCTCGCCGAGGTCTACGAGTTCGGGAACGCCACGGAGCCGGTCGAGGCAGGCGAGCCGTTCGAGATCGAGCCGGGCAACGTGCGCGGGCAGCAGATCAACGTCCGGCGCTATGACCTTTACACGGCGATCATCGAGGAGATCTTCGGTGACCTCGCGCGCACCTTCAATTCGCTCGCCTCTCAGCGGGACCCGTTCGTCTTGTACGAGGAGTGGGACCCGCCGAACAATGGGGCAGGCTGGCGCTGGATCTACAGCAAGTGCTGGTTCGAGACCATCGGCCGGACCATGAGCACAACCGGCGACCGCATCGTGAACGTCGACGCGACCATCCGTTTCGCGACAAAGCGCCGCGTCCGGACCTAGCTCAGGCGCACACGAGTCGAGCCGAGCACAGCGCAGGCGTAGGTTACTATGGCTGTCTCGGTTCCCTTCCTCGACGCGCTCTCGAGCCCAAACCAAGCACTCTCGGACCTGGTACTCGAGCAGGCGGCCAAGCTCGGTCTGGCGCCGGAGGTTCTCGCCGGGATCGCCGGTGCCTTCAGCGGGACGAGCGGCGTTCCGAACACACGCGTCCGGCTGACGCACGCGCTCTCGCTTCGGTTCAACGGCCGTCTCGTGGCGGCTTGCCACCAGTTCGACCCGCGCTTTCGGCGGACCGTCGACCGCGAGTACGAGATCGACAGAAACGCGACCGGCCTACCGGCGGCGCACATCGGGCAGACGGGCGAAGGCGAAGCGACCCTCGGGCGCTACGACCTCTACTTCGCGCTCCTCGAGGAAACGCTCGGGACGAGAGAGATCATCACGCTCTGCGACCAGCGGAAGGGGTTCACGCTCCGCGAGACGTGGCGCGGGCCTGCGGGCATCCTCGGCGGCGGCGTTCGCGCCTACGAGTACCTCGACTGCTACTTCACCGACATCGGACGGACGCAATCGGCGACCGACGACCGAATCGTCAAGGTCCAGGCATCTCTCGTCTGGCGCGACCGGCGCCGGGTGCAGTAAGGTCGCCGCGTGACCAGCACCAGCAACGGCGACAGCAACGTCCGCAAGCATTCACTCCTCGACGAGACCGAGGCGATGTATCGGAAGACGTATCTCGACCAGGTCTTCCGGACCGGCGGCCGACGGTGGCTTCTTCGCACGCTCGAGGTCGAAGACGAGAACTGGGCGGATGGTCGCGTCGTGGGCGAGACGCTCTTTGCCGCCGGCGCCGGCCGGCGGGCGCCCATCATCTCCGCCGCGCTCCTCGCGATAGGCCCCGACACGCCAACGCCGGCCGGCGGCGGTGACGAGCCCCGCGAGACCGAAGCCGAACTCAAGCTCGACCTTGAGCTCCGGAAGGGGCTCATACCGGTCGAGGAGCTCTTCGCGCTCGAGCCGTCGGCAGCCGACCTCGTCAAAGACGCGCTCAAGGACCCGGCGACGCTCAAGCGTTGGCGGCGGGCGCAGGTGCTCGCGTGGTTCGAGTCGGGCGCCGTTCCCGCTGAGATCATCAGCCAGCTCTACAACGGGTACCTCTCGCTCCGGCTCAAGCGGACGCAGATGCTGGAGGCACTCGGCCCTTTCGAGATCAGTCCCCTTGGGGACGCGTTACGTCCTACGTCCTTGCGCGAAAAGGGGTCCTGATGAGCGACCCGTCGGTCCGTGCGATGACCTGGGCGGAGTGGTGCTTCGAGTACGAGGCGCTCGCTGTCAAGGAACGTGCGGAACGCGACGAGACTCTTTCACTCTTCGAGGCTGCAGCGAAGGTGTTTGCGAGGACGCTCATCTCGGTCCTCGGGCTCAACACGCTCGCCGCGCAGCCGCGAGACGCCAAGCCGGGTGACCCGCCCGCGTACCTGCCGCTCGTCTATGCGATCGGCCAGCCCGAGATACTCAAGGAGTATCGGGAGGCCGCTACACGAGCAGAGACCGCGGACGCATCCGTCGACGACAAGGCGTTTGATGCCTACTCGGATCAGATCCTCAAGCGCATCAAGTCGAGGCAAATGCCCACCGTCGGCGACCTCGAGCCTTCGGGCGACTGGCTCGACGACCCCGGAATGCAGGCGGAGCTCGCGCGCCTCGACATAGGCCTCCGTGACACCGCCGAAGGCCCGGTCCCTCACCACGGCCTCACTCCGCCGCCGGAGCCGGTGGTAGACGAGAACGAGCCCGACGCTGCTCTGGGGCTCTCAAGCTTCGGAGAGCACCGTGGCTGAGCTCGACCCGCACCAGCTCCAGCAGGTCGTGCTCCTCATCGAGCGTATCGCCGCCAACACGGACCGGCTTGCCAGCCGTCTGCACGTAGCCAACGAAGAGGCGAAGGGGATCCTCGAGAACACCCAGAAGCTCGGTGACACTGCGGAGACGACCGCGCGCCGCATCTACGGGATCGCTGCGGAGGTCGAGACGCTCTTCGAGCGCATCCATCGAGACGAGGATGTACGCATCGATTTCATGGGCGAGAAAATGGACAAGGTCATGGAGCGCTGGGACCGGCGCTGGCGAAGCTGGGG
>ERZ1292632.4369-Hain-H43-01um-R2-4369-length-10206-cov-52_pt1 | contig 10206 bp, 15 predicted proteins | sample MGYA00564407_ERZ1292632 | MGnify/ENA primary metagenome ERZ1292632 (study PRJEB36523, sample SAMEA6512637) | groundwater metagenome | collected 2019-01-08 | study: AquaDiva: Metagenomics assemblies of 32 groundwater samples | reverse complement strand
CGCGCCAGCGCCTTGGTCTAAAGAAAGCCGGTTACCGGCATAAGGTGAAAGTGGTATAATGCTGAAATACCTATGGATAACGCCACGAATGTACCATATAGGCAATAGCATAATGGGGCTTGACAGGATATATCGTGATTACAGGGCGTATATGCTAGATATGGTTAGTGGATAATCGGTAATAGAAAAACGAGCACCCCACCCCTACCCCCATTGTATATTCTTACTATAGGCAAAATATACACATATATACGTCCCCACCCACGGCGTACCACCATCCACTATCCCCACCCGCCACTACCCCTTTCTAATTTCTATAGTATAGTAAATTTTATCCATGACCCCCACCGACACCAAAGCTATAAAATGGGCAATTAAAAAATACTGGCAAACAAAGACCGACGAACAACTCGCTACTTCCCTCCACACCACCACTGACGTCATTACAAAGATGCGCCTTGAACAAAACCTCAAAGGTACCGAATCCCTCAAAGACTACTGTCGTCGCTATCTCTTGGAGATGACTGACCCCGAGAAGAAAGAATTTATGGCACGTCTTCCGGCAGAACTTATTTGGAGGATGGGAGAAGGCTCGCCGGCGACCAGTGGTGATATAAATATAAACACTGCACCAATCAGAATCGACATTACTCACGCACTAGAAACTATTTATGGAAAAAGAATTATTACTCAGCTGCCTGCAGATGGCGAAGGACGCCAACTCACCAGCGGATCAGGCGGATAACTTCCTCCCCGTGGGCTACGTTCCGTCCCCACGTCAGTGGCTTTTCCACGCCGCGTGCCGTGATGCCGATCTTCCCAACGGCCCTGTAGAAATTGGTATGGGTGGCGCGCGCGGTGGGGGTAAGAGCCACTCTATTTTTGCACAAGCCGCCTTGGATGACTGCCAGCGTGTACCTAAATTGAAAGCGCTGTTCATTCGTAAGACAGCAATCTCCGCAAAAGAGTCATTCGGCGACCTTATCGAACGCATTATTCAGGGGAAAGTTGCGTACAATATTTCAAACAATGTGATTGATTTTGCAAATGGTTCTCGGATTCTTCTTGGCGGGTTCCATTCGGAAGATGACATCGATAAGTACGTGGGGGTGGAATACGATTTAGAAGTTATTGAGGAGTTAAATCAATTGACAGAGGATAAACTTGAGAAATTAAAGGGATCACTCCGTACTTCTAAACAAAATTGGCGTCCACGGCTCTATGCGTCTTTCAATCCTGGCGGTATTGGGCATAATCTCGTCAAGGAACGCTTTGTGACTCCTAAAAAACTTCAAAAAGAGACAAAGACACGTTTTATTTCTGCTACGTACCTCGACAACTCCTACTTGAACAAGGAATACGTGGAATATCTCGAGGGATTGCAGGGAGACCTAGGGCGAGCATGGCGCGAGGGCGATTTCGACCTCTTTGCGGGGCAATTTTTTAAGGAATGGAGTGAGAAAATACACGTATGTCAGCCGTTTATGATACCGGGTGAATGGAATCGGTTCGCGGCGTTTGACTACGGACTGAATCACCCTCTTTCTCTCGGTTGGTATGCGGTATCTCCTGATAGTCAGGTATTTAAGTACCGGCAGTTGCATGGGTCGGGGATGACGTACACACAGGCGGCGGAGGAGTATACCTCCCTTACGATGCCGGATGAGAACGTGCAATATATTTCTTGTGACCCGGCTTTGTGGGCGAAGAAAGGGGAGAGGGAGGATATGCTTTCTGGTGCGGAGATATTCGCGCGGCGGGTGGGAGAATTGACGGGAAAACAGCCGCGGCTTATTAAGGCGGAGAACGCGCGGGTGACGGGATGGGGCGTGGTGCGTGAGTATTTGCGGCCGTATTTGGGACCCGATAATATCCTCACGGCGAAATTGCAGGTGTTTAGCACTTGTGGGGACACGATTAAATCAGCCCCGGAGCAGGTACACTCGGAGACGATACCAGAGGATATGGCGAAGCAGGATGGGGATGACTCGTGGGATGAAATTCGGTATGCTCTTATGTCTCGCCCCCGTCCTACCCATACTCCTGAGCAGATAGCGAAACGCGATTTCGACCAAGCGATGAAGCGGAAGAAGCAGCGGTTATCAACATCCTCCGCCTTGCGGTTTATGAAAGCGTGATAGTATTAATCCATTAACCACCACAGCATGAACAAAAAAGAATATCTCTATGGCCAAGATGCCCGCGACGCTATCCGAAAAGTTGCGACTTCTATCGGAGATACGCTTGGTAAAACACTTGGCCCAGCAGGAAGAAATTACCAGACGCCTGAAGGAATTACTAACGACGGAAAGTCCATCCTCGCTCACATACGATTCCCAAATGAATGCGAGGATAATGTATCCCTGGCTTTTCATGAAGTAACGAACCGACAGGACAGGGATGCGGGAGACGGTACGACGACAGCGATAGTGATAGCAACTGAGCTCGTGAAAGATTTAATCGGCAAGGTACCCGATCTCGATACTCCCATTCCCGGACAACAGAGTGTGATGGAACTCTCTCGGCAACTTGAGGAGGAAAAAAATAAGGCACTCGCACTCTTGGAAAAGAAAATAATCCCTGTTACTACTCTTGAACAGCTTGAACAAGTAGCGTTCACCGCGATGGAGGATAAAGAGATTGCGAAGATTGTGGCCGACACTATTTTCAAGGCGGGACCAAATAGTTTTACTGCGCTCGAGGAAGGATTCTCTGGAAAGATCGAGACGAACATTCAGGCAGGAATTGAAGTACCGATAAAACTGAATTATGGGACGAACGTTACTGCCACTGACTGCCCTGTGCTGGTGGTGAATCATCTCTTCGAGGACTACCGGGAACTCATGCCATTTATGCAGACGATGGCGAATGAAATGAATCAGAACAAGATACAGAGGATGACTTTGATACTTGTGGCGAAGAAGTTTTCTATTCCGTTTATGCAGAAGATAGCGTTGTATAATCAGATTCCTCAGAACCCAGTAAAGATTGTGTGTATGAGCAATGACCACTTACCTGACAGTGTGTTTGAAGATATAGCGGCGTTCGTGGATGCGAAATATCTGGACACGCACCCGAAAGGAGGACAGAAGATTACTGACGTTAGGTTTAATAACTGCGGGTTTTGTACAAAGTTTGTGGCTACACCGAAAGGGGCTGTCTTTTATGGTGGTAAGGGCACGCAACTGAATCCGGTGCAGGAGACAACGCGGGTGCAGGCGCGCGTGCTCGAACTGAACGCTGAATTAGCGAAGGAAACGAATCCGACAAATCGTACAGCGCTTGAACGGAGGATTGCAGAGTTCCAAGGAGGCAAGGCAACGGTGTATGTGGATGCGAAGACAGCTGCGGAGAAATACTATCTCAAACTTAAGGTTGAGGATTGTATGAACTCATGTAAGAGCGCACTTGAGGGAGGAATGGTGAAGGGCGGAGGAAGTACTCTGTATGATGTTGCAGGTGAACTTGCTGATGATTCTATTCTTGCTCATTCGTTGCGTGAACCGTATGAACGGATTCAACAAAACGCCGGCGGCACTCTTGAAATTGGTTCCGAAGTCATGGATTCCTACCTCTGCGTGAAGGCAGGGATTGAAAATGCGGTGTCGGTTGTGAAGACAGTACTGACGATTGAGGGGGTGATTGCAGATAGTGTGCCGAGTATGGTAGAAAGTCTTAAGGAAGCGATTAATAATTAAATATGAAATTCACAAAAGCGGAATTGTTAAAAATCTATGTCGCAATGTCTTTTTCGTTTGACAGAGCATTAGAAATAGATAGTTTCCCGACTGACCAATTTCAGGATTTAATGGACAAAGTAAGAAACGCGCTTATTAAATAAATATGCTATTCACTATGGAACGAGTAAATCTGGGCGATGAAGTAAAAGATTCAGTAACGGGGATTAAGGGAATTGCGGTATGTCGTATGACATGGCTTCATGGGTGCGACCGCATAATCATTCAGCCAGTAGGAGTAGACAAGGCAGGCAAGCCTTTTGATAACTATACTGCTGACGAACCACAGATTGTCGTCTTGAAGAAAAAGAAACAAGCAGAAGGCGACCACAAAACTGGCGGACCTGGGTATGCTTTTTCTGTCGGTAAGGAAACACCATTGAGGCACTAAAAAGTTATCCACACCGCCTTCTGGACAAACAGATTAAAGTAATATGGTATAATCTTCTCGTGAAAAGTCTTGAAATCAAATCCGAACCGATGCTTGAATCTCCTATGGTGAGTGAATATCCTTGTTTATATGTTTCTGGCAAACAAATGCCAGAGATAGATAAGTGGGAAGTGGGGGAAGAGTATGAATTAAAGGTTAAGATAAAAATGCAGAGATATAATTCACATACTGACATCAAAAGCACTCATTCTGACGCAACGTTAGATGTAATTGCTTATGATGCGTAAATGGCTCCTTGACATTCTTATAGGGCTGTTAGAACGAGAACTTTTGGAGATTCCGAAGCAGACTCTTGAAAAAGAAGTCTATGATGGAATGATGAGCCAGTTGTGGCAAAGCACAGCTTTCAGAAAGTACGTGCAGGACCGCGATGCGAAGTTAATCTGGACACTAGCTGGTGGCGAAGGGTTAGAGCCAGAACCGAGAGATAAGTACACGCTTCACGCCGGTCAGCGATTCGAACTTCTTTTATTAGCTTTTGAGGCAAAGAAGGCGTATAATAGAACAGAGCAGGGGCGGGTGAAGAAAGCAGAGGAGGTTGTTCCTTGAGTGTAGAAATGGGAAGGACTTGATGTGGGAAGTCCTGTACTCCACGTGACCATTTTTACACCCAGTGAATAACTGGGAGCAAGGTACAGTCCTTGATAAAACTGATTTAATAACTAGTTTCGGACACTATGGAAACAGACGACCAAACCCTGGAGGGTGGCGCAGAAGGCGAGAATGCGGAAAATCTCGAACTGGAACTTGAGTCCGAAGGGACAAAAGAACTGGGCGGCGACCCAATTGATGAAATGCAAGACGATGTGGCACTGCGGGCAGAAGCTAAGAAGTGGAGGGCTATCGCTCGGAGGACTGAAAAGAAACCCGACGAGAAACCCGTAGTACCACCGGTGGTGGTTCCCCCGACTAGCGAGTTCCTTACCAAAGCGGATTTCTTTAAATCCAATGAGCGCAAGGCTATACGCGAAATTACTGCTGATGCCGAGATAAAAGCAAATTGGAATGAGATTATTCCGTTCTATACCCCCCGACGCGGCAAAGAGACACCCGAAGACATCAAGGAAGATATTCTTGACGCCATCACTCTCTATAAGGCCCGTAATCCTGGCGCTCCTGCAAAGGACGACAGCGCAGACCAGCTCACAACCACCCCGGTTGTAAAGACTGGCGGAGGGAATATAGATAAGACAACTCCCAAGCTGAAAGACCCGCCTAACTTCAAACTCCCAACTAAACCTTCAGAATGGTACGGTAAAAAGTCCTAGATTTCATACAAAGGTTCGCTGTAAATTAATCGTTAATTTACAGTAAAATGGCCTTCCGAGCTATAACCAACGAAAGTGGGAAACGAGTGCTTCTCCCAGCAAAGGCGTCGGTGGTGTTCACCAAGGGTGATGCGATACTGAATACCTCAGGGTATGCAGATATTCAGACTTCTGGTAGCAACATTGACGCGTACTATGTCGCAGATGAAACCGTCACTGCAAGTGCAACTGACGGGGCAACTCTTGTGGCGTGTATTCCAGTAGATGGTGTGCGGTTCGAGGTAGATACGTCAAATACTCCTACTGCGGCGCAGCAGGGTGTTGATGTTGACTTCAGTGCAGCGGGTACTGTCGATACCTCCGCTGTTACCGACCAGGTATTCCATGTTGAGAAGATGATTCTTCCACTTTCTGAAAAGAAAGCGATTGGCTTCTTCGTCCGTGGCGCACCGAACTCATAGTTCTTATTATCTAATCTTAATCTCATGATAACAACTGCAGATTTCCTAACGCTCACTCAAAAGCTCAATGAACACTTCAACGAGGCGGCGAGTCTGGCGGTAGAAGGATGGATAGGACAGCAACTATACGATGTCGGTGAGACAAACTGGCAGATATACAACGGTCTTATCTTGAACGGTGCGGCTAAGTTCGATGTTGTCGCAGAAGGAGGTCAGTATGCGGCAGGCACTGTCGCGCAGGGCGATAGTGCGTCCTTCACTCAGAAGCAGTACGGCGGTCGTATTGTGGTGACGAAGGCAATGCGTATGTTCGACAGGTACGATCAAATTGAAGAGATTGTCAAAGATAACGTTCAGTTTGCGTTTGACCGTGTTGACCAGTCGCAGGCAGACCTCATCTTGAATGGTTTCTCGGGTACAAGCTACACGGACATCTACGGTTCTACGCAGTCTAATACGACGGCGGATGCGGTAGTGCTCTTCTCGGCTTCGCACACGAACAACCAGAATTCTGATACAGCGCGCAACCTTATCCGTAATGCGGCAGGTACTGCTAACCCAGCACTTGACCGCGCGGCTATTGTTACTGCACGTAAGGATGGACGAATCAATAGGGACCCGAACGGTGCAAACCGCCCGGTAACGCTTGACCGTCTTGTTGTTTCGGCAACGAATGAGGACCTCGCAGAGCGTACTGTTTACTCAAGCGGAGTAGCTGGTACGCCGAACGTGGACCTCAACCCTCTCAAGGGCAAGATTTCAAACATCTTGGTTTGGTCACGCCTCGATACTCGTGGCTCTGACTCGACAGATACATCAGCGTACTGGTTCTTGGCAGACTCGCGTCTCGTCAAAAAGACGCTCAAGTCTCCGTTTTCCCAGAAGCCGACGATGTACGCCCCGGGACAGGTCGACGATTCGAAGAATTGGGAATACACGATCGATAGCTTTTATGTTTTGGGGTTGCTCTGGCAATTCGGAATATTTGGCTCGACCGGTGCAAACTGATGTAGATTATTAGTTAATAACGCTCAACATGGCAATTGATCTCGCAAGATTGGCAGGACAAGGACGAGCTTTCAGCGGTACACGACCTTGGGAGCCTGAAGAGTTAGATGCTCTTCTTGTTTTCGAACGTGAACGCGGAATTGGACGTCTGATTGCTGCCGACTTCATCAGGAACGGCATTCTCACTCTTGAGGCGTATGACAAGGCAACTAAAGCAGAATTCAAGCCTAAGACGCTTGAAGAGGCTGCTGAGGAAGCTGAGGATTCGCTAAAAGACAATGAGTTTGCAAAGCCAAAGAAGGGCAAGAAATAACCTATGAACTACATCAAACAGAATCATCTGTCGCTCCTCATCATCTTGTTCTTGGTGGGTTCATCCCTTATGGGTGGAACACCGAATCTCGGCGCGCTTGACCGGACGACGGTAGGCAATCCGTGGACGTTCAGTGGTGCGGTAACGATGTCTTCGACGCTTACGAATACAGGCACGACGACGGTTACTACATCAAATGACGGCTTTGTTGTCGGCGGCACGATGTCGACGGCGGCTACCGGCACGGTACGAACGCTCTACACGAACACGACCGGCCCGAAAATCTGCGATGCGGATACGGCGGCTCTGTATGTAAAGAATAATGGTTCGTTCGCTCCATCGGTTCGGTTCAGTGTTGGTACATCAACTTCAGCAGTGCAGTCTACAAATCTTGTTGCTTCCACAACTGTTGCGACTACGACAAGTGCCGTCGTTGAACCAATCACGAGCGAATTCGTGCTCGGGCAAGGAAATGTTATTACTGGCATGATGGATGACAATAATCTTTCGACTGGCAGTTCCACGTATTACGGGAACATTTCTGCAGAGTTTCATCTCTGGTGCAATCAATCTGCTCTCTAGTTCTTTCTTCCCCCCCTACTTGTTCTCCCTCTGCTGTGGTAGCGGATTGACGAGTCGGGGGATGAGGGCGGAACCCTCTATTATTAAAACAACAACTTATGAGATATCTTAAATACTTCTTCGTAACACTGTTTCTGTTTGGGGGCGCGGCGGTGGCTCTTGGTTCGGTGACTTCGAATCAATCGACACAACAGCCGTTTTCGTATCAGCAATATACATTCTTCACAGCAACAACTACAACTGCCACTTCAACAAATCTCTCTGATGGCGGTGGTTACTTCATCATCAAGGGGGCAAAGAAAGTGGTTATGTACTTCACCCATGGTGGGACAGCAACAACGAGTACGGCTGGACAAAAATTCACGGTTCAGAGCACAGTAGATGGGACAACGTGGGCTGACTTCAATAAACTGATTGGAGCTGATGTTTCTTCGACAGCAACATCAACTTATACCATTCTGGGGGCAACTTCTACTGTCCCTGTTGCTCTTGATTTGTCAGATGATGCATTCTTCGCAGTACGATGTGTCTCAACTGAGTTCAGTGTTTTAGGGACAATGGGCGAAGCGACCTGTACAGCAGCGGCAGAATTCTAATCGAGTATGAAGAATCTTTTCTTCGTACTTATCGCGTTAGCGGCAGGGTTTGTCGGGGCGTATGTGTATGATAATCGTGAATTAATTCTTGGAGCAACGACAGCACGAACAACCATCACGAATCCGTGGACGTTTTCCGCCACGACCACGATGAGTAGTAATCTGATAGTGACTACAGCGAATACGGCAACGTCCTCAATTCAAGTTGGTTGTTGGCAGTTCTATGCAACTTCTACTGCTACCGCAAATCGTTATCTCGCATCAACCACGCCCGGCGTCATGTACTCTGAGTATGGTAAGTGCCCTAAGATATAAAATATGCCCCCTACTCTACGCCATAAAAACGGAAAGCTCTTCATAGATAGCGCGCAACTTGTTTCTGACTCTATACAGTTCTCGTATCTCTCAGAACCTGCGGTAGTGGGGGACGCTCAGGTGTTTATTCAGGACTATACGGGGTTCCTTGATAATCAGATTCTTCTTCTGGAGGAATTTGGAGCAGAAACGGCGGAGATAGTGACGGTCAATGGTACGCCGACGGTTAATACTGGGTGTGTGACTGACGCGGTGTTGGTGCGTTCGCACCCCGTTGGTTCTAAGGTATATATTCTCGACTTCAATCAGATTGAATTATCACACGCAACGACCGCTGCTGGTTCAAAAACAACGCTCACAACGACTTTGGGTTCCGGTCTTGTGGCGCTTCAGGCTGATATGAAGATTCAGGTATACAACGAAACTGAATTCACTTCTGGATACTACTTTGCTCGCTACAAGCATTCTATTTCTGGAGTGTTTTCGAGCTACTCTGACGCGCTGGTGTACGGCGGGTGGGATAAGAACACTGTTGGATATATGATTGACCGCGCACTGCGGGATGTCGGTGAGACATTATCAGAAAAAGTAACTCGATTTGATTGCTATGAATGGATTAATACCTGCCTCAAACTTATCCAGGGGAAGCTCAAACGATGGCCGGAACACTACAGCTATAACGCCGTGTTGGGACAAATTTCTCGCGGAGATAACACCACCGCGATGCCCACTGATGCGTACGACACGGAGACGAACAAGAGCATTATCGCCCTACGAGTTGGTGATGAAGACAGGCTTCAGTATTTGTCGCCGAGCGACTTTGACAGCAAGATGGGAACGGCGCTTACTACACAAGTAACGACACAGGCAGTGGCGGCGCAGACGACACTCGAGATAGATAATTCGTATGACTTTGCTGATTCGGGAACGGTGAATGTGTATATCTCGGGTACGAAATACAGTATCACCTACACCGGTGTCACACGCTCGGCTACGGCAGGAATCCTTACAGGGGTGCCGGCGTCTGGTACTGGTTCTATCTCGGTGACGATACCGGTTGATACGAACGTGTGGCAGGACGAATTAGAGGGCATTCCTGCGTACTTTACAGTGCGTAATGGGGTGATAGAGACTTGGCCGCTGGCGGATGGGAGTAATGATAATATGAACCTTTATGGGGATTATTCGAAAGTTGCTACTACTTGCGACTCAGATTCCGATGTGATAGACCTCCAAAGATTTGATGCGGTCCAAAGTTACCTCACATGGATGATAAAGATGAAGGCGCGCAACAATGGCACGCTCGACTTACAGGATGGGTGGTATTTGCAGTACAAAGAAAAGCTCAATGACGCAATTCGAACTCTTCCTATGAATAATGTTTTTCGTATTCAACCCTCAATCAACCGTATCGGTAATACGCGCACGAGCCTGCCTACCCGCTTCCCTCCGAGCGATGATTAACCTATGGCTGA
>ERZ1292632.2598-Hain-H43-01um-R2-2598-length-14836-cov-6_pt1 | contig 10206 bp, 11 predicted proteins | sample MGYA00564407_ERZ1292632 | MGnify/ENA primary metagenome ERZ1292632 (study PRJEB36523, sample SAMEA6512637) | groundwater metagenome | collected 2019-01-08 | study: AquaDiva: Metagenomics assemblies of 32 groundwater samples | reverse complement strand
CAGGGCAAGGTATTTCACGTTGAGGCCTTCCCCGAACTGGAGGATCAGCTTTGCGTCGCAGAAGGCTCACTTATATTGACAAACGCAGGGTATATCTCTATTGAGACTATAAAAGAGCAATATCATTTAGCGGCAACACGACAAGGTTGGAGACCTATTACGTGGGTGGGCAAGACTGGATGTCAGCCCACATTGCGGCTGGGCACCAAATCTGGTATGATCCTGAAAGTTACTAGCGGGCATCCCGTTTTTGTATTAGGCCGGGGCTTTATAAAAGCTGCCGAATTAGTTACAGGAGATCGGGTTATAAGATGCCTATCCCCATTATCCGATCTTTCATCGAGTTCGAGGAAGAAAAGTATTTCCTCGAAAATAACGGCTATTACAGAACGAGTCGAAGCCGAGGACGAAAACTCTTACATCGGGCGGTATGGGAATCGGCCTTTGGCCCAATTCCTCGGGGGTTACAGCTTCATCATATTGACCATGATAGGCGAAACAATACTCTGGCGAACCTTGCTTGCCTCAACATTTCCGAACATAGCAAAGAGCATCCCCATGGCATCGCCATATGGGATTTTACAAGACGCAGCACAACAGCCAAGGTTAACTGGCAGCGTATTGAAGCCCGGCCATACTTCTGTGGGCTATGTTCAGCGCGATTCTTCAGCACCTGTACGAGAGCAAGATTTTGCTCTCGTCAACATCAAAAGCGATATTATTACCTCCGTGACCATGGGCGATTATGAGCCTGTATGGAATTTAACAGTCGCGGATGCTGCTGAATTCTTCGCTAATGGCATCCTGGTACATAACTGCGGGTGGACGCCCCAGGATGGGACTAGCCCAGACAGACTCGACGCGGTAGTCTGGGCACTGACCGAATTGATGCTGGTCGGAGGGCAATGGTTCGTAGATGTCTAGCAATCCGCCTTGTTTTGTGGTATAGATAAAAGCTATGGAAAGGGGTGACCGCTAAAGGCGTACCCGACGGTCCAGCCACCTGTTCAGATTGACCGTCTAACCAGGGCTGGCTTTCCATGCGTGTTCCGGCGCCGCGAGCGCCCCGACATATCGGGGCGCTTTTGTTACAGGGGATGATATGGCAAAGTTCACGTGGTTAGATAAACTCTTGAGGCGCCGTCCTCCGCCTCCCGCCTCGTCCCGTCAAGCGCCTGTCGCACTGGTAGAACCCATAGCCGAGACTCAGGGCGTCGGCTCGGAATGGGCTAGGTTGGCCTACGCCGAATACTACGCCAAAAGCGTACCGGTTTACGCGGCCATACAACTCCGTTCGGAAGCCGTCTCCCGTCCGCCGCTCCTCGTTCACAAACATTTGCAGGACGGCGGCTCCGAGCCTGTCGGTCCGGAGCATCCGTTCCAGGTCCTTCTGGACAAGGTGAACGATTTCTGGACTGGCCTCGACCTACGCCGTGCTACCGAAGCACATCTTTGCCTTTTTGGCAGTGCCTTCTGGCTGCTGCGCAAGACTTCACCCTCGTCCGCGCCCACGGAAATCTGGGTGGCACGGCCCGACAGGGTGCGCATCATGGCGGACCGTAGGACTTACATACGGGGTTATAGGTATACAAACGGCTCCCGGAGTGAGGACTTGCGACCAGACGAGGTCGTATGGTTCCGCTTCTTCAACCCCCTTGACGAGTTGGCGGGATTGTCCCCCGTCGGGGTCCTGAAGCTTTCGGCGGACATGGGGATGGACGCCCTGCGCCACAACCGGAACGTGTTCAAGAACGGCCTGCTTTTCGGCAACGTGGCCATCACGACCGAGACGACGCCTTCGCCCGAGGAATTGCAGGATTTCTATGACAGACTCAGGAAGCGTTTCGCCAGCCCTGAGAATTCCTGGAAACCCATGGTGCTGGGCAACGGGATGGACGCCAAAAACTTAGGATTCTCCCAGCGGGACATGGAGCACATCCAAACGTTGCGCTGGACGCTGGAGGACGTGGCGCGGGTGTACCAGATACCCAAAATCATGCTGGGGGATTTGGAACGTTCGACATACGCCAACGTGGACGCGGCGGAGCGCATCTTCTGGCGGGGCATAGCCTCGCACCTCCAGTTCATCGAGGCTGAGATCAACGAGATGCTGGCGCCGCAGTTCGGCCCAGACCTATTCGTGGAACACGATTTGTCCCAGATAGAAGCCCTCCAGCCCGACTCCCACAAGGAATGGGAGACCTTGCGGGCTAACATCCAGGTCGGGAGCATCACTATCAACGAGGCCAGGAAACGTATGCAGATGGATCCTGTCCCATGGGGTGACACATGGTGGGCACCGTTCTCGCTCACGCCCGTCCAGGGGACAAGGCTGGAGGCGAACGGTGAAGGGGAGGAGGCTTCCTTTCGCGCCCCCTACGTGGTGGATTTGGCGCCGAACGGCTACCGGATGTTCCACAATCCCGCTCTCGCCGAATCGAACCTCCTCCGGCTCTGGCAGGTCCACGACCGCCGTCTGACCATCGGAGGCGAACGCTTCGGCGAAATGCAATCTCGCCTCTTCCGTCGGCAGGAGAAGGAAGTCTTGCGCCGCCTCCGTTCCACCAAGAGCATGGTGAGCAAGCAGCTTCTGGGCGATTTGTTCACCGCCGAGGAGTGGCTGGCCGCCTTCATCCGTGCGGGTGGCATCTTGGCCAACGTCATAATGCAGCAGGCCGCCTCGGACGCCGTGGCCGAGTTCGGGTTGGGGATCGCCTTCGATGTCACTCATCCGGCGGTGCAAGAATGGCTCGCCGACAGGTTGCGATTCTGGGCGGGCAGGGTGAACGAGGAGACGGCGAAGCTGCTCATGGGGGAGATGGAGGCGGGCAGAGTCGCCGGTGAGTCCATCCCCGAACTTCAGAAGCGGGTGGAGAAGGTGTTCGACTTCTCGGACAAGGTGCGGTCCGAACGGATAGCGCGCACCGAGGTGCAGGCCCACACGAATAGGGCGGCGATAGAGGCCTACCGCCAGTCCACGATCGTCGAGCAGAAGATGTGGTTGGCGACGCTCGACGACAGGGTGAGGGATGCGCACCGGGAGGCCCACGGCCAGACGGTGCTCCTGGACGCCAAGTTCCTCGTCGGCGGGGAGATGATAGACCAGCCGGGAGACGGTAGCCCTGAGAATGCCATCAATTGTTTCATCCCGACTGTTAGCATTCGCGGGCGAATTACAATGGGATTAAAAGCCTGGTATTCGGGTCAGGTTAGGCAAATCAAAACGAGAAGTGGCAACGTTCTTACCGTCACTCCAAATCATCCCGTATTGACCAAGCATGGTTTTTGGCCCGCTAAGCAACTTGAAAAGGGCGTGTACCTTGTCAGCTACAAGGAACAGATTCCAGATCATTTTGCGGGATTGAGTTTTGACAATGAACAAGATAGTCCACCCTCTAGTATGCAAGTATTCAATGCGCTCATTGATAGAGGACGAGTTGGAACGGCCAAAGTTATGAGCCATGATCTCCACGGCGATGCGGCACGATGTGATGGCCAAGTCCAGGTTGTAAGGGCCGATAGCATATTGTTGGCGGATAGCCAAACCACGTTTATGGAGGATATTAGCCAACTCATCCTCCATAATGCCCCGTCGAAGCAGTTTAGTTTCCATGGTGATTGCCCGTCTGATCTTGCGTTCAAGGGGATCCGTCTTGCCCCGGCGACCGTTCCAAGCGGCAGTCATCTGCCGCTTCATGAGGGCAGGGTTAATCTTGAGCTTTTGCCATTTGAGCAATTCTGCGGCGCTTCGCCCACGTATTGGGATGCCCATTTGGTGAAACCGGCTGGTCAAGACCGAGCGGGAGATGCCGCTTTCCTCGCTCAGTTGTTTGAGCGATATACCAGCCAAATATCGCTTGATGAGATCATCGAGATTAGGGATTACCAGTTTAGCGGGCATGTCTATGATTTCCAGACTACAGGTGGCTGGATTATAGCAGAAAACATCCTCTGTTCCAACTGCCGATGTGCAACCATCCCCGTCCTAGGCAAGGCGTTCAGGAAATCTCTCTCTCCTGATAAGGGAGACAGAACCCAAGAGAAGCGGCTTGAATCGCTAGAAAATGCGGTTCTCGCCCTGGCAGCGACCAAAACGCAGGGGCCGAAGCGGATCTTGAAGCGGGTCAAGCGGGACGCCGCGGGCTTCCCCACGGAAGTTGAGGAGGTACACGAGAATGGCTGAACCAGGGGCGATGACGGCGGAGGCGAAGAAGTTCATCTTGGGTCTGGCTTTCTTGGGGCAGGAAGCACCCAAAGAGTTATGGGTCGGCCTTTCGAGGAGGCGAACGCTGAGCGGCGATGAGCCGACTCTCGCTGACTTCGCCCGGAGTGAACCGCCTGCACGTTTGGGTTATGCCCGGCAGAGGCTGGAGCCGTCCGATTGGCGGATCACTAGAGTGTCTGAGCGTTCTTTCGAGGCGACCAGCCGGGAAACTGCATTCATCAACCCATCGGACGAACCCTGGCCGTCCGTGGACTTATCCTTCGTCGCCACGACGCAAGACGGTACAGGCGTCCTGCTGGGATGGTCTTATCTCCAGACCACCAGGGATGTATTCCGCGGAGACGAGGTGAGGCTGATTGAGAGAGTACGGCTATGAGCGAAAACACGATAACATGCTGCGGTACCAATCCCAGCGGCTGTTGCCAATCACATAAAGTTCCTGTTCGCCCCATAGGTGGGTGGCCTTCCGGCCTCTGCGTGAAATGCGGGATTCCTCTGGACGACCACAATCCCCATGGTTGTCCCAAGAGGTAAACAATGGCTTACGCAGTACTACTGAAAAGGATCGCCACGGATGAGACTCATGCCTTTTAACTACATCGGCCAGTACCAGTGGGTGACGAATCCTGACAGATGGGAGCCGCCCTTTTTCTCCGACCTCCTGGGGGGTTTGGACTTGCGCTCCTTGCCACAGTGTGGGAAGAAGGGTGGAACACCTTCAGGTGTCGCATTGTTCGTGTATGCGTCAGCCAAGACTGACCCTGGACTTGTGCCTTTAGGCCAGAGTTTGGACTTCCAGCCCAGCACACTGATCAAAACCACTGTGGAATCACGGCTGGGGCTGCCTCGGGGTAGCATCACGGCCCAGACCCTCCGCAACATCCTCCGGCAACTGTTCCTTGAGCTTGCCGACTCTACAGGGCAGAATAGGGTGAAGCCCCTTATGCCCACCCTGGCGGGGCTGTTAGACATCCATCTTGGAGGTTACAGTCTGGTAAGCAGCGAGAACTACAAAAGGTACAGCCGCAGCGATTACCCCCTGGTGCTCGAAACTCTTCGGGAAAACTATCGCAGGATACGGGCCTCACCGGATGGTGAAAATGGGACGCACCGCAAGGTGCTGGGGGCGTGGATGCTCCAGTACGGGGAGCCAGACCATCGGGTATTCATCCCTGCTGGCCTGCCCGACGAGGGATGGGAAAAGCCGGACACGACATTCACCGACGCCTTTAACCGAGCCGACGGGCCAATCGGCGCAGACTGGGTTGACATCCTCTCGACGTTTAGTGTGGCAACCAATCAAGTTAAGCATGATACCGACGTGAAGGGCGTGGTCAGAATGGCATCTGCCCTGGCCTCTGATGCCCACTACGGGCAGGCGGACACGCCGACTATAGGCACAAACTTCAACGTGGACGGGGTGACGTGTCGAAACTCCACCGACGCTGGCGGTTCTGAGGACTATTACGGATTTGGATTCCAGAACAGTAGCAGCGGCCTCTGTTTCAAGGTGGTCGACGGAACCGACACAACTATCGGAGCTAGCATCTCCATCACTCGTGGCGCTCCTGATACCATGAAGCAATCGGCCAACGGCAGCACCCTGGAGATGTTCTACAACGGCACCTCTTTGACGACTCGTACCGACACCGCCCTCACTGGCCAGCTTCGATGCGGTATGCGCCAGCGGGATCCCGCCGATAGGTGGGACAACTTCGAGGCGGCTGATCTGGCGGCGGCGACCTTCGATCTCGACAGATTGGAACGGGAAGCCTTGCGCGGTGGCCTTCGGGGCGTCATGCGGGGAGGTTTCTAGTTGGCTGCGATCCTTTTACCTTATAATACGAATGCCACCATCCGATTTCCTCTCGTGGGCAGTGCCACGGCCGCTTTCTCGGCAGGAGCTAGCGGATCGCTGGTCGGGACTAACGTCCTAATCATCAAGGATGGCGGGGCCGAAGCGACTTCCACGAACACCGGGACCTATGTAGGCAGGGGTGTTTACCAACTTTCTCTGACGACTTCCGAGCTATCCGCCAAGGAAACCTATGTTCTTGTGGCTGGTTCAGGCGCGAGCCTGGGCACGGTGGTGGAAGTCCAGTTCATCCTCATTCACACCTACGGCAGCGCCTCGGCCATGCACGCCTTCCCCTTCAACACGTCCACCATAGACGCCAACGTGGTCAACTGGAAAGGCACGGGGGCCGCAGGCACCGCGGGCACCGCCATCGTCAACCTGGTAGCGAACCAGTCCACCGCCACGATAGGGACGGTGAGTTTCCTAGCGACGGGCACGATAAGCACCGTCACCTCCGTTGTCCAAGCGGACGCCACGCTGCTCAAGGGAACGGCGATAGCGGGCACCCAGGGGACGCTTATCGTCAACCTCGTTGCCAACCAGAGTACCGCCACGATCGGCACCGTCTCTTTCGTGGCGACGGGGACGATCTCAACGGTCACTTCGGTGGTCCAGGCCGATACGACACTGCTAAAGGGCACCGCCATTGCTGGGACTCAGGGTACCCTCATCGTGAATTTGGTGGCCAATCAGACCACGGCGACGGTGGGTACCGTGACCCAGGTGACCAATGCCGTCACCGTGACGGGCACGCCAGCCATCAATCTGGTCACGATCCTGGGCACGGCGGCCGTAGCCACGTCCGGGACGTTCACCAACATCGGTACGGCTGGCACCGCCCTGGGCACGGTCAACGCAGACGTGAAGTTGATAGACGGCTCGGGGACTGCCGCCCAGTTTCTGGGGCGGTCGGCTGGCGGGATTGGGAGCGGCACCAGCACGGGCACAATGTCCACCACGGTCTTCGAAACCGATCTGACGGAGACAGCCCCGGACCACTGGAAGGGCCGGATAGTGCTCTTCGTCAGTGGCGTGCTGAGGAAGCAGGTTAGCGATGTGACCGTCTACCGAGGTAGCGCCGCCGGCACCCTGGGCCAGCTCACGGTCACCACGCTCACTACTGCCCCAGTGGCAGGCGACCAGTTCGTGGTCATATAGGGCGGTCGCTTTGGCCGGCACGCGGATTACCCAGCTAGCGCCCCACGCCACGCCGACCCGTCGGTACGGTTCCTTCGCTGGCCGCGTTCCAGCTCCGGCCCCAGAAGTCGCCGAGGCGGCTGTGGTCGTCGGCGCTCCTTCGGTCAAAATCGGCCCGGCGATCTACTTTGAGACGGGCATCCTCTATCTGGAATCCTGGCGGTTCCACGCCACGGACAAGCTCATACGCCGTGAGACGGTCACTATTCCCTGGCGGCTGAGGGCCAAGGTTTTCGTCGCCGACAGGTACGTGGAGAGGGTAGTGCTCGCCTTGGCCGAGCCGGCCTTTTCCGCCACGCACAGATTCGTATCCAGAGAGGTGGCGGTAATGGAATCCCAGGCCGAATGGCTGACCGAGGACGCCTACGGTATGGAGTTGTATCGGCGCAGGCTCGTGGAGATGAACGACAGGATACTGGGTATTGACGTTTAATCTCGGCATCTTGCATTAGCCAGCAGTTAATGCTAACATCACGCCGTGCCAGGCAGATATTGACGTTTGATTTTCAGGCTTCTATAATTCGCATCAAATGACGATGTCCCAATTCGGCTTCCCAGTGAAAGCCCCAGACCCGCGGGATAAACTCGTCATTCTCGCAACCTTTGCCACCGAGCAGGAGAAGCGGGAGGCCATCCGGCGGAACGCCGTGGGGTGGCCCCACATCCGACCCAACTGTACGATGGTAGCTCCCATCGGCAATCACTGGGCCCCCGGCGCATGGCAGTGTGTCGTGGACATGGTGCAATATACCAACAGCCAGGGCGTGGCCTGCTGGCTCATGGAGATACAGGACCGCAATTTCAATCCTTTTGACGCCATGGGCGTGATGCGCAACGAAGCCTGCCTGGTGGCCCAAAGCGCGGGCTTCGAATGGCTGCTGATGGTCGACAACGATGTGCGGCCCAATCCCGACACCCTGCTGCGCCTGTTGGCCTGGGATATGCCCATCGTCGCTCCCTACGTCGAAGAGCCGTGTACCGAATGCCCTCAATGCAAACGCGAACCTTTCAGGGCCAGGGAAAACAACGTGGACGTTTGGCGGTGCGTCTGCGGGTGGAACCAGCCCGTGATCAAGCTTCACGGCCCCCACTGCGACCTGAACACCGGATTGAGACCCATCCGGTGGTCCGTCCTCTCGATGCTCCTCTTCCGGACGGTGCTCTTCAACTGCTTCCCCGGCGGCACCATGTGGGCCGACCCCATGGGTGCCGACGAGGGGTTCCACTTCAAACGCCTGTGGTGGTACGGTCATAGGCCCTATCTAGATACCAACATCCAGCTTCCCGTCTGGTCCAAGCCGCATTATCCTCTGGCGACGAACCGCATGTCCTGGGAAGACAGGCAAGCGTTCTGGAAGGCGAAAATAGAGAAGCTCCAGCAGCCGCCAGACCGGAGACCCATCAACCCGAATGTCCCGGGGGTGGTGGAGGGGGAATATATGCCGTTCCTGCCCCAGGTGGCCAGGAACGGCCACGAGTCCTTGGCGGGCGTCGCCCTCGGCCCGGCCATTAACGCTGGCAAACTGGAACTCAGATGACCCAATTTACGATTACGTTGAGGGAAGCTACTGATGCTGGGCGAATCCTTAAACGTGCCAGGGTTCGCGCCAAATGGTCGATAAAGAAATTGGCGAAGCAGACTAATTTATACGAACTATATCTTCGACGTGTCGAGGATGAGGGCGAGGATATTCGTGTCGGTGAACTTGTGAAGTGCCTACAAGCCATGGGCTTCACATTGACCGTATCCTGGTTGATGCCTTCTATGAAACGACCAAAGGAGAACCAAAATGAACGGACATGACGGCACGGCGGTGCTATGTGATTGCTGCGGGCGGACAAAAGTGGCTGAGCTTCATCCCCGGGAGAATCTGGCCATAGTGGATAGGAGCCATGGGAGGAAACACGTGGCCGTGCTCACGGCACGGGAGATCCTGGAGCGCCTTTCGGGGACTCTGAATGGCAGTGCCGTGGTGGACTACGTCAAGACGGTATTCAAGTGAAGCGAGCAGTTTATATCCTAGTCGGTCTCAGCATGTTTACAGGCTGGATGGCGATTAATGCTGCATTGGCTATTTGGGCCAAACAATTGAAACCTAATTGTCCTTTGCCTCCACTCTCCACGCTGGTCATGGTATTCTTCGCCTTTATAGTTCCTTTCGCCATTTCGTCGTTTGCCCTCCTAGCAATCTGGGGCTATGACATTATTACGTTGCCGCAGAGAATCGCTTCGAAAGATGCCGACCGGGTGGTAAACCGTGTCGACTAAACTTGATATCTGGACTAAAGATTCTCTCCTAGCCTTCGAGGAGCGCATCCGCCAGCGTTTCCTTGCGGGGGAAATCCGGGCGCCCGTCCACTTCTCAGGCGGGAACGAGGATCAGCTCATCGAAATCTTCAAGGACGTGCGGCGGGAGGACTGGGTGGTGAGCACCTACCGCAACCACTATCACGCCCTGCTCAAGGGGATGCCGGCGGAGGAGCTGGAGCGTCGCATCCTTGAAGGCCAGTCCATGTTCGTCTGCGCCAAGGAACACAGGTTCCTCTCCAGCGCACTCGTGGCCGGGATGTGCCCTATCGCCGTGGGAATCGCCATGGGAATCAAGCGACGGGGGGGAGGCGAAAGAGTCTGGAACTTCGTGGGCGACATGGCCGCGGAGACTGGGCTGTTTCACGAGTCCCTGAAATACGCCACCCGTCACGATCTTCCCGTAACTTTCGTGGTGGAGGATAATGGGCTGAGTACCGAGACGCCGACCCAGAAGGTCTGGGGAGAAGACGGGTTCGCGTGGCGACTCTACCCCGGCCAGCCTGCGGCCCGCTGGGATATAATGTATCGGCCAATCCATATTCCCGATAAAGGCGAAGGGAACTGCCGCCTAGTCCGTTACCAATACGAGCGCGCCGTGCCCCACGTCGGGGCGGG
>ERZ1292632.4366-Hain-H43-01um-R2-4366-length-10210-cov-12_pt1 | contig 10210 bp, 8 predicted proteins | sample MGYA00564407_ERZ1292632 | MGnify/ENA primary metagenome ERZ1292632 (study PRJEB36523, sample SAMEA6512637) | groundwater metagenome | collected 2019-01-08 | study: AquaDiva: Metagenomics assemblies of 32 groundwater samples | reverse complement strand
GAAGGTATTCCCCCACATCACTCTCATACTCGGCTTTTATCTTAGGGTTCACAATCTTATTAGCCACGGTCTTTTCGACTCTCTCGTAATCGTTTTGCGCCGCAAGGTATTCGGCATCCGTTCGCGTTTTAACCGCTCGCTCTTTCTCCAGAATCCCACTTACCGTCAGTTGAACGTTGGTTACCTTCTCCTCCGTGATAGTAATATCACCCTCACTGGTGGCTTGTCCCAACTTTTTGTACTCTTTATCGAGCTGATCGGAATACGTCTTCTTCTGGTAGGGATCGCTAATTTCATCAATAGACTTTTTTAAAGTAGTACGAGTATCCTCCAGGTCTTTGGCCGACACCAAGGCCTTGTCCTTTGTGCTAGGGTCTTTCCCGTAAGAGCTATTGAGGATAAGGGCCTCGGAGTAAGTAAGTTTAACCGGCTTATCTCCCGAAGCTTTGGAGGTGTCTGGTGTAGGAGGCTCTCCAAGCTTCTCGGTAGGAGCGGCATAACCTACGCGATCCTCGGGCGATTCCCTAAAACTCGCCTGGTCGTACGCTCTTTTCAACTCCTCGAAAGAAGCCTCGTCTCCCGTGAATATCTTCTCGTTATTAACCCTTGCTTGCTTAACCTCTTCTTGCAGCCGCTGGCTCTTTAAGTCTAGGAGATCGGAAGGCCATGACATGAACTCGTCAATATCACGGCCTGACTTACCGAGATCGATATTCACCATGTCGTAGGGGTCTGTCATAAAGAATTCACCGTCACGGTAAAGATTACCATCGTTATCTTTTGACCAATCGTACTCCGTAGCCGATCCCGGATCAAAAGAGGATGAAGCGCCTGCCACATCTTCTTCGCCTCCCCCAAAACTATCCGCACCTTCGCCAGGTAACGGCTCTTCAGAAGAATACTGGCCCCCGGCCTCGTACTCTTCAGCTCCAGACCTAACTCCGCCTTGAGATTCTTCATACCTGGCCCAATCTTCAGCAGAAGAATCCTCTTCGTCGTCCGCAAACTGCCACAGCCCCGTCTTCGGGTTCACGGAACCACCGAATTTAGCTCGCATGAAAGCCAGTTCTTTATCGTTCAAATGGACAAGGTGGCGATCGTCACCTTTTCCCATAGCTCTCACTTGGCTAGCCGCTCGTTTTACCGTATCCATTTATCCAACTCCCTTCGAATATTGCGCTTAGGCCACCATACGCCCTGAGGCCGCGTTGCTATCCCCATAGTCAGACCCGGTGTAATCGCCCCCACCCCCATCCTCCCCAGAGCCAGATAAGCTATTAGCGATCGTCCCGGCATTTTGCTTAAGAATAGCTAACATGGCATCCCTCCACGTATATTTTTTAGGGTCGTCATCTCTACGCTTATTATTAAGAGCGGCCCTCCCTAGATTAGACAACCCTTTAGTGGCTCCGGCGGCAGCGCTCCATCCAGACGACTCTATGGCTTCCGAATCACTCATCCCAGAGTCCTTGTTCCATAGATAGTCCCAAAGAAAGTTCATACCTGCTTTCTCGACACTAGTCTCTGAGCCCGTAGCCCTGTTCATGTACCCGCCACCCGCTGTACGGATAAATGCCTTATAGGTGTCGCTCTGTTGAGCACCAGAATCTCCTAAATTATAACGCTTTTCTTGTTTTGCGGCGCTCCATGCCCCCTGAATAATCGGTCCATATCCATCAGATTTAGAAGCAGCAACATTTACGGCTACGTCTCCGACATAGTCTTGAGTCTCGTTCAAATGCTCCTCGGAGATATCCCCAGAAATAGCGCCGGTCTTAATCCGTTTATTGCCTTCTTTGTAACCGAGACCGCCACCGACTATACCGCCTACCGGGCCCCCAAGGAGACCCCCCATCGCCCCTAATGCCATACTTCCAAATATACCTCCGGTTGGTTTATCAAACTGTTTCTTCGATCTCTGGTATCCTGGCTGACCCCACATAGCCGCAGAGGGAGTCAACCCAGCTGACCCGAAAATCTCTCCAGGCGCATCGTGTATGACCTTCTCGTACTTCTTTTCTCCTAATATTTTCCCTGCCCACCCCGGGCGTTTTCCAACTGAACCATACACCTCATACTCTAACTTACCGCTCATTATCTTCTCTTTTTGCGGCCGACTCTGCCAATAGTGACCTAGAAGAGTCCCTTTGGGAACTAAAATAATCTGGCCTGGGGTACTTCCTTTCCAACTCTCAAGAGCGTCTCGTCCCAAAAAGGACACTGCTGCCGGAGTTACGATCTGAACCACTTTACCTGTGGTTACTTTTCCTGTTTTAGGGTCCTTCACGTCGGGATTCTTCCTGTTGACAATCAACCCTTTAGCCTCGGCTTCATATACCTTGGCAGGCTTCCCGGAATCCACCATGGCGTCCAACTGGTTTATCGTCAGCGTCCCACCGGGGTGGGCCGCGTACCACGCATTCGCGAACGCCTGATGCTTGGCGTCCTTGTGCTTCCAGTCCTTGGCAATCGTGCGACTCGTATCCTTCTTCACGGGCTCCGGCTTCTTAGCAGACTCCTGTTTCTTGGTATCGGCGAACTGCCATAACCCGGTACTCGGGTTCGTGGAACCCCCGAATACCCGACGCAAGGTTTCAAGACCCTTGGGACTCACGTGCGCCACCTGCGTGTCGCCAGCCAGGGCCTTGCTCTTTATCGCGTCTATGTGTCGTTGAACATCGCTTGGAACTATCACAGGGTTACCCCTCCACTACTTACCATAGCTAACTCGGACTCAAAATCGATTATCACGGGAACCCCGCTCGATACTTCGTGGTCCTCTTTTTCTTCTTTAAGCAATCGCGTGGCGTTAGCCTCATACGCCACCGCTGTCTGAAGGTCTCCCGCGTTTTCTTTACCAATAGCAATCAACATCAACTTAATGGCATTCATGTTCTGGATAGGCAGGATATCATCGTCCCGAGTCAAGACCATCGCCTTCATTTTGCACAATAACAAAAAGTTGGCGGAATCCCCGGTGAGATCGATCCCGGCGACCTTGTACCGCCGCCACATAGGGCGCAAATCGTCAGGGTGCGCCTTGGCAAGGAACCACCAATACCTATTCTCCGGGTCGATAACATACAGCGATATGTACGCAGCAGTGACGGGCTTCACCCATCGTTGCAGCTCGCGATACTTCTTCGAGGTCTGAACCAGCTCCGCCATGGGCACATTAACCACGCCCTCTTCTCCGTTGTACCACCTGTTTATCTTTATCGTTTCTCCAGGACTATGAATACCGGATGCCACGGAACCAGCGTCTTCCTGCATCTTATTGGTTCCATAGAGGGTTATCTCTTTAATGGTATCGCTCACCTCGGTCGAGAACGCGGCAATGGAAAAACCTTCTTCCAGAACCCTATCGACAAACGACGTGTTATCGTCAACCCCATCCCCATCGGTATCGAAATTTTCTATGGTGGGCATATCGTACATGGTAGGAAACATGCCGTTGTCGACAACATCCTTGAACCCGGTCACGTTCCCTCTGCACCGGACTTCGCCGGGACCTGATGCCACAAACTCGTACGACTTATTGAAAGCGTGAGCCGCTTCGTTATTGTGATTAACGCTGCGTATGGATTCGCACTCCCGAGGCAACGGAAACTCATACTTATTGGTGCGCACTCTGACAGTCTGAGTGGTATGAGGCCAATCGGCTTTCACGATTAATCGTTTACAAGCTTCGGTGATCCGGGAGTTGGCTGTAGTAGAGTTACAGGAACCGTTGTCCACGAACTGCTTAAGCTCATCCCGGGCATCGCTTAAAGTTAAAAGACCGTCCCTCATAGTGGCACCTCATACTCGAAAGGGTCGAACTCCTCAACGGACCCCGGAACAACTTCATACTCTTCAGACTCCGGGTTGTCTTCTTCGCATGCCGGAGGAGCGACAATATCGACGCTGGCGGTAGCCCGGAATGTTTCGATCTTCATACGCCCCCTCCACTTTATCAAAAATTGGAGCCCCGACCCCATGGTTAACTTCTCATTATTGACAGTATCCTCTTTGGCCGCATTAAAGTCAACTGAAAAACGAAGACCCCTTCTGACCTGGGCCGGGGTACCGTCCGGCACGATAAGCGCCTTGGTGCCAACCAGTTGCCAATAAGGGTACCCGCTGGGCCTCACATACACCGACACGGTCGTATTCGACTGGATGTCAGCCAGCCAAAGTTCTACATACTTAAGCAGCTTCTGGTCCGTCGGGCTTTTAAATAAAAACGTACGCGTTACGATCTGTGACTCAATAGGGACACTGCCTTCGTCGTACACGTCATCGTCGTCCAACACCATAAGAGCATGAGCCCCGTCGTCTTTTTCCACAATTGCGAAGAGGGTCGTCACTCCACCTGAAAAAGCCGACAATACCTGCTTGAACTTGAACCCGGTCCACAAGCCGTCATACATGGACTGGGGGCTGGCTCCCCGAGCCTGTAGAACTGCAAGATCCAACGAGGCCAGGGCTCTGAAATGGGACAATGTATCGTGCCCGCAAAAAGTGGCAAGCAGACGATTGTCCACGAAAGCCGTTGACGCGATGGACAGGTTGTTCTTCATTACATAAGGAACAAGTTCATTGGAGATGGGAAGAGAGGTCAGGGCGTTTTTAACCTCCGACGTAGAGTACCGGAGGGTACGAACGTGGCCCTCGTCATCGATATAGAAAAGATCTCCGTTAACCGAGCACACGGACCAAGGGGATTGGGTACTGGCTCCCGTAAACAATACCTGGGATATCTGAGTTGTTTTCCACTGTGCTCTCGTGATACTGACATCGAAGGCGCTCACTCCGTTCCGGGCGAACACGACTAGTGCCCCCACCCCCGTACCTGTATCCGCGTTCCGAAGAGCGGCCATGGCGGTAACGAACCCGAGCTCCTGCGGCATACTCATCTCCCCGCCTTCGGCAACGACTCTGTGCTCCGACATACGAAACACGTATTCCGGGTTCAACAGATCCATCACATCGCTCGACACGAAGCCCATACGGCCCGGCTCCTCCGACGCCACCGGGACCGCCGTGGGAAGAGTCTCCGGGTCCGGGGTGAGAGTGGGCACGTAAATAGGAGAGTAATGAAACCGGCCATGCGCATAACACCCCACCGTGCCCACGACGTAAGACACCTTTGGGTCGTCTCTCCCGAACAAGACGACGCTGCCGCTATCGTCCTCTTCAAGAACCACCGGGCGACCCGCCCCATCCTGTATCATAAACCACCGATCGATTTGATTGAAATAACACTTGGAAACGATCGGGCTAAGTATTTCGGTTGGCACAGAAGAGATAGAATAAGTATCGCAGTCTATGTAATAAATCACTCCACCTAACGAAAGCACGATCCTGTCCCCTCCATTAAGAGACCAACGCCCGGCCCCTTGATAAAGACCCGAAGGGATGTCAGCTACCTTCCTGAACGAAGGACGGGTTTGAAGGAGACCCCGTCTCCCGGTTACATTGACCCCCACGGAAAACGACGTTTCCTTAGTAAGCATGGGCTCGACTCCACCTTGCATACCGTCTACCAACGAAACAAAACCTTCTGTTACTTCGGGCATATGTGTTACCTCGATATTTGATTTCCGCCATCGATACACCCAACCTGCTCCTGAGCAGACACTACAGCCTTATAAGCATATAAAGCAGCGGCATCTCTCTGGGAGATAAACCGGTTGAAAACCATAAACTCATCCAATAAACAAGGTCCGGTTCTAAGTATCGGGTCCGTGTCGTCTGTTCCAAAATTAAGATTCTCGTATTGTCGTAAAGGAGCGTTGGATACTACTGTAAATTGAGTGAACACCATGCCATCCGTATACCCATACACTCTTCCAGACACCAGGTCCCAGGATACTAAGTCGTGCCTCCAACGAGTTGTTTTATACGTAGGGGGGCTGCATACTCCGGACCCTCCGGGGATGAATTGATATGAGTTTACGAGAGGAGTTGCTACGTTTGCAGAAAACCCAAACCGGCAATCCAGAGCAGCGATAGCGTGTTGTTGATACACAAACCCCGCTCGTACCTGCAAGGACCCGTAATAGCCCGGGATGTCCCACATACCGAGAGTAAAGGCCGTAGACCCATGTAGCCGATTGCTGACGGAATCGTAGAACGCACTTCGTCCCGACGCAAAAGCGGCACACTTGTTCCCAAGACGCACGTTGATATTAGTGTACAATACATACCACCCCGGATAAACGGTTCCTACAACCCCATCACTGCCATTCATTAGACTGTCATCCAGGTTGTAGGAACACACCATCCCGGGCTCCTTAGGCCCAGAATCCGCCAGGACCCCGGGTAGAAAGGTAAAAATAAAACCCACGACCATTAAAATTATTTTATATATTGAAGCCATACTTGCCCCGCATAGTTAACGTTTCCTGTAAAAGTCAGAGTAGAGTAGAATAAATTGCTACCTAGCGCATCCACATATCCGCCGGGGGCGGCTTGAAACACTCGCCCCACGTAAGCCAAGCTGGCAGGATACGCCCCCACCAAAGGGTTTAAGAGTATAAAATTCGTTCCATTTCGATCGGATATGTACGCGTACTCTGACGTGTTATTAAAATAGTTACATATCTTTATCGTGTCATAGGTTCCAAAAGCGGAAGCGTCACTGACATAGAGGTTAGTCTGACCGTTAGTGATAGCCCCAATGAGAGTCGATACCTGAAACCTGAACGGGGTGTACCACCTTAGTAAACTTCCTTTTCTAGCGTTATCCCCCCATATGCGATATGAGCCTATCATGTTGACTAAATTTGTCTGAACTGGCTCGATGCGCAACAGGGATATAATAGCCTGATTCGTAAACCCCCAATTCCAGTTGGTCGTGTACGAGGATACAAAAGAAAACGAGTTACTCCACTCCCCCCACCCAAGAGGTGCCCCTCCGCCACCCGTAGCCGCCATGGGTGCCAAAGCATAGCTACCGTTCGTGAATATAACAGCGTTTCCATTCTGCCCCCCATTCGTATTAAAGTTCCCATGTGCCTGGAGATCATGATTCGTAGGTGCATAGCCTCCGGATACATAGACAATAGAAGCGAGACCGTTGGTAGAAGCTGACCCTCCGCTTGGCTCCAAAGAAGGGGTGCGCAGTTGAGTAGGGTAAGTGGTGCCTCCATATATGGTGAGACTCCCAGATCCCCTGGTGGCGTATCTTTGAACTCCTATATAAACGGGCATGGAAAAATTCCAATTGGTAAGAACATGCGTGTAACTGATGTAGCTGTCAACAAGGGCTCCGTCCACGTTAACCGTCGAAGCCTGTCCCAACACGTTAGTTGTCACTCCGTTGGTACTGACTGCCACTAGAGTGGAGTAATAGGGAGTGTCCCCACCTCCCACCTCTGACATAAACACCTCGTGTCCATACGTCCCCGCAGGAATGAACGTGTAACTATCCACAGTGAGCCGGGAGCCTACGTTCGTAACCAACAATAAGTTATACGTTTGGGTCCAATCCGAAGGAGGAGAGTTGGAGAAGATAAGCCACCCCGAAAGTGCAGGATGCTCGTTGGTAGCCCCATAAAAAACATTTGCGGAGAGAAGTGCTATCTGGTCGTCCAAATAACTTTTGGAAATCATCTCTGTGTCGACAGGAGTAGCGTTGGTAGTGTATAGGGTCACTGTAGCCCCATTCGTAACAGCCAGACCACCACCAATAGTAAAACCAACTACCCCGGCTACGGCTGTCACCCCGGTTAAACTTGTCCCCGCCCCTGCAAACTCATTCGTTGGATTCATGAGCCTAACGAGTCTACCGGTCTGGGTATCGTTGAGTCCTACAACCACGGCACGAAACGACGAGGAGGTTTGCGCTCCTACGACACCCGCCAACAAAATTAGCGATATCACCAAAAGTATTTTCTTCATTACGTCAAGACGCCTCCGACCAATTGAAACGGACCAACCAGGGTTCCGTCCGCCTTCGTCAGGTATACATCAGCATAGTCTTTACCGGTCGCTGCGCCAACACCAAAATGAAGCCCAGCGGATAAAATTGCATTGGACGCGGAGGATAGGTACCCGGCTGTCGCATGGTCTCCCCAGCCAAAAGCTGTATTCCAATTGACAATATCGGCGGCTCCGATCCCAAATGCGGGGCTTGCAGTGAACACGGGGTCCAACTCTACGAGGGCAGCTAGAGTGAGGTATCCAAACAAGGCGTGATTACCCCATGAAAACGCGGTATTCCAGTTAGAAACATCCCCAGAGGACACGCTCCCCACGGGGCTGGCGGAAAACACGGGGTCCGACTCGGAAGTGAGGTATCCGGCAAGAGCGTGGTTTCCCCAGGAATACGCCTCCGTACCTTGCGCTATAATAGCCGACAAGGCGGCGTCCATCCGGTCATAGGATACCGAGGCTACGGTTAACCAGGACCCGGGGATCTTTCCCGGCCCGGCCTCGGCAAATATTGCCACAAGAGCGGCATACTGTGCTGCCGCGAGTTTAAGAGCCACATTGCGTCTCCTTATGTCTTGATAATCGTGCCGGTCTCGACGGCAACCGCCACCTTCAGGAAATACGAGTTAAGATCGTTCAAAATAAAACTCGTGACAGGGGGTCCGCCCGCGGTGGACAGAATAAGCCCTCCGGCAGCCACACAAAAAGCGTACAAAGCGGGATAATCCGCGATAAGGTAACTGGTAGTGCCGTCCATAAGCAGCCATCCCGTAGGAGCCGTAGTGCCGGAGTAGCCCTGCATGGTGCCTACAGGCTCGTCGCCAATGTCTATCTCGTTGGATTCGTATGCCATATAGTGAACGTGAATTATATCGGCCGCATCTGGGGTAAAGAACAAAGCGACAAGGTTACTGGACACTGAGAAGTTCTTTGCGGCACCCGTAGTGTTCTGACCTTGAACGCCGGTATTCACGACTAACTGAACAGCGGAAGCAGAAAGCGGCATGTGCGGCAAGGTTAGGGTCTTAGATATGGAGTCGTATTGGGCGCTGACCGTGGTATAATATTCGTCGTACCACTTCAGTTTGGCTCCATCCATCGTTATTGTGGTTTCATTGACAGTAACTTCGGACACGGCTTCCGGGACACTGTTCTGATAACATGCCGGACATCGACTCATATGCATCCTCCTTAAAAAAAGCTAACCCCTTGGGCCTTGGCTATAAGGAGACGAAATTTGCCTAAGCGCCAAGGGGTGTAGCAACGTTGTTTACTTGATACAGATCACATTTGTCAACCCGGCCACGTCGATTGGACTCCTATACAACCGACCAGGAGCTAACCCGGCTTCCGAGATAGGAAGGTTTGTAACCAGCACATACCCTCCGGCCCCCATAATAGCCAGATTAGAGTTTACAGTAGTAAGATACAATGTGGATTGACCAGTGGCATCGAGGGTGCCTCCGATGTTGACGTTCAGTCCCACATACACGTCCTCTTCCACACCTAAACCACCGTTCTCTACCACCAAAGCGCCGGTGTCCTTAGAACTGGACACTGTAGCCGCAGCTACCACCGCGTTCGTCTCTGCGGTAAGCAGCCCTCCGGAAGTAATAGCCCCGACAGAGTCCACTTGTCCACCTGCGTACACGTCCTCTTCAACACCAAGTCCGCCGTTCTGTAGGATAAGCGCACCGGTATCCTTAGAGCTGGATACTGTAGCCGCAGCAACCACCGAGTTCGTCTCTGCGGTAAGCAACCCTCCGGAGGTAATAGCCCCGACAGAGTCCACCTGTCCACCCGCGTACACGTCCTCTTCAACCCCCACGCCACCTTCTACAACAAGGGCACCTGTGTCCTTGCTCGAAGAAACCGTGGTATCGGCGATAGTCTCCGGGCCTGTTAGAGCCATGGACCCGCCTATAGTGGCATCGTCGAGCACTCGCAGGTCTTCAATCTGGTTCTTGTTGTCGACACCTTTTTGAATATCCCACAAGATATCGAGGGCCTTTTTATCCACCTCGGCATGGGCCGCCAAGCAGACAATAAGACTTGCCACTGTGCCTAAAAACAATTTTCGCATTTCAGGTCCCTCTTTCATGTAAGGATGGGGCGGCGCATTTAATCGCCGCCCCATGCGTTTAGTTCAAAGGCGTCCAATAGCCTGCGGTCGTTCCATACGCAATCTGCACTTTGCCACTGTAGGTGCCGATCAACAGGTCGCCAATGTCACGAGGCGTGAAACTATTGGTAGTCGCAGGGAGCATCACATTGACGTTCGTATAGAGTT
>ERZ1292632.4365-Hain-H43-01um-R2-4365-length-10213-cov-4_pt1 | contig 10213 bp, 9 predicted proteins | sample MGYA00564407_ERZ1292632 | MGnify/ENA primary metagenome ERZ1292632 (study PRJEB36523, sample SAMEA6512637) | groundwater metagenome | collected 2019-01-08 | study: AquaDiva: Metagenomics assemblies of 32 groundwater samples | reverse complement strand
AGGGCGGCTCGGAATGGATTCGCATCACGCCATCCGATCTTGCTTTCGAGACGTCGCCAAAGGTGAAGGTGACCGGCATGTCTGCGGCATCGGCGCGTGAGGCCGGGGCATTAGCGATTCAGGGCGCGCTGGCATTCCTCAGTGCGAACCCGCTCTACGCGCCAATCATCAAGCAGGTGCCATCGGCGCGGCGCTTCCTGACCGCGTTAGGGCTCGATCCCGACGAGATCATCAACGATCCGGGCTCAGTGATGGGCAAGCTGGATCAGGACTTGGAGAATGTAATTCTGACCAAGGGCGTCGACGTGCCGATCAATGCAGCCGACGACCATGAAGAGCATTTGCGCAAGCTGGCCGAGTTCGTGGAGAGTCCCGAGTTCGAGATCGTACCCGAGGAGTATCGCGAGAAGTTTCTGGCCCATGGTCGCCTGCACAACGAGGCGATGCGCATGATGAAGATGGGGAATAATACGCAGGTCATGGGCATGGGTGGTGGTCCCGGTGGAATGCCGACCATGGGTGTGGACCCGAGCATGGGTGCGGGTGGTCCGAATCAGCAGCAGCCACAGCAACCGCCGATGCAGCCCGGCAACGGTGCCGGTGGGCCGTTCCAACAGATGCAGCAGGCCGCGCCTGCAGCCGTAGGAGCTCCGGGTGCCTAATCCAACCGCCGATCAGGTTCGCGCCGCAGTCACGCAGGATCGCGAAGCCGTGGAGGACTTTCGTGCCACGATGATGAAGCAGCACGCCATGATGTTCTCGGGCTATGCCGGATATAAGCGCCTGTACATGGACCTCTGCTACGCGATGGTCGGGATCGAGAAGAGATTGCCGGCCACGGTCGAGATCGAACGAATCAAAGAATTGCAATACGAGTATCGCGGTCTCTTGCGGTTTCGTCGCATGTGGGAGGCTCTATGTCCCATGTTGCGGACGCTGAGCCCGAAAGACTTCGAGGTCAGGGTGGACGAAGAAGCCAAGACCGATAGCGCCCACACATCGTGAGGACACCTCGGCACGACGCCGAGCCCTTAACACGAGACGGATACCGCTACGGCGAAGGATAGGAAATGGGTAAAGAAGCAGGCGACATGGTGACGGATTTGACTCCGCAGCCTGTCGTCGACAACGGTGTCGCCGGTGATCCCGGTGTCGCCGGTGATCCCGGTGTCGCCGGTGATCCCGGTGACGGTGGTGATGACGGCGATCCGGCCAATGATCTCGCAGGTGCGGATGGTGCGGCCAATGACGGAGCGGACGATGCAGGCGATCCCGGCGCAGGGGATGATGACGATGACGGCGGTGCGAAACCGGCAATCATCGACATCTATGACAGCCTGTTCGAAACCGACGAGGACAATGCGGACAGTGACGATGCCGAAGCGGGTAAGGACGATACTCCGCTGTTCGGTCCCGGCACGAAGTATGCCACTGCCGAAGAGGCCTTGAAGTCGATTCCGGAGCGCGAGAAAGTAATCGGCCAACAGTCCGCGCGTGTGCGCGAATTAGAGGTTGAGCTGGAACGCGTTCGTGCCAACAGCATCGACAAGTTGGCTGCAGACGATCCCGACGCGGTGCGTGAGCGCGCCGACAAGGTGGAGCGCGAGCAGTTCAATAAGCGCGTCGACCTAACGGCCACCCTGCTCGCCAAGGGCGAGGAGGGCTTGCGTCCGGTGATCCGCAAGATCATCGCGGAGGAGCAGCACGCCGCCGCCGAGAAGACGCGCATCACCACGCAGCTTCAGTCCGCGTACAAGGAAACTTGGGAGCCACTGAGGGCGGCGAGAGAGAAGTTGGCAGCGGACGTGCGGGCCAAGAAGGTCACGCTCGATGAGCTGCTACATCTCGCAACCGAGGGACGCGCCATACGCGACGCTCGTTTCCGTGCAATGAACAAGGGAAAGACAACGACTGGTAAACCGGCCCCGACCGGCGGTGGTGGCGGTACGCGCACTGCCGGAGCTCCCGGAAAGAAGGGCGGCAAGGTTACGATGGCGGATCGTGTCGGCTCATTTGAGGGCGACATGGCCAAACACGGAGCCTTGGCTGGAGTCGGTACCAGCTAACGCACTTAGCTATGAGGAAATACTGAAATGCCTACAGCACCCGCCGCTCCATCGATCCATTACGGGTCAAGCGGCACGAGATCATTCGCCGCATATAACAGCGGTGCCGTGACCTCGTTCAACGCCGATCTCGCACCGCTCGATCTCGGTGACAAGATTTGGTCGTACTGGAAGGATCGAGCGCCGACCGTTTCCGCTGTGATGAAAGTCAACAGCCGTCCGGTCATCAGCCCGGTCTTCTATCACTTCGAGCAACAGCCCATGCCGCAGTACGCGACATGCACCGCTGCTGCCGCTGCTGCAACGACGCCGACGCTGGCGCAGTCGTTGACGTTTGCCAACGACATGTACAAGCGTATGCTTGCACAGCAGCTCTGGGTCAACCTGCGTTCGTGGGAAGTCATTCGCATCGAGGCGACTCCGACCACGTCGACAGTGACCGTGACCCGCTCGTGGGGTGCCCGTCCGGGTGCCGCCGTCAATGCCGGTGACCGCTGGCGCATGATCGGCTATGCGGGCGCGGAAAACGAGGGCGCGCCTGACTCGCACACTACACTCGCGGAGAAGGAAACTTTCCGCATTCAGGACTTCCGCACCGCCATCGAGATGTCGACACGCATGCGTGCGGCACGTTTCCAGATCGAGCCCGACATGCTCGCGAAGGAACGCTCGATGAAAATGTGGGAGCACAAGCAGATGCTGACGTCCTCGTACTTCTGGGGAACCCAGATGTCGATGGCGGCATCGTCGCTTGCCAGTGCGACAGGTGATCGCACGTCCTGCACCGGCCTGATCGATTGGGCCAATGTCAACACGATCAACTGCGCCGGTGGTTTGTCGTGGGGCGATTTGAACTCGCACATCGCGGTTGATCTCGTTCCATGGATTCCGTCCGGTACGTTGGTCATGATCACGTCGGCTGCTGTCAAGTCGATCATCAGTAATTGGGGTCTGGAGAAGGTCCAGCTCACCAATGACGTGAAGTCGTGGGGTATCGACATTGATACGCTGGTCACCATCGGCGGCAAGCGCATTGCCATCATCGAAGAGGAGATGTTCAACGAGTCTCCCGAGATGCAGGGCATGGCGTTCATCGGATCGCTCGGCCTTTCCTCGTGGAGAGGCTTCGATCAGGAGCTGCCGTATGACGGTCAGGTCAAGTTGGAGCGTGCAACCCGTCTCATCCCGAACATCAAGCGCGATAACAACCCGACCACCTACAAGGAAGAGCTCTTCACTTCCGGCGGGTGGGAGTTCTGGGCGCGTCGTGCATGGTCGGTGATGTGGAACATCAAGTGGTAAAGGGGGTCTGAAATGATGGTAACACCTTCAGGCATCTACTTGCCATACGGGAATCCGGCGCACGCGATCACGGCGGTCGATACGGATCGTCGTATCGCGATTCGCTATCGCGGGCAGTACGCGAGCGGCGGTGTCTCGCTGTCGACCAGCGATCTATTGCTCAAGACGTACTCAGACAGCCTCGCCGGGACTCAGGTCGGCACGACACGTACAATCTCGATGGACGCCACGCTGAACACCTACGGCGAGCTTGTCGACGCGATCAATGCGTACAGCGGCGAAGGTTGGTATGCGATGCCTCTGGTCCCGCGCAGCTATCTCGCGTGGGTCTCATCCGGCGTGCATTCCTTCCTGCTCGCGGCGGAAGCCGAGTGCAAGGTCCGTCCGGATCGTGCGTCTTCGGCGAACTGGTGGGGCGGTGCCGCGTTACTCGGCGACACAAGCTCAACCGCGCTCACTACCGGATTCGACTATGTAACCTGCTACGTCGGCAACAGCGACCTGTTCGGCGCGAGCTCGAACGGTCGACTGACCGCCATCACATCGATGGTGTTCTCGTGGGCCAACGGCGGAACGACCGAGGCGAATCTGATCTATGTGTGGGCGGTCAATCCGTACACGAAGGAAGAGTACCTCGTCGGTGGTCCGTATTCGCTCGGCGCGGACCCGGCGAACGTCGTGGTTGATCGCGCCGACTTCGGTGCCGATTTCTTGGTCGCACCGCCGAATGGTTTCGATCTCTGCGTCGTGGCCGAGTGCGGTGCTGCATCAGGTGCCGCGCTGACCGCTCCGGTGATCAGCGTGTACGGCGGATACTTCGACAAGCGTGATCGCTTGATCGGACGCACGCAGTGGACGCCATCAGAGGCGTAAGGAGGACTATGTACGGCGAAAAGACACCATACGAGCCGATTTCGATAGCGAGCGGCGACGAGCTGTTCCTGATCGCGATCCGCTATCACGGCTCGCAGCCGTCCGGTTCTCTGTCGGAAAGCGGCGCGGTCCTGACCCTGAAGACCGGGGTCGGGGTGCCCGCCGCTGGTAGTGGCGTCGTCACGCTGAACACGACGACCGTGCTGACCATGGACACCACAGATGCCGCATACGACACGTGGGGCGAAGTCGTCGATGCGGTGAATGCGCTGGCCGATTGGTCCGCGATTCTTGTCGGTTGTCTGCGCAGCACTCCGACGCGTGTCGGTGGCGCGAACTCGTGGGTCGCTATTCCCGATCTGGACACCGGCGCTGGCACTCTTCGCGAGATCGAGTGCAAGAGGTCGGTGGACAAGGAGTCGTGGAATAGCGCGTATTGGGGCGGATATGCTCTGAGCAATGACCAGAGCGTATCTCAGGTCGTGGGCTTGATGGTCGGCAATGCGCACACGCAGGGCGGACATGATGGCTCGCGATCCAACGAGCTGGAGTGGTTCGAAGTGAACTACGCCGCCGTTGCGGTGCAGGCGACACTGCGAATCTATTCGGTGAATCATCGCGACAAGACCGAACGGATCGTGTGGCAGTGGCCCGATGCCTCTACGGAGGGCAATGCTCCGGCGTCGGGTAGCCCGCTTCGGTTGAGCTCGACGCTCGGAACCTTGTCCGGCGGTACGATGCCGATTGGCTTCGAGGGAATCCGCGCCGATGTCGGCGAGTCTCTCGTCTTGATCATGACCGGCGTCAGTACAGACGTGGTGTACGCACAATGGAAGGGCTACTACAGGCCGACCAAGATGGGAACGAAACGCACCTACAAGACTACTCTTGCCGATGCATAAACGAGGCGGGGTCGGGTGAGAGCCCGGCCCTGTCACTACTGGAGGTAGTATGTCAGACAAGGTAATTGAGATACCGGTGAACAGCGGCGTCGATGCGCCGCGCGGTTTCGCGTCAGAAGACGCGGACCCGCAGCACGACGAGTCGGCACGGCCCGCCATGTTGAGCAGCCCGACGTTCGGGAAGATCACGACCCGCGCCGCCGGTGAAGAGAAGATCAAGGGCATCATCGGCCAGATCATCGAGGACGCGAAGAGTGACCGCGAGATCGATACGTCGACATTCGCGACGTTTGTCTCGATGCGTGGCTCGCGTCACCAGATCATCCTCGAACCGATGGAGATGTTGCAGGTCGTCGCGGCAAACATTCGCGGTCTCGCACCGTCGATGCGCTTCAATCCGAAGTCGGGGAAAAAGATTCCGTTTATCGACGGCATGTACTTCACGGACAACCTCGACGAGATCGAGGCGCTCCTGAATCCGGACTTCGGGTTCATGAGTGAGTACGACATTGCTCCGGACGATCCGACCGGATTCTGGGAGCGTATCGGGTACGTGCAGGCCGAGATCGTGCCGACGCGTGTCGTCAAGACGCGCAGCCTCGGTGACGCGGTTCAGATTTTCAAGGGCTCGCTCACACACGACGCCGCCGATCCGGCGATGCGGTCGTAGGAGAAGTCGATGGCGCTGTACGATGAAATTGCACAAGAGCTCGTCGAGGAGGCCGGGAGGTCGGGTTCGCTCGCTCTCTCGGTGGCGCGGCGAGCTCTGGATCGCGTGCTCGACAACTTGAATCGCAGTGTCGACAGCGAGTACGTCGAGGAGATGGACCACTCGGCCACGGCAGCCGCGAACGATATGTCCATCGATCTGCCCGAGTCGGCGAAGACCGTGCTTGAGCTCGGGCGCTGGAACGCGGTGACGGAAGGGATCGATCCGCCATGGACCGAGATCACGCAGCGCGAGTGGCATTTGCGCGGTGGCGCTTCGGGTACGACCGCAGAGGTCGGCACTCTCGGCACGGAGCCGCGCGAGTTCTTCTTCATCGAGTATGGTGCGGGCTCGCAGCCCGGCGGCTTTCGTTTGCGTATCCGTCCGGTTCCGGTGCTGTCCGAGTCGATCACGCTCGCGGTGCGGTCCTATGTCGCGCTCGATTCTGCCAACTGCGAGAAGGTCGGGTCCGATGTCTTGTACAGCGGTGCGCAGGCACGTCTGCCGCGCTGGTTCCCGGACGCGTTCATGGCGGCGCGCGCCGATTACCGGCGCGCCAAGACAGTGCTCATGAAGAAGCACGCCGGGATCATCCACCCGATTCGCACGAGTGTGCATCCGATGGTCGCGGCGAATAACGCGTTGCAGCGGAGGTTCAACTCATGAAGGGTGAAGGCAAGAACACGGCGGAGATTTTAGAAGACGAGAAGTCGGGGAAGAAGTATTTCATCCTCGACTTCAAGCTGCGCCCGGACGGAACGCTGACATGGAAGCATGACGGCTTCGCATCGGTCGAGCTGAGGCGAATCTCCGGGAACAGATTCAAGTTAACGCTCGGCAATCCGAAAGCGGCGGGCGAGCCGACCATCGTCGTGCCGGGCCAGTTCGACATCAGCTCCGGCGGGATTATCATGGCGAAGGAAGGAAGCATACCGGTATGAAGACAATCTTCTCGCTTGTCGTAGCGATTGTGCTCGCGGCAGGCGCGTCGCGTGCGGCCACGCTCGAAGAGCTGCGCGTGCAGGCCAAGCTGGCGCTGGATCAGGACACGGCAACAACGGCGACGCAGAATTATCCCAATCCAATGATTGATCGCTTCGTCAATGAGGGTCTCTTCGTGGTCTCGGTCGGTGCGGGCTGTGTCGAGAAAGATACTACAGTCCTCGTGCTCGTCGACAAGACCGAGTATGCGATGCCGCACGACTACGTGCGTGCGATTGGCGCGATCCTCTCGATGACCGGCGAGCTGGTCTATCAGCCGCGCGGACTGAAGCTGGTGCATGAGTTCGAGCTCGGATCGTCGGCGGGTGGTCGTTTACTCGGACCGCAGCAGGCCGTAGATAAGGGCAGACGTATTCGCAAACTGATCCTCTACCCCGCGCCGCTGATCGATGTCGACACGATGCGTGTGAACTATCTGGCGCGCGCGCGCCGACTCGACAACGATACGGCGCTGACCGACGTGCCCGACGAATACCTCGGCGCGGTCACGCTCTATGCGGCATGGCGTGCGTACGGCACGAAGAAGACGGGCAGCAATCCGTACCGTGAAGACATGGTCACGATCATGAATGTCCTCGGCGTCGCGTTCGAGCGACCCAAGAATGAAGTTCCAGAAACCGAAGTGGTGAATCGCCCATGAAGACACTGTCCAGTATAGCTATCGCACTACTCGCGGTCCTCGCTCTGGCGCAATCGCCGGGCGGGGGCTCGTTCGTTATCGACAACTTCGGCGGCATGGCCGGTGGCGCGCAGGCCGATATAGGCGGCGGCATGGCGATGGATGTTGTCAACTTCGAGTTCCGTACCAGTGGCATGGCGGATGGGGGGACCGCCCTGTCGCTGCGTAGCGGCATCGAAAAGGTCGGGCAGTCCTTCGATTCGAAGGTGGGTGCCATCGCTCCGTTCTCGTCCGGTGTCGCCTCGACGGCAATGCTCGCCGCTATCGGCTCCGCCCTATACCGATACGATGCAGCCGATGATCAGTGGGTGCCGGTCAACGAGAATCCCCTACTCGACACCTGCGACTGCGTGAGCGGCAGCGACACGGTTCGTTCGGTCTACAAGAAGAACTGGTTCGCGTTCTCCGATCAGGCGTACACGCAGATCGATTTGAACGGGACGCCGACGAATCTGCGCCGCATCAAGGGCGACTCCCTGATTGTCCTTGCGGCGAATCACGGCGCGACCGAACGGATTCCATGCAACTTGGTCGGTACCGGATCGGCTGCGACCTCGACGCTGTTCGACGATCTCCTCGGAGACAAGTCTGCGTTTACCTATCGCGACTCTCTCGTATTTGCTTCGCCGGAAGAGATGGTCACGTACGGTGGCGGCGGTGCGGCAGCGCTCGCCGGTGCCGGATACATGAGCACGGTCAGTAATTGGGACCGAAAGACGATGAGCTTTACCTTGAGCGATCCGGGCGGTGGCTTCGTGGGTCAATCCAGCAAGATGTACCGGATCGGGCCGAACATGAATTACAAGTACAACATTGGATTTCGCGCCGCATCGGCAACGGCCACGTCGATCACGTTCAACTGTGATACCGTTCTCTACGACAGTCTCGTACTGAAGACGCCGACAACCCGCTGGTATCTGGTTGAGCAGGCAAATACAGCAACGACCGCGCTTTTGACAGCCCAGAACATCGATGCGGTTCACGACATCGATTCAATGCTTGCCGATACCGTGGCCTATCCGACGGCGGGCTATTCGTCGGTCGTGACCGTGCTTGCCGGGCAGATATGGGACACGTGTCACTCCGAGAAAATAGCAGCCAAGTTCACATTTACGATTTACCCGAAAGTTCTTCGTTACAACTATCGATTCAAGGTGAGCGATGTCGGTGCCGGTAACGTGCCGTCGTCGGGATGGGGTGCCGACTCGATTGACTACATCTGCGCGTCTACGACGAATGGTTCCGACGACGACGGCCTGATTGTTTACAACGGCGAGCAGCGCTGCCCGATCTATATCAAAGATTCGTCGGCGGGGAAGTATTTTGCAATCGCGACGCAGGGAATACGCGGAAACGCAGACGTGCATCACGACTCGACTGCGATCACGAATGTGGACCATCCGTCCAGCAACTCGTGCCTTGGCATCATCGACATCGACATGCGCGACGTGGACCGATTCTATGGATCGCAGCTCTACTATGGACCGAACCCTCCGGTATGCTCCGTGCTGACCGGCGGTCGAGTCTATTTCTACGAGCCGGTACCATACTTCATTACCGGAACTGTTCCGTTCGGGCCGTCGAGCTGCACCTCGTTTGTACATTCGCTGCCGATCTGCACGTATTCGTACTCGGTTCCGGCCTACAAGAGCACGACGCCGACAGCGGATGGCGGGCGCAATGCCTTCGCGGTTGGTCGCGATCTCACCTTGTCGTTGTATCAGCTCGACGCAAGGGCGTCGCTGGACGGCACGACATCAAAGGACGCGGCATGGAAGTGGCCAATCGTGGTCGAGATGTTTGACCGGTTCTGGTGCGCCGGTGACACCTCGGCTCCGAACCGAATCGTCGCCACCGTGGACAATCCGCTCGGTGACGCCTCGAATCGGTTCACCGATACCTTGTTCGTCGACACCACGCAGATTTACATCGGCAACGAGGATAACGGTGTTGTCACGGCGCTCGTCGCGTCGAGTGGGACGATCTGGGCACACATGCCCGGCATTATCTATGCGGTCCCGATAGATCGTACCACGCTCCTGCCCGGAGCCTCGTATCCGACGAATAGTCGCGGCGGTGCACTATCGCAGCGCGGCGTCACGATGACACCGTACGGGCAATACTACGTGTCGTGGGGTGGCGTGTGCGGATTCAACGGAAATGTCTCGGAGCTATTCTCCGGCGCGATCTCCGAGTTCTGGTCCGACTCGGTCAACCACGCCGAGCTGGCGCGCGCCTCGATCACGTACGAGCCTGTCGATAACAAGCTCTGGGTTTCTGTGCCGGGCGCGGGTCAAACCCAGAACACGATCTGTCTGACCTACGATTTCGATGACGGCATGTGGTCGCGCAATAGTTTGTCATTTGGGATAAGTGCAATCGCGACGTATCCGACGGCCCGTCCGCGATTGTTTATGGCGAGCGCGTCGATCACGCGCGGTATCGTGACCCGCACGTCCGATGTGACGCGCGATTCCGGACAGTACATCGCGGCGAGCTGGCGCAGCGGCTGGTCCGCTTCGGTCGGAATTGCCGAGCAGTTCGCGCCGTCACAGTGGTTTCTTGAGGGCAGGCGAAGCTCGGGTGGCGCGGTCGCGATGTCGGTCTATGTGAACGGATCGGACGCGCCGTCCATGGTCGACACGACACGCTCGGATCGTGCGCTCTGGCACACGGAATA
>ERZ1292632.4364-Hain-H43-01um-R2-4364-length-10214-cov-4_pt1 | contig 10214 bp, 12 predicted proteins | sample MGYA00564407_ERZ1292632 | MGnify/ENA primary metagenome ERZ1292632 (study PRJEB36523, sample SAMEA6512637) | groundwater metagenome | collected 2019-01-08 | study: AquaDiva: Metagenomics assemblies of 32 groundwater samples | reverse complement strand
GTTCTGGAGCGACAAGAACCCTTCTTGCGAGGACTCACATTCTACACCGACTGGGTACGAGAACATTTCGGCCCCACAGTGATCGAAAAAAGGATCAATGAGGCCAGAGAACTTCTCGCTTTTTTAAGAAACGGGAATGAGTAAAACCAACCGAACCGGAGCGTTTAACCACACGCTCCGGTTTTTTTGTTAGAATAAACCAATGGATTTAGATAATCGCCACTGCGTGCCGTGCGAAAAGGGAATGCCACCGCTGACGGAAGCACAACTCCACGGCTTCTTGAAAGAATTACGCACATCATGGGAGGTTGTTACGGGAAAATCCACCGGCTGGCGGATAAAGAAAGAATTTACCTTCCCCGACTTCCGCCACTCGATACTCTTTATCAATAAAATTGCGCCGCTCGCCGAGCGAGAAGGCCATCATCCAGATATCTACATTTTCTACAATAAAGTCGTGATCGAACTCTGGACGCACAAAATCGGCGGCCTCTCCGAAAACGACTTTATCTTGGCCCGAAAAATTGAGAAATTGACTCTGGATTGACAACCGAAGGCTGATTTGCTAAATTATAGGGTACAAACGGCTTCGGCCCTCCCCCGCAAGGGGGTATAAATAAGAAAAAATCAGGTAAGCAATTGCCTGATTTTTTCTTTGAGCTTAATAAAATCTTTTTCCTCCAAATCACCAATTTTATACTGCAGCCTCTTGGCATCTATTAATTTGATTTGGGACAAAATCGCAGTACTAATTGCTCCCCGTTTTATTTCTAAGGGAAAATAATACACACCTTTCTTTTGATTTTTGGTTAAGGGAATTGCCCACAAAACCTCATTATTAAATTTTTTCAAGACAATTACTGGTCGCAAAAACTTTTTACCGCGCCCATCTTGTTCGAAACCAACATTGACCCCCAAAGAGGTAAACCAAACTTCCCGTTCATGGAAAAATGGACGAATCTTTTCTTCGTGCAACCACCCCTTTTCCTCGTGCCAAATGAGGAAATTCTTTTTCATTTACTCCGGAAAGGCTGGTGGAACGAATTCTTGATTATTGGTAGAACTTTGTTTCGTAAAATAATAGTAAGCACCACCAAGGACCACAACAAGCAGGATAAAAATTATTACTTTTTTCATAAATATTTAATTTGGTAATTGGGGAACAGGAATAATGGTTCCCTCTCTAACAGGGCGACCACCAGCAAAACCAAGGTGACAATTATCTTGAACCTTGAGGGCAACTCCGTCCCAGATCAAAGTTGATTCCATTTCACTTTTGGCCTCAAGAATCAAGTTCACCCATTTACCGTCATCAAAAACGTAAGCCTTGTCGACACGACAAGTGCCACTAATATCATTTAGGGTGAGATCTGGTTGTTGGGCACTTTCCACAATCTCCGGCGTAACTCCAACCAAATTCCAACCTTTGTATAGTTGGTGAGTATCAATTGGTAGCGGCTCTTGCACTGAGTAATTAGTTTGACCGTCTGAATCCGAATAAACCCAAAGGGCGGTGCGGGCTAAATAACCGTCTCCAATTGAATCAATTTTCTCATTGTCTGGATTGGGATAGACTTGAGCGTATTGCTGAATTGTAGGAATGAAAGCGTAAATCGACTTAATGTGTGAGGACGACAAAGATTGTTGATCAAGCGCACCGGGCGCAAAACCGTTGACAAGATTCCAACCTTTTTTAATCCAAATTGGTCCAGCTTCAATTTGCGTAGCAGATACACTTTGACCAAAAGCAACAACGGTGAGGAAAAGGGAGAGTAAATATAATGTTTTTTTCATTATCAATAATTTTTTAAATAATGCTAAATGGACCTTATCATTCCTTAGACCTCTTTTCAAGGGAATCACCCTAATCAATTTTTAGAGAAAAAGTGGCGTTGATTAATAACACAAAAGATAAAGCAAAACCAGCAAACATCGCCCAGAAAATATTGACTTGAGGTAAATTGGGTAAAAGATAAGTTGCACCAAAAGCCAGCGGCAAACACAAAAGGTGGTAAAGAATCGCCAAACCCAAACCTTCTTTGGTTTTATGATTGATGACCGGCAACAAAGTCTCGCTTGGTTTGAGGGTAATGGTGCCAGCCACCCAACCATTAAAAGTAAGCTCCCAAGTTACCAAATTTTCTTTGGCCACAGCAAGACATTTAATCACAACCTGTTTGTCTAAAACTCGACCACTGATCCCCTGCTCGGCCCTAAGGGTAAAGTCTTTAACTTCTGGCAAATAACCAAGTTCACTTTGCCCTTTCTTGGCTAAAGTTTGATGCAAAAATTCTGGCGAAGCCTTGGCCAGAGCCGCCGCCAAACTAAGCATTTCTCGATAATCTAAACCGGCGGTGGGCACTAGTGTGATGTTTGACTTATCGCCAAAGCCAGTGGCCAACGGTGCCAACACACTAAGCACCAGTGACCACGGCGCCGAAATAAGGAGCACCGCAAGCATTTGTTCAAAGGCAAAACTAAATGGCAATCTGGCGCCAAAAAGGAGAAAAGCGAATGAGGCCACCGCCAAAACAATGGTGACAGAAACTAAATACTCGCTCCAAATTACCAACCGCTGAGCCAGGGGGGTCGCTGGTTGCAAACTGGCCGCCTCCTCTCCTGCCGCAAAACGCATTTCTAAATAACGACTAAGCCAAAACAAAACCCAAACCGGCGCCGTGGCAAACCATAATCCCGGTCGACCAAAAAAGAGCAAGCCGATTAAGCTATAAACATAGGCGGCCGAAGTGGCCAACACCAATAGCACTTCGCGCTGGGCCAAACCATGCCACACCGAGCGCCAAACCAATTGATAAATCGGCCAAGCAAAAATAAACTGCACTGGTGTGGCCAAGAGCCAAAACCAATAACCCAACTCTAGACCAAGCAAGGTGGGGTTAGTGTGCTTAAGCCACGGCAAAAGCAAATAGTGAGCCAAAATCGGCGAAGCCAAAAGCAAGGTGGCCAAAAAACGCCATTCGAGAAATTGTGCGCCAGTTTTTTGTGCCGCGCGAATCGCCGACTTGCGACTTTGCCAAACCAAAAACGAGATTAAGGCGAGGGTCAATAAAAGCTGAGTCCACCAGCCAAACAATAGCGATCCAATAGTGGGTGGTGGTAAAACCTCAAGATCAAAATTGGCCGAAAGTTTAACATTTGGCGGTAAAGGCAAACCTTCTGGCCTAAATTTAACTTGGAAATGATACTTACCGGATGGACTTAGGGTGATTGGCCATTTTTCGGTTAGGGCCAAACTTTTTTGAGCGACCACCTTTTTTGCCACATCGGTAATCACAAACTCAAACTCACCGGCTTGATTGGACACCAGCGCTACCGCCTCGCCCACCACGCTCGCCACCGCCACCTCAAGCTTAAACTCGCGACCACTAGTAGGCACGCCCGCGCTCGTGAGTAAGACCTCATAATTACCAACGATCTCTACGAGCTGAAAAGGTTTAGCCGAAAGTGACGCCGTTTGGTCAAAAACTCCCTGATTAGCATTGGGCAAAGCCTCATAAACAGCAAGCAAAGAGCCCACCCCAATGAGCGCCAAACCAAGAACTAAACTGTTTTTGATAAACATTTTTAAATCAATTTAAACTGCGCTCGACGATAAAAGAAAAATAAGCCCAAGGAACCACCCAGTAAACCCAAATCACGGAAGGTGACCGGATCAATCCCCACCAAAAGAATAATCGCCGCTAATTGCAAGGCTGAGAGTAGGCTGACCCACTTCACCAATCTCACCGGCAAAAACCACAACAAAAAAACGCCGCCAAAAAAGATTTCGGCCAAAGCTTGCGTTTTCAAAAAAGGGCCGGAGACCGCGAGCAGGCTCGTACTCAAGGCCTCAGGCAAAGCACGCAAAACCCAAGTCCAATCTTCTGGATGAGTAAAAATGTCCCAACCAGAATAAAGATACATGGCTCCCAAACCCAAACGCCACACAAATTCTGGCTTAACCTTATGGAGTAAGCGCTTCACGCCTCAATTATAGCAAAAAGGTTTAAGAAAAAATTGTGGTTATCCCCACAGTGTGCTAAATTTAGCGCCATGGAAAATACACCTAAAACCAATGCCTTGGTACCAATCGCTATTATTATTGCCGGAATTTTAGTCGCGGGCGCCATCTACTTTAAAGGTGGCGCTCTAGGGGGGCAAATTGGAACAGTCAACGAGGCCTTTAACCCCGATCCGCTCAAAAACATGAGCGAAATTACCGAGACTGATTGGTTCCGTGGCGACCCCAAGGCGCCAATTAAAATTGTGGAGTACTCTGATTTCGAATGCCCTTTTTGCAAACGCTTCCACGAAACCATGAATCAAATTTTTGATGAATACGGCGCCAGCGGAAAGGTGGCTTGGGTCTATCGCCATTTCCCTTTAGATCAATTACATAAAAAAGCGCGGCCAGAAGCGGAGGCCGCCGAGTGTGCCGGTAAACTGGGCGGGAATAATATCTTTTGGCAATTTGCGGATAAGGTTTTTGAAACCACCATCTCCAATGACGGGCTCGACTTGAGCTTACTGCCAAAATTTGCCGAGGAACTTGGCTTGGACCGCGCCGCCTTCGAACAATGTCTCCAGAGTGAAGAGATTAAATCTTTGGTTAACGCCGATTACCAAGAAGCTATAGAAATTGGCGGTCGCGGCACACCTTACCCCATCATTATCGCCCCCAATGGCGAGAAGGCGGCTCTAGAAGGCGCCGTGCCATTTGAAGATATGAAAAGGGGCATTGACTCCCTACTTGCTAATCAATAATTTTTAGGCACAAAAAAGCCGGCTTGGGTGGTGTCTACATCATTAACCACCGGCCGGCCCAAAGAAAAACCCCGCCCTATTCCTACTTACTGTTTACTGAAGATTCGTCAAAATCTTCAGGCTCTGGTCATGCAAACCTTCTTCCTCAGCAATTGTTGCTGCTGCGAAGAAACAGCTCTCGGCTTCTTGCCTGTTACCTTCACGCCCCCACAACTCACCCAAGGCTCGATAAAGCCGAACGCGAGTGGTGGGTTTTAAGTTATTCTCCAATGCCACAGCCTCATTGAGCGTGCTGTGAGCCAAACCAAAATATCCTTCGGCCTTCGCAACCTTCGCATGATTAATCAAAAGCAGTGCTTGATCATCATCCAGCAGGGCTTGTGTTCTCAACATAAATTCCAACAGCTTTTTTGCTTCCCCATACTGCTTGAATGTTATGAGAATACTTGAACGAACACAAGCTTGGCCCGAACTCATCTGGTCTTTTGGCACTATTCGGGCAAATCGATCAGACTTGCACTTCGCCTGAAAAGCGCACCACGCCGCTCGCCACAACCACCAGAGTTGCCACTTGGCCAATTTCCAGCGCGAAAAAGCATTACCCGACGCTGTGTAGTAAGAACTCGAAAGTGCGGAAAGCGCACCGGTCAAATTTCCTTCTGCCACTTCCCGTCGGTAGCGTCTTTTGGCCTTCCACAACATGCCGTTTGGTCCAAAATGCTCTCCCGACCAACTTTGATCGTAAATTTCCTGATTTAACGAGCCATTATCGCCCACCATTCACCTCCACTTTCTATACAAAGAACTTGTTTTTATTTCCAAAAACGCCGATTCAAAACTAACACAAGGTAAGAAAGGTGTCTAGTATCCCATCAACTTCTTGATTTTATCGTGCTGGCGGATTTTCTCATGCGCTTTGGCCTCAATTTGACGAATCCGTTCACGAGTTACGCCGAATTCTTTACCCACTTCTTCAAGCGTGCGCATTACCCCATCGGTTAAACCATGTCGCATCTCTAAAATTTGGCGCTCTTTGGGTGATAAATCATTCAAAATTTCATTAATTTGATCGCGCAAAATCCGGCGCGAAGTATCATTATCGGGTGAAGAAATTTTAGTATCCGGAATAAATTCCCCGAGCGTAGATTTCTCCTCATCAAGCCCCGCTGGCTTATCGAGCGAGGTGGTATTTTGGTCAATTTTCTCAATCACATGAACCTTCTCCACATCAATCCCCATCTCGGTGGCAATCTCGGCGGGCAATGGTTCGCGCCCCAAATCTTGGAGCAAGCGCCGCACCACTTGTTTATATTTCGCAATTGTCTCCACCATGTGGACCGGAATTCGGATAATCCGCGACTGATCGGCAATGGCGCGGGTTACCGCCTGACGAATCCACCAAGTAGCATAAGTTGAAAATTTATACCCGCGCGTCCAATCAAATTTCTCCACCGCTTTAAATAAACCCAAATTCCCCTCTTGAATGAGGTCAAGCAAGGTTAAATTATTGCTCCGGCCCACATAACGCTTGGCAATGGAGACCACCAAACGCAAGTTGGCATTAGCGAGCGCCTGCTGGGCTTCCTTATCACCGGCAATAATTCTGCGGGCTAATTCGCGCTCATCGGCCGCACTAATTAATTTGTGCTTCCCAATTTCTTTAAGATACATCTGCACCGAATCGAGCGAGCCGCCCAAGCGCCCAGCCCCGCGCACTTTCTCTAAAATTTCGGCCTCATTAGTCTCGGAAAGTAGTTCCCCGTCTTCGATCACATCAATACTCGCCGCCTCAAAACGATCATAGGCCTCGCCAAGCACATCAAGGTCTTCCTCAATCCGCGGAAATTCGGCCAAAATTTCCGAGTAAGTTACAAAACCCCGCTGCTTACCTTTAAGAAAAAGTCGGTCAAAACGCTCTTGCTTGGTGTGCTCCTCGCGCTTAGCTTTGCGCTCTTCAATAGTAAGCGCTTTTTTAACTGGCTTTTTGGCACTCGCTTTAGTCGATTTACTAGGTTTCTTGACCCCCTTTTTCTTCGACGATTTGGCGCTCACCTTAGCCCTAGCGGGGGCTTTTTTAAGCTTTTTGGTCTTAGTTTTTTTGGCCATAGATTAATTAAGTTGATTAAGTCGTGACGACACATCTTGGCAGATTTTGAGCCATTTTTCAAGCGCCACCTCATCTTGAGCGTTCTCGGCTAATTTTAATTCTTGAGTCGCTTTAGCCAAAGACTCGCGCCAAAATTCGCGCTGGAATTCGTGCACCAAGTCAGTAATTGTTGTCTCAAACCCAGCACCACGATCATCGCCTTCAGCTTGCAATAACAGCGCTTCTTTTTGCGTGGCTAAACCCGCCACCAACTCGGCGTAATTAGTTTCGGCCAATTCTTTAGCCGGTGATCTTTTGGCCAGAAGAAATAAACCAAACAATCTTTCGGCCAAACGCTTCAACCGCGAGCTAGCACCAACGCTGGGCGAAAGAATTTTTTTCTCCATCGGACCCTCAAGCCGAAATTGCGCCAAGTCAGCCGTAATCACCCCCTCACTTAAGTCGGTAACTTGAGCAATTTTTTTAATAAAATGCGCGCGATCTAAACGATTGGCTAGTTGGAGCAAGTAAGGATAAACCTCTTTTTGCACCGTGCGCGCAAGCGTGCGCTTATCCGCTCCTCGCGCGAGCACCTCAAGCAAAAAGTCGATAACATGCTTAGTCTCGCGCACCGCCTTCTGCCACAGAGCCGGGTCTTGCTTAGCGAGGTCGGCCGGATCAAGCCCCAGCGGTAACTCCACCACCCTCACTTCAAAACCGAGCTGAAGCGCCATTTCTACTCCGCGCTTGGCGGCCCGGAAACCAGCCAAATCACCATCGAAAGCAAAAACCAGATTAGTCGTTAGACGTTTAAGAAGCTTGAGATGCTCTTCGGTTAGCGCTGTACCCGAAACGGCCACGGCATTCTCCACCCCCACTTGATGCGACAGGAGTAAATCCATTTGCCCTTCTACCAACACCGCCACCTCTTCGCGCCTAATTGCCACTTTGGCGCGGTCATAGCCATAAAGAAATTTTGACTTTTGATACAGCGCGGTCTCGGGGCTATTTACATATTTCCCCGTATTCTCTGGCGGATTAGGACCAAAAACCCGACCCGAAAAACCAATCGGTCGACCGGCGGGATCAAACAGCGGAAACATGAGGCGCTCGCGAAAACGGTCATAAGGGCTCGCTTCTCTTACTTTACCTTGCTCAGGCTTAATAACCAGGCCAGCCTTCATCATCACCTCATCAGTAAAACGCTTAGCGTGTAACTCTTGATACAAATTCCGCCAACCGGCGGGCGCCAAACCAAGCCGCCATTTTTTAATTAGTTCTTCACTCAAACCACGATCCTTAAAGTAATTAAGCGCGTCACGGTTATCTTTGAGCTTTTCTTCATAAAAACTAGTCGCCATCTCCAGCGCCCGATAAAGCATTTCTTTCTCCGAATTTTCTTGACGATCAACCGAGCTCAACTCCACCCCGGCGCGCGTAGCCAAATTTTTTAACGCCCCCACAAAATCCAGCCCCTCAATTTCTTGAACGAAGCTAAAAATATCGCCCCCCTTCTGACAACCAAAACAATGGTAAGTTTCGCGCGCCGGTGACACAAAAAACGAGGGGGTTTTCTCGTTGTGAAAAGGGCAACAGGCCTTAAAATTAATCCCCGCCTTCTCGAGCTTGAGATAACCCGACACCACCTCCACGATGCCAAGTCGGGATTTAATTTGCTCAACCGGCGCGGACATTTATTTTATTTATTTCGTAAACCGGAAGGTAGAAAGGATTGCTTCAAGCAAAGGAAACTCTTGTTCGAAATTTAATTCCGGAGTCGGTCCAGTTCGGCCCAAAGGATCGCCGCTTCCGTCTTTTTCACTCCCGTAATGTCTGGGAGCCCTAACCCAAAGAGTAATACCATAACAACGACCATTGTGCTGAGCAGTATAATAACGCAACACACCCTTTGATTGCATGCCGCCAGCAAACTCTTCGGAATAATTAAAGCTCACCCCAGCAATTTCTTTAGCACCTGATCCTTGGTGATTAACACAACTTTGCCCGCCTTCATCATACCGAACCAAAAAGGTACGAGATCCTGCCCCCTGTCGATCCTCGTCTGTGGGCATCATAAGATCCGCCTGAAATTCACCCACCAAATCTCTCTCCACCACCGATTGGGCACTCGGATACTTAAACTCAAACCCCAACTCCTCATTCCGATAAGTTTGCCAACCTGCAGTGTCAACACTCGGTGTTGACATGATGTTTTCGGTTTTGGAAGTCGGGCTTCCCAATTTCCAATACAAACCCCCAATCACCGCCACAAGAACAATGATAAGTAATAGTTTTTTCATTTTATTTTATGTTGTTAATATAAATCGTCATGCGTCCCAATATCAGTGTACAGCACCTCTTTCTCCCCCACAAACACGAAAGTAATTCGGTAGGAGTAATCGACAGAATAAGCCCATTCTTCTTTCCTCTCACCATGAAGTTTGTGGGTTTTGAGACGCTGGTCAAATGGATTAGAAGCAAAAATTTCGCTTCGCCTTTTGACTTTTTCTTGAATCACCCACGGGAGCTTCTTGAAGTGTCGGTCAAAAGCTGGCTTGGTCTTAATACTAAACACTATTTAGTTCCAAACAATAGACTTATTGGTCGAGTCCGGCCAGCCTTGTGCTCTCGCCAAGCGCTTGCCACCCGCCGATCAAGCTTCTTGGCCGATTTACCAGACAAATAAACCACTGGTACCACCTTTCTTATTTTTGTTTCTTGACCCCAAAAAGCATCGTAAACATCAGCCTTTTTCTGGAGAGTCCGGTATTCGTTTTTAGTAAGAGTGATCGTAGACATGCTCATATGCTACCACGCCAAACTTATTTCGTGAACCGGAAGGTGGAGATAATCTCATCAGTTATGTCGGGCTTAACCGGGTCGGGAGTTAAACTTTTGGTCATACTAATCATCAACTTGTCACCGTCAGGTAATATAAGATAATAACTCTGAATGCACACGGCATCACAGCCCAGCTTAGATAAATATCTAACTCTACTAGCCGTAGACCTCTCTTCTACCCCAGAAAAACTTCTCTTTAAATCTTCTAAATTATTTATGTTTGCCCAATCCTGTTGCGACAAAATTATGACCTCAAGGTGTTGACTGTCGGGATTTCCCACAACTCGATCCAAACAAAACAAGGCCGAATTAGAAAATTTTTTCTGAGAGCAATTCTGCCAATCAATAGGATACTTGAATTCAAACCCCAATTCCTCATTCCGATAGGTTTGCCAACCGGCAGTTTCCTTGTTCTGCCACCAATACAAACCCCCAATCACTACCACGAGGGCGATGATAAGTAATAGTTTTTTCATAAGTTTTATTATACCTTACTCCTCCTTCCGGCTTTCGGGTTTAGCAA
>ERZ1292632.4363-Hain-H43-01um-R2-4363-length-10214-cov-5_pt1 | contig 10214 bp, 15 predicted proteins | sample MGYA00564407_ERZ1292632 | MGnify/ENA primary metagenome ERZ1292632 (study PRJEB36523, sample SAMEA6512637) | groundwater metagenome | collected 2019-01-08 | study: AquaDiva: Metagenomics assemblies of 32 groundwater samples | reverse complement strand
ACGTTGCAGTCACCCAGTGCGCCCGACACTGCGGCGCTTCAGCTTACCGACGGCTCGCCGGGGCCTTCTCCTTCACGACGGTGGACTTGCCGCCATCGGTGTTCTCGACGGCCTCCTTGGTGGATTCGAGCTTCGCCTTGTCCTGCGCGATGCGCTTGACCTCCATGTAGTCGTCGTCCGTCTCGTTCTGCTTCTTCTTCGCGCCGAGCAGCACCCAGGCCGTTTTGCCGACGAAGATGCGCGCGTCGAGCTTCTTCGCCTCCTTCGGCCACGGGATGTTGAAGCCGGCGTACGGCCCGCGCTTCATCATGCCCAGCATGACCTTCTTCTTCTCCTCGTCGTGCTTCTCCCCGCCGAGGTAGTAGCGCTGCTTGACGAGCTTCTTGCCCTCCTTGGCCGCGTTGTCCGGGTCCTCGTGCACCTCGAACTGCAGTTCGAGGTAGGGGGTCTTGTTGTCGTTGTTGCTCTCTCCGGTCGCGGCGTCTGCCACCTTGATGTGGTAGATTCCAGCGGCCGGCCCGGAGGCAACTGCACCACCGACGAGAAGAGCAGCAGGGGCACCATTGATAGCCATGAAACGTTCCTTCTTTCGTGTTGCGTCGTGTGTTTGTAGGCCAGTGACCGACTGGTAGCGGTACTGCAACTGCATGGGGATGGAAGGAGTCGAACCTTCTATGCCGAAGCGCCCGATTTACAGTCGGGTGGGCGGCCATCCGCCCATCATCCCCGGTGAGGTCAGCCCTCTACCACACCAACGATGTTGTCCTCACTCACAAGCAGATGCTCAATGTTCGCGATGACCAGCGTAGTACCTGCGTACTTCTCGAAGAGCACCGTGTCACCTGGCTTCACTTCCGCGGTGGCCTTGCCCACACTCACCACCCTGCCGCGCAACGGCGCTTCCTTGGCCGCAGTCGGGATGATGATGCCGCCCTGCGACTTGATGGGAGCAGTGGCGGGGATGAGCAGCACGTTGTTGCGCAGTGGGACGAGGTTGATGGACTTGGGAGCGGAGGTGATTGACATGGGCATATACTTGTTGGAGTTGACGGCGAAGATGTTCTTGACGAGTTGGGTGTTCCACACATGCTGCAGGGTGTTCCCTGCGTGCAACGCACCAATACCACTCACAGCAACCCGTCCTTCTCCAGCAGTAGGGTGATGTCCTTGCCGGGCTCCTGGGCCCTGAATTTGAGGGAGTTGATGGAAGCCGCGTAGCCGCCAATGGGCTTCGTGTAGAAAACATCTTCGTACACGATGCGGTCATCCTTCTTGTCCTCTGAGCTGCCGCTGACCTCGTAGTAAGGGTCCTCGGGATTGGCGAAGGCATCTTCACGCTTCGTGTCGTCGATGACCTCATCGAAGTTCTTGAGGAGAATCCAGTTGCTCAGCCGACCCAGCTTTTCGGCCATCGCAGGGGAGAGGCTGAAAGAGGCGTACTCACCCTTCTTCTTGTCGAACTTCGCCTTGGCATGGACGATGGAGATGACCGTGACGTAGCGGCCCAGAGCAGCCCAGAGGTCAAGGCAGGCACCGAACTCGGCATTGAAGCGCTGCCAGCCGTTGTTCTTGTCGTCGTCGCCCATGAAGCGTTGGCCCGTGGCCTTTGCGATGTCCTGCTGCAGCCAGTCGAAGAACTGGGTCCAGCTGTCGAGCACCAAGAAGTCGATGCCGAGCGCCGCGCGGGGGTCTTCCTTGTTATCCACAGCATCTTCAGCGAGCTTAAGGGTGCTCTCCAGAAACTCACGGAGGCTTTCGAGGTTGTTCACCTCGTAGATGTCATCCTCATGGGGCATCCGGTCGAGGGCACGAAGTGTCGGAACGGCGTTCGGGTCACTGACCACCCACTTCGTGCGCCCCGCGGGGAGATTTGCTAGGGACGTGGTCTTGCGGCTCTTGAAGGGCCCATAGACCGTGATGACTCGGGTCTGAACACGGCGTGAGCCGGACCCTTTGGGCATCTTGGAAACAGAAGCGACGCGTTCAGTAGAAACAGCTTCCTTGGGAGCAGCGGATTTTTTCGGGGCCATCAGGGTTCCTCGTAGTTGGGGACCGAGTTGTAGGGACTCGGGGGAGCGCGTGAATATGGGAGTTGGGTAGAAGGCGTCAAGCACAATCGTCACTTTTTTTGTGACACCCCACCAACTTTTTTGTGGCGTCCCTACCACCACATCATCTTGATAAGTTTCTCGGGGGCGTCCGTGGGCACATAGCCCCATGGGCCGTCCCAGGGCTTGCGCTGCCACACCGAGCCACAAGCCCCCAGCCTCACTTTTTGAACCACGCCTTTCGGAGCTTCGTGCTTGCGTCACTCACCAACTTCGTCGTCAGCTTGCCGGGTAGCTTGAGGGGAGTCTCATCGCGCCCGGTCACCCAGCGGTCTGGGGCCTTCTCAGCAACCCGGTACAGCAGCGATTCGGGCGGCTTTCCCCAGCAGTGCTCGTAGTAGTCGCAAGGACCGTAGTGGTCCACGCAGGCGTTCAGGTTGGGCGGGAATGCACGAGTCAGCGCGGTAGGATGTTTGCTGTTGGCGACCTTCCGCACACGTTGTTCCAGTTGAGCCCAAAAGTCATCGACATGAGCCGCGAGTGCTTCGGCCTTTTTCGTCGTCACCTGCACGCTTACAATCTTCACGGGCTTGTCCGTCTCCCCAAGGCTGCCCTTACCCCGACGCTTGGAGGTGATGTCCACAAGCATCGTGGTGACTCGTGCGGCCACACCCTCACCGATGATGCCTCCAGCAACGTCCCACCTCTTTTGGTCGTGGTCGCTGAAGTTGAAGGCCGTTTTGTAGTCGCGTGCAACGCCAGCTTCTTCTTCCCGGTCGGGCTTGGAGGTCATCTTCGCGTCGAAGAGGATGTGCTCCCGTTCGATGGCCACGGCCTTGCCGAGGGGTGGCCCCTTGGTCCGTCGAATGGCCTCCAGGCGTTGGGCCTCGGTGAGCTGCTCAGGGTAGAGCTGCCCGACGCGCTCAGGACTCATGCCTTCCATCAACGCGTGGAAGGCGGAGCCTAAATCGAAGTAGTCCTTGGTGAAGTGATGATAGAGCCCGACGAGGTAGCAGAGCGCGAACTTGCGCCAACAGGCGGCTCGGCTGATGAAGGTCCAGCCGCGGGGGCTGCCTCCGATGACACCTGTGTTGACGGTTTCGCCTTTGGGAAGGATGGCCATTTAGTCCACTCGGGTAGTTGGGTCGTAGTCGTGAAGCATCTGAACGCATTCAGCCATCGCATAACTCTGGGCGCGTTGCCGGGAGACCCGTGACCTGAAGACCTTGGCGTACGGGTTGTAGGGGCGGCTGAGCATCGCGTGCCACCACCAATGACCATCTTCGGCTTGTTCATGCCAGGAGGCGACCTCGAACTCAAAAAATCGGCGGCGCTCAATCATCGGAGGGTTTGGTTGTTCCAGGACGAACCGGGTCATCGTTCACCAATACGCTTGAATTCAAGCACCCACACCCAGGGATTCGGACGTTCCTTCATGGCTTACCGCCAGTCTTTCGCTTCACGCTTACTATTCGACCCATCAGCCCTTTCCTGACTTCGACATCAGGGTCATGCATGCTCCACGTCGAAAGCTTTTCCAGACGATTGCGTTCCCAGCATCTCGGAGCGTTTGAGTTCCAAACCACGTCAGCGGATTGAGTTGCCTCATCCACAGACAGAATCTGCACTTTCCACTCACCGATTGTGCGCATCGTGGTGTTGCCCATCGCGTATTGGTGCCGGTCGTAGAGCGTCATGCCGGGTTTGATTTTCTCAAACTTGATTGTCACCGGGAATCTCCTCCGCACGCTTTGCGGGTGCTCGGGTGCCCTGAGTGCTGGGCCCGTGCCGGGATGCGCAAGCGCACGACCTCCGCGCGCAGCTCCTCGGAGAGGGCCGCCGAGGCGGCGTGCAGCGCCTGGAGCAGGGGGCTCTGCTCGTCTGGTTGGAGGCAGTCGAGGCGTAGCTTGCCGCCCGGCGCCCGGAGCAGCATCCAGACGAGGCGATTGCTCCAGCCGGCGCCGGAGCAGTGCTCGGCCCAGGCTGCGACGACGGTGTCCGCCTTGGGCGCGCTCATGACGTAGCCCTCGGCTCCGCTCGCTCCCAGTGGCTCCCGGTCCAGCGCCAGGTCTGCACGTCGACCAGCTCGCACTGGTGCGGCTTGGTCTCCTTGGCAGACGCCGCCACGAACTCGTCTTCGAGGTTCTCTAGTCTCGGCCGAGAAGCTCTCATCATCCGGTCCTCCATAGACGACTTCGCGCACCACCTTGCGCTTGCTCATGGCTTCCTCTTGGTCAACATAACTTCAGCAGTGATTCCCAGCGCCTTCATCCGCTCAATGCTCCAGGGTGCGAACTAAAATCGGTCGCCCACCACAATTTGACGTTCATCCAACCTTTATCGTATCTTGGTCCGAAACCGCCAGACACGGGTGCGCTTCGTGGGCCAGTCTGCCTTGATGGCCTGGGCCACGTCCTCCTCGTCCGGCGCGTACACGAGCGCAACCATCGTCGCGTAGCTGTCGTCTCCCGCGACTCCAGATTCCCACCAGGCCAGCACCGCGGGGCCGGGCGGAGCGTGGAGCGGTCGCGAGTCGTCGGGCGAGTCGAACTCTTTCCAACTCACCCACCAGAGACAGGGCGCGCTCATGGCTTGCCTCCTGTTGCCTTGGCGATGATGGCGCGGGCATGCAGAACAGACGGATTCGGGTCGGCGTAGCGACAGAGGTCCCGCAGCGCCGCAAGCAAGTCGGGCGCAGCGGCGATGAGTCGGGCCAACGCCCGCCGCCTTGCTTCCGCCCGAATTTCGCCACTCGTCAGGATTACCGTCAAATCGACAGCACGCACTGCCTCGTAAGCAACGGTCGCTAGTCCGCCCCACGGCTCCCCGGTATCGAGTGCTCTGGCGGCTGCCTGCGCAGCGGCCTCTCTCACACGCTCAGCTGTTGTTTGCAGCAGCGCAAGAGCTTCGCTCAGGCTTGCTTGGAGGCGTGCCACTTCAGCCGCGACGCCGTCCCGCTCATGCGTCACCTTGAGAAGCTTAGCATGCGTGCGCTCGTACGTAGCCTTCCAGGCATTGTCGTCAGCCGTGAGGTCCGCAAGCGCTTTCTTGGCCCGGAGAACTTCCGCCTCGGCTGCGTTCCGCTCCAGCATCAATTGATGCGCGTCAAGGTTGGCTTGGGCCAAGTCCTTCCAGGCTCGACATTCGACCTTGAGCTTCTCCAGTTGCTCCTTCAGCCTTTCAGGTTCTTCGTTCTTCATGGCAGCACCCCATTCAGTTGACGGACTTCGTCGTCGAGTTGAAGTCGTTGGGCCATTGAAGATTCGTGGCCGAGCCTCATCACGGCGGCCATGCGTTGGTCGCGCAGCTCTGCAACAGCGGTTTGCACCAACAGCTCGTCTTCAAGGCTGAGACGCTCGAATAGAGCAGCGGGCACTTTGCGGAACAGCTCGCGGTAAAGCTCGGGACTCAGGTTTCGGGAATAGCGGTTGGCCATGGAGCGCGGACATAGCTCACAGTGTTTTGACTGTCACGTCTTTTGTGACGGGAGGTTGTGGCCCCCAACGGGGACCAAATCCCTGGGAGTCAAACTACGAAGGCGGCTCGTTCGAGTTCGGTCAGTGCGTTGGCCTCACGGTCAAATCGCCGGACGAAGTCCATCACGGCAGTGCCGCAACGGTGCACGTCAAGGGCGCTCAACCAGTGAAGGTGCTCAATGCACCCGTGGATGGCCATCCAACGGGCACATTCTGATGACCCTAGGAAAATCTCGTGGTGAGCGTGACACAACGGAATGTCGTGAGAAGCGATGTGGGCACGGTGACAGCCGGGGACTCGGCAAAGTTCAGCAACGTGCTCGTCCATCGGCAATCCCCCCTAACTACTCCACGGTACAACTGTCGAAGAAATCGTCGGATTCAGCCCGCTTGTGCTTGCGCATCTCGGCGCAAATTTCCCTGCGTATCTGCGCGACGATGGCGTTGATGGCCATGCGGTGTTGGCCACCAGACATCAGGGACTTCAGCCGGTCGGTGTCGATGTCTGGGTCCCAGGCGCTCGCGAACATCACGGCCATCGCCTCAAGCTCATCATCGAGGTGCTTGTTGAGGGTGCGCATCAGCCACCGCTGAACGTGGCTGGGGTTTGGATTCGTTTCGACGATGGAGATGAGCTGGGAGACTTCAGGGGTGACCGTTTCGGGCATCCGGGGGCGTCGTTGTTTCCTGTACGCCGTACGCTCCAAGCTCATGTCAGCTCTCTTTCGTTTACAGCATTCCCAAATCGGCGAGCCGGTCAGCTCGTGCGTTCAAGCGCTCGATACAAGAAGCCATCACAGCTTCCGGGTCAAGCGCTTTCAGCGTGGCTGGTCTCGCGTCCAGGGGCCGCAGGAAGTCTGCCATCCGGTCACCCGTTTGGTTCTTCACTCCGATGCCACTGCTGGCATCCAGTTTGTCTACGATGGTCTCGGCAACCACCTCGTCGGGACCCCCGCGGGTGACAAGGAATTGGTACATCACGGGACGCCGCTCATGTTCAGGCTGACGTGCAGGGTCAATTCGTCCCATGTTCTGCAGCAGCACCACGGGGAGCCAGTGCAGGTCAACGAAAATCATCAAGTCGGCTCGGGTGAGCGTCGCGGACTCCCGCACAGCGTCCATCGTGCAAACCAGGGCCGTGGCCTCACCCATCTTCCAGCGTTCGATGATTTTGTCGCGGGCTGAGTTTGAGCTGTCGCCTGTAGCGAGGAGCGTAGGAATCTTCTCGCGGTTGAGCAGTCCGGCGAGTTTGGTCGCGTCCTCCCGCTTGTAGCAGTAGAGGACTACGGGCTTGTCGGCGTCACGAACAAGCTCCACGGCAGCGGCAAACTTGTACTTCACTGTCTCGCGCAACAGCGCATCAATCTCTTCGCTCTTCTTGGCGCGCATCTTCGCAGGGGACATTCGCACTGCGCCCGGCACATCAATCAACTTGAGCTGGAGGGTACGTGCTGGGAGGTCCTGGCCCATCAGCTCAGCTGCAGTTCGCCCCCACACCCACGGCTTGATGTCCTCGATGAGCGCCCCTTTGTCCTTCAAGTCTGCGATGTAGGGGTAGTTCTTGTCCTTGAGCTTGATGTGAAAATAGCTCCGGGCCCAGGTGAAGGTGGAGCTTGGGAATTGGGTGGGTGCGCACAGAGTCAACAGATTGTGGAGGTCATAGGCGCGGTTATGGACGGGTGTGCCCGTGAGCATCGTGGTGTTGGTGGTGCGTGCAATCACCTGTCGAATAGCTTTGCTGCGCCCAGCCCCGGAAGACTTGAGCAGGTGGCAGTTATGCACCACCAGTTGGGCGGGACTTACGAGGAACGTACTCGCGCAGCGGACTTGGAGGTTATGGACTGCAAAACCTCGGAGGTCTTTAGCAATGCGTCGCTGTTGGACACTCTGAAGACGAACCAATCCTGCGATTCGAGAAACCGGGTCTTCCGCGTATCTTGCTCGCGCCGCTTGAGACTGTTGTGGCTTGACCCATCGACTTCTACTGCCACTTTCGTCACCACATTCGCAAGGTCCAACTTGATGTGGTTCGGGAGCCCCATCATCCCTTTGGTCTTGATGATGACTTCTGCGGGCCAACCCAAGCTCGCCTGGAGGTGCGTGTGCGCTTTCGAGAGTGGTTTCCCGTTTCCCCCTTGGATTGAAGGCTTGTGCTTCATGCCTCGAAGGGTTTGCGCCATCTTGGAGCGTGCTGCCTTGAATCGCATCGGGTTGGCTTGTTTCATCCGCTGGGCGCTGGCTGTGGCCAATGCTGCCCTGGATTCGGGTGTCCTCTTTTCCCAACCTTTGGCAAGGGCTGCTCTGTAAGCCGGGTCCTTGTACATTGCACGGACGGTTGGATGATTCCGTGTGCGCCAGTTGGCTGAGCAGCTCTTGTTGCAGAAGCGGTTTTTTGGGTTGAGTACAGACTTCCGGCACCATTCGCACAACTTGGTCGCCAATTTTGAGTTCATCGGCTCTCCGCCATCCTTGAGAAGTGAGGAATGGATGGTTGGCTGTAGTTTTTACGACATGCCCATCAAACACAAGCTCAAAAAGTGCGTCGGCATAAGTAACCTGCGTGGCTTCCACTTGGTTGAGGATGAATTGACCTGTTACGGCTTCATAAGCCCACACCCAATCCCCAACTTGAAGTTGCTCAATGGGGACCAATCCTGATGGGGTCTTTACTAAAGTACCCGGCACGAAGCACTCGTCACATACCGCACGGTCGAGAAGTAGGCCGCCCTCCAGAATCTCTTCGCAAATCTGCTCGGCCCACCAGTAGTCCCCCATCACGAGAGTGGGTTGACTGATGTTGTCTTTGACCCCATTGCGAATGGCTTGGCGCCATTCGGCTCCTTCGTTGGCATCGAACTTGCGCCGCTCGAACTGCTCAGGCGTCTCGCTCTTCCACTTGGTGACAACTTTCTTTTCACCCGTCCTGATGAACTTCAGTTCGGGCCAACATTTTGCGGCTTCCCGCCGCCAGTCATGCACCGCGGACGCCGTGGTGAAGCCCACCATCACGGGCTGTTGTACGTTACCTGTGTCGAGGTCCGTGCGGAGTGCCGCATAAGCTGACCGTGTTTTGCCGGTCCCGAGCCCGTCAGCAAGGAGTCTTGCGCGGGTTCCTCCCGGCAGCTCGTTGAGCCACTTCGCATTTTCGAGCTGGTAGGAGCGGAACTGCTGTTGCCAGTTGGCCGTCATTCATCGCTCCGGGGGAACTTGGCGAGCTTGCGCCAGTGGGTGAAGGTCTGCGCCTGTTCGTTCGTGAAGTCTTGGTCAGCCCAGATGGCCCGACATCGCGCATTGGGTAGGCCCAGCTCCATCCCTTCGGAGATGTCCTTTGCATAGCTTTTGATGAGGATGCGTTGGGCCTTTCGGTCGAACACGAGCACTGGAGTTGTTGCAGGTGGGGCCTCTTCAGCGCAGCTGTGCCACTTCACTTTGGTCTTTTTGGTCATGACCTACGGCTCAAAGGCTGAAACGTCGTGAAGTGGAACATCAATGAGATGGGAGTGCGGGATGAATGGGTGAGTCTTGTTCCCCGCCTTGAGCAGCTTCTCCCGGAAGTAGTCCGCGCTGAGGCTCCAGCAGGCATTCAAGGCAACGGGGTTCACCGCGGCGTGCTGGTGCGTTGGAAGGACCACGTCAGCCGGGAGTTTGCGGAATCCGTTGATGAGGGTCCAGATGTTCTCTGGACCCATCACCCCGGCCAACCGCATCGAAGCGTTGCTGGTCTTGATGGTGTGAAGGCCCGCACGCACCTGAATCTCATGGCGCCGCTGGTTGGTGTCGAAGATGAGCGTGTTGAACTTCTGGGGACTCAGGACGTAGTTCCTGGGCATCTTCCAGTCATCAGGGAAGAAGGGCGACGCCAGCGGCCCCTCCACCCACTGCACGTTGCGCCCCTGGTCGAGGACGCCCCACCAGTTGAGCAGCGCTGGTAGGTCACTACAGGCCATTGGGGAGGGTATGGCGAAGTCGGCACTGTTGTCCGCGGTCTCCAGGCGCACCCAGAAGAACTTGGAGCCCCCATCGGTCGGCACGAGCGTCACCCGGAACATGTGGTTCTGCGTCCGGTCAAGGGCATAAGCCACGACTCCGATGCCGGCCCCAGCTTCCGTTGCTGCCTCCTCCATGGTGGGGAACTTGGGCTCACGGGACCAGAAGCCCATGAGTTCGACGAGCGATTTTCTGTACTGATTTTTGGGGCGTCCGAGGGCCATTTTTGGGCTCCGATTTGGGGTGGTGCGGAGTTATTTCATGTTCCTTCAGCCCAATCAATACTATTGTCTCGACCCCCTAGTTAAAGAATATAGGAGACCCCTATTATAGGTACTACCAGGGGCCTAATCCTCTAAATAAAAAGCCCTGAATCCGTCCTCTTATTTCGTCGAGGACCCTTTGGCATGGTCGGCACCAAAGAAATCATTTCATTTAGGAGGGGCGGCATATGTATATCGAACCCCTGTTTTGGCGGGTGCAGACGCCTCAAATTCGGGGTCGTTTACAGATTTACAACGGAGCCACGTTGGAGCTGTCAACGACCTTCATTCGGATGACCACCAGACCACCGTCTCCGGGGTCGTAGTGCTCCACCATGCCAGCCATCTCCAGGGACCTGAGCCCACGCTGGAAGAGGTCCCAATCGAGCACGGTGGCTTTCATGAGGATGATGAGTTCGCTGCGATCGTTGGAATTGTTG
>ERZ1292632.4361-Hain-H43-01um-R2-4361-length-10214-cov-6_pt1 | contig 10214 bp, 11 predicted proteins | sample MGYA00564407_ERZ1292632 | MGnify/ENA primary metagenome ERZ1292632 (study PRJEB36523, sample SAMEA6512637) | groundwater metagenome | collected 2019-01-08 | study: AquaDiva: Metagenomics assemblies of 32 groundwater samples | reverse complement strand
CCCCGGAGTAGAACTTGTTGCGTCTGTTCCTGGTTGCCCAAAATATAAATAATAACCGTCACCAATTCCTCCAAGCGCACCAAGACCATTAGGAACTCCGCCGCCGCCGCCGCCACCACCGGCATTGTATCCAGTGTAACCACCCCCACCACCTCCACCACCTCCGCCCCCTCCAAAAATAAACCCAGATGCGTTTATTATTGAAACAGTTTGCCCGCTTAATTCAATCGCGTTTCCACCATCACCACCATCTTCTCCGGCAGAAAGACTCATCCTCCACCCCCGCCATTTCCACAGGCACCTATAATGTAGCCATTGTTAATAAGCGTAAAAGTTGGCGTTCCCGTCCAAGAACTACCCCAAGTCATCGCCGCCGCAGCCGTGCTCGTCGCGGAAACTATCTTCCCTGAGTTGATCGTGACGTTAAGGGCTACGCTTGTCGGTGGCGTTCCATAGGCAGCAACGAAGGCGTTATATACGTTGTAATAAGAAGTATCAGCCGCAACGGTAAGCGTGTATGGGTCGGCAATATTGAACGCGCTACTAGTCTTATCCACCAAGTTTCCAGCAGACGCACTCGCAACCAGCGTATAGCCGTCGCCTAATTCGTCAATGGATAGGTTCGTAAACGACGCCACACCAGATGCTGCGGCAACCGTTAAAGTGCCTGACAGCGTTCCATCAGGACTACCCGGATTAGCCCCTATCGCTACCGTGACGTTCCCAACGTATCCGGTAATCACTCCACTAGCCGAATCAACAATAGAGACTTCTGGAACGCTAATCGTGGCGTCCGGCGCGGTATTGGAAGGCTGAACCGTCCACGACAGGTTAGAGATAATCTTGAATACACTGCTTCTGGCAGTGCGAAGATTGGGCGCGGTTGCGGCAAACTTATAACCACCGCCAACCTTGTCAATCTTGAGATTGGAGAACGTCGCATAGCCACCAGAAAGGGCTGCGGTCAATGTGCCGGACAGCGTACCGCCTGACGGATTCGCGGCAAGCGAGATAGTCACCGTTCCGGATGTGCCGGTCATTACATTGCCGAACGCATCGGTAACCGAAACAACCACAGCCGGACTCATTGCCGTGGTAATCTTCCAGTTTATCGGCTGAGTGCTGAAGGCTAGGTATCTGGCAAGTGGGACGGGGCTGTTGTTCAATACATCATTCTGGATAGCTACTAAGGTTTGGCTCGATCCTGACCCACCCCCTACCCCTGACCCGTCCCCTGATCCTGACCCGTATCCACCGCCACCCGTTAAGCTCGTGTTTGGAACGCTGAACACGAACAGCCCCTGACCGAAACCATCCCCCGCCTCAAGCGCGGCAAATGTTTCTACAATCGCGGGGCGCTTGAATACCCTAGCTACCTCACCCTTGACCTCGACAAACCCGTTCAGCAGCCGTGCATCCTTGTTGGTCTGGTGAGTGCGGTTCCTGAGCGTACTGGCTAACGGTAGCTTCACGATACCGGCCTAGTGAGAACATCCCCCCGTATCCCGACTAGCGTTGAAGTGCCTGCGATTCCCGGCGCACTGGGTGTAGTGAAGCAAAACAACCCCTGTCCAGTTGTGGCTCCACTCTGACCTGTCGTAAGCGTGTATCTGGACACCAAGCCGGGACGTTTGACTACATTGGCCTTATCTTCCTTCCTGCGCCCACCCTGACCCTCAACCAAGCCGTTGAGGACTCTCTCATCTTTGTCTGTGGTTGAGTCACGATTCCCTAGTGTGCTGGCTAGACGCAGGCGCATTACTTAATGGCCGATCAGGATGTTGGGGCGCGGGCCGCTCGCAACCCCGGCTGGCATTCTCAGGATTCCTGCCGGTGCGTTCGCTCCCATGATCGCGGCCTTGGATTCCTTGGCAATCTTAGCCACTTCTGCCGAGACTTTGGTGAATCCTCCGGCAGCCTCAACAGCGAAGTTGAACTCTATTGCTCGCTGATAACCAGGAGGCAAAGACAGCGCCGTGGAAATGGTGGCGAAGGACTGAAGTTGTTTCCAGCTATTGATATACAGCGTCAGGCTTGCGGAAGGTTCTGGATACAGGAAAATCGTTCCTAGCCCGGAAGTCCAGGCGCTGTCATAAAACAGGTATTGCGGGTAAGACCCGTCAACCGTCTTGGAGGTAATCGACCCGTAGGCTTGTGCGTCTATGATCTCAACCGGGGTGTCCTGACTGCTTGAGTTTCTGATGAAACACGGATCAACGATCTTGTTTGGTCTGGTCGTATCCCACGCCCCGCCTGAGCCTATGGTGTAAGACCCTACGCTAGAAGTAAGCGCCTTTGACTCCTGCAACAGTTGATACACCATCAACCGATCAAGCGACCACGATTCAAGCATGGTATTCAGGTCGGCAAGATAAGCAGTCTGTTCGGCAGAGGTGAGCGTATCCCCGATAGACTTCTCGCCAAACAAGCGCAGACTGCGCAATATAATAGAACTGGGGGTGCTCATATTAGCTCCAGTTGCGGGGTTTTCTTCCTTCTGGATGAATAGGACTCATAGGTATAATTGCGCCCATTCGGATACCGTTTAAGTCTTGCTGCTGCCGACAGGTTGTTCCTGTGTTCTTCTGTAAATGTTCTTCCTAGATGAGACTTATTCCCCATGTGTGCGGCGCTCATTTTCGCAATAGCCTCTGCCGTAAATTTCTGACCTTTTTTTGATTCTCCTATTCTTGCCCTATGTTCCTCAGAAAACGGCGCTCGCTTCCTGCCTTTACCGGCGGCAGACATTTTTGCCCTTGTTTCTGCCGAGAATTTAAGACCCCTTGTGGGACTCCCAGCAAATTTAGCGATGTTGTATGTTGGTTTGAAAAAATCTATCCATACCTGCTCTCGCTCAAGAAGCATCGAATGATCGTCAACATATTCAACTATCGAGAAATCAAACGATTCAATTCCGTGTTTGTCGTAAGATCGTTGCAACCTATTGTTGTGATGAGTCGATTTTCTCAATTCTCGTTTATGCTTCTGGAGTCGTTTGGAATAATTGGAAGCAGAACCAATATACATTTTCCCGTTTACCGTATTGGTAATAGCGTAAATAGCGGGAATTGATGGTGTGGCCATGCTTTATTCCTTTAGCGCCGCTTCAATCGTTTCTGGCTTCATACGGTGATGGGGTGGTTTACCAAACTTCGCCTCATACTTCTCGGCAGGCGACTGTTCGATAATCTCAACCGCTGCTTTTTCTTCAGGAACAGCAACGGCCACAGGATTTTCATCGACCCTCCAGCCGTTCGCTTTATTCCAATCGACCTCAGACCCCACGGCGTGCGTTACGCCGTGGAGTGGGTGAACCATTCTAACTGCCATCATTCCTCCTAATTAGCGGCAATCAATCCCTTTTCTTCAAGGCGCTGCTCGACTTCAGCCATGCGCACTTGAAGATTTTGGATGACATACAGCAACGTAATCGCCTCTGCCGCAGTCGCTAGGCCATACGGAGACGTTGTAGTAAGCGCCTGTAGAGCGTAATCAGGCGTTCCCGCAGCATCTGCGATTGTTATAGCGGTGAGTTGCGTAGTCAGCGCAGTGCCTTGATCTACCGCCGTTGCGCCGTGAAAACCAACAAGATCGGTAGTGGCATTACCGATAGCGACATTGCCGTTGAGCGTGGCCGCGCCGGAAGCGGTAAGCGTGGTAAACGCTCCGGCTGCTGCGGTAGTTGATCCAACAGCACTTGAGTCTATCGTCGAACCTGTAATCGTTGAACCATCCAAATCCTGATCTTTGAAGGCGCATCCGATTGAGATTTTATTACCCATGATTTTTCCTTAACCGGCCCGAAGGCCGGGGTTCGTTAGATGGCGATAAGCTCAAACTCGAACGAGAACACCAGAGCGGTGGTCGTCACCCGAGACGTATAGCTTGCGAAGAAATAGCCCGGAGGAATAATTACCCCGCCCTCAAAGTCGGCGCTGCACACCGGGATGACTCCTGGCACGGTTATCGCACCAGAACCGGAACCCGCAATGACGATAAAGGCGGTAGGTGCGGTAATGGTCGCCCCAGCCGTTGCGGTAATGGTGGTCGGAACTGTGCCACTGGCTTTCCTGTTGAAGATCGTGGTAAGACTCGCCGCGATGCTTCCTGGGCCATACATGATCCCGAGTTCGGTTTCAGCAGTCAGGGCCGCGCCTTGGCTGATAAAAACCTTGTGTACTGCAAGGTTGTAACCAGAGCCGGTCGCATTACCAACCGCAAGACCAGTGAACGTCGCTGCGCCTGCCGCAGTAGTAGTCGTAAGACCACCTGTAATGCCATACAGGTTCCCGCTTGCAGCTTGGGTATATTTCCTGCCGTGGAGTTGAGAAATGATCTGATCGCGTTCGGCCCCGCCAAGTGCGTTGACGCTTTCGCCGGTTGAAGTTACGAGTTGGTTGTAAGCCATGATGGATTCCTTATGTGTTGACGGAAACTATATCCGTGCGTATGTTGGTCGGATCGTCGCCTGGCGTCTGGTTAGCCAGATAGTTGGTTATGGTGTGGAGTTCAATGAGAATGTTCAGAAGCAATACTTGGTCAAGCGGCAAATCGCTGCTTGGCGTAGTGAATGCCCTGAACGCCTTGGTTCGCGGATCGAACAGAGTCAGCGCCATCGCATCTCCTTAGATGAACGGATCGGCAAGCGTCCCTGAACCCACTAGGGAGCCAGCGATAACCCATTGCGTTGCGCTGATCGCGGTCAGCGTGAATGTCGAACCAATCAAGCCTCCAGTCGTAGACCCCGCCATTGAAATCCCGACATGCGCCGTACCGTTAGCTTGAAAAATGTCAGTTCCCGCGGCAAGTTTCGTACTGTTCACCGCGCCTAACAGAAATTGGGTCGCGGCGGCAGTGTTGACGGCATAGGCATTGCTGGTCACGTCTACAGTAGCCAGAAACTCGAATTGCATCCCCTCGACGGGCGTGGGGAGCGTATAAGCGTTCCCGGTAGCCACGTCAAAGAGACACAAAGCACCGGATTCCGCCGCGGTAAGCGTTCTCGTCGCGCCTACGCTTTGGATAACTTCCCGGTGTTTTCCGAGTTGCAGAGACCCCGTAGGGCCTCCGGCAGAGATGCGTTCAATATCAGTAGGAGTTGTCATGGTGTCTCCTTATGACGTTGCGAACGGCGTGACAACGGTTACGGTTCCGACGATGGAACCCCTTACAACCCATTGAGTCGCGCTGATCGCAGTTACCTTGAACGTAGAGCCAACAAGACCCCCGGTAGTGGTGTCTGCGGCAAACTGCGTCAGAGCTACGTGGGAAGTTCCGTTAGCCTGGAAAATATCCGTTGCAGCACCAAGATCGCCGGAATTAACAGCACCAAGCAGAAATTCGCTGGCAACTGTTTTGGTGACTACCTTGTGAGCACCCGTAGCGAGAATGGTCGTCAGAAACTCGAATTCCATTCCCTCCACAGGGGTCGGCAGGGTATAGGTGGTGGCAGCGGCCTGACTGAACAGGCACAAAGCCCCGGATTCCGCTGCGGTCAACTGCACCGCCGTTGATGCGGAAATTACTTCCCGGTGCGCGCCAAGCTGAAGCGAGCCGGTAGGCCCACCATAAGAGACACGTTCGATATCGGTAGGTGTGGACATGATTAGTCTCCTTAGTTGGCCGAACCGATGATTCGGGAAGCCCACGCAGAACGCAGCGCAGCCATGCCGTAGAGGATGTCAATCCGCATCAACAGTTCGTTGTTGCGAATATCCGAAGACATCCAGCAACGCAGGCTGAGATTGTCCTTAGTGACGCGGACGCATTTTTGCGCATCGTCCAGAATCGGCAGCGGGGCCGTAATGAACTGGAAGGCTTCTTTGTGGTACATCAGGCTTTGCACGTAGCCCGTGGAAGCGGAGCCGACGAAAGTAAGCGCCGCCGTGGTCGTGGGCAATGCACTGACGTTTTGCAAAGCCCCGGATGCGCTCGAATAGATCGCCGGGGAAATATTCAGCGAAGTCGATGTAGATCCGGACTCCACAGTGAACTGCTTCAGGTTCGCATAAGCCGCCTTGGTCTCAGGATGTACGTCGTAGACCCCAGCGATAGTGAACACCATGCCGACAGTCGGAGTCGCAAAACTCGTTACCGTCAGGTCGGCGTCACCTTCGATTACCGTATAGGTATTCAGGGTGCAGGCCACATCGGAACCGTTTGTCATAGTCCACATGCGGTCGTTTTCGTACCAATCCGCCATAGCGGTTCGGCCCATCATGCCCTCGCGGTATTGCTCCTTGATCTGGGCCGAGTCTTGGAAAAGACCCTTGAGGCCGTTGACCATGCCGCCCATCGTCACGGAATCCGCTTGGATGTAACGCTGACCGTCTTTAGGTGCAGCTTGCTGGTTTAGCTTGGCCCTGGCCGCGCCGACAGCTACAAGGTCGGTAAGGGCGGTTCCTGCCGTTCCGGCGACCTGATATGTCGCTTTCGTCCAGTACGCGATTGCGTCGGACTCAATGGAGGAACACAAACCGGCGATAGCGGGAGAAATGTAGTTCCGGCTCAGGTCGTCAAATGCCCCGTCGTTATCTACCGACTGGATCAGTTCTTGCGCGGTGAAACTCATATCCACGCCGTCCAAAGTAGCAACGGTGATAGTCTGCGTGGTTTCGTTTTGCGCCTGAACAGACATCGCATTGCCGGTGCGACGGGTGTACTGGTTAGGACTCTTGACGCGAAGGGTAGACCCGTGCGGCGTTCCGCGACCTTTCATGACAAACGATTCATCGTATTGGCGATCCACTGTGCCAATCATCTGAAGTTTCTCATGTGCGATTCGCAGCGATTCTTTCGCAACGAGATCAGTGACTTTGAAAATGTTACTCATATCTTTCTCCAGTGCCTCGCGGCATTAGGTGGCCCTACCAGCGCCTCACGGCGTTAGGTATTTCATTGGGCCATTGGTTATCGCCTTGCGGCTATTGTCGCCTTCCGCCTTTTCTCAAACTCGTCTTGGCTCATTTCGGTCAACTTCTTGGTAGAAGGAGAATTTGAACTTCCGAGCGGTTTAATAGGAGCGGGGGCATTCGATGGTGTTTTAGGCACTACAGGTTCAGCTTGCAGCTTGGCTTCAAGTTTTCCGATTGCTCGCGCCTGCGCTAACGGATGCAAGGAATTGATTTTCTTTGCCTCGTCAGGGTGTTTAGCAAGATAGTAGGCAATATCAATCCCGTTATCTGCTTCAGCCATTGCAAAACCCCACGGCGAATCCGGTTTGAAGTCTCCGACTACCTCATCGAAGTCCTCATATTTTGAATCTGCCTTTGAAGCTTTGGTTTCCCAACTTTCCCGAACATTTTCTACGTAGGATTGTTGAACTTGCTGGCGCTGCTTTGCTTCGTTCTCCTTGAGAACCTTTGCTTCTCGATACGCGGCTTTGGCTTCGGCATATTTCTCAATATCATCGAACTGCTCCATCCTCGGCTCGCCCGCATCTTGCTGGGGTTGCTGTGGTTTGGCTTCGTTCGCTAACCTCTCGAAATGCTCTGCCCGCGCTTTCCATTCCGCTTTTTGCCTGAATGCCTTTTCGAGCTTGTTCTGGGCGCGTCTTTGTTCGCGCTTCGCCTCCTGCTCAGGAGTGAGTTCTGCCGGTTTCTCGCCTTCCGACTTGGCTGGGGGGGCCGATTCCCCGGTGTTTTGGCCATCAGTTACGACAACCTCGGCAGGTGCTACTGGTGCTTCAACCACGGGGGCTTCCGCTACCAGCGGTTCATTTACTACTACTGATTCCGTCATTGCTTTCCTCGCTATGACACAGGGTTGGCCGAACCCTTAACGGACGTAAAAAAACCCGCAGAAGCGGGCTTGTTCTATATTCCTGATATGGTTAATCGTTCTTTTTTTCGCCTGCCACTTCAAACTGATTTAACGTATTTGCAATGTGGTCGAGACGATCCATTACGTGACCGTGCCTCATGTCTTTTGCGGCTAAATCGTGTTCGCGGTCTGCATTTATCGCAGCAATTCTTGCTTCCTCTGTCGCTATGTCTTTCTTCAACTGCAATTCCTCTGCCGCTATATCGCGTTTAAGCTGAATCTCATCCTCGGCTTTCTTTCTGGCGATTCTGAGTTTTTCAGCCTCGATCTGCTCCTGAAGTGCGAGTTCCTTCATCGCTATATCGTGGTCTGAAGCTAATTTAGCCTGCCCCTCTTGAGATGAGGCTTGTATCTTCGCCATGCCTTCCTGAACCCCGGCCTTTAGCTGTTGGTTCTCCTGCATCAACTCCTGCCCCTGTTGCTGCATCATCTGCATCTGCTGCCCCATCTGGGCAATCTTCTGCATGGTGGCAGGAGGCAGCGGTTCCTGCCCATCTTCCTGCGGTTGAACCTGCGGTGGGAGAGTAGCCTTCAACATACGCAGGATTTCATCGGAACCATGAAAGTCCGAGTTTTTCACCGCGCCGTAACGCATAATCGCAGCAGAAGCGGGGTCTTTTGCCGAATTTGCCAGCTCGGTCATCACCGTGGCCGCCTCCTGCCTTGAAGTCGTGTACCCCGGTCCAACGGTAACAGTTACGTCATATTTTCCAACCCCGAGGTTGTAGATACGTTTAATCTTTCCGGTAGAGTCTCTGATCTCGCGCTTGGACTCTTTCTGAGTGGGATCAATCTCAGCCGTTGCTACTTTCCCATCCTCTCCAAGTATTCTCAAAACCCGCTTGGTGTCGTAGTAGTGCGGAATCAGGTCTACTAATATTCTCCCGGCATGGGTCACTGAAATAGCCTGATTTGCGCCAAAGTGAGAGGTTCCGGTGTCGGATTCTTTCTTGAGAGCTAAAATAGCTCTACCAGACTGCTGAGACTCGGTATCACCTATGGAAGCTTTATACATTCCAAGGGACGACTTCACGTTGTTCTGCATGAGGGCCAACATCTGACCCATTGCAGCTTCCATCTGCATCGGTTCCTGACGCCTTGGGGGTGGAACCACGTTACCGTTTATTTCAATTGCATCGTACTCGAGCTTGGCGTAATTTACGACGTTCGCCCTGTCCCACTTTTCTCCCATCGTCTTGAACTGGCCTACAGCCCCGACGACAGGGGCTTTGGGGGTTAGCGCCATTTTCTCCGTCAAGGCGCTGATCCAGTAGTTGAAAGCTCTTAGGGAGTCCTTGGCAGGGCGAACCAATCCCCACAGAATCCGTTTCCCTTCAATTATTTTTTCCTTGCCAACTTCCTCGACTATCGGGATGTATTGGCCTTTCAAAGTCCGTTTTTCTAGAACCTCGCACCCCGTATGCTTGCACCACTTAACGGTGACTTCCTGAGAATCCCTACGTCCGGTGATATTTTCCTCTGCTCCATCGTAGGCGTCTTTGAATACAGTCGTGCCGTCAGACAGGAACAGTAATTCTTTGTTCTCGTATTCTTTGTAGAAGTATTCGCAGACAGTTATTGACTTATCGGTTTTCCATGTCGACGAATCCCCTAAACCCTCAAACGATGCGTCGTCTGCCTTGGCCTTCGGGTAATCCCGCTTGAATTTCTCCAAAGACATGCTCTCGAACACCCAGCCTTTGTCCGCATCAGACCCGTCCGGCATGATGTGCGCGCTCAGATACACGCTGAACGTGTCAGGAACCCTCTTAATCAGCAATTCCTGATCGAAACTATCCGGAGCGACGTAATCGGCAATAATGCGGAAGAACCCAAGACCAATAGCAACGGCTGAACTTCCGCTGGTCTGGTAGGCAATATGAGCGCTCGACTGATCTTCGATGTGCCTAATCAGCCCTTGGAATACTTCCGAGGTGTCCTTGTCGGCCATGTCGTCTACAGGCCGAGTCTTTATGGCGGGTCGGTTCGCCGCCATATCGTTTTCTACTTGCGTCAGATATTGGTTGATCTGGTCAATCGTCAGGCAGGGTCTTGCCCCGTTTTCAACATCATTTTCACGAGCGGTTCTCAGGTCGGATGGCCACTGATCCAGCGTTGCAAACTTCAGATCGTCCAGCATCAAAGCACGTTGTTCATGCTCATCTTCTACGCAAACAGTCAATCCCTCTCTGGATTCCTCAAGAATAGCGGCGTCGCTGTCTGACGGAGATTTTGGCTTATCTTCGTTGGGCGCGGATACTGGGCCTAGATCGTCGTCTATCAATTGTGCTGTCCAATAAAAAAGCCCGCCGAAGCGGGCTTGATTGAGTGTTTTGGCGTCATGCCATCCAAGCCGTAGCCGGGTTTTGCGCTCTGAATACGGGTTTTTCAGA
>ERZ1292632.3748-Hain-H43-01um-R2-3748-length-11403-cov-16_pt1 | contig 10216 bp, 3 predicted proteins | sample MGYA00564407_ERZ1292632 | MGnify/ENA primary metagenome ERZ1292632 (study PRJEB36523, sample SAMEA6512637) | groundwater metagenome | collected 2019-01-08 | study: AquaDiva: Metagenomics assemblies of 32 groundwater samples | reverse complement strand
CAAAAATGAATGCCTACGAGTCTGAGGTTAAAGCATATGTCGCAACTGTGGATGGCGCTAAGGCGAAAGCGGATATTCTGATTGCACGACTGCGCGGAGATATCGATCTGGCGGATCAGAAGATCAAGGTGTACCAAACGCAAGCGGAGGTCTACAAAACAGATATTGGCGCGCAGGCCCAAACAATCGACGCGAAAGTGCGAGTTTATGGTGGAAAAGTGCAGGGTGCGGCTGCAAAGGCGCAGGCTGTTTCTGAGATTCATCGCCTCGGAATGACGAAGAGCGAGATCGAATTGAAAGCGCGCGTCGAAAATGCCCGAGTCGCGATCGAGGACGCTAAGACGTTCTTGCAGGGCATGATAGCTTCCGCAGAGGTCCGAACACGCTCCGGTGTAGCTGCCGCTGGATATTATCAAGCGTTGATTGGCGCCGCGGTAAACTCGATTAACACACTGTCTGCCCTTGTGGCGCAGTCGTAAGGAGAAATGATATGGCAACTCTCGATGAAATCGGTGCCCAATTAGACGCCGCTAAAAAAATACTCGGCGGCATGCGTACCGGGACTAGGCAGCTCTTGACTGATCCTGATGCATTGGCAAAGCGCCAAGCGCAACAGGCTATCATAGCCGGCTTGCAAACAGAGTACACAACTGCGCTTGGCGAATCTGCTAAGCCTGTGCTCGGGGTTGGGGGGCTTAATCGCGCTGATATGCTTCAGAAGATGAAGCTTGGCCCGGAGCCGATAGTTACCGGGCTTCCTACTTCTGTTGGCGCTATTCCTGCTACTGCGCCAGTCCCCCTGCCAACTTTCGAGGGGGCAATGGCACCCTCGGCGCCGTCAGTTTTTGGTAAATCAGCGAAAATGGGAAACTACCCTACATCACCGCTTCTTGCTGCTGATGTGTTTAGTGGCGCTGGCTATATTCCAGAGGCGCCCAAAGCGCCTATCTACCGGATTGGGGGCAACTCATTTACTAATGTGCCGGGAGATGTAGATGCTGCTCGAGGTCGCGGGGCTACTGTTACTGAGCTCCCTGCCGAGGGCACTGGTCGGGGCACTGTCAATACGATGTCTGCTGGAAACTTCGGAGCGATCTCCCCTTCGCAGTCCGCAGAGCTTGCTGCCGCTCGCGCTGCGCTGCCTCAGACAGATGCTGCGTTCGTCGCTGCTTCTAATGCAGTGCGGCGTTCTGACGGTGGCTCATTTCCATACCGCGGCCCGCAGTTTATGAACGCGGGGGCTCCTGGAGCGCGAGCAGAACCAACTCCTATGGGGGCTGCTCTTGCTCGGATCAGTAGTGCGAAGACAATCCCGCAACAGAAAGCCGCAACAGATTTATATGCTGCATTGCTAACTGCTGAGACGCAGCGGGCGACGAATGCTGCGACTATAGGGGTTGCAACAGCGGAGAGTCAGCGTAAAGCTACGCTAGATGAGGGGAATCTATTTATAAACGGGCTCAAAGCGCAGGCTGCGGCAACTAAGGATGCGGCGGAAGCTAAGGTGCTAGCCCAACGCGCCAGCGCAGTAGAAGAGGCAGCTAAGAGTGGCAAATATTCCCTGGCAGATCTTGCGGCGATGGCTGCCGGGCGGGCTATCACTCCTAATACTGCTTCTGTTCCGGTAGGATATATGGGGGATTTTACTAAGAATGTGCCTGTGCTTACAAACCGCGGTCCAAATGCCGGGGCAATTACGCTGACGACACCGCAACGAACAGCAACCCGCGCTCAAGTTCTTTTTGAGGGTAAGTCAAAAGGCAAGACGCCGGAAGAAAGCTTGGCGGAGGCGGCCCGGCTGAATATCCGCATAATTGACTAGCTGCAATGGCTTTAGGTCTCTTTGAGAAAGACGTAGGCTTAGATTCGGCCGAACCTGTAGCTGGGTTGGGCCTCTTCGCGCCCGACCCGAACGCGCCCGGGCCGTTTAAACGCGGTCTCCGCTCGGGTATCGCTGATCTCAAGTCTATTGGTGGCGGGCTTACGATGTATGCTGGCCGCGGGCTTGGCGCGATCGGGCTCGACACGCTAGGCAGAGCCACTGAAGCTAAAGGTTTGGAGATCTACCAAGCGGCCCAAGAGGCTTCCGCTCCCGACCGCATGCGGGTTGAGGATGTCGGTAAAGCATTTGACACGGGCATCCTCCCCGGTCTCAGTGCCGTTTCAGATCTCGTAAAGTATACCGCCGGCAACCAACTCCCCATGTTGGCGACAATGGTCGCTGGTGGCGCGGTTGGGCGGGGGCTAGGCGCCGTTGCAGGCCGTGGGGCTACGGCGGCAGCCAAAGCCGCAGCAGAGCGCGCGGTAGCGACTGGGACGGCTGAAGACGTGGCTGCCGCGACTCTAGCAGCCCGGGAGGCTACCCGAGCGACTACTTTAGGCGCGGATCTCGGTATCGGGGCAAGTGCTGTAGGCATGGAGGCTGGGCAGATATTCCCCGAGGCGGCGGCAACCGGGGTTGAGAACCCGATGGCGCGCACCGCGGCTGGTGCCCTAGTGGCGGGCGCTTTGGATACGGTGCTGCCGGCCATACTGGCTCGCCGAATGGGTTTAATTGGCCCAAACAAGGGTATCCTTGCTGCCCGTAAGGCTGGTCTCGGGGCGATCGCTAAGGAGATCGGGACGACCGCCGGCGCCGCAGGTTTGTTTGAAACCGCTACGGAAGGCGCGCAGACGGTGATCGAGCGCCTAGCTGCGGGCCAACCCCTCTCCGGAGACGAAGCGAGCAGTGACTATCTGAACTCGGCGGTCATGGGTGGCATTATGGGCTTGCTGACCGGCGGCCTTGCGGGTGGCATTCGCGCGGCTCGGCAGCCTATTCAGGCGCCGCAGGAAGCTGCCCCGCCTGTTATTTCACCGCCTGCTGAAACTCCGCCAATCATTGAAACTCTTGGCCCAGGGTTCGCTCCGTTAACTGAACCTACGCCGAAGGGTATTGTTACTCCAACAGGCGAGGTTGTGCCAAGAGTAGTAGCGCCCGTGCCAGTGTCGGATGTGATCGAGACAGGGGCGCCAAAGCCTGTGGACACGACCTCGGCTGAGTCCATGATTGCACAGATGAAGCAGCAACTTGGAGATTTGGATCGCACTACCGCTCAGCGAGCAGATATACAAGCGATACGTGCTAAGAAGGCAAGTGGTGAGCTTCTTGACGCTACGGAGATGATCCGGCTGCGCGAAGCTGCTAAAGTACCAAAAGTTACCAAGGCTAGCTCCTCATTGGCTATTGTCAACCTTAAGAAACCGCGTGAGGTTGTCAAAGCCCCCGACGTAAAGGCTGCCGAAGACAGAGCGGCTAATGTCGCGCAAGCTTGGGTGAGGGATGCTGTTGCAGCAAAGGTGCAAGGCGATAAAAAGACTTACACCCCGGCGGAGCAAGCGAAGCTGACGAAGCGCTATACCGACGCTGTGAACTCGGTAGTGCGGGAAGCTGCGGCGCTTCCGAGTATGGATGCTGGCAAGGCGCTTATCTTAGAGAAAGTAGCCAAGATCAAGGGGCTTCCGGAGCGCGAAGCGGTTGCTGAGGAAGTGGCGAAGACGTGGTATTCGAGGGGAGCATTCCATGCGTCTCCATACGCTTTTACCAGTTTTGATGCCTCTAATATTGGAGCTGGTGAGGGGGCGCAGTCTTTTGGCTACGGAATTTATCTCGCCGAAAATAAAAAGACAGGATTAACATATAAGCGCAGTGTTGGCGAAGCAGCATATGCTAAGCAGATATTTGATCTCGAAGCTACTCGTAGCGCTTTAAAAGCGCAGCTCAGAAATGACATTCCTCGTCGCGGAGTAGTAGGGCTATCTACGGAGAAGAGGGGGGAGATCCAGCAACAAATTTCTAACTTGGGCAAGCAGATAAGTGAAAAGTCCGCTGTTATAAATCGAGCAGGGAATTTATATTCCGTCGAGATTCCTGATGAATGGCTCCCAAATATGTTGGATTGGGATAAGCCCCTTAGCGGGCAGAGTCAGCATGTAAAAGAGGCTCTTCAAGTTGCGGTGCGTAATAGTGGCTCTGCATTGACGCTAGCAGAGTTAGAGAAAAACGGGCAAACTACTTCTGGGATAGCCGATTTTCTTGGCTTTGGCTCGGCGGAAAAGGGGGCGGCGGCGCTTGTCGCGGTAGGCATCCCTGGGGTGAAATATCTTGACCAAGGCTCTCGCGGCGCTGGCGCCGGGTCATATAACTATGTGGTTCACCCTGGGTTTGAGCAGCATATTAAGGTTAAAAATATTCAGCAATCTGCTGCTGCCGCAGTTACAACCCCGGCGACTGTGAATATCGGGCTTGATACTAATGACGGTAAGGGTATTACCGAAGCTCAGGTTCTTGACAAGCTAAAAGCTATCGGCGTTCCTGCTGCAAGCCACGTTGTCCTGCGCTCCGACACCGAGAATACGGTAGTGGCAAACCTGCCGCGAGAACTCACTGACGATGAGGCTGCGGGTGTAAGCGCAGATTTGGGCCAGGAAGCTATCTCGCAGTACGCGAACGGTATTGGCAAGTCGCACGGCCCGAGAGCGGACAAGTGGGTGTTTGATCCCGGTTATTTCTTTCTGCCCGATGGGCGACGGCTCTCTGAAGCGTTAGTGGAGGCGAGTAACGCCGCAGTCGACTATCGCGATGGCGTGCTTACTTCGAAAGGGCAGCCGATGATTGCTGAGCTTACGCGCATGCTCGGCAACGACCCGAACCTTGAAGTGCAGATGTTTCGCGCCGAGCCGGGCGAAGGTATTGGCTCTTACACCCACGTCGACCCACTAAAGTCTGTGATCTCAATGGCGCTGAATGCCGCGGATTGGCTCGGAGTGGCCCACCACGAGGGGTTCCACTACGCTGAGGATCGAATCCTCAAGGACAACGAGCGCGCGATTATTGCCCGCCGGCTGAAGCCAGATTCAGAAATGTTCCGCCGGCTGCTCGTACGTGTGCGCCAGTATGACCTCGAGAACAGGACTAACCTTGCAGATGAGATTCTGTCGATCCCCGCTGAGGCTCGGGCGTACGGGTACCAGTTCTGGAAGCGCGGCGAGTTGCAAGTGGATAGTGCGCTTGCGAAGATTTTTGACAAGCTCCGACAGTTTTTTGATCGGATCACCAACTTTATCCGCGGCGAAGGGTTCCAATCGATCGAGGATATTTTCGACGCGCTCGACCGCGGGCAGTACGCACAACGCGCAAGGCAGACGGACTCGGGGCTGATGGGGCTAACGCTAGCATCTGAGGCGGCTAATACAGCGCTCCAATCAATAAAGGCAAAACCTGGGGTTAATTTCGGGCGGCTAAATGCCTTACTCGGCGCTAAACTTTACGGTAATCCAAGCGATCTCGCTACCGTTTCAATTAAGGAGATGGTACAAAATTCGTTCGACGCCGTAAAAGCAGCATTAGAACGCGGGGAGATTGAGCAGGGGCGTATAGCAATAACGGTGGACAAGAAAGAACGCACAATCACATTAGAAGATAATGGCCGCGGTATGACCGCAGATGTTTTGGCAAATCAATTTTTACAACTCGCTGGTACAAGTAAAGAGTCTTCGCAGAGCTCTGGCGGACTCGGGATTGCTAAGGGGCTTTTTCTTTACGGCAACGCACATATTACTGTTGAAACCACGAGAGATGGGGTTGCATCCAAATTAGATAGCGACGGCGCAATATTGATGCAAGCGGCAAACGATCTTTCGCTCGCTCCGGAAATTACCTCAAGCCGAGTATTAGGAGCGAAAAACGGAACTTCAGTCACGGTTAAAATCCCTGAAAATTATGTTGACCCGGCTACTGGAGAAATAAAAGCTATTGAGATCTCTGAATGGTCTTCAGATTATCCAGTGCTTAGAAATAGCCCGCTTTTTGCTAATATAGTTGTGTCGCTTAATGGATACAAAGTAAGCGACATGGGAACAGAATTTAATAAAAGTGATTACGGCGTGTTCGCGCAAGTGAAGTTCAATTGGGGCCGGGCGCATATCTATGTTTCTAAGCAGGAGAAAGAGCGCTACGGAAGTAATCTCCACGTATTGTCAAATGGTTTGTGGCAGTTTAGCCAAAGTTTAAAGAAGAACCCTTTGGATATGTACGGGGGCAACTTACTCAGAAACATTTATGTAGATTTGGCACCAGAAGTAAAGCCGGAAGATCCGGGGTATCCGTTTGACCTCAATCGGCAGCGGTTTACTAAACAGGTTGAAGATGATTTTTCTTCTGTTTTGACCTATCTATCACTAGCCTATAATAAAGGGGAAGTGGCGAAACAAGGAAAGAGTTTTGGCGCTATAAGCTACATTCGTCCTGACGGAACACCGATAGCGACGGAATTACTTGCCCCGCCAATTCGTCCGGAAACAGCACAGCAGTTGATGAACATTGTGGAGGGAGATAATGTCGAGGTAGTGGAAGGCAGGCTTATTGTGAATGGCCGAGAAGTGCCAATTTTGTCCAAAGAAGATATTAAAAAGGCACAAATTGATTTGGCAGATTTTGTTGTTGACCAGAGCCGAATTGACCCGCTACAGGTTATGCTGCATGACAATGTGATGCTGGGGGAAAAGGGCTTGCTATCTGCGGCTGCGCAAGAAACATTTGGCCCCAAGTTTGGGCGTTTTATGCGAACTATCACTTTTGCTTTACAGGAACTTCGCGACGGACTTGGGAGTATTAAGGGTGAAGAATTGTATGCTAAGTTAAAAGAATTTGGTATAGGAATTAGTTTTGATAAAGAGTACCGCGGGGTGCATATTCGCGCGCCATTTAGCGGGGTTTTTATTAACCCCGCAGGGACAGTTTCCTCTGAGGCAGACAAGGCGGCTTATGGGATGTACCTGACAATGGTGCATGAATTAGTTCATCTTCATCAGCGGGGGCACGACGCCGATTTTGTCGGCGAACTTCAGCGGGTTCTAAGTGTCATAGAAGTTTCAGGGCTTGGGGATTCTATTCGCGCCCGGCTCCGCGCTGGGGCAAAGGCGAATCAGGATATTCTTACTTTTTTACATGGGGCGCTAAATGGATCAGACGCAAAAGCTCGTGGCGAGTCTTTACCGCACAGCGGCTACGAAACCCGAGGCACTAGCCGGACTTCAGACTTTGTACCAGTTGGGGATCGAACAGAACGCGTCAATAGCATACTTGGAAGCGCTGAAAGCCGAAATACAGGCGCTCAACAAGGCGGCCAATCTTCCGCAACGGCTCGCGCAACTGCGGTAACGCTCTTCTCCAAAGCCGCTACGGATATCGACCGCCAGATGGCCCACGGTGAGCTGATTCGTGAGCAGGGCTTTGGCATCGCGGGGAAGATGATAGATCACGCGAACCTCCCGATCGCCTCAACGAAGCAACTTCTCGGCGCCGCAGCAGAAGGCATGGCTGGTAGCGTTGAGCGGTGGTTGTACACACATATCACGACCCAAAACAAGGTTGCCGGCGCTTCGAAGGGGTTCAAGAATCTTCGCGACACGCTGCTCACTTTTGTCGACTATAAGGAGGCGCTGATCCGCGAATATGCTTTGACCCAGCTCTCGAAGTGGAACATCGGCAGCCAAGGTGCGGGGAGCCAGGAGGACATAACGGTGGCGTTTAAGGCGGCTCTGGATCGCACTGTTGGTGGGTTCCTTGTGGATTCTCCTGAGTATGTGCAGCTTCGCGCTGATATGACAGAGCAGCAGCGTAAGATGTTCGACCAGGCTTTCAACACAACCGCAAGCCTTCTTTGTCTCGAGTTTGAAGCAGATTCAAGATTGTTTGCCAGCCTTATGACCGAGGAGCAGTTCGCCAGGTGGCGGGTCAACCGGAAGGCACAAGTTGACGGGTGGATCGCTAGCGGCTATATCCCCTTGGATCGCTACGGCGACTTCACGGTGACGATCTATGCCGATGTGGCTAGCGAGAACGGCGAGACGACGCGTGTTGCTGTGGCTCACCAGCAGTTCACAACTGAGGCTGCGGCGATCGTGCGCGAGCAGCAGTATCTCGTCGAGGTCAAGAAGCAAGGGCTCGCGTTTGGCGTTGTACGCGGAACTGTGCATAAGACCTCGCGCGACACGGATATCTCGGTTCAGCAGTTTCTCGACACCGCACGGCGCAACGGTGTAGAGATCTCCCAAGAGGAACGCGAGAAACTTGCGAAAGCCCTAACGGATGCGGATTCTATGCAGCGGAACCGGCTGATACACCGCGAGAATGTGCCGGGCTACTCTCGCGATGGGTCGCGGGTGCTCAACAGCTTCGTTGTGCGGATGGCGAACAAGGTCGCATATTCTGAGTTCGGCCCTGCGATCAGCGACGCTGCTGCGGGCCTCCCGGTCGACGCGCGAGTCGAGCTCAAGGATCGCCCGGTCGAAGCATACACGGATATCGCCGGCGCCGAGGTTCCGGCGCATATGGGCGAAGGGAAGGTGCGGATCGCAACAGACCGCGGACAAGGTAAGAACCTGTGGATACGGGACGGCGAGGGTTCAGGGTTCTATCGCAACCTCGCTGACGGGCTTACGGATTTCGTGTTAGTGCCTGATCGCACTGGTTCATGGTCGCGGACGTGGCGCGCGGCCACGATGGTCTACATGATTGGTGGCTCGCTTGCGTTCGGCGCGGTCAACGCGATGTCAGTGCCGATGATTCTCCTACCGGCGCTGTCGCAGCATACGCCGTATGCCAACGCGTTTTCAACTACGCTGTCAGTCTGGAAGGACGTATGGGCGAACCAAGCGACTTTGCGGGATATCACCCGGCTGCGAGACGCGGATGCGAACCCACTAAAGGAGATTGACAATATACCAGGCTTGCGCCCGGCGATCATAGATGCGTACGAGCATATGATGGATACTGAGATTCATCAGATCATGGGGATGTCCCAGGGGCATCTGCTCTCCCAAAGCCGCGCAGTGCAGAAAGCCATGCGGTTGTGGATGGCGCCGTTCAAGATCAGTGAGCAGACGAATCGGTTCACAAGCTTCATCACTGCTTATAAAGTGGGGTTAGAGAACAAGCTCTCCGGCCGCGAGCTGTTCGAGTTCTCGAAGCAGATGGTCGACGGCACGCAGAACAACTACAGTGAAGTGAATCGGCCGGGGGCGGCGAGGAACCCGTTCTGGGCGATCATGTTCATGTTCAAGTCGTTCCCGCTCTTTATGGTGGAGGCGATGCATTCGATGTATAAGGCGAACCCCAAGTCCGCGGTCTATATGCTGCTCGGGCTCGTCGCCATGTCGGGGGTGCAGGGGCTGCCGTTCGCTGAGGATTTGTTGGACCTCATCGATACGATTTCACAGCGGCTCTTCGGTTCGCCGTTCAATGTGCGCCGTGCGATGCGGAACTATATCAAGGACGCCTCCGAAGCATTCGTCGGCGCGGATATGTCTGAAATTGTGCTTCATGGGCTCGTCAACTCCATGACCGGGATCAACATGGCTTCCCGCGTGGGGATGGGTGATATGGTGCCCGGCACGCGGATTGGCGCCGCGGATGGGGATTACGGCCGCACGGCCGAGCAGCTTCTCGGCGCCCCAGTGTCGATGGCATCCAGTATCATTAGGGGCGGGGCCACGCTCGCCGGCGGGATCTTCGGGAAGCAGGACTTTTTCGACTCGGTGGCTACGGCACTGAAGCAGGGTGGGCCGGTGGCGCTGCGGAACGTGATAAAAGGCGCTGAGCAGCTCAGCCAAGGCTATGCCGAGGATCTCAAGGGGCGGAAGCTCGTCGACGCGACGGGTATAGATGCGTTCTGGCAGAGCCTCGGGTTTACCTCAGCCGCGCTTAACCGCGCATATGAGCTTGATCGGGTTGACAAGCAGACCCAGGCGTTCTATGTGCAGGTGCGTGGCGACTTTACGCAGCAAATCGTTCGCGCCGCGCGTGATGGGGATACTGCGAAGATACAGGAAACCCTGGAAGCGGTGCAGGCTTGGAACACCCAGCATCCTGATATGCCGATCGGGCTCAGCCCGGCATCAATACGGCGTGATATCGTGCTGGGGGGTATGCCTTTAAACGAGCGGACGCTGAGATCTTTGCCTAGGCAGCTCAGAGGGACAAGCCTCTCAGCAGAAAGTACCGGGTTGGCCCCTTAAAGTGGTACACTGTAAGTAGGACTCATATCCATGACTTGTGAAACTGAAGATCTCGTGATTCAGCAAGGTAAGACCTTCACGCGGACGATCCGTTGGCAAACCACGCCCCTCATTTATAAGGCGATTACAGCCATTACCAAGGCCGGGCCGGCGGTTG
>ERZ1292632.4360-Hain-H43-01um-R2-4360-length-10219-cov-5_pt1 | contig 10219 bp, 8 predicted proteins | sample MGYA00564407_ERZ1292632 | MGnify/ENA primary metagenome ERZ1292632 (study PRJEB36523, sample SAMEA6512637) | groundwater metagenome | collected 2019-01-08 | study: AquaDiva: Metagenomics assemblies of 32 groundwater samples | reverse complement strand
CAAGCCCATGCCAAAAGCGAATCCCTGGTATTCCCGCGGCTTGAAGCCCACGGCCTTAAAAACCGCTTGATTAACCATACCCGCCCCAGCCACTTCCAGCCAGCCGGTTCGCGAGCAAAGCGAACAGCCCTTGCCCGCGCAAACAACACAGCTCATATCAATTTCAAAGCCCGGCTCCACGAACGGGAAATAGCTTGGCCGCAACCCCACACTGACGGGCTTGTTGAAAAATCTTCGCAAAAATTCCTGAATTATGGCTTTGAAATTAGCCGCTGAAATATCATCGCCAACCATCAATCCTTCTATTTGATAAAAATTGATTTCGTGGGACGCGTCGGTGGCCTCGTATCTAAAAACCCGGCCGGGCGCGATAATCCGCAAGGGCGGCTGGCGCTTTTCCATATATCTTATTTGCACCGGACTGGTATGCGTTCTTAATAATAACTTTTTTTGGCGAAGCCAGAATGTGTCCCACATATCTCTGGCCGGATGGTCTTTTGGCACATTCAAAGCGTCAAAATTATACCATTCGCTTTCTACTTCCGGGCCATCCACTACTTCAAAACCCATTTGCTGAAAAATCTCACTGGCTTTTCTTTGGGCGAGCGTTAATGGATGCAAATGGCCCAACGACATCTTTTTGCCCGGCGCGGTAATATCCAACCATTCCATATCATCGCTTTCTACCAATGCCAGTTCCTTTAATTCCGCTTTTTTCCCGTTGATTGCCTCGGTAATTTCTCGCTTAAATTGATTGGCCTTTTGGCCGATTACCTTTTTTTGCTCACCGGTCAATTCGGCCAGCCCGGCCAAAACCAAAGCAATTTCCCCTTTTTTGCCCAAATATCGCTTAAAAACCGCGTCCAAATCTTTAAGATTTCGCACTGTTTTTATGGCCTCAATGGCCTCTTTTCGCTGTATATTAATCTCCATAACTATACTTTCATTTTACTAGATTTTTAAGAAAAATCAACTAACCGCGTTGGGGAAAAGATTGCCGAACAATGTCGCGAACTTAATTTTGCGCCTAAGAGACGAGGCGCACAGATTTGCCATCGCTTACCATAGAAAATTAAGGAACAAAACCGCGTTCAATTGACTTGTCCTATTTTTCTCGCTACTATATATTAATGTCTCTCAAAAGATTTATCTCTCAATTAATCGCCGCTATTTTAGGGCTTTACCTGGCCAGCCGATTTATTCCCTCTGTCCAAGTTGAAGGCGGTTTGAAAATATTGCTGATGGCCGGCGCGATTTTGGGCGTTTTAAATTATTTTGTCAAACCGATTCTTAAGTTAGTGTCTTTGCCCTTGCGAATTCTAACACTCGGCCTTTTTAGCTTTATTATCAATATGGCTTTGGTTTGGGGAGCAGACATACTTTTTCCCGGCCTTATAATTAAAGGCATCTGGCCGCTTTTCCTTACCTCGCTTATTGTCTGGGGTCTTGGAATTCTGCTGGGATTATTCATAAAAGACAAACATTAAGATGACATATCTTCCATATTTGCAAATCATTATTTCAATACTTCTTATCGCCGCTATACTTTTACAGCAGAGAGGCACGGCTTTAGGCTCGGCTTTTGGCGGTGGCGGAGAAGCTGTTTACGCCAGCCGGCGAGGACTGCAAAAAAAACTCTTCTGGGGCACAATGGCACTAGCTGTCCTTTTTATCGTTTTGGCGGTGCTCAATTTAATCGTTTAAAAAACCCTCTTATATATGAGTAGCCCGTCAAACTTTGGTTTGCGAATTGCGGCGATTTTTTCAGCAATGAAAAAATCGCTGAAAAGTTTTCGTTCTCCGCGCCAATGCCTTAAATTTTTCAAGCTCCTCACCCTTAAAGAAAAAATATTTCTGCTGGCTTGCGTGTGTCTTTTTATAGGTTCGGCTATTGTTTTGATTCGTTGTGAATACATTAAATACAGCCAGGCCCAGCCGGCTGGCGGCGGTGTCTACCGCGAAGGTTTGGTTGGCCAGCCCAGATGGCTAAATCCGATTTACGCGCCCGCCAACGATGTTGACCGCGATGTGTCCGAGCTCATCTTTTCCGGGCTGGTTAAATATAACGCTCAAGGCAAAATTATTCCGGACTTGGCCGAACAATACAAGATTGAGGAAAGCGGCCGCGTATTTTATTTTAAGCTCAAAGCCGGACTTTTTTGGCAGGACGGCCAGCCCCTAACCGTTGAGGACATTCTTTTTACCGTTAAAACCATACAAAACTCTGATTATAAAAGCCCTTTAAGAGTAAGCTTTCTGGGCGTTGAAACCGAAAAAATTTCCGACACGGAAATCCGTTTCACGCTCAAAGACCCGTACCCGCCGTTTTTGGAAACAACCGCGTTCAAGCTCTTGCCAAAACATATTTGGGAAAATATCCCGGCTGAAAAATTTTCTTTGGCGGCTGAGAATCTCCAGCCCGTGGGCTCCGGCCCTTTTAAGGTGGCGTCTTTGAAACAGGACAAATCCGGGTATGTGAAAACCATAACTCTTGAAGTAAATCCAAGATACGCGGGCGAAAAACCGTTTATCAGCAAAATCCAGCTTTTATTCTATGATAACGAAACCGGACTGATTAAGGCCGCGAACCGAGGCGAGGTAGACGGTTTCGCTGTTAGCGCAACCAGCCCGTCATTTTTTGAAAACCGCTTTTCGTTTTACCGCTTAATTATGCCGCGCTATTTTGCTGTTTTTTTCAATTTGAAACAATCCCCTATTCTTAAAGATAAAACAATCCGTCAGGCCTTAAACTACGGCACGAATAAAGAAGAAATCGTCAATAATGTGCTTGGCGGCTTGGGCAAGCCGGTAGAATCGCCGGTTCTGCCCGATATTTACAATTATTCCGAGCCAACTAAAATCTACGAATTCAACCCGGTCAAGGCCAAAGAACTGCTGGAAAAAGCGGGCTGGACCGACCAAAACAACGACGGCAAGGTTGAAAAAACAGTTAAAACGACAGCGGCCGCAACCATCAGTAAAAATCTGCAAAAGGGCGACAGCGGCCCGGAGGTAAGCGCTCTGCAAAAATGCTTGGCAAAAGACACGATAGTATATCCCGAAGGCACTATCAACGGCAATTTCGGCGAAAGCACCAAAAAGGCGGTCATTCGCTTCCAAGAGAAATACGCCTCTGATATTCTCAAGCCAGCTGGCCTTACCGACGGCACGGGCACAGTTTTGGCTAGCACTCGCGCCAAGCTAAACGCCGTGTGTGGCAAGTCGCCTCAGGAAACAACTCCGCTTAAAATTACTTTAACCACCGTGAACCAGTCGCCATTAGTTCAGACAGCCGAATTATTAAAACAGCAATGGGAAAATATCGGTGTTCAAGTGGAAATTCAAAAAATAGGGCTGGGAGAGCTGGAAAAAGATTACATTAAAAAACGCAATTACGAAAGTTTGCTTTTTGGCAATGTTTTGGCAAGTATTCCCGACCCTTTTCCTTTTTGGCACTCAACCCAAAAGAACGACCCGGGCTTGAATCTTTCCGCTTACGAGGACAAAACCAGCGACACATTGCTTGAAGGAGCCAGAAAAGCGATGAGTGGCAAAGAAAGGGGCCAAAAATACGCCAAATTCCAAAACGCTTTGATTGATATCGCTCCGGCCGTGTTTTTATACAACCCGGATTATCTGTATTTTGTTTCAAAAAACATAAAAGGCGTTAAAGCCGGGCTGATAGTTGACCCGTCCAAGAGATGGAGTACAATAAGTGAATGGTATATCAAAACCCGAAGGGTTTTACGGTAATTTTCTAATTGCTCTAATTGACCTAATGTCTAATGAATGTCTAATGAACAAATCTCAATGACCAAAACGACTTTTCGTTTAGACATTAGTCATTAGATATTGGTGCTTATTTAGAAATTAGTAATTAGGTTAATTAGAAATTAAATATGCGTGATATTATTCTTTCTTTTCCTCAACAATTCCAAAAAGGCACAGAAAGCGCCAAAGACATAAAGCTCGCTGGCGATTTTGACAATATCGTTATTTGCGGGGTTGGGGGGTCGGCCTTGCCCGGCAGTTTGCTTTTGGCCCTAACTGACATTTCAGTTCCGGTTTTTATTCACCGCGATTACGGCCTTCCTCAAATTGCCAGCGAAAAGAGTTTGATTATCTGTATTTCGTTTTCCGGCAACACCGAAGAAACCCTGTCCGCTTATCAGAAAGCGATTGACAAAAAATATCAGCCCGTAGCCATTTGCGCTGGCGGGAAATTACAAAAAATGGCCGAACAGAATAATTTGCCGGTTGCCATTGTGCCTAACGATTGCTTACAGCCAAGATTTGGCACAGGATACTTGGTTTCCGCTTTAATAAAAATTTTGGACAACTGCGGAATAACCAATAATTTAAGCCAAGAGGTTTTGGGAATAGCGAAAAACTTAAAACCGGAAATCTTTGAAGCGCAGGGCAAGGCCTTAGCGGAAAAGCTGGCAGACAAAACTCCGATAGTTTATAGTTCAAATCAATACAAATCTATCGCGCGGATTTGGAAAATAAAATTCAACGAGAATGCCAAAATAATGGCCTTTTGGAATTATTTCCCGGAGCTTAATCATAATGAGATGGCGGGACTAACGGAAATGAAAAATGAAAAAATAAAAATTAAAAACGACAATGAAAAATCTAAAAGTTTTCACTTTATTATTTTAAAAGACAGACAAGAAGACGAAAGAATAATCAAACGAATGGAATTGACCGCGGACTTGATAAAAGAAGCTGGCGCGGAGGTGGAGTTAATAGAAATGGAGGGAGAAACAAAAATAGAGAAAATCTTCAACTGCCTTTTGCTGGGCGATTGGGTATCTTATTATTTAGCTTTAGCTTACGACCAAGACCCCGCGCCCGTGGCCATTGTGGAGGACTTCAAAAACCGGCTCTCTCGTTAAGCCGCGGTGGTGAAATTGGCAAACACGCCGTCTTCAGGAGGCGGTGTCAGTAATGACTTGTGGGTTCAACTCCCACCCGCGGCACCATCGCTTTGCTCAAATTAAAAATGAAAAGTGAAAAGTGAAAAGTGACAGATAAAAATTAAAAAACTTTTAAGATTTTAGATTGTGGTTTTTCATTTTTCATTTTTAGTTTTTCATTTAATCATATGGACCAAAAAAACATTACAAACAGGCCAGCCCAAAGACGGCCTCAACTCAAGACATCTTCGCGCTTGCGAATCATTCCCTTGGGCGGCATGGAAGAAGTTGGGCGCAATATGACTGTGTTTGAATACGATAACGACATAGTGATTTTGGATATGGGCATTCAGTTTCCCGAAGAAGATATGCCGGGCATTGACTATATTATTCCCAGCATCAGTTATCTCAAAGGCAAAGAAAAAAACATACGGGCGGTTATCTTCACCCACGGCCACCTTGACCATATAGGCGCCGCTCCCCTGCTCTTGCCCAAGCTTGGCAATCCCCCGATTGTAGGACGGGACTTAACAATCGCGATGATTAAAAAACGGATGGAGGATTTTGAAAAAAATTCGGCCAAACGGTTAGATGTTATCAAGGTAAACTCCATTGATGACCGTTTTAATTTTGGCAAGTTTAGGGTTGGTTTTTTCAATGTTGAACACTCTATTGTGGACGCGGTTGGCGTAGTTATCGGCACGCCGCAAGGCACAATAATTCACCCGGGCGACTGGACAATGGAAAAAAATCCCGAGAGCGGCCAGCCGTTAACTTATCGCCATTTGGCTAATTTGCCCGGGCCGAAAATTTTAATGCTGGAAAGCTTGGGCGCCACCAATACCACCAAAGAAATGGTTTCGGAAAGAGAAATGTACGGTAATCTGGAAAAACTAATCCGCGAAGCAAAGGGCAAAGTCATTATCGGCACTTTTGCTTCTCAAATAAAACGAATCGCCCATCTTTTGGAATACGCCAAACAAATCGGCAAAAAAGTGGCCTTAGACGGCTACAGTATGAAGATGAATGTGGAAATAGCCCAAGAGCTTGGCTATATCAAAGTAAGCAAAGAAACGATTATCCCTATCAGCGATGTTAATAAATATCCCGATGAAAAAATTATCGTTATCTGTACGGGCGCGCAAGGAGAAGGCAACGCGGTTTTGTCCCGCATTGTCAGCGACGACCACCGCTTTGTGAAGATTAAAAAGGGCGACACGGTTATATTTTCCTCATCAGTAATTCCGGGCAACGAAAGAACCATTCAGCGGCTCAAAGACGGACTTTACCGAAAATGCGACAATGTGGTCCACAGCGACATTATGGATGTGCACGCCAGCGGCCACTGCAACGCCGACAGTATCAAAGAAATAATCAGACAAATCAAACCGGACTTTTTCCTGCCGGTCTACGCCAACCATTATTTTTTGAAAGAGGCGGCCAAACTGGCTATGGAAACCGGTATGCTCAAGGACAAAATTTTCGTGCTGGACAACGGCTCAATCATTGAATTTGCGGGCAAAACCGCCAAAGTGCTCAACAAAAAAGCCGAAACCGGTTATGTTTTCGTGGACGGTTTGGGAGTTGGAGACATTGGCGAGGTGGTTTTACGCGACCGCCAAAATTTGTCGCAAGACGGTATGTTTGTGATTGTGGCGGTGGTAGACCGACAAACCGGCAAAGTCAAAAGCTCTCCGGATATTATCTCGCGCGGCTTCGTCTATCTGCGCGAATCAAAGTCCCTGCTGGCCGAAACCAGAAAGCGAGTTATCAGCATTATCGACCGCTCGGCCGGTGGCGGCGGGGCCGTGAACTGGACTTATGTCAAAGATGAACTGCGAAACAAAGTGGGCGACTTCTTGTACACCAAAACGCAGAGAAGACCCATGGTTCTGCCAGTGGTAATTGAAGTGTAAAATGAAAAGTGAAAAGTGAAAAACCACAATCTAAAATCTAAAAAGTAACCGTTTCGTCTTTTTTAATTTTTCTTTGTCGTTTTTAGTTTTTCATTTTTAGCTTTTAATTTGAAAAAACTATGCGTATTTTCTCAGGCATACAACCGACTAGTGACCTGCATATTGGCAATTATCTTGGCGCCATCAAACAATGGGTGGATTTGCAGTCCAGCAACGATTGCGTTTTTTGTATCGTTGACTGGCACGCCATTACCGTGCCTTATGAACCAAAAACATTACAGGAAAGGATTAAAGAAATCGCGATGATTTATTTGGCGGCTGGCCTTGACCCCGAAAAATCTATTATTTTCGTTCAGTCGCAAATTAAAGAACATAGCGAATTGGCCTGGCTCTTAAACACTATTACCCCGCTTGGGGACTTGACCCGAATGACCCAATTTAAGGACAAGGGCGCTAAAAACGCAAAAAATCTTTGTGCCGGACTATTAAATTACCCTGTTTTAATGGCCGCCGACATCTTGCTTTATCAAACTGATATTGTGCCGGTGGGCGAAGACCAAAAACAGCATGTTGAGCTGGCTCGCGAGATTGCCCGGCGATTTAACGCCCGATTCGGCGAAACATTCGCCTTGCCCAAAGCCCAAATCCCAAAGCAGGGCGCCAAAATTATGTCTTTGGCCGAGCCAACAAAAAAAATGTCCAAAAGCGACGCGGAATCAAGCCGAATTGGGCTTTTTGACAGCCCCGAACAAATCAAAAAGAAAATTGGCGCCGCCACCACGGATTCGGGCAAAGACATTAAATACGACACGGAAAAAAAGTCCGGCATCGCCAATCTTTTAACCATTTACAGCGTATTTTCCGATACGCCAATCAAGGAAGCGGAAAAAAAGTTCGCGAACACTGGCTACGCCGATTTCAAAAAAATCGTGGCCGAACAGCTGATTATATCCCTTGAGCCCTTCCGGGCCAAGAAAAAAGAATTTAAAACCAAAGCCAATTACATTGACGAAATCTTAGAAAACGGCGCCTCAAAAGCCCGCGCCATTAGCCAAACCACAATGCGCCTAGTTCGCAACAACATGGGCATGGCGTAAAGCAACGAAAAAATCTCTACTACAAATACCGTGTGCGACCGCTTGTCGTATTTGTAATAAAGAGAAAAGAAAAAAGAGGCAAACCGCCTCTTTTTTTATTAGAAAAGTCACTTCAAGCTTTCCATATTGACGCCGAAGGACCAGTCAACTTCCGGATAGCTACGAAGAAGTTTGTTGATATATTCTTTGAGTTCGTTATAGCGAGATTCGGTTTTGGCTTCAAACTTGACAGTCAGATATGGCCCGTTTTGCGAATAACGGATAACAAACATCGCTTCGGGCATTTCCAAGCGCGCCCCATCCCCTGCCCTCTCCGCATCGTCAATCACTTCCGCCTCCTTAAAATCGCGCCTCAAAACATCAGCCACTTTAACGAGCAGGCCAACTTTTAAGTCGTCTGAACAGCCGATTTTTATTTCCGGGCTGGAAATATATTTTGGCAAAACACCCACCGCCTCCGACAAGGATTGGCCTGTTTTATCCAGATAATCCAAAAGCCGCAAAGTGCCATAACAGCCGTCGTCGTGGCCGTAAAACTTATCCAAAAAAAAGAAATGGCCGGAAAGCTCGCCGCCGAACTTGGCGCCGATTTCTTTGGCCTTGGCTTTAATAAACGAATGCCCTGTTTTGCACATTATGGATTCCCCGCCCTTGGCCAAAATAGTATCCTGAACCACTTTTGAGCACAGCGTGTTAAAAACAATTTTAGCGCCCGGGTTTTTTTCCAAAACATCAGCGGCAAAAAGCGCCACCAAAATATCATTCCATAATATGCCGCCGTTTTCGTCCACCACGCCCAAGCGGTCGCCGTCCGCGTCGTAAGTAAAGCCGATGTCCGCTCCCGCCTGCTTAACCTCAAGCGACAGGCGCTCGGCCACCGCCTTTTCAGTGGGGTCGGGCGTGCCAAGCGGAAAATTACCGTCCGGGACGCAATTCTTTTCAATCACCTCGCAACCCGTTTTTCTTAATAGGGCGGGCGAAAAAAGTCCGGCCGTGGCGCAACTCGCGTCAACTACTACTTTGAATTTTTTGGTTAGATTAAAACGGCTGGCAATGTCGTCAATGTAAGCGGCGGAAATATCCTGTGTTTCCAATTTTCCGGGCCTATCGGCTTGAACAAAATCTTCGCTTTCAATAATTCTTCGCAATTCCTGAATAGTTTGGCCGCCCATTGTTTCTGAAAAACCGGTGGCAAACTTAAAGCCGTTATACTCGGGCGGATTATGGCTAGCGGAAACCAGCGCTCCCCCGGGGCAATTCAAATAATACTGCGCCCAATACAAAGTGCCCGCCAAAGTTAAGCCAATATCAATCACATCAATGCCGGTCCAAACCAGTCCTTTTATTAAGGCCTCGCTGTATTCTTGGCCGGTCAAACGGCAATCACGACCAACTACCGCCTTATGAATGCCACTCTTGGATAGAAAAGCGCCGTACCCTTTGCCGATTGACTCAACTATTTCTGGATTCAAGTCCGAGCCGGCCACGCCCCTTAAATCATAGCCACGAAATATATTGGGGTTGATTTTTATCATCGCTTATTATATAATAAATCTGTAAACTTTTCCATACTATGAAAACCTATCAATTAAATTATCTGCTCTCTCCCGAGCTCTACAACGAGGCGCTCAAAGAAACATGCGAAACGATTCAACGTATGCTGGCTGATGCCGGAGCGATTTTGGAAAACAGCGAAACTCCGTCAAAAAAAGACCTGGGCGTTTCTATTGCCGGACAAAAATCCGCCTTCTTGGGCGCGATAAATTTCTCAATGAGCGCGGAAAAATTAGCTGATTTCCGGCCACAAATGACTGCTTTTAAGCCGGTATTGCGTTATATGTTGACAATCAAGACCGCTGTTAGAACACAAAAGAAAGCGCCCAGAACTCTGGATAAAACAAAATGGACGCCTAAAAAAGAAATAAAAGTCGAGATGATGGATATTGAAAAAAAATTAGGAGAAATTCTCGGCGAATAACTTTTTATCGCGCAACGCTAATGAATATAAACAAAGCCATTATTATCGGCCGCTTAACCCAGAACCCGGAAATGCGCAGCACGCCTTCGGGACAATCGGTTTGCAATTTCAGTATGGCCACCAACCGTGCTTGGGTTGACAAGGCCTCGGGCCAAAAAAAAGAAGAAACCGATTTTCACAATATTGTTTTGTGGGGAAAATTGGCGGAGATTGCCTCGCAATATTTAACCAAAGGCGCTTTGGCCTATATTGAAGGACGGCTTCGAACACGGTCTTGGGAAGACGCCAGCGGCGTTAAAAAATACCGCA
>ERZ1292632.2044-Hain-H43-01um-R2-2044-length-17753-cov-8_pt1 | contig 10219 bp, 9 predicted proteins | sample MGYA00564407_ERZ1292632 | MGnify/ENA primary metagenome ERZ1292632 (study PRJEB36523, sample SAMEA6512637) | groundwater metagenome | collected 2019-01-08 | study: AquaDiva: Metagenomics assemblies of 32 groundwater samples | reverse complement strand
TTTTCGTAAATATCGGCCACCTTCGACCAAGTCGGTATTTGGAAATTTTTATCTTTAAATGGGGTCATATTCAGATAGTCGTATTTTAGCGGATTGGCGTAATAGGTAAAGACCGGCGTGTTTTGGGCCATGGCTTCAAGCATTGACAAATAACCGGACACAAAGGCGTATTTGTATTTATAGAAATATTTACCGGCCTTGGGATCGTTTGTGAATATGTCCAATTTTACTTTCATTTTACGAGCCAAGCTTTTGTAATAATCCAGTCCTTGGTCTGCGTCCGGGCGGCCCACAAAAATCGCCCCTTGTCTTTTTACTTTCGGATATTTGGTTTTTTCTGCCGCTCCGTAAATAACATAGTCTGGTTTAGTACCATAATATTTCTTGATAAATTCACCCACGCATATATTGCCACTGGCCATCCATTCGCTGACTTTGCGAATTATTATGTTTTTCCAGGGCACGGGATATATACCTTCCCAACCATGAAAGGTAAGGAAAACTTTTTTAAACCAATAGGGGAGTCGGAAAGGAAAAAACCAAAAGAAGACGTCGTGAATGTGAATAATATCCGCCTGTTTAATTAATTGAAGATGTCCCATCCACCACTTCCAAATGGTCCATTTGCCCGATCCTCTAATTCTGTAAATTGCCACTCCCCTATTCTTTTCATGATCCGGCAGTTTGTGATCATGTTTTTCGCACACAATTGTTATTTGATGTTTTTTGGATAAAATTTCAGTAATTTTCTCCACATGCTTCTCCACTCCCCCTACATGGGGCCAATATAGCCGGCACATAAATAAGATGTTCATACTTTCTCAGCTACTATCAAAATATCTGATTCACCTAAAATCGGAATTGTAATATTGTCAATGAAGGAAACTATTTTAGTAATTGGACCCTTTATAAGCTTGATTAAAATACCGAGAGGGTGAAGTAAGAAAAGTGAATTTCTAATTATACCTTCAGTTTTATTGATTTCTCTTATTTTTAATCCAGAGCTTATAATGAGATTACTTATAGTTTCCTCGTTGTACCTTCTTAGGTGTCCTACTTTTTCATCAAAATTTTTCGCCAACCCTAACTTAAAAAGAGGAGCATTTTTACTTGGAACAGTTATTAGTGCTTTCCCGTTTCTTTTAAGTTTTTTATTCAGACTAAGTAATAAGCTAAAATCATCTTTTATATGCTCAAGAACTTCTGTGCAGATTATCAAATCAAACTTTTTCGAAGAAATTATCTTTTTTTTAGAACCAATTCTATAAAACTTAGCTAATTTATTTAACGACATAAGCTTAGCGCTTTCATTTGCCGTTTTTATAGCTAGGGGTGAAACATCTAACCCAATAATCTTGTTCCCTTGGTTAGCTAAATAAAGTCCAAGTGTTCCAACACCGCATCCATAATCTAAAATACTTAGTTCCTTTCTCTTTTTGATGATTTTTTTTAGGGCATTTATGATAATTACGTAGGTAAAATTATCTTCTGAAATTATCCGTTTTTGTAATTGGGTCCCTTTATGGAATTGGTTGTAAAAAATGCTTAAGTTCATTTCTCCATTTTATCTTATTGACAACTTACGTTCTACATAAGATATAGTAAAAATAGTGGTCGAAGTGTTTAAGAATTTTGGGTTATGCTTATTGTTGCTAGTGGTTGGTTTCCTTCGATCAGGGACCTCGGTGATTGCGACTGCAGTTGATCCGACCGGTGCTTGGTCTGCAAATACCCCCCTCCCCTACAATTTGGCTCTTCATGTTTCGTTTTCTAGAAATAGCAAACTGTACATTGCTGGTGGCTCTGCGGTAACCGGACAAAGTCATACTCAGGTTATTTCCTCTATCTCTGGTCTTGGGGGATTGTTGGGAGTTTGGGATTTTTCTTCTTCACCCATGTCCACTGCACTCATTTATCATTCCGGAGCACAAAAAGACAGATTTGTTTATGTATTAGGAGGAAAAGAGGAAAATGTACCTCCTATCACGAGCGTAAATAAAGTTTTTCTGGGAATTATAAACGATTTAGGTTTTATAGAATCGTGGGCACAGTTAAATTCTTTACCCGTGCGTGTGCAGTTGGGAGTAGCAATTGTAGTAGGGAATCGGCTTTATTTTGCAGGAGGAAATACATACCCTGAGGGAACATGGAATGGGAATGTATATTTTGCTGATATCAATGCCGATGGAACAGTCGGGGCTTGGCAAATCGCGGGGGTGTTGCCGGAACCAAATATAGGATTTGGGATGATAGAACATAATGGCCATCTTATTGTGATTGGCGGATATGGACAAGTCAGCGGGTATATTAGTAAAGTGTTTACTGCGCCAATTGGGACTGATGGGAAAATCGGAGGTTGGGTGGAAACCAGTCCGCTTCCGGAATCGTTGAACAGTGGAGTACTAGTCGTAGGCACAACCGTAATGACTGTAGGTGGAGGCCGGCCGGGGGGCTTCTTGGATAAAATCTATTATGCTGACTTAAATTCCGATGGAAGCGTCGGCCCTTGGAGTTTAAGCGCTAACCGTTTACCACAACCTCTCTGCTGCGGGGCGTTATCGATGGTCAATGGGTATGCGTATCTGACCGGCGGATTCGGCGGGAGCTATTTAAATACGGTGTATATGTCTCGATTAGCGATTACACCGACTCCGACCCCGTCTCCTACTTCCACCCCAACACCTACCCCCACTCCCTTAACTCCCATAATTTTAATTCCGGGAATGGGGGCCAGTTGGAACTACGAAGCGCTGGTGCATGGAACAATCGCGACTGATACGGATTGGAAAATCGCCCCCTATGTGAAAGTTTACGACGGGCTGATTTCGGCTTTGGAAGCGGCGGGTTATGTCCGCAACTCAAATTTATTTGTGTACGCTTATGACTGGCGCAAAAATGTATCTCAAACCCAACAAAATTTGGCCGATTTTATCGTACAAAAAGGACTAATAAAAGTTAATCTGATCGGCCACAGTTTGGGTGGCCTGGTAGCCCGTGCCTACGCGCAAGCTAATTCCGATAAAGTTGATAAATTACTGACTGCGGGCAGCCCGCACCAAGGGGCAAGCCAAGTTTATTATCTGTGGGAGGGAGTGGATTCACAGGGATTTCCGGGATGGCAAAAACTGGCCATGAAATTACTGCTGCGCGTTAACAGAAGCCAGTATGATACGGAAGTGGCCGAAGTGCAGGCCTTATTTCCTGCCTTAAGAAATATTCTGCCAATTTATGAATTTTTGAAAAATATTGACGGCACGATTAAACCCTTAAGCTCCATGACTTGGTCAAATAATTTTCTGCCGCTGGGAGGCGATCTGTCCAAGTTGCTGACATTGTCCGGTAATTTGGGGAGTACGCTGAAGTTTATTCAGATCGGACCCCGGAGCTCGGCTGATATATTGATCGGCAGATGGGTGGACGGCAAACCTACCAGCCAAAAAGAGGATGCCGATGGAGACGGAACGGTATTATTATCCAGCAGTCAGGTCAGCGGAGCATTGGTAAACGATGAATTATCCGGCAAAAATCATGCTGAAATTATAGCTAAAGAAATCTCTCAAAAGAAAATTTTGCAGATGTTGGGGTTGCCGCTGAACGGTCAAGATGTTGATCAACCGAACTACGATAACGCCATCATTGTCACTACCGCCTCCCCGGTTAATTTTCAAGTCAGCGGACCCGGAGGAACTTTTTTGCCGACCGACGGAATTGTGGTCATTGATAATCCGGCCGACAACGATTACCAAGTAACCGTTTCGCCCGCCGGTGCAGGGGGAAACTACACTTTATATTTTGGCCGGATCAAAGGCAACGACGAAGCTTGGGAAGAAGTAAGTGACAGTGTAGTCAGCGGCCAAATGGACCAGTTTGTATTCGGAGTGCAGCTAAATCAAGCCAATTTAGGAGATGTCCCGCTGGACAATGCCCAAACCAGGTTGGAAACATTAAAGACGGCTATCAACATCAGCCCATTGGGCTTGATAGCTAAAAGAATTATGCTGCAGGATTTGTCCCGGATTAAAAGTTATGTGGTGGATATCGGCAGGCCCCAAGTAAATACGGCGGCCAAATTTGACACCCGCATGTACCAGCTGTACCGGACGATTGATATGTTAATAACCAAGATGGGCAAAGGTCTGTGGGCGGGAATGACACCGGATTTACAGCAGCAGATTAAAGAAGAGCTGCGGCTGGTTAAACAAGACGCGTATCAACAACGAGGGGATAAATTCGGGTTATAATGATTTCATGAACGGATTCAAGAGAGGATCGGCGATTTTGGAAGCTCTTCAGCCGGTGGTGTTGGCCTTTGCGGTGTTTATGATGATCTATTTGTTTCTGTTCCAGCCGCATAAAGTGGACGGAAATTCTATGATTCCCAGCTTCCAGAATATGGAATATATCCTGACGGATAAAGTTAGCTATAAACGGGGTTTGCCGCAAAGAGGAGACGTAATTGTCTTTCATGCTCCGCCACCGGCAAACAGCGACTACATAAAACGAATTATTGGCATGCCGGGAGAAGTTATTATGGTCAAAAACGGGTATGTATACATAAATAACATTCAGTTGCCGGAAGTGTATCTGCCGCCGTCTTATTTAACTTTGGAGAAGTCTTTTTTGCGGGATGGAGTGCCGTATCCGATTCCGGCGGGATATTATATGGCTTTGGGGGACAATCGAGGATATAGTTCCGATTCCAGAGAGTTTGGTCCTATATCTAGAAAGGCAATCGTGGGCAAGGCTTGGATTAGGTATTGGCCTCTAAACAGAGCCGGACTGATTCCCCACCAGAGGTACAGAGATTTTTTGTAAGCGTTCTTCTGTCTCAACGAGCGTGCCTTTGAGAATAATAGTAAGTCTGGTTTCGGCGCGGGAGCGAGAAAGTCTGACTTGGCTTGCGGGTTTCCCCCCCAAGGCATCTTCAATTTCCTGACGCAAGCGATCTATCTCTTCACTGACTTCGTGGGGAGCTTTGGTAAATGTGCCCTTAGTTTTTTTGCCAATTTGGGCCCGCATCTTGCGAGCCAATTCTTCCGCCCGGCGAACAGAACCGGATTCTCTAAGAATGATCTTATACGCTTCTACGATCAACCGGGTGTCGTCTATGGCTGCCAAAGCCCTGGCATGGCCTTCACTAATAAGTCCGGTGAGCAGTCCATCTTTAAGAGCGTCAGGCAATGTCAAGAGACGCATGGAATTACTGACATAGGCGGGGCTTTTGCTGATTCTTTGGGCAATTTCGCTATTGCCGAGCCCGAATTCGGAAATTAATCTGTCGAAGGCCTTGGCCCGGTCCAAGGGATTGAGATCGGTGCGCTGGACATTTTCCACAATAGCCATTTCCAGCATGCCTTGGGGAGTGGTTTCTTTGATAATGACAGGGACGGTTTTTAAACCCGCCAGCTTAGAGGCGCGCCAGCGGCGTTCACCGGCAATAATTTGATAGCCGGCCGGAGTTTTGGCTACGACTAAAGGTTCAAGTATTCCATGCTCGCGAACCGAGTCGACCAGATCTACTAGGGATTCCGGGGTAATTATGCCGCGGGGTTGGAGAGGATTGGGTTGAAGGGAGTCTATTTCCAGGTCGACGATTTGTTGATTCATGGTTCGACTACGCTCACCATTTGGCGACCTGCCCGACGAATTAATTTGACAATGCCGTCACGCAGAGCAATTAAGGAAAAATCACGACCGTTCATTACGCCTGCACCCGGATGAAACCGGTTGCCTCTTTGGCGAACAATGATATTTCCGGCTATGGCTTTTTGGCCACCGAAGATTTTTACGCCGAGGCGCTTTCCCCTACGATTGCCTTTTTGGCGAGTACTTCCGCCAGCTTTGGTGTGTGCCATGGTTGCAAATTACTCCTTTTTTTCACGAGTGTCAAGACTTACTTTCACGACTTTGACGCGATGGTAGGTGGGACGAAAACCCCGCACTTTGCGATAGCGACTTTTGGCTTTGAATTTTGCAGTACGGACTTTGTCTCCCTTAATTTCTCCCAAGTCTTTTAAAGTGACAATCGCCCCCTCCACTGTGGGCTGACCTATATGAACTTTATCTTCATCGCTAACCAAGAGGACGGCGTCGACTTGGGGACGGTCTACCAGTAATTCCTGCCCGGGTTGAACCAAATATTGAGAGGTGCCTATTTTGACTAGGGCTTGCATAGCGGAGGCTATTATATACTGGATATTAGCTAATTTGGAAGGAGGAATCGGAAGTGGTGTGTCGGGTCATGGAGGTAACCAGCCCTAAGGTAATTCCCAGTGACAGGAGAGATGACCCCCCATAGGAGAGAAATGGCAAGGTTATGCCGGTGATGGGGGCTAGGCCTATATTCATGCCGATGTTGATAAAAACCTGAAATGTGAGCAATGTTAGAACTCCCAAGCAGTACAAGGTGACGAGGGGCTGGGTGGCAGCTTGGGAAAGGTGGTATATCCGTCGCAGCAGGGCTACAAAGAGAATTAGAACAAGTCCGGCACCGACAAAGCCTAACTCTTCACTAAGTGAGGCGAAAATAAAGTCGGTGTGACGTTCGGGAAGAAACCGGAGTTGAGACTGAGTACCGTGACCTAATCCCCGACCAAAAAACTGGCCCGAACCAACAGCTATCACTGATTGAATAACTTGGTAACCTTTACCCAGAGGGTCCTGATAAGGATTAATGAAGGTTAAGAGTCTATCTTTTTGATAGCCTTTAAGAAACATCCCAGTCAAGGGTAGAAGAATGATGGTCGCGGTTAGACTTAAGAAAAAAATGCGACGAAGAGAAAATTGAGAGAAAAATATAGTCAACCAGCCTATGCCCAAGACCAGAGTGGTCCCCAAATCCGGTTGAAAAAAAATAATTATGGCCGGCAAGATAAAAGATAAAATTAACCACAGGCCTTTTTTGGGATAACTGCTGGTGGCTAATAAAGCAAACGTGAGGAGTAAAAAAGGTTTAATTATTTCAGACGGCTGGAGAGAAACCTGGCCGAACTGGAGCCAGCGAAGCGCTCCCCGGCTGTGACTGCCAAATATAAACGGAGTGAGAAGAAATATTAAGGAAGTAATATAAATAGGCAAATGTAAAGCAACAAGAATTTGATAATCCAGAATAGCAAAAAAGATAAAAGCAATGACGGCAACTGACAAAAATACTGTCTGATAAACCACCAGGTCCGGAGCTACGCTGCGAAGAACGACTAAGCCCAAGATCGCCAATAGTAAGGCGGGGATTATCAGCCACCAGTCTATCTTTATATTAATTCGATCCACAGCTCGTCTCCCTCTTTAACTTCCTTAGCCAACGTTTGCAATTTTAGCTTCTCAAGTAATTCATCCGTCAAAGCCGGACTGGCCTCTGGCCGGGGCACTACAAGTTTAATCTTTTGATCTAATTGCGCCCCTTTTTCTTTACGCAATTCTTGAACCTGTCGAATCAGCTCTCTTAATTTTCCCTCAGCTATGAGTTCTGGGTCTAGTCTTAAGTCTAGGGAAACAGACAACACCTTGTTTTTAACCCACTCTATCTCTTTGATATTTAATTCATCTTTAATTAGTTGAAGTAATTGAGCATTGAGGATTGAACATTGAGCATTGACGTGAAGCGTCTTAAGTGGCTGGCGAACTTTAATGCCATTTTTCTTGCGCTCGCTTAGCCCCATTTCGACTATTTTGCGTACAAACTTCATATCCTCTATGAGCTGGGTATCTTGATTACTCAATTTCTTAGATTTTGGCCAGTTTGACAAGTGAACCGACTCTTCGCAAGTTAGGTTTTTATATATTTCTTCCGATATAAACGGAGTAAATGGAGCTAGTAGCTGGGAGAGAGTAGTGAGTAGTGTGTAGAGAGTGGAATGACAGGCCAACTTGTCATCACCGTCATTGGCAGTGGGACCAACCCGATTCCGACTGCGGCGAACGTACCATAAAGACAGATCAGCAACAAATTCCTCTATGGCGTGGGAAGCGCCAAATGCGTCAAAGTTGTCAAGAGATAGGGTAACGGAACCAATGATTTGATTTAATCTGGCCAAGATCCACATATCTAAAATTTTTAATTTAGATTTTTTAATTTTTAATTTGGGATCGAATTTATCCAAATTTGCATAAGTGATAAAAAAGTTATACACGTTCCAAAACATCAAATGAAATTGCCGTCTAGTTTCATCAGCTTCTTTTTGACCAAAAAGTATATTTTGATAAGGATCCTTTGAAGAAGGATACCAGCGAATAACATCGGCTCCAAATTTATCAGCGGCTTCGATAAACTCAATCGAATTTCCGGCACTTTTATGAAATGGTTTACCATATGAATCAAGCATTGTTGCGAAGCCTAAAACTGTTTTAAAAGGATTTGTCTTTTTAAGCACAGTCCCCATGACAATCATGGAATAAAACCAATTTTTGAATTGTCCGGGAAAAGACTCAGTAATAAAATCTGCCGGAAACCATTCTGAAGGCATTGTGGAAATGGGTACTATGCCTGCATCCAGCCAAACATTGCCAACATCACTGACTCTATTTATTACACTTTTACACTTCTGACATTCGATTTTGACTTCATCAATCCATGGCTTGTGGGGGGTATTACCCTCAAACTTATCCCAACCCATTATAGCCCTAGATTTTAATTCATCGTGACTTCCGATTATTTCGAAGTTGCCACATGTGCACTCATAAATCGGCAAGGCTAGGCCCCAATAGCGGTTCTTTTTGGAAATGAGCCAGTCGTGCATATTTTTCAGCCAATCCAACTCCCGATCCAAACCAAATTCGGGTAGCCAATGAATTTTTTTGGTTATATCCACCATTTGTTCACGCAATGTTTTTCCCGAATCATCTGCTCTGTCCATGGCGATATACCATTCGTCAGCTACCTTCCACACCAATTCCGTTCCACACCGCCAACAGCCGGGATACCTATGCTTATAGTGCTCAGTGCGCAGTGCCCAGTGCTCAGATTTTAAATAATCTAAAATTAATTCCGGGTGTTTTTTGGCGTTTTTACCAGACAGAAAACCCATTGTCTCAAAATAATCGGCGTTGTCTGCTATAACCGGGATCATTGGTAGTCCTAATTTTTTACCTAACTTAAAATCTTCTTCGCCTACTGAAACGGCCGTATGTATCAAACCTGTTCCTTCTTCAGTTGTAATTGGCATTATCAAAGAATCGGTCGCAACTACTGTATGAAATTTGGGATCAGAAGCCACAACCTTAACAGCGGGTAAATTATCGAATGGGGCGCTATATTTTTTCCCAACCAATTCTTTTCCCAAAACAACTTTTGTCACTTTGGCTTTATCGCCAAATAGTCTGACCACCGCGTCTTTAGCCACCCACATTCCGTCTACCAGAGCATATTCCAGTTTTTTATCTACTGCTACCGCAATATTGGCGGGAATTGTCCAAGGAGTTGTTGTCCAAATCAATAAAAACTCATTATTTTTACCCATGACAGGTAACTTTAGATATACCGATTCGTGTACGACTTCTTTGTAAGTTTCGGTCAAAATTTCGTGCTGAGAAATGGCAGTTTCACATCTGGGACACCAGGGAATTGAATCGTGACCTTTGTAAAGAAATCCTCTTTCCCAACAAACTTTCAAAAAATTCCATATGGCATAATTATTTTGATCAGACATGGTGTAATAAGAATTTTCCCAGTCCATAAAATTACCCAATCTTTTGGTTTGTTCAGTTTGAATTGCAGAATATTTCATTACCCGCTCTTTACACTTGTTTACAAAATTGGCCACTCCGAAAGCCTCAATATCTTTCTTAGATTTGAAGCCTAATTCTTTTTCGACTTCGACCTCTATCCACAACCCCTGACAATCAAAACCATTTTGATACCGGCCAGCATCACCCTTCATGGTGTGATATTTTTGCCATAGATCCTTATACGTCCGGCCCCAGGCATGATGCACGCCCATGGGATTATTAGCTGTGATTGGTCCATCTAGAAAAGAAAACTTTGTTTTGGATTTGTCGTTTTTGTGTAAATATTTATCGACTATTCCATTGTCATACCACTGTTTAAGAAGCTCTTTTTCCAAAGCTACAAAATCAACTCGGGGAGAAACCGGTTTAAAGGCCATGAAGTGATTTTACGTTACTACCTACCTTGCCGCAAGAAGGCGGGGATGTCCCAGTCGTCTAAAGGTTCTTTCTGGTCGGGAGGAGTATATGGGGGAGCTTCCGGCTCTTCATGAGTTTT
>ERZ1292632.1626-Hain-H43-01um-R2-1626-length-21151-cov-19_pt1 | contig 10219 bp, 13 predicted proteins | sample MGYA00564407_ERZ1292632 | MGnify/ENA primary metagenome ERZ1292632 (study PRJEB36523, sample SAMEA6512637) | groundwater metagenome | collected 2019-01-08 | study: AquaDiva: Metagenomics assemblies of 32 groundwater samples | reverse complement strand
CCTCGACGGCTGATAGCAAGGGAGTAAGTGCGGGGACGCAAGCCTCTACCGCCGACTCAAAGGCAATATCGGTGTCCGTCCTTACCTCGACGGCTGATAGCAAGGGAGTAAGTGCGGGAACTGCGGCCTCCGTAGCCGATAGTAAGGCGGAGAGTGTCGAAGTCAAAAGTTCGACAGGTGATTCGACATCACTTAGCGCAGGCGCAAGTTCGGCGACAAGTGCGGTTACATCGCATACGACGAGTTCGGCGCATTAAAGGAGTAAGTTGGTGAAGGTAGTCCACTGGACGCTTAAGAATGGGTCGGGTTTGCACCGCGTTGCCGAAAGCATGGCAAAGGCCGAGCAAGCACTTGGGTTAGAGTCTTTAACCATAGACACTATGGTATCCAGTGGTTGGGATAAGGGAGTGGATGCGGATATTCATTGCGTCCACTCCCACCTTCCCGATATAGTAGATAGGAAGAAGGCGAAGATTGTCCACTTTATTCATGGAACGCCGGAACATTCGTTTCAGAATTCCGTGGAACAAGGGTTATCAGGGAATTATGCGCCTTCCGATAGTTGGATGATAACTCAATATTGGCTTCAACACGCCGATATTACAGTTACGTTTTGGCCCCGACATCAGGCAATATGGCAGAGTCTTTGCGATAAGCACAATAAAATCAGGCTTTTGCCGATGGGTATTGACAAGAGTTTTTGGAAGCCTACGGAAAGCAGAGGTAAGTTCGCAGGAGAACCATCTTTGTTCACTGCCGAGAATTGCCATTATATCAAGTGGCCTCTCGATTTGCTTATGGCTTGGGAATGGATAACAAACGAAATACCGAAAGCACGACTCCACGCACATTATATACCGAAAGACCAGCATAGGTGGTGGTTTCCGCTTGCGAACAGGAATGGCGCGGCATTTAAGAGTTTTTTAAGCGGCGGTATTTTCAACGATGTTGATTTGAGGAATTGTTTTACATCTGTGGATTACTATATCGGGCTTGTCCGGTATGGAGATTTTAATAGAATTTGTCTCGAAGCAAAGGCAACGGGAACGAAGTTAATCTCTTACAAAAGCAATCCTTATGCCGATTTTTGGGTGGAAGAAGGCGACCAGAGAGAGATAGCGAAACAGGTTGTAAGCATTTTACGAGGGGATGTTTCTCCAAGAGAAACGCAAGAGGTGGTAGACATAACCGAAACCGTAAGGGGAACGATAAAACTTTATGAGGAATTATCTTAAGAAGATAAAACGCTTTTTTGAGTTTCGCAAGAAGAACATCAAGGTTTGGTATCCTTGTAATGTTTATCTTTCCGCCAAGATAGGCCGTAATGTCTCGATAGGGATGTTTAGTGAAATCGGGCACAATGTCGTGATTGGCGATAATACACGGATAGGCATGGGGACGTTCATTCCTGAAGGTGTGATTATAGGTAAGAATGTTTTCATCGGGCCGCGAGTAGTTTTTTCCAACGATATGTATCCGCCCTCAATTAAAAGTAAATGGCAACCCACCCTCGTCTGCGATAACGCAAGCATAGGGGCAAATGTTTCAATTCGTCCAGGGGTTATAATCAATAAGGGCGCGTTGGTAGGAATGGGTTCAGTTGTAACAAAAAATATTCCCGAAAATGAGATATGGGCTGGAGTTCCTTGTAAAAAAATAAGAAAAAAGGATGATAAATAATGGCCGCCCCCACCGCATGGACTTCTACTCTCATTTGCACGGAAGCACTCAAAAGAGCTTCCATATCCTCGCCCACGGCAACCGAATTGACAAGGGCGGCGAGTTGGCTTGAGGAGGTAAAGAGAGACGTAACCAGAGAGAGGCGTTATCTTAAATCGTTATTCACCACTTCTTATGGCGTAACGACCATAGGGAAAAGCAAATATGCGCTTCCTTCTGATTATATCGGCAATCTATCCGTAACCGTATTGGATGGAACGAATACGGGAACAGCCCAAGCGGGAGCGGCTAATACCATCACATTGGCTTCTGATGAAGACATTACATCCGCCGCCATTATCGGTAGATATATTCTTGTCATTTCGGGGACGGGACTGAATAGTTACGGTCAATGCACGGGCTACGACGAAACCACGAAAATCGCGACTGTTGCGGCTAATTGGGCGACTAATCCAGCAAGCGGAAGCGGATATATGGTGGTGGACACTTCATATCCCCTTGGCGTGGCATTGCCTATCCAGCAAATAGACAGCGCATTATTTTTCTCTTCAAAATCCTTACCCCTTGCTTACTCCATTACAGGCAATGCTACGACAGGAGATATAACTCTCTATCCGGCGCCTGATAAGGTTTATGGGTTGCAATACCGCTATTATCTCAATCTTCAAACTCTCGATTTGAGCGGAACGCTACTTTCGACACTCTACGAAAACTACGTTGACGTTTTTATCCAAGGAGTTTTGGTTCGGCAGACACAAGACCTCGATGACGCACGTTATGCTATCGAATTGGGATTATATAAGAATATGCTTAAATCTTTGGCAGATGACGAGTTTGACAGTGAAAACTTCTTGGAAGATGTTACGGTCAGAGGTTCATATTCTACAAAATAGGTATATTTTATGTCCATAATTCCCATAGTCCCTTTACAGGGTAGCACTATAACCTCAAAAGAGAAAATCTCCATTTCTCATGGTGGATTTTCTATGATACAGAACTACGACCCTCGTTTTCCGGGGTTTGAGCAACGGAAGGGTTGTGCCAAACACCATACGGTAGCGGACGCTTCGCTCGAAACTATGACTCTTTGGCAGTTTAACAAAGGTTCAAAGACCGAAAGACATCTTTACCGTCAACTTGTGGATGGCTCGGTTCAGGAAGCGACGGATAATCCCCCGACAGTTACGACGGGGGCTTATGGTTCGGATGTCCTTGCGGCGGCGAGTGGAGCATTGCCTGCCGCATGGAGCAATATGAATGATTTGGCTATTTTCTCCGATGGGGCAAGGCAACACCAGATATACGGCGGAACGGATAGGAAGGTTGGTGCGTTCTTTGTAGGTGGAATCGGGACTATTGGTGAATCCGATGGAGTGGATGGCACGAGGAACGTTACAGACGATGACGCTTCTACAACCGCCACGGTGGGTAGTAATACGCTTCTTTTCGCAATGACTGACCTCCCCGCCACTTCTCTTAAATTCACCCTTGGCGTTGCGAATACTACGACTGCCACGGTAACAGTTTCTTATTGGGATAAAACTACTAATACGTGGGCGGCAGTATCAGGTCTTGCGGATGGAACGCTCGCTTCTGGCAAAACACTGGCACAAGACGGCAGTATGTCATGGACTGCTCCGACAAACGAACGCTCCACTTATCTTTTTGGGCAATCGGGGTTTTGGTATAAAATAGTGGTGAGTGCTTCTCTTTCGGCGACCGCTTCGGTGTCCGCCCTTGCCTTCAATGCCCCTTTTCAGGCAATTCAGAACGTCTTTGATGGTGTGCTTGTGGACGCTATCGAGGCAAAGATTTGGAACTCGACACAGTTAAGATACTATCAATATGCGGCAGGGTTTGTGGACGTAAGCAATCTCACGGCAGGAGATTATGTCTATTTTTCCTCCATTGAGCCGTTAATGGCGGCCTATATTGACATAGGGGCAACTCCCCATATTAAAAAGGCTACGGTTACGGGTTCGAGCAACATTACTTTCGTGGATGGCGGCACGAGTTACGATTCTATCCAGACAACCGATGGCAACTTCCTTACGGCTGGGTTCGAGGAAGGGCAGACTATCGTAGTTACCGATTCGGGCGGTTCAAACGATACCAAAACAGGCAAGATAGTAAGAGTAACCTCTAATACTATCACCGTGCAGACGGGGCTTCTGGTGGCGCAAGCGAATAGAAGCGCAACGATAACCTACACAGGCACAACGCCTATCCTCAATGCTTTTGATGGCTGGACTGGCAGTGGGTGGACTGATTGCATGGGTGCGTCAACGGACAACACAGGCGGCTTAATACAATCGGGCTATATGATTCCCGATACTATTCTGTCCGTTCAACCGACCGACTTCGACCAATCGGGCTATCATGCCTTCTGGTATCGTTTTAAATTCGGACATACTATATCAAGAAAAGTCTCTATCGGAATACAGATAATACCCTTTTACGACATTGACGATTTGGGAAAGGTTGGGATTTCCAATAATACCTTTAAGAATAGGGAATTCTATACCTTTACCGCTTACCCCGAATATATCTATGTGTCCGCCTCAGGTAATCCTCTCATGCTTAACGGTGCTGATTATGCAATCCTCGAAGCAGGCACGGGACGGAATAACCGTGTTCGTGTGGTAAAGAGTTTTCATAACGAACTTATCGCATGGCAGGAAGAAAAAGGCGGAGAAGGCGGGGTAACTCTTTGGGAGGGGTTTTCGCCCGAAACATTCGGAAAGTTGATATTGACCCCCCAAATCGGGATACTCAATGCCAAATCAGTTGCCGTCCTCGATGGTATCTTGACTTCTACTGAAACAGACTCGAAGATTAAAACACTTGCTTTTTGGTTATCCCATTACGGGGTCTTTATTACCGATGGGCGGGTAGTATCCTTGGCGAGTGGCGACATACAAAATTATTTCGACCCGAAGAAGTCCGAATATATTAGGGCTGGCTATGAAGATAAGATGTGGCTTACTTACGATTCTGCAAGATACGCAATCAGGATGGGATTGGTATCGGGTTCGAGCGCAACCGTTCCCAATATATTCCCCGTATTCCATTTAACAGACGGCTCATGGACGTTCGATAATTTGGCGCAGGGACTATCCTGCTTGGCGGAAGTGGAAGCCGCAAGCGGTGCTGTATATTCTCTCCAATACGGTGGAGGTTCTTCGGACGGCTTTGTTTATAGGCTCAATACGGGACTTAATGACGTAGATACGGCAATCAACGCATACATAGACCACGAACTTGACGGCGGCGGGAATTATTTACAATTACGGGATACTGTGATACGCTGTAAATCTCAAGCCGCAGGGAACATAGCACAGAGTTTCGCCTTGGTTGGCAACTCTACCTTCGAGACTTCCCCTACGGCAACGCTTTCTATGGTCGCTGAAACTTCAGGAGACCCTTACAGACGGCATAGGTGGAGAACGAATCTACGGAGTAATCACTTCACGGTAAGATATTCACATAACACGGCGAGTGAATCCTCTTATCTTCTTGATGTAGGATATAGACTTAAACAAGAGGATAACAACAGATGACCGAAGAAGTTAAAAAACCAGATACGCGCCGTTGGTTTGAGAAGGTTACTCCGTGCAAGAATCTTAACCTCGAACGCGAAGTTAAATTTGTTGATTTAAGCGAAATCAACAAGGCATGGGGTAAGAAGAAAAATATGGATATTCCGATAGAGAAGGCAGATGACGAGGAATAAGGATTACGGGCGTAGGCCGTATTTGGAGACGGAAAACGACGATTACAAGGATTTTATGAAGTATCGTCCGTTCAGCCAGAATACGCCGAATCATTCGGAGTTTATCAAACCCTATGATGAAAGGGTGAAGGATTATACCGGAATGGAGGCCTTACATCCGGGGAATTTTAAATCGCCGGAATTGACTCCAAGCATTGACACAGACCCCGGATTCGGGCAAATTCCTTCGGAAGACCCATGTGCCGAGGCTGCCAAGATAAACGCAATGGTAAGATTCAACGGTTCTTCTCATGCGACCGTGCAATGCGGGGAATCAGTAAATATAACCATGGACGGTGGAACCGGCAAACTTGATGTGCAGATAATAGGCTTCGATTCATACGGTTCTATAACTGGCTCTACCTACAAAGCCCCTACTTGCAAGGAATGTTGTGAAGATGAGGATATTGACAATAGCGACATACTTTTTCAGGTTACGGATGAGTGCGGAAGAGAAGTTAGGAACTCAGTAAAATTGGAATGTCGGGAGATGGTAGCCGGAATAGATTATACGTGCGAGGCAAGCGACAAAGTAACGTGCGAATTGTATTTTTGTAGTCTCGGGTGGTTTGAGGCTTCTAATTGTGCATATTATTGTAATGCCTGTAATATTGTAACTGATGAATATTGTATTTTCTGTGAAGAAGTCGGAGGTTTAATTTATTTATATTATAATCTATGCGGTGTGGTATGTGCAGACCCTCTCCCCGAACCTTATGGGTGTTCTCATGGGTGCGAAAATAGCTTTTATGCTCCGACTACAATGTCTTTAGTAAGAAAAAATGTTTTCAAAAGGCAGTGTTTATGAAATGGATTGATGATATTCTTACTCTCAAAGACCCATCTGATTACGACGAGTTTGCAAAGGCTTGTATACTTGCAGGGGATGATAAGCCGATGAGTCCTTTTGAATACGCCCAGCGTTTCGGCCTCCTCATGGTTGCGACAAGACGATTCAAAGGTGTAACTCCAGAAGAAGCATATAAGGCTTTTCAAGAAGAACGTAAGGAACAGACGGGAGGTTGTGGCTCATGTGGTGGCAAGAAATCGTCATAGGTTCATTTACGACTTACATCGTAACACTACTAATAGTGGACGGGTCTATCTTCGACACTACCCGTAGATATTTGAGGCCGAAAACCCGCTTCCTTATAATCGGAGACAAGTGGTTACTCGCCTGTCGTCTTTGTAGTGGATTTTGGGTTGCATTTGTGGTAATGATAATCATGGGTAATCCGTTGATGTTTTTGGCGGTTTTCGGTATAGCACATTGGTTGTCCACACAGGAAAGGAAGGGATAATATGGGAGACAGAGCATTAACAGCCTCATTTACAGCCACGGCTCGACCATCTGCGCCAGAGCCTATACCTTATCTTGCCCCTCTGCCTGATTACAACCGTATAAACTTCTTGACCCAAGGCACGGCGGCTCCGGGTGTTCGTAAACTTCGCATGGGTCTCAATAGGGCATTGCAGGAAGCAACCAGAGCCGAAAATCCGAATGTAGCTGGCAAGATGAGGGGGGAAGCCCTTACTGGCTATGGCGGAGGGTTGGAGAGCATTTACGGCGGCGCAAGACGGGGAGCAATGGAATTATACGCCCCCGAATATGCGGCTACGGCAGAGCAGGAAAGATTAAATTGGGAGGCGAAAAATAAGCAAGGATTACTTGATTACTCTGCTTCCTTGAGTGATTATAGCAAAACTCCAACAGGCACAGGCGTTGAAGGTAGCGTAAGACCGAGTGGTGGTGTTCGCCCTTCGAGTAATCTTTATGGTGGCGATATTTTGAAAGAACTTGGATATGGAGGCAATGTTCTTTCATGGGGTGGCGGTGGTGGACAGCCTTCTGGTGGTGGTTACCAATCTTCGCCTATGACATATGAACAATTTGCGAGTGGCTGGTTTAACAGATAGGGGGTAAATATGGCAAACGGATTATATGGCGACACACCCAACAGGGATTATTTAGCGGAGGTAAGGGCAGCTCTCGCAAAATCTGCCACCGAAGCTCCACCGCCTGGCGCATTCGCAAGACACCAAAAAATACTTGCCAATCGAGCGGGAGATTATAGCGGTTGGGGAGAGGGTGCAAAATTGATAACCAAGGCAGGACTTACTCCTTCCATTCGTGGCACGAGGGAAGGTTTTAGCCTATATGCGGATAATGAGACCGAACCTCTTTATAGCGGCACGACAGGTAAGCCTTATTTTGTCGAACCCACTCCTACGTCAGAACCAGTTTCTATACCGGAATCTGACTCTGAATCCGCATGGGCAAAAGGCGAGCACGCACGAATATTAAGTTTGAATGAAAAAGCAAACGCGGATTACCAACAGCAACTCGCGAAACGTCAAGAGATAATAAAATACGGAGCGGCGAGAAAAGCTCCTTGGGAATTGATAGAAAAGCTTCTCAAGGCGGAAGGCGTTGATAGCTTGAAAGAACCTAAAGAAAGAGAAGTCTCCGCCGATATAATGAAGATGATACAGGGAGAAAAGAAAGGAATACCAGCTCCTAAAACCGAACAAACGACCGAAGGCATTAAGCAATGGAACGAGCGAACCGGACAATGGGAATCTACGGGTATGCAATCAGCCCGTGGAGGTTACCAAGAAAGTGCCGTAGCGAATAGAATTGTCGATAAATTTAATGCCGACCCTGTTATTAAAAAATCCAGAAATATGTCCGCTTTTGCGCAGACAATCATAGATGCCGCAGAAAGCGATAATCCTATAGCCCATGCGTCCCTCCCAACACTTATGGCAAGGGCTTCCGGTGAAGTTGGTGCGTTATCCGAAGCAGATAAAGCACCTTTTGGCGGAAGCAGGGCATTGGTTGCGAGAATTGAACAAGTTGCTAAAGAATGGATGACTGGCAAGAGAACGCCCGAAAATATCGAATTTGTCAGGCAATTATCTCAGGTGTTTATCAATGCCAGCGAAAGACAGGAGACCAATACTGCACGATTACGTGCTAAACAATATTCGATAGCAAATAAGAAGATGTTTACGGAAGAAGATATTTATAATATGCTAACCGGAGGAGTTGAATCGTATGAGCCAACAGAAAAATCGCAGATACCCTCACCTTCCCCTACTCAACCGCAAACCGCAGACAGGACTATAACCAAGACTGGAACAGATAGACGGACAGGCCAGAAGGTAATCATGTATTCTGACGGAAGTGTTGAATATGGCCAATAATATCAATCTCGCCGATATAGAGTGGGATAAACCCATTGCTACACCTTCCCGTAGTGTCAATCTCGCCGATATAGAGTGGGATACTACTACTCCTTCTTCCATCCCCTCCGAACCCGCCATGAGAGCGGGTCTTACGCCATTTGAAAAACAACTTGGCGATATAAGTTCGATTGCATTAGGGACATATGGCGCAGGTAAGGGGATTCTTGAAACAGCAAAGAATATACCTTCGAGCACGTTAGAGGTTGTAAAAGGGATAGGAACGGCGATAACATCCCCTATACAAACCGCCAAAGGTGTAGGTAGTCTTGTTAAGGAAATGCCGAGTGCCATTACGGGGGGCGAGGCTCCTCAATGGTTAGCATTGGGAAATCTATTTAAAGAAAGATATGGGAGTATAGAAGATTTGAACAAGACAATCATACAAGACCCTGCTGGGTTCGCTATGGATTTGTCAACTGTATTAGGCGGTGCGGGTGCGGCAGTCAAAGGCGTGGGGACGGTTGGTAAATTAGGGCAGGTGGCAGAAGTAGGGAAGGCTATATCGAAAACGGGCAAGGTTTTTGACCCTATTGCGCGAGCCGCTACGGGGGTAAGCACGGTTGCCGCCGCAAGGACTCCGGTTCATAGTTTAATCAAATCTTCGCTTGAACTCCCCACCAAAAAGGGAATATATAGAACGGACACATTGGCACAAGCCTTTTTTGACAAAAATTTAACTGTCTCCAGAGAATCTCTTCGTGCATTGGATAATGACATAAGAAAAGTCCAGAAAAGCATCGCGGATATAATAGAAGAGAAAACCAAAGAAGGCGCAAGAATAAGGACTACACGTATTGTCCAATCTTTAGACGATTTGATACATAATGCTGGGAAGCATGGATTGGAAAAACCTGATTTGGATGTTCTCGGAAGAATGAGAGACCAATTTTCTGAACAACATGGAGCAATCCTTACACCAAAACAGATTCAAGATATAAAAATGGGTTTCAATGAAAGATTCAAGCCAAATACGGAGGGGCGATTTGAGGCAGTCAGGACGCAAGTCAGAGATAAATTAAGAGATGCAACTAAAACAACGCTTGAAGAAATACATCCGGGTCTGAAAAATCTTAATGCCGATGAGGGGGTAATGATTGAGTTAAAAAATGCTATCGAGCGTAGAATAGTAAGTCTTGAAAAACAACCCACCATTCCCGTAAAAGGATTGGTAGCGGGTGGTATTGCCGGTGGTGTTGCGGGAGCGACAACTGGAAGTCTTGCAGCAGGGTTAAAATTCGGTGCGGCGGCGATTGCGGCAGAAAAAATAATGGAAAGCCCAAGAGTGCAAATAGCACTTGCTCATGCTTTACATAGAGCACGTCTGGCGGCAATCAAATCTAAAAAACTTGGGGCTATTACGAGACCTGCGTTTCAAGTGGGACGAGAAGGTAGCATATTAGACCCCAATGTCGAAGCATATAAACGCGATGTCGAAAGGAAAGGTCTTTACTCCAAATAAATTTATGCCGCTTAAAGAAGGACATAATAGGGAGGCGATTACATGGAATATCCGTGAAC
>ERZ1292632.4358-Hain-H43-01um-R2-4358-length-10224-cov-4_pt1 | contig 10224 bp, 8 predicted proteins | sample MGYA00564407_ERZ1292632 | MGnify/ENA primary metagenome ERZ1292632 (study PRJEB36523, sample SAMEA6512637) | groundwater metagenome | collected 2019-01-08 | study: AquaDiva: Metagenomics assemblies of 32 groundwater samples | reverse complement strand
TGAGAGAACTGTTTGACTCGAATGCCACAGGATACTATTGGCATATCAACTGTTCGAATACATCCAACTCCTCAGAAACCAACGACACAGGAAACTATTATTTCGAAGTTGATTCTGTGTCTCCTACAGTGGCCTTCAACTCACCAAGTAGCACATATACTTTTGACTCTGATGGAAACATAACGATCAATGTTACTGGATGGGATACTAACCCAGACAACTGTCAGCTTTATACAAATGCAGACACAACCACAAACCAATCTAACACCACACCCAATGCGGTACAGAACAAATCATATACTAGCGGAACAAGCATAAGGTTTGACGAGCCAGGATATAATAGGACTCTCGCAACAGGTGTGTATAGCTTCTATGTGTCTTGCAATGACACAGCTGGACATTCAACTTCTACAGAAACAAGGAATGTAACTGTAACAAGAGCTTTCCCTAGCTCGGTAGGTTGCCATTACCCATTAAACAATAGTATGCACACTAGATTGACTACTTTTAACTGGAGCGGAATATCTTCAGTGAATCTTAGTTACTACAATCTCACGATCAACAAAAGCGGAACACCAACGAGTTACATTATCTACAATAACGATACAGTGAGCTATCAACTTACTCTAGATGGTGATTCGGTTTATAGTTGGTCTGTTATTCCTTATTCAAAGACAGGAGCATCAAATACTTCTGGTAATTGCACCACAGCAAACCAGTATAAAGTAAATACGACAAGCATCTGTTCTAGCTTTATAGCTGGATGGAATGCCTGCAGCTGGAATACAGACACAAGTGAGAATCTGTCAACTATTGCTACTCAAACAGGAGCTTCTGTAGTTGCAACGTGGAACTATACGTCAAACTCTTTCATGAGCTATGTTGGTAACACAACCAACGCAGCGGTAAATGTTAATAGGTCACTTCCTACTTGGCTTTACTTCTCTTCTGCAGTGTCTAGCTGGGAGCACACATGGTCAACCAATGAAAGCGAAGTAAACAGGACAATATTCAACGCTTCTGATGTTGTTGATGTACCAATAGGAGTAACAAACCAGTCAGGAATGACACTCAAATACATCAATGATAAAATAAATAGCACTTGTAGGCACATGACTACTGTAACTCTCACTAACCAAACAAGCGGAAGGCATCATACCTTCTTCTGTGGTTATAATGAAAGCAATTATACTGTAGCTAAGTTCAATAATGTGATCTGGCTAGAGTGGAACTCATCATACGAAGGAATCAATTACACTGGGTGACACAATGAAAAAACTACTGATCTTAACTCTGTTTTTGCTGATTTTGTCTATTGTATATGCTGCATCGTCACCATACCCGGTTTATGGCCAGACAAGCAAGAATAGCAAGATAACAGCTATCTCTGAGAATGGCCAAAAGTCTGTCAGATCAGATAAGTATGGATTCTATCAGATCGAACTTGATTCAAGCTATAATGAGGTTACTTTAGTCGTAAAAGGCTGCTCAAAGAGGCTAAGTTTGCCTTCAGGGCCAGGATACCGTTATGATATGCCTTGTAATGTTCCATCTAAAAGCGTAATAGGCGGATCTGTGGGATTAATTGCAGCTGCCTTAATAGGTTATGGATTCTATAAGAAAAAAGGAAAATGGGTGAAAAAACGTGGTTAAAACTACAAAAGTCACAAAGAAAGAGGTTCCTTCTTCAATATTCATCGCTAAAGAACAGTCTAAAGTAATTGACATAACGATTGAAGGCGATGAGATAGAAGTTCTTAAGGAAATCTTAGCTATTGCAATCGCAGGGAATGCTCCGAGCAAGGTTAAAGCTCTTGTTGGTAAGATTCGCCAGCAGCTTTAAATGTTCAAGTTCAAGGTAACTAAAGCACTAAAGCTAATCTTCTCAAATGGCAGACTCAAATCCAAGTCAAGTGGTAGAAATCCAAAGCGAAACTCCAAATGCAGTAAAGACAAAGCGTAATCTCACTAGGGATCAAGCCATCTGGGAGTATGGCTATGGGCCTCGTTCTTCAGTTCAGTAAATTCTAGTCATCTGGCTAACACGATGATAAAGAGCCTTACAAGAATAAGGCTCTTTTTTCAATTTCCGATAATTTTAAATAACAGCAAATTAACAGAAAGATTAGAAGGCAAGAGCCAGTATATCCAAGAGGATTAATTTGGAAGACCAAAACAACGTAACTCCTAATCTTGAAAATCATAATTCTACTCTCCGAGGCGGTAAAATGAAGTTTCTCCAAAATATATTTCTCTTGATCTTATGCTCTTTTTTTGTCATGTCCGTTTCGTTTGTCCCTCCAGGAAACATTGACATGAAGAACTTTTACAATTATACTAATGGATCGTACGTCTATGCTGCAAATTTCAATCAATCAGGGAATGCTGTTCTTGACACACGCAACTTCACCGTTCTTAATAGTAGTCTATCGAATGTAAGTGCATCAATCAACGAGTCAATTCACCTTAAGCTTCTTGCTAATTACAGCTATTGGAACTTCACGTCGATATTGTACGCACTAGGTTTGCAGTTACAATACTATGCTAATATGACGAATGTGAATAGCAACTTGAGTAACATCTCAGCAGCTATCAATCAAAGTATTTCTATTGTTGCCACACAGAATGCTTGGAATAGCACCTATAATGGGACATACGACGCTACGAGTGTTAGTGTCACAGCTAACCAAGCAGGATGGAATACTACATATAACTCCACATACGCTGGAACTTCAGCAGACGTAACGGCTAATCGCAGTTCATGGAATAGCACTTATAATGCCACTTATGATGCTAATAACGCATCATTAAAAGCGTATGGCGATGCTACCTACGCAACGATGGTTAATGTCAATTCGAATATGAGTAACGTCTCAACTTCGATAAACCAGAGTATCACGCAATACAACACGACTATGGTTTCTTATCTCAATGGGAATTATTATAACCAATCGACCTCAGATGACAGATATCTTAATGGCCTGCTTCAATTATATTTCTGGAATACCTCCAGCTCAATAAATTCATCTTACACAGTCATGAATGAAACTCTGCCTGATGCTTCGGTAACTATGAAAAACACGTTTACTTCGCTAAACGTTGGCGAACATAACCTCACTAAGAGAATACTATCTTCTATTAACATCAGCTTGCTTGCAGCAGGAACGTACCATCAGCATACTACATTCAATTATACGGCAGGAACGAGGACAGTCCGAATCCACTCTGAGTTATACAAATTCAATTCAAGTAGCGGTCAAGAAACATTAATCGGTACTTCAGTTCCGAGTGATCCTCTCGTTGCGGGAACATATCAAGATGTTGATTGGTCAGGAACGATAAGTAATGACACTACGTTTTATACAGGCGATTATTTGGTTATGCGACTGAATGCCACTGTTTCAGGCGGTGGCTCTGATGCAACGTTTACTTTAATCATTGGTGATGCAACGGGAGCAAGGTTACAACTAGGCATTAATCCCACAGACATAAGTGTGGCTGAAGCAGATAGATGGGACGACTTGGATACGCCCTCAGACATTTCCTTTGCAGTTGATTGCCTTTCTGACACATTCCAGACAGGAGGAAATGTGAGTACTAGGACTTGTGCTTCAGTCGCTAATCTCATTAATAACCTCAACGCTATGCTATATAATATTATAAATGTAAGCATCCTAAATACCACTTCCCTAGTAATAAATAGTGTTTTATCATGTGCAGGAACAACACAAACGTACGCAAACGGCTCTGTATTTTGCAATTCAACCTTTGTAAATACGTCGTTCAACCCAGCGACAAGTAATTTCAACCTTTCAGATAAAAACCTCACGACAAGCTACGATTACAAAGAATACTGGAACGGAACGTGTTGGGTTGAAGAAGGTCCGACAAGCTACGAGGCGACGTGTTAATGTGGAAATACCTCTTGATGGTGTTACTTATGACTGTTGCTGTTAATGCAGTAGTTATCCCAGTGACTAATATGACTATTGGAGTACACAATGCCACCACGTTCAACACTACAATAAATGCAACACAGCTTAATTTAAGCAATTCTCTGAATGGTTCGTACATCTTTCCAATGATGAACTATACGCACATAGGTCAAGATCAAGGGGATATCTCAAACAAGACAGTTAGTGTTTCTTTGCCTGCAGGTACGAATCTCACTTTGCAAACAAAATATTATAATTGGAGTAACCTGAGCATTAATACTACTAGGGACTTAATCCTTTGGGCTGGATTTGATGACGCGAACAACAGAAGTTTCTCAGTGTATAATTCTATACCTGGCTCATCGGCAATATCACTTGGATCAGGAGTAACTAATCTCAATTTATCTACAAGTACTGCTTTTTGTGCAGAGGATCAATGTATGAATGTACACAGTTCTTCAAATGGGAAGGTATCATTAAACTCAAATAATTTTTCATTAGATGATTTTAGCATTGGATTTTTTGTTTACGATGAAACAGGTGGATCTGATACAGGCGGTTTTATGAGTTTAGGTGCCACAGTCAATGTAGAACATATGTTTTTAAGGTATAACACTGCGAACCATATTGCTGTCAGTGTCAATAACACTGTTTGTCAAAATGTTGGGAAGTTTATTTCAGGTCAATTACAGTTCATAGTAGCCACCTTTAATGACACAAATATCACTATTTATCAAAACGGAACACAAGTAGGTATGTGCCCCAGAACGTATAATATGACGAGACCAATCAATATGACTACTTTTGGATCAAATGTAAATGGAAATACTCTTTATGAAGCGTGGCACGATAATTTCATGATTTTTAATAGGTCATTAACGCTAGCAGAGATACGAGAGATTAACTTAACTAGAACTAGGTACTCTGCTTATTCTCCTGTATGTGATGTGAGTATAAATTCTAGTGGTTGTTTCACAACAAGATCAACAAATCATAGCCTGACAAAGGCAGTATTCACCACTAATGATGTGACGATAACGCCGTTACTGTATAATTTAACTGATACTATCCAAAATATTACTCAAGCATCTCCTCCTATTATTGATGAATACAACTGCACAAGGAATCCAAAAAGACCAGCGGTAACGTCAGATATGGTTTTATATTATGATTTCACAGAATGTTCTTTCTTGAATGTCACACAAAACAGCACTAATGTAAGCACGTTAACTTTTATAGTCACGACAACTCCACAAGATCATTACAACAACCTAAGCAATATTAGTGTAATACGCTTAGCTAATCTTTCTATCACTTACACTAGCTTAAGCGTAGGTGGATGGGACGTTTACTTAAATAACGCAAGCATCGGTAGTATAACTACTTCGAACACGTCGCCAGTGCTGTTTAAAGTGATGCAAAGTTACTTAGTTGACGGCTGGCAGAACATATCTTACGTTCCGCAGATAGCTACGACAGGGACGATAACGAAAACTGAGATAAATTACACTTACAAGAACGTTACTAAAGTCATTGACTATTCTAACAGTAGAAACAACGGCACGGCAGTCGGTTCGCCGTTCTGGAATTCAACAGGTGGGTTTCTGGGCGATGGGGCGTTTGAGTTTGATGGTGTTAATGATTATCTAGTTAGTAAAAATAATGTTACAAATACATCGCTCAATTATACTATCTCATTTTTCTTAAGATTAAACTCAACTGGGAAGATACACGCACTATATGAAGAAAGGATAAGTTCTAATGCGATAAATGTTTTCGTAAATGACGCAGACAATTTATTTATCCAAACATGGAACAGTACGGGTGGGGTTACCAATAGTGGTGGTACAGTTACACTAACAAAAGGTAAATGGTATTTTATCGTCGCACGACACTTCCCTATAAATTCTACTTCATCGAACATAAGTATTTTTGTTAATGGTGTGTTTAGATCCTCTGCTGCGACAGCTGGACAACCAGTGGATGTGAATCAAGTAACACGATTCGGTACTGATGTCTTAATTTCTGCTAGATTCTTAAATGGCAGCATGAGTGACCTATTTATCCAGAATGTAAGTTTAACAGACACACAAGTGATACAGTTATACAATAATTACACCACTTGTTTAAATCCTACCAATATACAAATAATTATAGGGAATGCGACCATTTGTACTGGAACATATTACTTAAATTCAAGTGGTGATGTATTCGGTTCTGGGGCGTTGGTGGTCTCTGGGAGTAACACTATATTGAATGGCAACGGTTCGACTTTTATAGGTAACAACAGTGGTGCTGGAATAAGTTCTACTTCTTGGAGTAATATTCTCATTAAGAATTTAACACTCATAAATTACAATCGTTCTATCTTTCTTCAAAACGGACAAAACCTAACTATTCAGGATAACACAATTCTAAATTCATCAATAGCAGGAGTCATATTAAGAAATGTTAATTACTCAGTAATTGATAACAATACGATACTGAACAAGTCAACATCTACGGCGATAACAATAGATGTTAATCCTTCCACCTCTCAAAGTTTCTATAACACTATCAATAATAATATAATCAGTGGGACTTACGGTTCAATAGCATTGAATGGAAATACCTCATATACATTAGTAATTAATAACAATATAGTTAATTCTACATATTTATCCCACTGCATTCAAACGTATGGAACAAGTGATTATAACAATTTTACAAATAATAATTTAAGTGATTGTGGATGGAATGGGATTGATATAAGTTCTAGTTATAACATAATAAATCACAACAGAATAAATAACCCACACCATAATGCCATAGATTTATATGCAAATAGTGTAAATGGGGATGCGGGGGATAGTGTTGCCTCCGCAAATAATAATATCATTTCTAATAATTATTTATATAACTCATCAGGTGGCTCTGGATTTAATTCCCCTATACCAATACTAGTTATATCTAGTAAAAACACACAGATAATCAACAACATTATAAATTATTCTTATAATGGTTTTGGTATTGGAGTATACGGTAATAGCTCTGTGTTTTTTAATAATACTATAGAAAATAATTCGATATATAACGGAAAATATGGTATTTTCATGGACACAAATAACACTCTCGGAATGAACTATTTTTATAATATTTCTACATATTTATACAGAATCAAGAATATCTTATCAAATTCAATAAATATAAGTGTGAATAATTTTACAAATGCACTAATCTATAATTTAACAGCGACGTGCAATGGTTCAAATAAGACTTTAAGATATAATACAGGTACTGTAAATTTAACATTAAAATCATCAGAAGTTTGTTACGTGGTTGATAATGTTTCTATAATTGAAGGTATCTCTATCCCTACCGATATATATCTAGGTAATTTTCCATTTATAGTGTCAGGCGACGACACCAAAACAATTATCACCAATAATTTATCAGACGCAATTAACGTAAGTGTATACTTAAACTACTCAACCCAACCACGTTATTTATTCAGTCGCAGTGTAAACTCAACCACACACGACTTAATAAGCAGAAACGCATGGACGTGGAACGGCTCGCATATCAATAAGACGTTAGAAATCAGCCCAGGCATAACAGACATTTCATACGAAATCATCCCTGCCGAAGCTAACTATACATTAACAGCTAATAAAGACTTGTTCGGTGCTAATTTCATACTCAATGGATCAGGCACGTTCAACTTGAAATCAAATATCACCAACTCATCAAATCGAACTTATCAGGGTGTTGATTCCAGCAACAAAGCTAGATTGATTATCAGCAACGAAGGAGGATTCAGATAATGGCAGACTCAACCGTAATCGCAATATCATCATTACTTATCTTGATAGCAGGATTCGCAGTAGTTGGCATAACTACTCAGCAACCAAGCCATTACTGCCTAGACAAGCAAATAAAAGCTTATTGCTATAGTTTATCTAGCACAGCTAAGACTTGCTACACTCTGCCAAGCAATACGGGCGGTAAATTGTGCGGTGCAGCGTGGGAACTAATTCCATTCATTAAAGAAGAAGTTCCGACATTTGAACCGTTATCACGTGGAACTGGTGCCAGAAAATTCAAGTGTGATATGACTTCATGTACTGAGGTGTTTAATTAATGGCAAACGTCCATGAGAGTAAAAGAGGGAGTAATTGTACTCTTACAGATGGAGTAGTAAATAGAGTACTCACTTTAGCAAACACAGCACTTACCTCAACATCGACTTTATTCCAGATATTTAGAAACGGAGCACAGTTAGTTCCGACAGCAGACTTCACGCCAAGTCATTTAGTAAGCTCGTCTACAGTCACTTTCCTTATAAATGTCTGGGACGCTGATTACATTGAGGTCTTTTATGAGCAAAGCGGAACTCCATCAGGAACGCCAGTATATTGTTCAACGACAGATGTCTATAACAAAACAGGATTATCCACTTCTGAAGTATCATCAGCAGTTTGCGAATCACTTATTTTAGATGCAGAGGCAGAGCTTGAAATGCTGACAGGAAGGAAGTTCACAAACGCAAATAGCTTTGTAGAGTACATAAGCTGCAAAGGGAAAGATATTCTAGACAATTACCCTTCGGTTGTTTTACTGAATAAAAGGCCAGTGCAAAGCATCACAGCTTTTAATATATTAGATATCGATGGAAATGCAACGAGTACTTTAGCGACTCTCTCAGCTGCAAGCATAGCAGCATACGACTACGACACAGCAGACTACTGGCTCGAAACCTTAAATGATCCAGTAACGAATGGTATCGTTCCAACTGGAAAGTTAAATCTAAAAACAAAAACAGTACCGCAGGGAATAAATAACGTCTATGTAACTGGCACTTATGGGTATTCTACTGTCCCTGTCGTTGTTAAGAACCTTGCGATCTGCTTATCTGGAATGAGGTTGTGGATATTCTTCCTCGGTGCAGGATACAATCGCCTGGATAGCTATGGAATTCCACAACAAAATGTGAATAAGGGAGATTTTTATCAGCGAGGAAAACAAAATATCGAAATGCTCAAAGAAGAAGCAGACAGGCTCTTAGAAAGAATTGGACGCAAGACGAGGACGATGTTTTTTTCAACAGGTGGAATTCGATGAGCATAACTACCGATGGAGTGGTATCTGGAGATTTTTCACAAATACTTTCGGACTTCGGTAGGTCGGTAACTTATCAAGTAGTTACTAGAACGCAGAATGCCACTACAGGCCATGAAATTACAAGCTATGCAACAGGATCATCCCAAACAGTAGTATTCTTCTTAGAGGAGAATCGTTATATTTGGGAAAAAGAGGGACTACTTCAAGTGGGAGATGCGTATATTATTGCTCCAACTTCACTAGGAATAGCACGATATGATCGTGTAACGGTTGATAGTCAAAGCTATTTGATAGAAAACGTAATAAGAAGGGTAGTACTCCAAACAACAATGTGTGATTATGCTGTGCTATTCAAGGAAGACTAAAAATGCCAGACAAATGCGAGAGATGTGAGGAACGTGAAGCAACAAGTGAGTTGCATCTCTGCGATCATTGCAGGAACGAAATAACTCCAAATCTTAAAGAAAATGGAAATACCACAAGAAGTGAAAAACAGAATCCTCTCTAAAATAGGGGCATTGGTCAAGGAGAAAGCAATAAGAGCTGCTCCTGACGATCTTGGAGAGCTTCGAGGTAGCATTGACTACAGAATAGAAGGCGATAAAGTCATAATCTATGCTGAAGCAGAGCAAGCCTATGCCATGGAATATGGGTGTTTTTTTAATGATGTAATAATAGGGAATAAAAGAATAAGTAAAATCAAGATAAATGATTTGATATGGACTGGAGAGTCTTACAAAAGAGTTATACAGAAAGAAATAATTGAGGTAGGATATCCTATAAAGAAATTTACTATAAAAACAAAAAATGGGAAAGTGCTAATACTGACAGAAGATCATCCGATATTTACAAAGAATAGGGGTTGGTTAATAGCAAAAGAATTAAATAAAAAAGATTTGGTGTATACACTATGGTAGAGATTCAGATAAAAAGAATTCCTTGGAATAAGGGAAAAAGCACACAGATAAAATTAAATTGCAAAACCTGTCTCAAAGAATTTTATACTATGCCATCCAATATCAGAAGGAATAAAAAGTATTGCTCAAGAAAATGTTATTTATCAGTACCAAAAAATCAAAGTCGTAACAAAGGTAAACATTGGACATTAACACCAGAACAAAAGATAAGATACACCACCCAACAACTAGGTGAAAAAAACCACCAGTGGAAAGGAGGAATTAGTGATAAG
>ERZ1292632.4353-Hain-H43-01um-R2-4353-length-10225-cov-10_pt1 | contig 10225 bp, 21 predicted proteins | sample MGYA00564407_ERZ1292632 | MGnify/ENA primary metagenome ERZ1292632 (study PRJEB36523, sample SAMEA6512637) | groundwater metagenome | collected 2019-01-08 | study: AquaDiva: Metagenomics assemblies of 32 groundwater samples | reverse complement strand
GACGACGCAACGACGAACGCGGTCACCGATTGCCTGACGCTGGTCCATACGACCACGGGGACCGCGCTGGCGGGCATCGGTACGGGAGTCTTGTTCCGCTCCGAAGACGGGGCGGGAAACACCGAGGACTGCGGGCGCATCACCGGATACCTGACCACCGTTACCGACGCCAGCGAGGCAAGCGCGCTCGGGTTCCACACGCGCACCGCGGGTGGAGCGCTCGCGGAAAAGATGGCGCTCAAGGCCGACGGGAACCTCTACGCCGCCGGCGTGTACGCCTACGACACGCAGCTTGCATTGTTTGGGCGCCGCACCGCGGGAGCCCCCGACGTTTATATCGGCACGGTCACCAACCGAGCCGCGGTCAATGGCTCGAAAATTATCACGTTCGCCGTCGCCGAGGGCGCCACCGAACTCGGCTGGGTCGACGCCGTCGGGAACTGGCAATTCGACCAGCGCGCGGTGAACGCGGCGGCAGCTCCTGGGACATTGCTCACGCTCACCGGCGCGGCGCACGGTGCCTCGACGGCGATCACTGCGGCCGAGGTCTCCGACGTGTATCTGAACATGGCGCGGGTGATCAAGACGCAGGGCGGGGTCGCAGCGATTGCCGCTCAGCGTACCTTTAGGCTCCACGCCCCAACAATCGCCGCTTCGGCGGCGCAGACCTACGACGTAGCAGCGACGGTGTACGTGTCCGGCCCGCCCATCGCAGGGGCCAACGTGACGCTGACGCAGACGCACGCGGTGTGGGTCGATGCCGGCCCGGTTCGGATCGATACCGCGCTGGCTATGGTCTCGGGAGCAGCGGCTCTAGGCACGATGCCGACCGGGTTCGCGACGGCGCAGAACGAATGGATCGAGATCTACACCCAGAACGGTCGCCGAGCCGTACCTGCTTGGGCGCCGGCATAGGAGAGCAGAATGGCAATCATCACCAAGACGAGAACTAACACCGCGACAGTGGACCCCACTAACCAGTTCAACAGCATCACGATTCGCCCAAGCGGTCAGGTCACGGTAACTATCCGCATGGCGTGGAACGATGGCACGGCCGAGTCTCAGGGTAAGACGGTGGACCTCGCCGAGGTGTGTACGAAGGCGGAACTGGCGATCATCAAGCCCTGGGCGGCTGCGCTATTCAGCCGGATAGCGACCAACCTCTAGCAAGAAGGAGCAGAGCAAATGAGGTACGTACAGATCCCCAAGGACATCGAGGTAGTGATCGACGGTAAGCGGTCGAAAATCGACATGCGTGGGGTGGTCATAAACACCCTGCTCATGGATCGCGTGTTCCTAAAAACGCGAGCGACCATGAAGCAGGCCGACAAGATCGAGGCTGCGTTTGAGGGCGCTAAGGCCGGATCGGTAGTCGAACTCGAAGACGCCGATTGGGACCCGCTCAACAAGGCATCCGATACCCCGAGTCAGGAACTTCTACCCATCGCGCGCAAGTGCATAACGTTCTTGGATGCCATCTGCGAAGCGCCGCAAACGAAGCCGGAGGAAGCATGCTCGTCAACGTCGAAGGGTGGATCGAAGGCGCGACGCAACGGATCAGCCCGCGCAGCTCGCATCTGAAGGTTCCATCCCCTCTCGGCATAGTCTGGCACTACACCGGGGGCGCCGGGGGCAAGGGCTACGCTGAGAAGCTCGCGCACAGGATCGAGCACTACGACCGAGCCACGGACCGCCCGGCATCGTGGCACCTTCTCATCGCGAAGGACGGCGAGGTCTTCCAGAGCGTCTCGGCCTTGCGCGGTTCGTGGCACGTCGGCCGGCCCGGCAAGATCGCCGGGACCAACTTCGAGAACGTGAACCATTCCACGGTCGGCGTCGAGCTGGAGAACGCGGGCCGGCTAAAGCGCGTGAACGGCGGGCAGTGGTTCTGCTGGCCGTACTGGTCCGACAAGGAAAAGGGCCTCCCCGATCCTGCGTGTGAAGTTCACGCTTCGCGCGCTGTGCGGGTCCAGGGCGAGGGGTCGTTTGATTGCTTCCCTTTCACGCAGGAAGCCGCGGCTATCGACGTGCTCTCATCCCTCGTTGAGCGATTCGGCTGGACCCGCGACGTGTGCGGGTACGGGCACCGGGACTTCGATTACCCCCGCAAAGAAGATCCTGGCCCGCTGTGGGCGAGGACGGTTCTTCCACGGATCCTAGATGCTGTCTTCGCAGGGAGGTGACCGTTGGTCCATCACGAATACGATCAGAAAGACGCACGACCGCGGCTCGTAGCAGCTCCGCGGAATGGCCGGATATGGGCGAAGGTCAGCGCTATCTCAGGGCTGGCCATGGTTGTCATTGCGCTGGTCGGCGCGCTGCTCGTCGCCGAGCGGCGGCTGTCCGTGGTCGAGACGGGGCAGAGCGAGACGGGGAGACGATTGGACCGAATCGAAGTGCGGATAGACCGCATTTCAGAAGCCGTTGGAGCGAAGGAGTGACCATGAAAGACCTGCTCAAAAGCAAGAAGTTCATCGCGGCCTGCGTCGGGGTCGTCGGGGTGGTGCTATCCATCCTCCTCGGCAAGCTCGGACTGGCGATCACCGACACCCAGGTGATCGAGTTCCTCGCGCCCATCATCGGCTACGTGATCGGGCAGGGTATCGCCGACCACGGCAAGGAGGCGGCGAAGATCGCGGCAAAGCCCGTTGTGGTGCTGCCCAATTGACTGGCGCCCTCGCGGGGCTGCTCCTGCTCGCGGTCCTCGCGTGCCTGGCGCTGGCCGTGTCGAGGAGAGAGGCGATCGGACTGGCGAGGCTTCAGAAGGATCGCGCCGACGACTTCAAAGGCCGGCTGGCCGATCTGTCCGATGTCTATCGAGACGCCCGCATCCGGTGGGAGAAGGTACTCGCCGAGCATGCCCGAGAGTTCCGATTGCTAGAGGAGGCTCTTAGTGCTAGCGCGTCACCTGATTCTGTGCGCGTTCGTCTTCGGCGCCTGCTGTCGGTACCAGCGACCGACGCAGGCTCCGGGCGGGTCCTGCCTTTCCACGCCGCCCCCGGTGCTGGTGGCGACGATACATCTGGCGGGGCCTGAACAGGGATGCCCCCCCGAATGGGCCGGATGCGTGTCAGCGGAGGACGGTGCGAGACTCGAAACGCATCTACGCGAGTTGAGCAGATACGCCCGAGACGCCTGGACGTTGTGCGGTGCCTTCGGTGCGGTGGTCCCGTCGAACTCCGGCGCGTCAGCTCCTCGCTCTTCTGGGGCGACTGCGCCAAGTGCGGGCGCACCCACGCCCGGAAAAACAACTGATGACCGATCACACTGAGCAGGTGCTTGCGTGGTGTGCCGTGGTGATCGCCGTGGCTGGCGTTGCGTTTCTAATCTTCGCGTGCGTCCACTATTCGACGTGACAGCCTACGCCTGGCGCTACGTGGACACGGGCACCTGCGCCGACTGCGACTCCGACCGCGCGCGGCTCTACGCGCCGGAGCTGCCCGGGACACGGGCGATCCTCGCGGCGCAGGTCTGCTCGACGTGTCGCGCGAGGTACGACCAGGGGCAGATCCCGGGGCATCGCTGCCCCAGGTGCCTGCTCAGTCTGCGGCCGGGACCGGAAGGGTATCGGTGCGCGGTGTGCCGGCGGCGATGAAGATTCCCTACCGGGTCACCGACGCCAACCGCGCATTCTGGGATTACCTCGTGCGCAGTGCGGCCGAGGTGGCGGCATGGCCAGCGTGGAAACGCGACGCACTCGGCGACTATTTCGGAGCACCGGTCCGGATCTGGACAGATCCGGGCCTACGCCGCGATGGCCGGGATCCGCTCCAGCTCGGCGACCTCCTCGGGCATGGCTCTGCGCCAGCCCTCGCCCTCGGACATGATCCAGTCCGCGGACCAGCGGACCGCGACTAGCGCGCCACGATGGATGATCCGCCCGGCGCCCGAGGTCTTCGCAGATTTATCTTGACACCGCGGCAGTGATCGCTCGAGCGGTCGGTCATGGCTCATCTCCTCTCACGAGCGCATCCACGATCCGCGTGTGTCCGGCCAGCGCCTCGGCTCGGGTTCGATAGCGCCATTGGTCCAGGTCGTGCGGCCCGCGGAAGATCATCGTCTCGTAGAACGATCCGGGGTGGTGCTCCAAACTGAGAAACACAGTTGAGACCTCGGCCCCGTCGACCGTCGTCAGGCCGACGGTGCCACCTGGATAGTCGGCGGCTGCCCATTCGAGCCACTCATCCAACGTAACCGGGGTCGGAACGCCGTCGCGCTCGAGGTACCATCGGTCTAGTTCAGTCATCTCCTCCTCCTGCGCGCATCGCAGTCATCCGACCGCCCCATGGCGTTGACGCATTCCTCCAGTGCCGCCTGCAACTCCGCGCACGCAGCCTCGGCCTTCTCCGCGCGCGCTATCCCAACATCCTCGCGAATCTTCTCTCGCGCGGCCCACGCCTCTTGTAGCGTTGGTGTCCATCGCGGATCGCATCGATCCTGGAAATGCAGTTTGGAGTCTCCTGCCAAAACTGAGCCGACCATCAAAAGTTGTGCACTGCGTAGCGCAGCCTCGCGTTGCCATCTCCGTACCTCGGCAATCAGCGACTGGACCGCCTCACGCGGAGCATTCTCGGCCAGCGTTTCGAGCTCGGTTAGTTCCTCGTCGGTCATGGCGTTACCTCGAATTGCTCGCAGGCGCACGAGAGCGCCAGACATTCACGCCTCTCCTCGTCGTCGATATCGTGATCCGTGGCCTTGTGCGCGCACCGCTCGCAGATCGGGATTGCTCGCCCGCGCTCATGGTCACAGCCGGAGCGCGCAAGCACCTCGCCCATGTCCACCATCCCGATCTCAGCCCGGTGAAGCGCGGCCTTCGTCGCTGCCCATTGCCGAAAGACATGAGGGGCGATCTCCTCGCGCACGACTCCGGTAAGCGACGCCTGCGGCAACGGGGTGAAGTCGCCATCAGCAGCGCGTTCGCCAACTACCCTGCACAGATCCTCGGCGGCTTCCGCGATGGCCACCAGGGCATCGATGCGGCTGTGCAGTATGTTCATGGCGTCACCGATAGCGCCTTGCGGGCCTGGTCGCACACCTGATCACAGTCGAGCGTTGGTGCCCCGTCCTCGTCGCTGAGTAGGCGCAGCATCGCCGCCAGCGCCGCCCGCAGCTCTGCCTCACGAGCAAGCGCCGCCTCAAGCCGTAACTCCAGGTCGGCGCGTAGGCTGGCGTAGCCCTTTTCCGCCGCGCACAGATCACACATGCGCTCGCTACGGTACCCGGTGTCCGCCCGCCCGCATTCGGGGCACCCATTCTCGTCGGTCATGGCTTCACCTCCCTCTCGGCCAGCCGGCAGCGAGCGAGCAGCCGCAGACGCTCCTGTGTGCCATCCGCCGCTGCCCGTTTGCCGTCGCCGGTCAGACGCACTCCGTCGCCGGCGGAGTCATGGAATGACTCGACCAGCCCACGGTCGCGTAGGTATCCCCACGCGACTTGATCGAACCGACCTAGATCTGCGCGCTCGATGCGCGCGCCCCCCTTGCGCACCGACAGATACCCTTCTCCACGCACAGACCAGAGGGCGCTCAGGGCCTCTGCCGGTCCACCACGTCGTACCCCTGCACCGACGGAGAACGCTCGCGCGTCACCCTCGGCCGACAGCACGATCTCGTCGCATCCACCGGCGGGGCCGAAAACGGGGCGAGTAGTCCACAAGTCGGGGTCGGTCATTCGTCGTCCTCCAGGTGTGCCTCGCTTTAGTCGTCGCGATCATTCGCGGACTCCACACACGCAATCGCGTCCGGTTCGCCGTCCCAGGACTGGGCCAGGAGCCGAGACAAACAGGCCAAGTCTCCGGCGCTCAACTGCCCCTCGACCGCCGCAGTGATCCCGACGCTCCCCGGCTCGCGCCCGACCGAGTGCTGGCCATGGATCACCGCGATCGTGCCCGAGGGCAATACCACGGTGTACCGCAGGAGCTTCGCGTGATTTTCACTTGCATCCATTCTAGCCTCCCCGCGGCTCGTACACGTTGCCTCCCCCGAGCTGGACCAGGCGCGCGAACTCCTCGTATTCGGTCCCGGCAGGGATCACCACCGCCGGGCCATCGTGATAGCGGTCCGTCGCCAGCCACGCGACTTTGCCCGCGTTGATATCCTGAACCGACCACTGGCTATTGCCGCGATTGCTGCAAGGGGTGTTGAATGGGCCGTCATAGGCCACGCGCCGGATCTGGTGGGGGATGCGATCCTTCGAGTGCTCGGCGTATGGCGCTCCCGCATTGTGTTCATACGGGGCGTCATTCCAATCGTCGCCCCATTGCGCGGACAAAGGGCAATCGGTGAAGAAAGCCCACGGGTGATCGATATAACAGAGTATGAACGGATTCTTGGCCGAGGCCGGGGTGCTGGTAGTAATGGTGCGGGCGATCGTTGCCGGCGATCCGTGGTCCGCGCCGCAGGTGCATAGGGGCGGGACTATCTCATTAGGGAACATCATGCTTCTGCCTTATCCGTCGCGCGGATCTCCGCGGCCTCGTCGTCGGAGATTACCGGCGCAGGTCCCGGCGCAGCGCGCTTGCCCGTCGGGATCAGCTTCACGATCTGCGGGCGCTTGCGCGGCAGCTTGACCTCGACATCGAGCGGTCTCTCCAGATCCGGCGAGCCTTTGACCCGGATTCCCTCGACCCGCTCGCCGCCGAACTGGACCAGCTCCGATGCGAGCGACACCCGCTTACCCACCCATCCATTGGTATCGCGCCCCCACATGGCAGCCATTAGGATGGCGTTGGTCATGTTCGGCAACCACGCGCGAGCTGACCCCGCGAAGCGAACCACCCACCGATCGCGATTGCCGCCCTTGTCGTCGGGAATGGATTCGAGCTTGACCGACTCGATGGTGAGCGTTGGTTGCTTTCCGCCGAAATCAACGGCGGCTATGTATGGGCCCTTAAACCCGAGCTTGTAATCCGCCATGAATCACTCCTTTGCAATCGTTACAATTGCCCTGGCCCCGCCTCGCCGCGCCCGGCCTTGCCCGGCCACGCCTCAATTCCAGGATACGACCTCGAATTTGCCAAACGCTCCGCGGAATGTCCCCAGCCCTATCGACCGCCCGCCATCGACGAACAGGTTGACCAGCTCCTGCTCTCGGATCTCTTTATTCGGGAAAATGGCAAGGTCGAATTCCATCGCCCACGGCAGCGGTAGAGTCGGACGCTCCTTCGGATTGGGGATCCCGTTTTTCAAACGGCCCACCGCGTAATGGGTGTATATGCCGCTCTTGGCGTCGATTCCGTGCGCATCGAGTTTGCCGAAAATTACAGGCCTTCCACCCTCGCCCAGGATTGGCACGAACTCGGGGCCGATCTCAACGAATGACAGGCAGGCGTTGCAGATGCTCTTGTACACCTTCGCGTCCCTCAGCCTCTTCGGAGCTGAGTTCGTGTTGTGGGCAGTGAGAAACGACAAAATGTTGATCGCCGGTAGACCAATAGCTCTGGTGCTGGGATCGAGATATAGCCGCTGCTCGACTGTCAGTTTCGTTCGATTGTCCCCCGCGTAGCGATCGAACATGATCGGCCGCAAGCCTTGGAGCCTTATTCTTCGCGTTATGATGTCGCCGATCTTTTGGATCTGAATTCCGTTGGTTGCCATTCAATTTATCCTCCCTGTTGATATTGCCCTTGCCTTGCCTTGCCCCGCCATGCCCAGCCGCGCCCAGCCCGGCCTCGCCACGCCGTGCCTTTCCCGGCAGCGCCGCGCCGCGACCTGCCCCGCCATGCCCAGCCGGGCCTCGCCGCGCATCGCTAATTCTCCTCGCGCGGGAACGCCCACGCCAGCAGCGCGAGGAACTCCAGCCTCTCGCTCTGCCCCGGCCAACGATCCACCCGCTGGCACTCGGCGAGCTTCGCCAATAATCCGGCGACGAGCTTCTCGCCCGCATAAAGGCAATCATCATCCAGCTCGTAGACGGCGCAATCGTAGGGCGCCGCGTTTTCGACGGCGATCAGGATCGCGGACGCGTCCCGCCCCGTGGCAGCCTTGACTCCCGTGCGGTAGTACGACATCTGGCCATGATAGAGCGACCGCGCGACCGTGATCGCGAACTCGCGCGGACCAACCCCCTTCGCGGTGGTTTTGAGATCCACCACCGCCGCCGGATCACCCGAGATCCAGTCGGTACGCCCTTTCAGGTCGAGCCCCGTCGCTGAATCTGTCCAGGTCAAGACCTGCTCCGCGGCGCCGCTGGCCATGTATTGGCGCGCGACAGGGTGCGCTCGTACCGCGTCCCTGATCGCAAGCGCGGTCGTGTAGTCATCCTCGCGGAGGATCACCTCATTGGCGTGCTGTTCTTGGAACGCGTTCCATTCCTTGCCGTACCGGCGCCCGCCATCCCACAGCACGAACCGGCGAGGGAACTCGTCGGGCTCGAATACCGCACAATGCGTCGCGGTGCCGAGCCGCATCGCGTCCGTTTCCACGCGCGGTGCCGCGAGCGCGTGCTGGTAATGGCGCGGCGACACGGCCATGTTCTTGAGCCTCGACCAATTGATCGCGTTGAGGGCGTCGTACTCCTCGCGGTTCAGCGATTGGATCGCCGGCATCACACGCCTGCCTTCTCGGCTATGTCGCCGCACGTCGCGGCGACGGCCGCAGCACGTTCGGCCGCACGTTCGGCCACGCATAGGCCGCACGCCGAGCTGAACTCGTAGTATCCGTGGTCCTCGCACACAGCGCGCCAGTTGCCAGCGTCGCGCCGTAGCTTTTCGACGAGCGCGCCCGCTCGCTCGAACAGTTCCGCGCCATACGTGCGACAGCCGATCCGGTCCATTTCGATCGATACCGTGACTGGCACGCCCTTGCCGTCGCAGTCGACGAGGAGCGTGTGATCACCGTCGAGCTTGAATGTTTCTTTGATCGTTCTTTTGTGGTCCATCATCTCCTTCTCACTCCCACGCTCGCAGCGCGACCATGACCAGCTCGGCAATAGCCAGCGCGATGGTGATGATCGCCATCGGCCAGATGACCGCCGACGCTCGCCACGAGGCGCCGGCCGGCGAGCCCTGCGGCTCGATGTGCTGCCCGCGGAGGCAGCGCTTGCTCGTCGGGATCTCGGTCATGTCGAGCCCCCGACGGCGCTCAGCGCGGCAACGGCATCGATCAACTGAGCTCGGATGTGCGACTCCCCGCTCTTCTCCTCGTCTCGGGCGTAGATGTAATTTTCAATCGCCCGTGCGGCCACCTGCCCCGCGCTGATCAACCTTAGTTCGTCTTCCTTCATGTCCTCCTCCTTTGGTTGGTCCGCGATCCAATCGAGCACCCGGAGCCGATCAGCTCGGGGAGGGGTCCTTCGCGCTCGGTAACCCCGGGCGCTCGATTGGATCCCGGACGCGATCCGCGATGCGCAACCAGACACGATCCACGACGCGATCTCGGACGTGATCCACGACGCGATCCCAGATGCGATCCACGGCGCGATCCCGGACGCGAGCCGAGACGCGAGACCGGACGCGATCCCCGACGCGAGACGAGACGAGAGACGCGACGGGAGGCCAGACGCGAGCCCGGACTCGTCCATCGACGTCGCGCAGCCGCGCGCTCACGATTCCACCGATTCCGAGACGCGATCCTCGACGCGAGACCGGACGCGATCCACGGCGCGAGCCACGACGCGATCCCGGACGCGACCGACGGCGCACAGCCTCGCGCTCATGATTCCCCCCTCTCGGCGACGCGATCCGCGACGCGATCTCGGACGCGATCCGCGACGCGAGCCTCGACGCGAGCCTCGACGCGAGACCGGACGCGAGCCTCGACGCGAGACCAGACGCGAGCCTCGACGCGAGACCAGACGCGAGCCTCGACGCGATCCCGGGCGTCGCGCAGCCTCGCGCTCACGATTCCCCCGATTCCGCGACGCGAGACGCGACGCGATCCCCGAGGCGAGACGAGACGCGATCCGAGACGCGATCCTCGACGCGAGACGAGACGCGAGACGAGACGCGAGACGAGACGCGACCCCGGACGCGATCCTCGACGTCGCGCAGCCGCGCGCTCATGATTCCCCCCTCTCGGCGACCCGAGCCGCGACGCGATCCGAGACGCGATCCGTGGCCCGGTCCTGTACGCGAGACCAGACGCGAGACCAGACACGATCCCAGACGGGAGAGGAGACGAGAGATCCGACGCGGACGCGAGCCCGGACTCGTCCATCGACGTCGCGCAGCCGCGCGCTCATGATTCCCCCCTCTCGGCGACGCGATCCGCGACGCGATCTCGGACGC
>ERZ1292632.4351-Hain-H43-01um-R2-4351-length-10229-cov-4_pt1 | contig 10229 bp, 8 predicted proteins | sample MGYA00564407_ERZ1292632 | MGnify/ENA primary metagenome ERZ1292632 (study PRJEB36523, sample SAMEA6512637) | groundwater metagenome | collected 2019-01-08 | study: AquaDiva: Metagenomics assemblies of 32 groundwater samples | reverse complement strand
GAGAATGCTTTCTCTGAATGATGTTTTTTCATATGAAGAGCTTTATGATTGGGAAAAAAGAATCAAAAAGCTTTTGCCCCCCTCTACTTTACAAGGAGAGGGGCGGGGGGGTGAGGTGAATTATTTCTGCGAAGTGAAATTTGACGGTCTGGCCGTATCTTTGATTTTCAAGGACGGGAAATTCGTACGAGGCGCAACTCGCGGGGATGGATTTATTGGAGAAGACATTACCCAAAATTTGAGAACTATAAATTCAATACCATTAACACTTCAAAAACCGTTTCCTTCGTATCTAGAAGTGCGCGGTGAGGCATTAATGAGCAAGCAAACATTGCTAAAGTTGAATTTAGATAATAAAAAAAGAGGTCAAACACTTTTTGCTAACACCAGAAACGCAGCGGCGGGGAGCCTGCGGCAATTAGATCCCCAGTTAGCTAAAGAAAGAAGTTTAGATTTTATTGCCTATGACATAACTTCGCCTGATACTTTTCTTACTCATTCTGAAAAGCATCAAATTCTTCGAAGTTTAGGATTCAAAGTTGAAAAGTTGGAAGCCAAATGTAAAAGTTTGGAAGAAGTCACTGCTTTTATTGAAAAATTTGAAAAAATAAGGCCTAGTTTTCCATATGGTACGGACGGCATTGTTATTTCCGTCGATGATCTGAAACTTCAAGGAATTTTAGGTGTTGTCGGCAAGGCTCCGCGTTTTATGGCAGCCTTCAAATATCCGGCTGAAAAAGCGACAACTATAGTGAAACAGATTTTGGTGAATGTGGGACGCACCGGCGTACTTACGCCGCTCGCTGTTTTTGAGCCGACCCTGGTGGCCGGTTCGCGAGTGTCCAAAGCGACCTTGCATAATATGGATCAAATAGAACGTTTGGATTTGCGTATCGGGGATACGGTGGTAATAGAAAAAGCCGGAGATGTCATTCCAAAAGTGGTGGAAGTGCTGACAAAGATGCGCACTGGTAAAGAAAAGAAATTCAAGATGCCTGTCAAATGCCCAACTTGCGGAGGAAACATAGAAAAAAGAAATATCGGTGCGAAGCCAGAGAAAGGTTTTCTCGGGTCCTCGGTTCTCCGGGGCCCCTCACCCCGGCCAGACCAGCTCAAAAACCTTTCTCCGACTTCTTCCGTCGCTTATTATTGCGCCAATTCAAAATGTCCAGCGAAGAATGAAAGATTTTTGGAGCATTTTGTTTCTGTTTTTGAAATATATGAACTTGGGCCAAAAATTTTAAGGCGTTTTAAAGACGAAGGTTTGATTACCGATGCGGCGGACATTTTTACTTTGACTAAAGAAGACATTGCGCCCCTGGAGCGCTTTGGAGAAAAATCGGCGGAGAATATCATTCAGGAAATAAAAAATAAGAAGAAAATTTCGCTTGCCAAATTCCTTTGGGCGCTAGGTATCCTGCACGTGGGGGAGGAAACAGCTCGAGATCTCGCAGAGCATTTTGGCACTTTGGAAAAATTGATATCCTCCGCAAGGCAAGGCCTTGCGGAGATAGATAGTATAGAAAACATTGGGCCGGCGGTCCTAAAGAGTGTCAGTGATTTTTTTCACGATAAAAATAACTTAAACTTTATCAAAAAATTGGAAAAAAATGGAGTAATCATAGAAAAAACAGAGAAAAAAAAAGCTGGAAAATTAAGCGGATTAACCTTTGTTTTAACCGGCACTCTTACTAACATGTCGCGAGAGATCGCCAAGGAAAAAATTCTGGCTCTGGGTGGAAAAGTTGTAGGCTCAGTTTCTAAAAGCACTTCATGTGTCGTGGCCGGCGCTGAACCCGGCTCCAAACTAAAAACTGCGGAAAAATTGGGGGTAAAAGTGATAGATGAAAAAGAATTCTTGAATATGTTAGAAAAATAAAATTTTCTTAGTATATCATATACTGTATATTAAGCATTCTTACAAAATCCTTTTTTGGCGGAGGCGGAGAGTGTGGTACGAAGTTGGAACCAGTTTGTTGATAAATAAGGGTTAGATTAGATTCATTTTTTAGAAAATATAATATATAATCATCTTATGAATGAAAATCTGGATATTAAAGAGAGGATTAAAGCTTCTGCTGTTCGTTATAAGGGTCAAATTTTTACTGGACAAACCCATGGGGATGCACTTTTAGTGCTTGAGGAAGCTTTTCCCGACTATAGGGCAAGAGAAGTTGAAGATGGTTTTGTGACTTCAAGTGGTAGATATGTTGATAGAACTGAGGCACGTGAAATTGCAAAAAAGAATGATCAAATAAAACCAGGACCAGGTACTAGTTCAGATATCTTGGATAGCAATTATTTAAAATAAAGATCAGTTTGCGGAGGCGGAGAGATTTGAACTCTCGAGACCCTTTCGAGCCTGCCACCTTTCCAAGGTGGTGCACTAGACCGCTATGCGACGCCTCCCTCTATTAATTTTTTTAAAGCCTCTCCATTTTTAAAAGACTTGATTTGCCTTTCTCTTATCTCCATGGAATTCTCTAAAAACTATTTTCCAAGGACGATGAGGTTTGGTGGATTTGTTTGCTCCGCTGTTGTGGTGTTTCAGCCGGCTATCCATATCTGATGTGAAGCCAATATAGTATCTATTATTTTTATTGCTTTGTAAAATATAAACGCAGAACATATTTTTTTTGCTGAACCGCCCATCGCCAAAGGCGAGGTCCCGCCGCAGGCGGTGATATGCGACGCCTCCGTGTCTATAATTTACATTATTTTCAGGAAAAAGAAAGTTTTTCATGGTATATTCAAAAGTATATTAATATGAAAAACATCTTGCTTTTGAATAAAAAAGAAGGAGAGACACCTCTTGAGGCGCTAGAGAATTTTCGTCGTAAGAATAAAAAATACAAGGATGTAAAAATGACCTATGCTGGTCGACTAGATCCGTTGGTTTCTGGACTTCTTTTGGTGCTTGTAGGGGACAATACAAAAGAAAAAGAAAAATATTTAGGACTCTCGAAAGAATATAAATTTGAAGTTCTTTTTGGATTTTCTACCGATACATATGATATTTTGGGAAAAGTTATAAAAGTTGCGGATTTTAAAAGAAGTATAACCAGCACAGAACTAGAAAAAAATATAAGAAAAAATTTAAAATATTTTACCGGAAAATTTATACAAAAATATCCAATGTATTCATCGAAAACTATTGACGGAAAACCGCTTTTTACTTACGCAAGAAAAAATTTAAAGGTTGAAAGACCATCACATGAAGTAATTGTTGAAAATTTAAAATTTATTAGATCAAAAACCATAAGCGCGGAAAAATTTTTAAAGAATATTGAGCGTCGAGTTGCAAAAGTTAGGGGAGATTTTAGACAAAAAGAAATTTTAAAAATATGGCGTAAAAAGTTAAATGTTAAACACCGAGTGTTCAACATTGGAAGCTTTATAATAAGGTGTGGTGGTGGAACATATGTGAGAAGTATCGCGAACGATTTAGGAGAGAAAATTGGTATACCATCTTTGGCTTTTTCAATAAAAAGGACAAAAATAGGCAAATACGTGATACAATAATAAAAACTTAATTTTATGTTAAATGTAGATAAAATAAGGGCGGATTTTAATATTTTAAGTCAAAAAGGGGGCAAGAACCCCATCTATTTAGACAGCGCTTGTATGAGTTTGAAGCCCAAACAGGTGATTGAGGCGATGAATGATTATTATCTAAATTATCCCGCTTGCGCCGGCCGGAGTTCGCATAAATTAGGGGACAAAGTTACCAAGAAAGTGAAAGAAACGAGACAGCTTGTTGCCGAATTTATAAATGCGAAAAATGAAAATGAAATAATTTTTACCCGCAATACTACGGAAGGCATAAATTTGCTAGCCAATTCTTTTGGTCTCAAAAAAGGGGATGTGATTTTGATTTCAGACAAGGAGCATAATTCAAATTTAATTCCTTGGCTGGTGTTGCGGGATACAAAAGGTATTGTAATAAAAATAATTCCTTCCAACGAAGATGGTACTTTTAATTTGGATAATTTTTCTAAATTAGTTTCTGGTGTAAAATTAGTTTCCATAGTTCACACTTCTAATCTGGACGGGGTTACCAATCCGGCAAAGGAAATAATAAAAATCGCCCATCGAAACAATGTTTTGGTTTTTTTAGACACTGCTCAGAGTATTCCACATAAAAAAATTAATGTGCAAGACTTGGATGTAGATTTTTTGGCGTTTTCCGGACATAAAATGTTCGGTCCGACCGGCACCGGAGTTTTCTATGGAAAATCAAAACTATTGGAAAAACTGAGTTCATTCATGGTAGGCGGAGACACCGTTTTGTCTTCCACTTACACAGATTATGAATTTCTGCCGGTGCCGGAAAAATTTGAGGCCGGATTGCAGGATTATGCCGGCATTATCGGATTCGGAGAAGCAGTTAAATATTTAAGTCAGTTTAATTTTCAAGATATAGCAGAGCATGAATTAAAATTAAATAGTTACATTACGAAAGAACTGCAAAAAATTCCACAGATAAAAATTATTGGTCCGGAAGATCCAAAACAAAGATCAGGCATTATCGATTTTTATATAGAAGGTGCTGATATGCATAAATTCGCCATTATGCTTGATGAAATGGCTAACATTTGTATCCGTTCCGGACAACATTGTGTAAATTCATGGTTTGCCAACAAAAAAATTCATAATTCTGCGCGCGTCTCACTTTTTTTGTACAACACCATAGAAGAAGCAGAGATGTTTGTTGAGAATTTAAAAAAGATTATTAAAATATTTTAATTTATGCCTTGTATTTTAGCTTTAATTATTTTTTCAATCTTGGGAATTTTCAGCGCTTCGCACAGAGCTTTAGCCAAAGAAGCTTTTGCTTGTGTATTTAAAAGGATTACTCTGCGCCCTTGTAATACCGGTTTTGCGGAAAAAATAAAAGGTAAGATTTTGTCAAAATTATTGAATCGTTCTGTTTTTGTTGCACGAGTTTTCAATAAATACTACGAGTTATTTTCTTGGGTATTTTTTATTCTGATGGTTGGCAGCACTTTTTGGGTGTTGCGCGGCGGATATAATTTTTATGTTTACGGTAGCTGTAATGGCCTAAACCAAAGCGGGTTTTGCGCTTTTGATCCGGCTGGAGAAAATAACAAAGTAACGGTCGTTGGAGACAGTTCTGCTTGTGGTATTGTGCAGAAATCGGAAGAAAACCTGACTCTTAAAGATATTGATTTATCCAGTTTTCCGGCAAAAAATGTTGGCGCGAAAGACGTAGTATTTTTCATCGGTTGTTATGCTTGCGATTATAGCCGAAAAGCATATCCGGATATTCAAAAATTAGTAAAAAATAAACAAACGAATTATATTTTTGCCCATTATCCAGCCAAGGGGGATACTATGTTTTTGGGAGAAATAGGGTATTGCGTAAGTAAAAATTATGAAGACCAATATTGGGATTTCAATAATTATTTATTTACTGCCGATAAAGATTATGTTTTGAATAAAACAAATGCCAATAAGATCCTAGCCAGTTTCAATTTTGATGTGAAAAAAATTAACCAATGTGCGAATAGTTCGGAAACAAAGACCGCTGTACAGAATCAGATTCAAGAACTCAATAAAACTAATCTATATGGCACACCCACTATCTTTATAAACAGTAAAGCTTTCGTTGGACCGAAGCCATACCGAGTTTATCAAGTCCCGCTGAATAAATTCATTTTTTTCTAATTCACATGTCTGAATATTATAAAGCCAACAGAACAAGAAATATTTATAATCCGGAAAATTCGGAGCCTTTTAAATTATCTCGTTCCAAAATAGAACTTTTTACCGACTGCCCGAAATGTTTTTATCTGGATCGCCGGTTGGGCATTGGTCGTCCGCCAGGATTTCCCTTTAACTTGAACACCGCGGTAGATACGCTTTTAAAAAAAGAATTTGACGTCCATCGGGCGAGCAAAACCGCGCATCCGCTTATGAAAGCGTATAAAATTAAGGCTATTCCGTTCGCTCACGAAATGATAGACGAATGGAGGAGGAATTTTGGCGGATTACAATACCATTATGAACCCGCCAATTTCATTGTCACCGGAGCGGTGGACGATTTATGGATTAATCCGAAAGGGGAGCTGATTGTGGTGGATTATAAATCAACTAGCAAGCAGGAAAAAGTGACGTTAGACGCCGAATGGCAAATGGGATACAAAAGGCAGATGGAAATATACCAATGGCTTCTCCGCCGGCTTGGTTTCAAAGTTTCCAAAACCGGTTATTTCGTTTATTGCAATGGGAAAACAGATCGCGAAGCGTTTGATGGAAAACTGGAATTTGATATTGACCTGATTCCATACACCGGAGATGATTTGTGGGTGGAGGGCGCTTTGGCTGATGTTAAAAAATGTTTAGACGGAAAAATGCCGAAAGCGAGCAAGGAATGCGACTATTGCAATTATCGCGAAGCAGTCCAAAAAGTTAAGAATCTGGTAAAATAAAATTATGAATGAACAAGAAAAACCAAGTTTGAAAGTCTACAACATATCTTCTCCTGATTGGTATGAATTTCAACTTCGTACAGCATTGGGTATATCAAAAGACCAAGATCCTTTGTTGGTTGCCATTCATGAAGTGCGTGCAAAACTAGTTGTTTTGTTTGCTGGGAAAGAGGCTGAATTTGAGAAATTACTTACTGACTTGAGTAGTAGAAAATATACAAGTGCAAAAGAATTAATAAGAATCTTTGCTGAAAATATAAGTAAATTCGCACAAAGTAATTTTTCATTAGAGGAATTGGAACGGCGTTCACGTGTACCCGAGCATTTTCGAGAGGATCAAATTAGATTAAACGAACTTCTCTTTTTTAATATAGGCCGAAACGATCCAACTAAAATAAAAATTCACGTTTTTCCTTCTACAACTTTATCAATTGAAGAAAAAATCAAACAATTTCGAGAAGGATTAAAAGAATTGGCAAAATTACTAAAAAATGACTCAAGGTTTGTGGGAGTTAAAACTATTATGGCAAAGTCTTGGATAGTTTCTAAAAACCCTGGAATCTTTGGAAGATTAGGTTTTCAGATTTTAGAAGAAAATGAAAAGGATCGTATCTTGGAAGTTCGTAGGGCTGTAATAAGTTGTGAAGATTTTAAAAAGAAATATTTGTAATTACAAATTTAAAAAATTTATTTGATGCCTGAATATACACATTTACACCATGGCGTAGATCAAGAATATAAAGATTTTTATTAAAAAAACCTTTGGTGGCAAAACCTTGTGATTTTTTCTTTTTATCGTTAAATTTGGTAGAATCAGATAGTGAAGCAAAAAAACAACAGAAATCCGTCCGTTGCGTCGGGTAAAGAGCATCCGCTTTCCATTTTGGCCAATCAAGCTTATCAGGCCTTTGCGGATATGGGCTTTGAGATTGCGACTGGCCCGGAGTTAGAGAGTGATTGGTATAATTTCTATGTCTTGAATTTCCCAAAAGATCATCCGGCGCTTGATATGCAAGACACCTTTTGGATTAAGGAACCACCTCGCCTTTCAGGCACTCCTCCTAAAATAGGAGGAGAAGGGAACCCTCCCCGCCTTGATAAGGAGGGGGTAGGGGGTGGTAGTGTTCTTCGTACCCACACTACTACTGTCACGACACGGGCGATTGAAAAAGCTGGCAAAGAAGGCAGGCTACCCGCAGCCTTTATCTCTGTCGGTAAAGTTTTTCGCAACGAGGCGACTGACATCACCCATGAGATGCAATTTTTTCAAATAGATGGAGCGATAGTGGGAGAAAATATTTCTCTCGCTGATTTAAAAGGAGTGCTTACTCATTTCTATAAAAAAATGCTGGGTAGTGATGTGGAAATAGAATTCAGGCCAAGCTTCTTCCCTTTTACCGAACCATCCATCGAAGTTTTTGCAAAATTCAAGGGTAAGTGGCTTGAAATGATGGGCGCGGGGATGCTTCATCCGAATGTCATCCGAAATATTGGCCTCGATCCAAAAAAGGTACAGGGCTTTGCTTTCGGTGGGGGGCTCGATCGTATTGCTATGATCAAATGGGGTATACCCGATGTGCGACTTTTTTATCAAGGGGACTTAAGACTTAATCAGATTCAATAATTTATGAAAGTTTCTTACAATTGGCTTAAGTGGTATATACCCAATGCCCCTTCTCCCAAAAAACTGGCAGATGTTTTGACGTGTCATTTAGCCGAAGTAGAGAGTGTAGAAAAAAGACCGGACAGTGATGTTGTTTTTGATATAAAAATATTACCGAATAGAGCTCACGACCTACTTTCCCATCAGGGTATGGCTCGGGAGATTGCATCCCTGCTCGATATAAAATATGTTGATCCAACACCAAAATATAAAATTCCAAAATCTCATCCGACGAAGCTAGAAATAAAAATAGATACTGAAAAATGTCGAAGATATATGGGAAGAATTGTAAAAAATGTGAAGGTTGGGCCTGCGCCGGAATGGGTGGTGAAACATTTAGAATCTATTGGACAACGGAGTATAAATAACATTGTCGATGCCGCGAATCTTGCGATGTTTAATTGCGGTCAACCAATACATGCTTTTGATTTAAATAAAGTAAAAGGCGGAATAAGAGTGCGTGATGCCGAAGACAATGAAAGAATTACCACCTTAGATACTAAAGAGTTAAAATTAAAAAGTTCCAATATGGTTATTGCAGATTCGAAAAATATTCTGGCGATTGCGGGAATAAAGGGAGGGAAAATCGCGGAAGTTGATAGTAATACAAAAAATATAATTTTAGAATGCGCAAACTTTGAGCCCGTGTCAGTCAGGAAGACGGCTCAGACCTTAAACATTTTCACCGATGCGCGCAAAAGATTTGAAAATGATCTGTCGCCGGAACTTGCTCCATATGCCATGCGGGAACTTTCAGCTTTGATTGCAGAAATGTGTTCAGAGGCAATTTTTGAAGATATTGTAGATACATATCCAGAGAAGCAAAAAGAAAGAAAACTTTCTTTTTCAACTGCCAGAATTTCCAGTATTTTGGGCATAAAAATTTCAGATCGAGAGATAAAAAATATTTTGAAAAGATACGTATTTGAATACGTATATGAAAAAGAAATATTTACAATTTCTGTGTCGCCAATGCGTCTAGACTTAGTCTTAGAAGAAGATATGGCGGAAGAAATTGCTCGCATATTGGGCTATGACAGAATCAAAGGTAATATTCCTAAAATCAATTTCGAGCCAAAAGCAAATGAAACATATACCAAAATTTCTTGGGCAAGAAATAAATTACTGAGTGAGGGATATTCGGAAGTGATGACCTATGCTTTTGCTGATAAAGGGGAAGTAGAGGTCCAAAATAGCGCGTCGGATAAGAAATTTTTGAGAACAAATTTAAGTGACGGGCTAAAAGAAAGCATAAAGTTAAATCATGCCAATCTTCCGCTTTTGGGAATTGATAAGGTGAAAGTGTTTGAAATTGGAACAGTGTTTACTAAAAAAGGGGAAGAAATACGTGTAGCATGCGGCGATAAGAAAAATATTACAGAGATGACTCTCAATGAATTCTCGAAGTCGGCTTCAGCTGATGCTTTTGCTCAGCCGCTCGGTTCCTCGCTACGCTCAGCCACTCCTTCGCAAAAGCATACATCCTCAGCTTTCCACATGTGGTCATTATTCCCCTTTATCGCCCGGGATATCGCGGTATGGGTACCCGAAGGAGTTAAAAGTTCTCAAGTTTATAAAGTTATAAAGGAGAATACAGGGAAACTTGTTATTAAGGGTCCTGATTTATTCGATGAGTTTTCTAAAGATGGCAAAAAATCATATGCCTTTAGATTAGTTTTTCAATCTTATAATCGTACTCTCACAGATACGGAAGTAAATGAAATTATGAATAAAATAACAGAAAAGATAAAAGAAAAAGGCTGGCAAGTTAGATAAAAGTTATCCACATTGCAATTATCTAAAATGTGTTACTATCAAGACGTGAATAAAAACATACAGGCAAATAGTTATTTCTTTTTCAGCCCTACTATTAGAGAGCTGATATTTGCGCTGTAAAAATTAACTAAACTAAACTTTACAACCTAAACACCAGCCCTCTAGATGGGGGCTGTTTTGTTTTTTGACAATCGGATATTTTCACATTTTTTGTTGAGTGAGTCATTGCCTACACCAAATCTGGTGTATGTGGTGACTTACTCAACTTGAGTAGTCAAATTTCTGGCATAATATACAAAAACGAGGGTCTGTTTTGACCATTCTGTCCTTGCTACATA
>ERZ1292632.4350-Hain-H43-01um-R2-4350-length-10230-cov-4_pt1 | contig 10230 bp, 21 predicted proteins | sample MGYA00564407_ERZ1292632 | MGnify/ENA primary metagenome ERZ1292632 (study PRJEB36523, sample SAMEA6512637) | groundwater metagenome | collected 2019-01-08 | study: AquaDiva: Metagenomics assemblies of 32 groundwater samples | reverse complement strand
CTCTCGCCTTCGTCCTGGGGCATGGCTTTTGTCATGACTCCCGGCAGAGAGTGGAGAGGCGACGAGGTTGTCGCATCCGTCTCCTTGCGGACTGCTATGTCCGTGATGTCCATCAGATTCCCGGAGGGAGAGGGCAACACAATTGGAGTTCCAGGCATTTCCGTGCCCGTCGCCAGTGCCTCTAACGCTAGCTGCAAGCGCGAAGGCAATTCGCGCCCCCGCTTTTCGGCCCTTCGCAGAATCCCTCGCGCCGCCCTCGGACTCAAAAAGAACCGCTGCGGGGCACGGTTTTCCAAGACTTCCGACAATGAACACGCGGCGGCGCCGCTGGGGGACTCCGAAAAACTGGCTGTCGAGCACGCGCCATTGAACCCCATACCCGCATTCGGCCATGAGAACGCGGAGGACTTCCGCAAAGTCTCTTCCACGGTTCGTACTGAAAAGTCCGGGAACATTCTCGAAGACAAACCAAGCGGGTCGAAGCTCGCACAGGATTCTCGCAAATTCGTAAAAGAGTTCTGTGCGCTCACCTGAAAGTCCGGCCCGCTTGCCTGCGACCGAGACATCCTGGCAGGGGACGCCCGCCGTGATGCAGGCGACTTTCCTGAGATTGTGCGCTCCGGCTTCCTTGACATCGCTGAATAGCTCCGCTTTCGGAAACCTCGTTTTGAGAATCGCCCGGCAGAACGGTTCGTTCTCAATTTGCCAGATCGTTTGGAAGCCTGCTTGCTCGAAGCCAAGATCAAAGCCTCCAATGCCCGCGAATAGGCTGCCGTGGGTCAATCCGTTTTCCTGGGGATGCGCAGGGCGGTGAAGTTCACACCATCGGTCAACCGCAACTCGGGCGGGTGGCCATCGTAGAAATACTCCCCCAGGAGCTCCCCTTCCTTCGCTTCCGCATGAGCATCGAAGATGCGCACGGCGATCTGCTCCGTTCGCCCCACGCCAGTCCGCTCAAATTCGATCAGGTACATGGTCTTCTTCTTCCTGTTTGTCTTCGATTGAGTCAGTACAAATATCGTGGATTTCATCGAGCCGCGATTGCAGGTCTTCGTTTTCCGCTTCCAATTCCTCGATTCGGTCCAAAAGTTCGCGTCTGGTAGGTATTACCACCTACTTTCCTCCTCTCCTTTTTTCACCGCGGAGGACGCCGACTCTTTTTTTCTTGACCATTGTTTTCTCTGCGTTCCCCTGCGCCCTCTGCGGTTAGTCCGGTTGTTCATTCAGAAGTACGTAGACGGCGCGGCAGATCACGTCAGGCGAAAGATCGCAATTCGAAATTATCCATTCTCTTCCTCCCTTCATCGCCAGCAAAGCAAGATGCCGACTAGGACGCCGCTGAGCCAAATGACAATCGCTTTCCAAGCCCATTGCTCGCCGCGTTCCTGCCTCGCCACTGTCCATCCGTCTAGATGTCCGGAGTCGTACCCGGCCTGGTAAATCTCCCACGGATCAATCACAACTGGAGGCTTATCGAGCCGTCCCGCCGCCTCCTGGCACTGTCGGCTTAGAGTGGGGCAGTGTTGTTCGAGGAAACCGTGGCCATCTTCGCTTTTCCGGATTGGATCCATTGGTCAATCTCCTCCGAAGTCAGGTCGTAGTGCGCGCCGCGCTCCAGCGGCCGCTGGCAGATAAACGCCAGCTTGAACTTCTGGTGCAACTCCAGAGCCTTGCTGCGGGGCCGGTCGTCGCTAAAACGATAATGGAACCACTCGTTGCGGATCTCTTCCGGCGTCTCGTGAAAATGATGAGCGAGAATCGAGAGCGCCAGGTCCGCCGGCCCGTCGCCGGCGTAGCCGGTCTCGAACCCAGGCACGTTGTGGATTATGACGTGGGGAAGTAACGGCCTCGGCAAATCCAACGGCAAATTCTTTGCACCTGAGAAATAATAATCGGCAACAATCCCTCCATCGTTTTCCCGTTTCACGCGGTAGGTGATGCTCATGCGGGACCTCTCGTTGAACTGGCTCGCGCTTTCTCCATCGCTTCTGCGTCCGGCTCCCCGATCTGTTGAATGAGCTCCATTGGACCGATGTTGAACGTGGCGCCGCAGTGCGCACATATGATGTTCATGCAGGAGCCTTCGCGCGGCCCATTGTAAAAACCGCGCTCTCCACCACAGCACGGCATCCGCCCGAGATCGTAAAATTCATGCCGAAGTTCCGTTTCCGTTTTGCTCACGCGCCCTCCTTTTTGTCCGTCGTCTCGTTTCTGACTTCTGACTCCTGACTTCGCCGGCTTGCCCATCTCCTCAAAGTGTTCCGCCAAGTGCTCGCTGATTTCCCGCAGAGCGCCGTAAGGACCCTTGGCGGAGAAGTCCGCGCGGTAGCCGCAGATCCCACAGGCCACATGACCCACGACAAAGAAAAACGGCGAGGCCAGTTCCCAGGCGGGCTGTCTGTGGTTCATCGCGGATCACTATCGTTCCGAGTATGCCACTGCGCCGAGCAGTTTCTTCTTTCTTTGATGGAACAATCGCACCGGATTGATTCTGGATATTTGGCGCAGTTTCGAAGTAAGAGATTCCTCCCGTTTGAACTGAGGGAGGGCATCATAGATTTTCCCACTAGGTAGAGAATCAGTAATTCACAAAACAGAATTCACCTCGCTCGATGGAAGTTGTCGGTTGCTCATAGGGTCAGTCAACCTCTATCATGTGCGCGCAGACCCCGCGTGGATTTCCAGGTTCAGCAAAGTTGGTCAGCCACCAAGGACCAGGGCATATATAGTGATCAGATCTGGGATTGTCTGTTCTAAAGGACCCCACCTCAAGCCGAACCTCTTTCCCGCGCAGCCTCTCTTCCCAAAACTTTTTCCCACCGACCTTGCCATCCTCTGTGAAGCAACTTTCAATTTCTTCCCACGGCACATTACGGAACTTCGTTATTGTGAACATCTTTTTCACCTCGCACGATGAAAACGCTGGCTCCCGATCTTGCCCTTGGGCCTCTCCGTTCCTTTGCTTTCTGTTAGGTCTGGCGTGGGCAAGCCCCGGCTTCTCCAAAACTCATTTGTTACAAACCAAAGAGCACCATTCAATAGCCAATACGCCCGGCCCCTATAAACACTTTGGTCCCGAAATTTCGATAGAATTTCCAGCGCCGTGACCGTTGGATCACCCATGATTACAGGGGGCATATTTTCACCTCGCGCGATGGAAGCGCTGGCTCCCGATCTTGCCCTTGGGCGGCGCGATCGCGGAATCGGAGGGGACAACTGTTTTCGGTCCGACCCGCTCCGGCCCGAGCTTTTCATTTGCTAACCGTTGGCGGGATTCCATCCGGTTCAGAATCCGGCGCTCCAAGGTCTCGCAGACAATTTCTCCTCCGAGCGACATCAGCGCCCGATTGGACTCGTTGTGTTCCAGCGCCGTCCTAATCGCGCGGCCTTGCATCTGCCACTCGTCATGGATGATTTCCAAAACGTCATCTAAACTGATTTGGGACATACACACCTCCTCCTCAATCCGAGGAACGGCCCCCGGGCCCGCCTGCTGGAAATTGTGATTGGATTTTCTGAAAAGCCTGGCTAAATCGTAAGCCTGCTCGGTGAGCGGAGCAGGGCGCGATGTCTGATAATAGATATTACGGTCAACTACGGACGGTCTCGCTTTTTCTTCCATCACGGTCCCTGGAGCCAAGCAATGCGATGACTTTAGAGAACGTTTTGGGACGTGTCAAGAAAAATCTGCGGGCGGGGAAAGTTTACCGGGTGCCCTTTTTGGTTAATTTCCGCGGACGACCGCCTTTCCGCCCGTTGCGCCGTGCGGCGGTGATTTTGGAGACAGTTTTGGATTGGCCGCCCTTGCGACCGATCTTGGAGAGATAATTGTGGATCGGATCCATGTGGGCTAAAAATCCTCGTCAAAATACGCGCTCTCGTCAAATTCCGCGCGCTCGCCCGCGTGGGCGGAGCGGTATAGTTCCAGTTCCGTGCGGTCAAAAACTCGTTCCCGGCCGGACGGAAACTCAACCCGAATTTTTCCGTTCGGCTCGTGCGCGTCGACAATGCCGGTTCCGCATGGGGTCATGACGTAGAAGCCAAGCGAAAATCCTTTTTTCTTTGCCATCTTATCCTCTTGCCCTTGACGGGGCCTAATCTCGATTACACGTATATCATATCCTAAGCCGCTTGAGTTGTCAAGGGAAACTGGAAACTATTTTTACGGGTGCCTTGCCGGGTACGTCCCAGCGGGGACCGGGACTTTTTCCGCTTGACAGGGCGCCGCGTTGCGGTAGAATCGTCCCATGACTCCAGTTTGGAAAGGACCCCATCATGGAAAATCAGGAGGAACGAAGCGAGCTCGTTAGTTGGCTGCTCGGAGTGGGCTTAATCGCTGTCGGGGCGCTGCTCGGCTTTCTCTACGCTGGCTGGGTGACTGCCCCAGAGCACAATGCAGCATTCGCAGAACAAATGGCAGGAAACAGACCCGCCTCACCGGCAGAAATCGGTGCTGAAAACCTGCGGCGGACAGAATTGGCGGCTTGCCAGAGCAGTCTGCAAGGTGCAAAGCGAACCATAGAAACCGGGCAACTAGTGATTGATTCACAGCAGTCGGCTCTCGATGCGATTCGAGAGACCGAGAATCGCTGGGCGACGATACTCTACGAACCGGACCAGTCGGGAAACTTAGTCATCGGCGCGATCGCCATGCTGCTCGGGGCGCCGACCGGCCTCGCCAGTATCGCGCAGGGACTCTCCGGCCCGAAGCCGCGCTGGATCCTGAAAGGGAAGCTCCAGCCGCAGAGTCCCCAGGAGAACGCGCAGTACGGGTGGCTAGACCGAAGGGAAGGGAAGGCGGAAGGGCCGTTCAAGGCGGAGGTGTTGAAACAATGAAAAAAAAACCAAGGCAAGACGAAACGGTATGCTCCCAAGATGTTTTCGAGGTCAGTCCCTTTATATGTGGAGTTTTTTTGGGTATGTCCCTCAGCCAGTTACTGGTCCCCGGGAATAATCCCAAGAAAGCGAAACGGTTAAACAAATCGGACAAGAAGAGAAAAGCCAATGCACCGAGACATCGAAATCCGTCGTTCCGGGCGGAGGTGCTGAAATGAAAACGCTGAAGGAGGAAGATAATGATCTGTTTCACTTGTAAATCGCCAATGGAGAAAGCGGAAGGCGCGCCAAGGCCGGATGAGCACTTGGAATGCTTCAAACTTCGCACGGCAACACTAACCCTTGTTAGCATCCCGCCATCGTCGGATTCTAAAATCACCGGATGGTCATTTGAGATGGAGATGCCCAAGGAATGAATGGCGCCGCCGCCAGGGAGCGGGCCTGGGCTCGCGCCCTGGACTTGAAGGTGATGGGAACGGGTCGCTTCCCAAAGAGAACCCCGTTCCCCCTCTGTCTCCAGTTTTCCCCATAGAAGGGTTCTTGCTGTGTCTTTCTTACCACACACCAAAAAGCCTGTCAAGAGTAAAATTGAATCAATCCCAACAATAAAAAGGGTTCCATCGAGTCCAGACCCTTGTTCGGTATCCCGCACTGTGGTAAATGTTCCACATGGAACATCCGTCAAGCCTCTGGCTCCGCTCCAGGCTCGGATTTCTCCTCCTCAAAATAGGACACGTACTCCTGGCAGAACGCCAACACGTTCGGGTGCATCGCCCCCCGAGCCAAAATCGGATCGGCCTGCAACTCGGCGGTGTTAGCTTTGAGTTTGTCCGCTAAGTCTTGGGCGAAGAGCGGATGCATCGTGGCAGCGACCAGGGCGGCGTCGTTGCCCGAGTCTCCGGCTTCGAGCATCTGCACGATCACCTGCTTAATTCGCGTGATGACGATGTGCTGGCACTGCTCCTCGGTCAGCGGCGCCGCCACGGGCTGTGCAGGCGACGCTACCGTGGTTCCTGACGGGGCTGTGGCCGGCATCGTCACTACTTTCGGTCCCGGAGCTGCGGGTCCCGTGGTCAGACTGGCGGGCCGGACGCTTGTTACGGACCCGGTCCCCGTGCGCGCGGCGTTGGCTTGGGTCACAAGTTGTGTTGCGTTCGCCAGCAACTCCGGCCCCTTGTTCACAAGGGCCTCGGCAACTCCTGCCCATTCGGAGCCTGCTTCGGCGGCATGGCCCGACCCGAGCTTTACTCCTAACTCCTTGAACAGAGTCAGCATGGCGGTGATCTTTTGGAGGGGGTCTTCGGGCTTTTCGAGCGCCCGGGCCAAGAGAGTTTGCACCATGGGATCCTCTTTCCGCGCCATCACTGCTTTCATGACTTCCCCCATCATGGTCATCATTCCAGTCAGCAACGGCGTTAACACGGCAACCCCGCCATCGTTTCCTTTGCCGAGGTTGGAGGTCACCGAGGTCAGGGCGGACTCGAAGCCTTTGTTTTGGAGGGCGAGTGCCCGCTGCAAGGCTTCGCCCGTGTCGAATGATTCTCCCGCTTGCAACGCACGGTCCCTCTGGGCGATCAGATCATCCACAAATTTCGTGACCAGCGAGTCCGGCTTCCCGGCGCCGGACGGGTTCACTGCCGTTCCATCCTGTTGAATCCGGCGTCCGGGCTGCCCGGGCACGGAGCCATCGGCCAGGACCTCTCCATCCTGCCAGATCACCGGGGCGTCAATGTCGAACTGCTCTTTGTAGACCTGGCGCTGGCGACTGCCGATGCGACGGTTCAGTATCAGAGTGTATTTTTTCCCGCCGTACTGCTGCCGAACGAACTCCTGTGTGATCGGGGTGACGATGGCGACCAAATACGCGGGATGGTCGGTGGGAGCGTGCTTCGGGGCCACGCGGTAGAGATAGCCGATGTAGTGCTGCCAGAGGTCCTTTTGTTCGAGCTCCAGCATAAACTCCCAAATATTCCAAGCTTTCGGGTTGGGATGGCCATCCGGGAGGTATTCCTGATCGGGTCCAGCTTCCTTCACCACTTCTTTCGGGACTTCTACCCGGCTGTCGGGGGGGTAGGTTGCGTCTGCAACAGTCTGAGATCCTCTTGTTTTGGGCATCAAAGCCTCCATAAAACGTCAGAATTCCACAGTAAAACATGACAGAATATGCCACTGTGACGTAATTTGTCAAGGAAAAAGTCCATCTACCTTACCGTACGGTACGGTACAGATATCCTTGACGTGTATCTTTTCCCATAATATGTTGCCAAACGGACACACTGTCGGGTGCTTGACGTTTTGGGCCGGCCACTTCCCCCGGCCGGCCCTGGGGGAGTATGGGATCCGCACCGGCGCCACCGATCGGTGAAACGACTGGCCAAATAGGATGGAGCCAGAGCACTCCGTTGCTGGCCGGGGATTTCGGCACGGCCCAGACCATTGACCTCATCCGCAAGGCCGTTTGGCAGGGCCTCTCCGATGCTCGCGTGCGGTCCCAGCTTGCCCAAATCCTGCGCGGCGTCCCGGCGTATGACACCCGAGCGGAGATCGAAGCGATCTACGCTTGGATCCGCAACAACATCCGGTTCACCAACGATCCGGTCGGGCATGAAACGGTCTCGACGGCGAGCTGGACGCTGGCGCACGGGATCGGCGATTGCGACGACATCAACGCCGTTCTGATCCCCACGCTGGTGATGAGCGCGGGGATCCCCGCGCGGCTCGTTACCGTGAGCAACGATCCTTCCGACCCCTCCCGCTTTTCCCACATCTACGCCGAGGCGGAACTCATCGGCCGATGGGTCCCGCTCGATGCGGCACGGCCGGGAGCCAGCTTCGGAACGACCGTGCGGCAGTATGGGCGCAAACGGATCTGGTCGTTGGTGGACCGCAAGTATCAGGACCTGGCCGGGCTGAACGGGGTGACTTTGCGAAGAGCGGGCATGGGCTTTGACTGGAATGTTTTTGGCGATGTGTTTGGAAAAATCGGGCAGGGAATTTCCACTGCGATCCCCCCCATTTTTCAACCGCGGCCTACAAGTATTTATCCTCCGGTCCAGCTACCGCCCCCGCCAATTCCGGCGCCGACGTTGGCGGGGATCAGTCCGCTCCTGCTGCTGGGGGCGCTAGGAGTGGGCGCCGCGCTGATTGCGGGCAGGAAATGACATGAACGTGCGGGAACTCAAAATTTTGCGGTATCCAAATCGTCTAATTCCCTGGGCCATCTGCGATTGGGAGGGACCTCTTTACTGGTTTTTGACGGAAGAACTCGCAATGCAGTTTTTGGAAATGACAAGCCGACAAGGAGACGAAACATCATGGCGTACTACAGGCGCAGAGATTTACGAGGAGGCTACCGCCCCCTGAATTTTGTCTTGCCGACTAACAGTTTGTCCGGGGCGTATGGACCGACGCTTCCCGCCCAGGTTTCTCCGTCTGCGGTTGCGGCGATGGTGCGAGCGATGGCGAATGCTGCCCAGAGGGGGCGAAGCGCCTACCCCAGCCCCCGCGCCTATTCAGGAATGTCTGGGGGCTACTACCGGCGCGCCGGGATGGGCGACGTGTCCAGCTCGCTCGACGACTTGAAGAACTGGGTCACGAACAATCCCGCCCTGGCCGGGGGGATTGCGATTGCCGGCGTGCTGTTGCTGGGGATGCGCGGCCGACGGCGGTGAGTCTTTTTTATTTGAACCACAGAGGCCGCAGAGGAACGCAGAGAAAACAAGGGTCAAGAAACAAAAAACCTCGGCGTCCTCTGCGGTGGAACGATTCACGAGAAAAGGAGATTTGCTGATGAGAAAGAGGCTGCGAAACTTTTTGCTTTTGCTGGCGCTGGTCTGCTGCTGGAGCGCCCCCGGATGGAGCGCGTATGTGTTCACCCTCGACTACGCCACGAACGACACTGAGGAGTGGACCTTCACTTCGCTGGTCGCCGATACCTCGGGCACGCTGACTTTCCGCAACACCAATTACGGATTGCATCCGGTCGTGATCCTGGTCCCTGGCGATGCCGACACCACCATTGACAATACCTGGCTCGGAACGCCGACGGCAACCGCCGTCGTGGTCAATAAGACGGCGGGGGGCGACGGCGCGGGGCGCATCATTGTCATGCGGCGGCGCTGATCCGGGCCGCGACCGCAAAGGGGCGGGGGTTTTAATCGAATGCGAAAAAAGAAAGGGGCCGCAATGGAACTGGAAGAGATCACAGAAGTAGGGACCGTGCCTATGTCAGCCGATCCGCCGCTGACACTACCGACGCTCCGGGACAAGATTCGCCAGGTTTCGGCAGACCGGCAATTTGATTCCGGCCTGGAAACGCTTTTGCTGGCGATCGCGGACGAGATGGACAAGCTCAGGGGCTAGGTGTCAGGGGCTGGGGGCTGGGGCTTTTCCCTTAACCCCTAATCCCTTGGAGTTAGAAGCATGGCTTTCACCTTTACGCTGGTCCGATCTAGCAATGACGAGTTGGATGTCACGGTAGCCGCCCTGGACCCGGACACGTCCGGGATCTACACATTCCCGCCGACAAATTTCAAGGAAGTCCCCTCGGCCAGCCTGGTCCCGCTCGGCTCCGGCTTTTATGTCGGCTCGTGGCGCGTGAGCGCGATAAGCGCTACGGCTTTGACGATCACGAAGCTGGGCGCCGGGGGATCGGCCAGCGGCGGCGCCCGGCTCTTTATCAAGCGTCCCCGTTAAGGAATAGGGATGGATGAACCCACGAGCAGAGAATGAACTGGAACGCCGCGAAGAGGCCAGAAGAGAGGAAAGAAGGCAGGAGCGCGCGATGAAGTCTCCGCAAATCTTAATGGCGTTGAGCGCGGCCACGAACGAGCTGGCCTGCTACAAAGCCGAATACGGCGAGCTGGCCGGGGACGTGGAATACCGCTGCGCGTTTTGCGGCGGGTCCACCTTCGGTCCGCCACAACTCGATCCCGAGCTCGGTCCTCCGGCGCATTCGGAATGTTTGCTCAAAAACAGACTCGCGCAGAGCGAGAAAGAAGTCCTGACATTGCGCACGGCGCTCGGCGCTGCGGAGAAGAAGTAAGAGCAGGGAACAGGTGACAGGGAACAGGAAGAAAGAGATTCGTTTTGTCCGACTGTTCCCTGTTCCCTATTCCCTCGCAGCCCTTGGAGTTTGAAGCATGGCTCTCAAGTGGTTTGACCTGACCGACCGTTTCGTGCTGATGGACGAAGAGACCAAAGAAGTCATTGGCCAGGCGGTCCCCATCGGACTTAACTGGCTGGCTTACGACAATGCGCAGGAAAAGCACGATGGCACATCCGCGCGGCCGTTGGGCCGGTTCACGTTTTTGCAGCAAGCGAAAACAGCCATCGAGCAGCTTAGGGGATAGGAAACAAGGAACAGAAGCACAATGGCAGGGAAAACGACAGCGC